>AMFJ01033607.1_pt1 | contig 28248 bp, 20 predicted proteins | sample 427208 | NCBI WGS metagenome assembly AMFJ01 (sample SAMN02954298, study PRJNA114691) | groundwater metagenome | biome: aquatic; feature: subsurface aquifer; material: sediment; isolation source: subsurface aquifer sediment | place: USA: Rifle, CO | collected 2008-08 | reverse complement strand
AAAAAGTGCATTGTTTATAAGGATAAAACAGACTGTGGCGCTTGCGACGAGCATTGCCCTACAAAAGCGATTAATATGGTTCCCTACAGAGATACCGGTTTGTTTATACCTAAACTTAACAAGGACATTTGTATTGGATGCGGAGGGTGCGAATATGTTTGCCCGGCAACTCCAAAAGCAATCACTGTATCTGCAAATGATGTTCACATAACTGCTACTAAGCCTACTGTTGAAAAGCAGGAAAAGGTTAAAGTAGACGAATTTGGGTTTTAATATTCAAGATTGCTGTCGTTGTCTAAGAGCATATTTGGTCTCAGCTTCCTTGTCCTGTCGACGGATTGTGTCTCCTGCCACTCTTTTATGAGCTTAGGATTGCCAGATAGAAGAATGTCCGGCACTTTCCATCCTTTAAAATCTGCAGGTCTTGTATAGATGGGAGGAGCAAGCAGTTCGTCCTGAAAAGAGTCGCTAAGGGCAGAAGTTTCATCGCCAATTGCACCGGGAATGAGTCTTATTATTGAGTCGACCAGTACGGCAGCAGGTATCTCGCCACCGCTTAAAACATAGTTGCCAATTGATATCTCTTTTGTTATTAGATGTTCACGAATCCGGTGATCAATTCCCTTATAATGTCCGCAAAGAATAATAATATTTTTAAGGCAGGAAAAGCGGTTTGAAGTACTTTGGTCAAGAAGCTCTCCGTCCGGACTCATATATATTATTTCATCATAATCTCTTTCATCTTTGAGCTTGGAAATCACTTTGTATACAGGCTCAATCATCATAATCATTCCGGCATCTCCTCCGAAACCATAGTCGTCGACCTGCTTGTATTTTCCTTTTCCGTATTCTCTTAAATCATGTATATTAATCTCAGCCAGATTTTTATCTTTGGCTCTCTTGATAATTGAGTGATTTAGCGGACTTTCAAGAAGTTCGGGAACAACGGAAAGTATATCTATTCGTATCATTGTGCAAATTTACATAAATCACCGCGTTGGCAAACTTTTTTTGTATATTTGCGGGTTAATAAACTTAATTGTCTTGTAATAATGAATCAAGAAGAGAACACATCAGCCTTAAATGAGCAATTCGCAGAAGTTAATCTGCCGGAAATTCAGCAACAAACAGAAACAAATCTGGAATATCCCGATCATTCCAGCAAAAGTCTTCGCGAGATAATCGACATTTTTCAGGAGATGTTGGACAGGGGAGATCAGCAAGAAATGTACAAACTTGCAGAAGGCATAAAAGCAGCTTTTTACAAGGCTCTTAAAAGGGAAAAAATTGCAATAGGATTTCAGTTACCATCAGAAAGTACAGAATCTCCTGCAGAAGAGGAACATGATGAAAATATTGTTTCAAACAATCCTTTTGCGGAACTGGAACGCGGGTTTAAAGAGTTGTATTCTCGTTACAAGACATTAAGAACTAGTTTTATTCAGAATATTGAGAAGCAAAAAGAGGAAAATCTCCGCATTAAACTTGCTCTCATCGACGAACTCAAATCCCTTCTCGAAAAACAGGAAGACCTCAACCACACATTTCCTGCATTTCGTGAAGTTCAGAGCAAATGGAAATCTGTTGGACCAGTACCTCAGTCGCACAACAAAGACGTTTGGGAAAGTTATCAGTTTTATGTTGAGAAGTTCTACGACTATGTTAAAATTAACAATGAATTAAGAGACCTGGACCTCAAGAAAAATCTTGAAATTAAAAATAACCTGTGCGAAAAAGCTGAAGAGCTTGTAAACGAGCAAAATGTTGTTGATGCATTTAAAAGACTACAGAAATTGCACGAAGAGTGGCGCGAACTTGGACCTGTTCCAATGGAGCTTCGTGAGGAGATATGGGAAAGATTCAAAAAAGCAACTTCAAGTATCAATAAGCGTCAACAGGAGTTTTTTGAGAGACTAAAGGACGACCAGAAGAGAAATCTTGAATTAAAAGGAGAACTGTGCGAAAAGGCAGAAGTACTTGCAAATATTGGTGATTCTGAGAACAAAGACTGGAACGAACTATCAAAACAAATCGAGCAGTTGCAGAATGACTGGAAAGCAATAGGATTTGCGTCTAAAAGGGAGAACCAGAAAATTTATGACCGTTTCCGGGCTGCTTGTGATAAATTCTATAATTCCAAGAGAGATTTCTATTCTAAATTTAAATTGCTGATGCAGGATAATCTTGACAAAAAGATTGCCTTGTGTGAGCAGGCGGAGGCTTTTAAGGACAGCAACGACTGGAAGAAAACTACCGATCAGCTCATAAATCTCCAGAAAAAATGGAAAGAAATAGGTCCTGTTGCAAGGAAACAATCCGATTTAGTTTGGAAAAGATTCCGTGCTGCATGCGATTTGTTTTTTGAAAACAAGTCTAAACATTTTAGCACTGTCGATGAGTCCTACGAAGTGAACATGAAAAAGAAACTTGACCTCATTCAGGAGATCAATGAATTTAAACCTGACACAAAAGTTTCTGAGAATATTGACGCTCTCAAAGACTTTCAGTCTCGCTGGAGTGAAATAGGATTTGTTCCAATAAAGGAAAAAGAGAGGATTCAGGCTGCATACAGGCATGCAATTGATACAAAATTTGCCGATTACCGCTCAAATGACTCCGAAAACAAAATTGACAGATATAAAAAACACATTAAAGATCTTCACACTTCGGGTAAAGGAGAAAGAGGAATAAGATCCGAACGAGACAAACTTGTTCAGAAATTCAGGCAAATGGAAAATGACATTCTTGTTTGGGAAAACAATATGGGCTTTTTTGCAAAATCTAAAAATGCCGATGCGCTTTTGCTGGAACTGGACAAAAAAATAGCCGGAGCTAAAGAAGAACTTGCTCAGATAGAGGAGAAGATTAAAGTTATTGATAATCAACAGGAATAGTTAAAGATGAATAGAAATTCAATTATAGGGTTTGTAATAATTGGTGCCATTTTAATTGCCTTTAGCTGGTACAATTCAAAGATAGCCACTGAGCAGCAGGCCCTTAAAACAATAGAAACGCAGCAGCAGGCTGTAAATCCGGCAGATTCAGGTGTTTCAAATTCTACAGTTCCGGTTGTTGCTGCAGATACAGCTTCATCTGTTCCAAATTTTTCTGAATACAAAGATTCGATGCTTATCAAAGCAAGCAATGCACCTGAAGAGATCTCAACTTTAGAAAACGATAAAATAGCAATAGATCTTACAAATATTGGCGCTCAGGCAAAATCGGTTAAGGTTAAAAAATACTTTACACACGATAGTCTTGAGCTCATTCTTCTTCAGAAAAACCGAAGCAGCTTTGCCCTTGGTTTGTATACAAACGAAGACATTAAGACAGACAAATTTGCTTTCGAGAAAACAGATGCTACAGATACTTCAATTACATATAAACTGAACTTCGATTCAACATCATTTATACAGTTCAAGTACACCTTGCCCAAAGAGAGTTACATGCTCTCCCTGGATGTATCAATGGTTGGAATGGGCAGGCATACTCCAAGAAACGTAACATCTATTGATTTGTTATGGAAAATGGATCTTCCTCGTTTGGAAAAAGGATATGACAACGAAAAAAATTATTCAACAATAGTTTATAAATTTCCTAACGACAAAAGCGTAGATGATCTGGGCCTAAGAAAAGACGATTCAGAGAAGGACATCAGAACTAAAGTTGAGTGGTTTGCATTCCAGCAACAGTTTTTCTCTGCAATTTTGGTTGCAGAAAATGGATTCAGTAACGGTATCCTAAAATATGAGTTTTATCCCGATACCAATCCCGATAAACAACTGATGAATTGTTCTGCCCAAATGTCTCTCCCTTATGCCGATGGAGAAGATGTAAATTTTCCTCTGGATTTTTATTTTGGTCCAAACAAGTTTAGTACATTAAAGTCCTACGACAGGGGATTCGAAAATATTGTTCCTCTTGGAGGATGGCTTATCGGATGGATAAACAGGTACATCATTATACTGGTCTTTGATTTCCTTGGCAAATTCATAAGCAGCTATGGTCTTATTATATTTCTACTTACACTGCTCATTAAAATTGTAATTTCTCCGCTCACTCACAAGTCATACATGTCTTCTGCGAAGATGAGGGTACTTAAACCCGAAATTGACAAAATAAATGCCAAATTTCCTAAGTCCGAAGATGCGATGAAAAAGCAACAGGAGACTATGGCTTTGTATAGCAAGACCGGAGTAAGTATGTTCGGTGGATGTCTTCCTATGTTGCTTCAGTTTCCTATTCTGTTTGCAATGTTCAGGTTTTTCCCTGCATCTTTTGAATTGAGGCAACAAAGCTTCTTGTGGGCAAAAGACTTGAGCACATATGATTCTATTCTCAATCTTCCTTTTACAATTCCATTGTTTGGCGACCACCTGAGTCTGTTTGCTCTACTAATGGCAATATCAACTTATCTGTATTCAAGAATGAATATTGATCAGATGACTGCAGGACCTCAGATGGCAGGAATGAAGGCAATGACTCTCTATTTTATGCCTATCTTCCTGCTATTCCTGGGAAACAACTTTTCAAGCGGGCTTAGCTACTATTATCTACTGTCCAATTTGATGACAATGGTTCAAACATGGGCTATTCGTAAATTCTTTGTTGATGAAGCAAAAATTTATGCCAAACTGCAGGAGAGAGCAGCCAAACCCAAAAAGAAATCTAAATTTCAGGAGAGACTCGATGCTGTCTATAAAAATCAGCAACAACTCAAGAATAAAAAATGAGTATAAAAGAGAACATTGAAATAATAAAAAGAGAACTGCCGTCAACTGTAAAGTTGGTGGCAGTTTCCAAATTTATTTCCAATGAAGCAATAATGGAGGCGTATAATGCCGGGCAGAGAGACTTTGCCGAAAGCCGCCCCCAGGAACTGGCAAGAAAATTTGAAGAGTTGCCTTCGGACATAAACTGGCATTTTATTGGTCATCTGCAAACAAATAAAATTAAATTAATAATTGATAAAGTTTCTCTGTTTCACTCTGTAGATTCTTTACGTCTATTATCCGAACTCAATATTGCAGCTAAAAAATCCGGAATAACTGTAAACATTCTGTTGCAAGAACACATCTCCAATGAAGACACGAAGCAGGGTTTTTTACACAGCGAAATGGCACAGGCGGCTGAGTTGTCTTTAGCCCTCTCTAACTTAAAAGTTTGCGGGCTAATGGGAATGGCCTCATTTGTGGAAGACAAAGACACCATAAGAAAAGAGTTTATCTGTTTGAGAGAGTCCTGTAAAACAATTAAAGAGAGTTTTTTTTCGGATAGCAGTGCCTTTACCGAACTATCAATGGGAATGTCTTCGGATTATAAAATTGCTAAAGAAGAGGGGAGTACATTGATTCGTGTTGGGACATTGATTTTTGGGAACCGATAAGGCAGTTTAGTCAATCGACCAATCGATGGGAGTTTTTCCGGCCGAGATTAAGATATCATTTGTTTTTGAAAAATGTTTGCAGCCAAAAAAAGCTCCTCTGGCAAGAGGAGATGGATGCGGAGCTTCAAGGACGAAATGTTTCGAAGTATCAATCAACTCTCTTTTGCCTTTAGCAAAATTTCCCCACAACAAAAAAACAATTCCTTCCCGCTCCTTTGAAAGTATGGATATTACAGAATCTGTAAATTGAATCCATCCTATTTTACTGTGTGATGCAGCCTCTCCGGCCCGTACAGTTAAAACAGCATTTAAAAGGAACACTCCCTGATGTGCCCATTTCACAAGGGAACCGCTTGATGAAGGTTTGATTCTAAGGTCGGTATACATCTCTTTATAAATATTTTGAAGAGATGGTGGAAGTGAAACACCCTCCGGTACAGAAAACGAGAGTCCGTGCGCTTGTCCGGGCCCGTGATAGGGATCCTGCCCCAGAATTACAACTTTTACTTCATTTACAGGAGTTAAATTGAATGCATTAAAGATGTCTTTTCCAGCAGGGTAAATCTTAATTCCCGAAGAGAATTCTCTTTTAATGGACTCTGCCAGAGAGAGAAAATATGGTTTTTCAAACTCTTCCGATAAAAGTGTTTTCCAACTGTTCTCGATTTGAACATTCATTCGTAAAGAAAATTTAAGATTTAAAAAACAAAATCAAGAACTTCATTTACACTCTTTACGTATTTGAAAACAAGTCCTTTAACATATACGTCCTTGATCTCTTTAATGTCTTTTTCGTTTTCAGAAGAAAGAATAATGGTCTTGATTCCAGCCCTTTTTGCTGCGAGAATTTTCTCCTTTATTCCTCCTACAGGCAACACCCTGCCTCTTAAGGTAATTTCACCAGTCATTGCAATTCCGCTTCTGACGGCTTTTTTATTGAAGGCAGAAGCCATCGCACTTACCATGGTTATGCCGGCAGAGGGTCCGTCTTTTGGAATTGCTCCTTCAGGAACATGGATATGAATATCCTTATCAATAAATTCTTTATATGATAAATTAAGCTTTTCGGGGTGAGACTTAAGGTATTGATATGCAATAACTGAAGATTCCTTCATTACATCACCCAAATTTCCAGTACTGGATAAAAGTCCTTTTCCTTTGCTCAGGCTGCATTCTATAAATAATATTTCTCCTCCGTTTTCTGTCCAGGCCAGCCCTGTCACAACTCCTGATCCCTCGTTCCCTTTTTGCATATCGTGCTGGTTTGTAGGAGTTCCCAGTATCTCCCTAACCTCATTTGCGCCAATAACATTAGGGATTTGCTCATTTAATGCTATTTTCTTTGCGGTAATCCTCGCCACTTTTGCAATCATTTTGTCAAGACCTCGTACTCCTGATTCTCTGGTGTACTCGTCAATTATTACATCAATTGCCTTGATGTTTATTTTCAGTTGATTGCTTTTTAAACCATGAGCTTCTGTCTGTTTTGGAATCAAGTGGTCTTTTGCAATATATCTTTTCTCCTCTGCCAGGTATCCGCTAACATTAATCATCTCCATCCGGTCCTTGAGAGCAGGGTGAATTGTATGAATATTGTTCGCTGTTGTGATAAAGAGAACATGGGAAAGGTCATAATCAATATCCAGATAATTATCGTGAAATGCAGTGTTTTGTTCCGGATCGAGAACTTCAAGAAGGGCAGATGCGGGGTCGCCCCTAAAATCACTGCTTACTTTATCAATTTCGTCAAGAACAATTATTGGATTTGATGTTCCTGCTTTTTTTATTGAACTTATTATTCTTCCGGGCATCGCTCCAATATATGTCCTTCTGTGACCTCTTATTTCGGACTCGTCATGCAGGCCTCCAAGAGATATTCTTCCGTAATGCCTGTCAAGAGCTTTTGCAATTGATTTTCCCAATGATGTCTTGCCTACACCCGGAGGGCCGTAAAGGCACAATATAGGGGATTTCATATCGCCTTTCAGCTTAAGAACTGCGAGGTGCTCAATAATCCTGTCCTTTACTGCTTCGAGCCCAAAATGGTCGGAATCAAGAACCTTTTTTGCGTGTTTTAAATCAAGATTGTCTTTACTGTTTTCGTTCCAGGGCAATTCAACCAAAAATTTAACATATGAAAGCTGAATGTTGTAATCGGGAGAGTTAGGATTGGTTCGCTCAAGTTTTTGAAGCTCTTTTTCAAATGTATCTGCAACAGCTGCCTGCCACATCTTTTTTTTGCCTAAAATTCTTAAATCGCTAAATTCCTGAATATTATTATTTATTCCAAGCTCTTCTTGAATTGTTTTCAGTTGATTGTTCAGGTAATATTCTCTTTGTTGCTGGTCAATTTCAGTTCTTACCTTCTGCTGGATATCATCTTTTATTTTAAGGAGATCGATATGTTTATTCAGCAACTCCAGAAGTTTAAGTGCCCGGTTTTTTAATTTGTTTTCTTTTAACAGCGCAATCTTTTCCAGAGGATTGTCAAACTCCATACTGGAAGAGATGAAATTTATGAGAAAAGATTGTCCTTCAATATTTTTAATAGCAAAAGAAGCCTCCTGTGGCAGGTGAGGACTTAATTTAATAACAAGCAAGGCAGCATCTTTGATTGATCCGGTAATTGCATCCAGTTCTTTATTGTTTCTCGGATTTACAATATCTTCCATGTATTTGACTGACGCTATAAAATATGGATCTTCGGTAAGTATGTCAATTATCTTAAATCTTTTAACACCCTGTAGAATAATTGTAATGCCGCCATCCGGCATCTCGATTATTTTAATAATCTTTGCCAATGTTCCGGTATCATAAAGATCGGATGGTTTTGGTTCGTCCAGTTTTGCATCTTTCTGAGCTACAGCACCTAGAATCCTGTCTTTTGCATATACTTCCCGTACTAATTTTACAGACTTCTCCCTGCCAACCGTTATTGGAATTATTGTATCGGGAAAAAGAACGGCATTCCTTAATGCAATTAAAGGAAGTGATTCCGGCAGTTTTACAGACGTGAGATCCTGCCCCCCGTCTATGTTCATCACCGGAATTATATTTACATCATCTGCAACTGAATGTTGCATAAAAAGATCGTCAAATTTCATTTCTTGCTTAATTATATATATATGTCAAATTGTCACGCCATCAGTCAAAATAGACAGCTAAAAAATTTCATAATTAAATGGTCAATCTCTGTGCCATAATTGACATGCAAATTATTTGTTCAGTAATGAACCTTTTTACGCATGAAGTGTATATATAGTAATTTGTTAGAAGTATTTACCCCAAAATATAGTAAATTTTACACTTTAACCCAAATTATTTTCGCAATTCATTAAATTATTGGTGCAATGTTTGCATAAATCAATAAATTAATCGTAATTTTGTTCGTCAAAAAATAGACTAACCCTTTAATTATTTTAATTATTATGACAAAAGCGGATATCGTAAATGAGGTTGCTAAAGCAACCGGAATGGAAAAAATCGCTGTTCAGAATGTTGTTGAAAGCTTCATGGATAGCGTAAAAGATTCTTTATCTAAAAACAAGAATGTTTACCTTCGCGGTTTCGGTAGCTTCATCGTTAAGAAAAGAGCTAAAAAAACAGCAAGAAACATTTCTAGAAACACAACTTTGGTTATACCTGAGCATTTTATCCCTGCTTTCAAACCAGCTAAGGTATTTATGACAAAGGTTAAAAACAATGTAAAGTAATATTACTTTAAGTAAGAAAAAATAAATCAATTATGCCAAGCGGAAAGAAAAGAAAAAGACATAAAATGGCAACTCACAAACGCAAAAAAAGATTGCGTAAAAACAGACATAAAAAGAAAAAATAGAGTTGTTTTTTAAGTCTTGTGTGTTAATCTAAAGCAAGTCAACTGATTTGCTTTAGATTTATTTATTAAAAACGGGTTGATGGAGAAGGATCTAATTATTGATGTTAATTCCACCGAAGTGTCGATAGCTCTGCTCGAGAATCATAAACTTATTGAGTTGAACAAAGAGCAGAATAATGGCAGTTATGCGGTAGGAGATGTATATCTTGGAAAAGTAAAAAGAATAATGCCTGCATTAAATGCAGCATTTGTTGATATCGGAGACGATAAAGACGCATTTATCCATTATTTGGATTTGGGTCTTGCATTTAGAGCTCTGGATTACTTTACAAGACAAATAAGCCAGAGCAAACAGACTTACAAAGCGCTGTTTACCGGAGTAAAACTGGGTGATATCCTTGAAAAAGAGGGTAAAATTGCAGATGTACTTAAGCCGGGTCAGTCTATCATTACCCAGATAGTTAAGGAGCCAATTTCCACAAAAGGATCACGCCTCACTGCCGAGATATCTATTGCCGGAAGGAACATGGTTTTGATACCATTTTCCGATAAAGTGAGCATTTCTCAAAAAATCACATCAAAGGAAGAGAAGAAAAGACTTGAAAGGCTTGTTTACAGCATTCTTCCTCCCAATTATGGAGTAATAATAAGAACAGCTGCAGAGGGTAAAAAAGCTGCGGTTCTGGATGGTGAATTAAAATCTCTTATAAAAAAATGGGAAGATTCGTGGCCAAAAATGGCAAAAGCAAATCCCCCTCAGCTTCTTTTTACGGAAAATAGCAGAACCACTACAATTCTGAGAGATTTGCTAAATGATTCATTCTCTAACATCTATGTGAATGACGAAACTATTTGTAATGAAATAAAAGATTACATTTCACTTATTGCTCCCGAACAGGAAAAAATCGTTAAGCTTTATAAAGGAGGAGAACCAATCTTCGATCATTTCGAAGTATCCAAGCAAATCAGAAGTGCTTTTGGTAAAGTAATAACCATTAAGCAAGGGGCATATCTTATTATTGAGCATACAGAAGCTCTTCATGTTATTGATGTAAACAGCGGCATTAGATCAAAATCGGGATCCGATCAGGAACAAAATGCCTTTGATGTAAACATGAGTGCTGCCGAAGAAATTTCAAGACAGTTGAGACTCAGGGATATGGGAGGTATTATCATTGTTGACTTCATAGATATGGACCACAATGAAAACAGGACTAAACTCTATAAACACATGCAGGACCTCATGCAGAGTGACAGAGCCAAACACAATATATTGCCAATAACCAGGTTTGGACTAATGCAAATTACTCGTCAGAGGGTAAGGCCTGCTACTGAAATAAACACAACGGAATCTTGCCCTACTTGCAGCGGAACAGGAAAAATTTCCTCTTCAATGTTAATAGAAGAGACCATTGAGACACAGTTGGCCTATTACGTTAAAGAGAAAGGGATTAAGTCGATTATTATTAAACTTAACCCAATTCTCAGCGCTTATCTTACAAAAGGTATCGCCAGCATCCGATTTAAACTTGCAATGAAATACAAGTGTACTCTTAAAATAAAAGAGTCATCCGACAATCATCTTCTGCAAGTTCTCTGGTTTAACTCAAATGGAGAAAAACTGGAAGACTAAAGTCCTTTTTTACAAATCAAAATATTTTTTGAATCGTCGTTAAAGAGTGTTCCATACAGGAATATCTCACCTCCATCTTTAATATCCAGCCTATCTTTAAGTTCAGGCGGAGATAGTGGGAAGTTTCTTGTTGAAACATTTGCCTTTGGATAGCGATGATGAATTGTTTTTATGTTTTTTTTATCAAATTTCATAATCTCTTCAATGACGAATGTCCTCCCGGGGAAATCCGTTATTTTATCGGATGATGTATATAAATGCGAATTAACACTTATTTTTCCAGCAGGATATCTGTTAGACAGCAATTTAAAGGCTCCGCCTTTCAATATTGAAGAGTTTGGCTCGTATAAATAAAATCCTTTCTTTGGAGTTGTTATACATGCTTTTGATTCCCGCTCTTCCATGAGGGTCCATTCAAAGTTGTCCCATCTTTTCTTTTGTTTGTCTAAGTTTACAGCAACAAGTTTTACCATATCGGGATGAATAGGGGATGCTTCCTGTGCGCGGTCAATTTTAATAAGAATCTCCTTGCACTCATTAAAAACTGAAACAATAACAATCTCTGAAACTAATTCGAAACTATTAATCAAGGCGGAAATATCCGCCATAGGAGAAATTTTTATAACAATTCTATCGGATATTTCCAGAAGAAACTTCATCAGTTTTTGCATATCCGGTTCATAATCGGAAGGATTGAATATTCTGTTGTCAGAAGGACCCCTTCTTGACGGGTCGGCATAAATCGTATACACTTTATCTTTTGAGAGCATCTCTAAATCGCACCTGTCCTTTACTTCTTTATTAATATACTCTGCATTGCTCACTCCAAGGCGATTAAAATTAGAGTTTACACATTCAAACAGTTCTTTATTTTTCTCTATATATACAATTGATTTTGCGACTTCGGAGATGAAATAACTGTCGACACCCAGGCCTCCGGTGATATCAACTACATCCCTTCCTTCAAAAAAACGAGATTTGTACTTAGCTGTATATGAAGAACTGCACTGTTCCACAGAAAGAATTGAAGGGAAGCATAAATCGAATCTCTCTATCCATTCAGGTACTTTTAACGAAATTTTTTTCTTCCCCTCAATTATTGATGTTAAAAACCTTACGTTTAAGTTTGGATATTTTTGTGCCGAAAGCAGCAATTTGACGGAATCATCTTTGCTGTGGGCCCTTATAAAATCTATGTCTTCCGGAGATAACATCGTTTAGTTGTTAGTATTTTGTAAACGAGCAGAGTTCCCTCTCTGGAATCCTTATCAGTTCCTTGAACCGGTAAATTTTAAATCTTAGAACAGGTTTGTTAAACCTCTTTATGTATACTGTTTTTGCGAGTTCCATTTTTTTAAAATATGTTTCTCCAATATCTGTTACAGATTTTTCATCTCTTGAAGATTCAATGCAGTATGCACTCTCTCCAAATCTGAAAGACCCGAGTTTGTCTGTTATCCATGCATATTTTCGGGTTTCATACAAAGGCCCTATTGTTTTAACAATCATATTCCCGGGTGATGCAATGTAAAAATCGTAGTGGGAGGCATCCGACCATAGTGACGACAGAATAAATGTTTTTGATGTCATTTTGCCGCTTTTGATATCTTCTTCTCTTAAAATTTTGAATTCTTTTGCAAGTTTGCTCCACCCATAGCTCTCCAGCGTAAAGTCGTTGTTCCCAATTTTAATCTCTTTCTCCGGTTTAAAATCAAAGTTTAAAAAACCTGTAAAGTAATGACCTATTCCAACTGAAATTATAATCAATACAGCAGACAAAGAATATCTGAGCGGAGCGGGTAAAACTATTCGTTTTTTGTTATTTTTCGCAATTTGATATTTTGATGCAAGATAAGCGGCTGCTATTAAGATGAGTGTGAAGTAACCGGGAGCAGACCAATGTGGCATAGTGTCTGTAAAAAGTGATACAATAAGGAAAAAGAAAATGATTGGAAGTGCCAGTGATAGAAGAAGATTATGCTGGGAAACTCCCAAAAACTTTATTTTTTTGTAACTAAATATTGCGGCAACGATAATGATAATATTTATTGGATTATTGTATATAAAAGCTCCGGAAAGCTCTTCCAGAAAGAATTTGATATTTATCCCATTCTCTGCACTCAACAGCCTTGCTCCCTGATAGGAGAAACTTGCAAAATTATTGTCAATATTCCATAGGAATACGGGCGTTAGAAACAGAAGACTAATTGCTGCAGAAATATAAAGAAAAGGTTCCTTAAGAATTTTTCTGTCGCCTGTTAATATGTATACTCCGGCGCCTGCCCATAAAAACACGGACGAGTATTTTGAGAGCATTGCCAGCCCAATGCAAAGACCCGCAATAATCAAGGACAGCCTGCACAGTATTTTGGACTCTTCGCATTTCTCATATTTTACTATCAGCCCTTCGTGTAAAAAATAAATAGAAAGTAGGTAGAAAAGACTTTGAGGTGTGTCCGGATTGATAAAAGTTCCAATAAATACAGTACAATAAACCGATGCCGTATATAGTATTGCCGCATAAAATCCGGTGAGTTCGTTTTTAATCCTTCTCCCGAGAACAAAAATTATCCAGGTATTAAGAGAACCAACAACAATAGCCGCAAACCGAAGAAAAAACTCTCCTTTGAAATAAAGATTAACTGTAAAAAGTTGAATGAACCAGCCAATCATTGGTGGGTGATCCAGATGACTCATATCCGGATAAAGGCCATAGGTCCAGTAGTAGGCCTCATTATTTCCTAAATCAAGAAAAAATGCCATTAATCCCCTTATAATTGCTGATATTCCGATTAGAAGCAGGAGATATCTTTTCAATTTTGAGTTATTCTCGTTTGATATTTTCATATCTGATGATTATTGATTATCCGTTTACTGATTTTGTCGAACCTCCACAAAAATAAAAGGGCAGCAAAAACAAGGCCCAGTAAAAGGCCGATCCATACACCAACTGCTCCCATGCCAAGCACTATCCCGCAAAAGTATCCAAGTGGAAGACAAACCAAATAATAAGAAATTATTGACAAAATTAATGGAATTTTAACATCTGCCAACGCTCTGAGTGCAGCAAGTCCCGAAAGTTGAATTGCATCAAAAATCTGAAAAAGTGCAGAGATAATCAGAAGTTTAGCTGCCATAGCTCTTACCTCCGGATCTTCGGTGAAGGCAGCAGGGATGTAATCTCTCAAAAGAACATAACAAATACCGCTTATTGACATTAAGGCAACACTCATGTGAATTGCAGAAAAACCAGCCATCCTCATGGATATGTAGTCTCCGAATCCATATTGATGCGACACCCTTATTGTTGCTGCTGCACCTACTCCAAGGGCAAGCATAAACGAGAAACTGCTCATACTCATTGCAATCTGATGGGCAGCAAGCGAGATCTCGCCATTCCATCCAATCATTATTGCACTGATGCTGAAAGCCGTTATTTCCACAAGATTTTGAAAAGAGAGAGGAATTGATGTTTTGAGCACTTCTCTGGCATTTCGCAAATCAAATATCTTTTTGGAAAAAAAGACAAGGTATTTATTGTAGTTCTGGTTTTTGAAAATAATGACCAGGAATGATACAAACATCAAAATCCTGCTGATGAGAGTTGCCAGTGCTGCACCCTGAACCCCCATTTCCCTGAATCCAAGATTACCGTATATAAAAACCCAGTTTAGAAAAATATTGAGGATGTTTGCCGAAAGGGTTATATACATTGCATATTTTGTGATGCCAATACCTTCTGAAAATTGCCTCAGACCAAAAAAAAGAAGGAAAGGCAAGAGGGAGAAAAGCATCGTATTGTAGTATAGTTTAGCCTGGAAAACTACATCTGGAGTCTGGCCCATTGAGTCCATAAAAAAACTCATTCCATACATAATCATTGTAAGAAGTAATGCTGCAATAGTGTTAAGAAGAAGGGAATTTTCCAACAGAGAACCAACACGCGAGAAGTCTCCTTTTCCAAAACTTTGTCCTACATGTGGTGTTAGACCTTGTGTAAAACCTATCCCAAACACAATTCCCAATACAAAGATTGAGTTGGCAAACGAAACTCCGGCAAGTTCTGCAGTTCCTATGTGGCCAACCATAATATTGTCTGCAAGGTGTACAGTAATTTGTCCGGCGTGCGTGAGCATTACCGGTATTGCAAGTTTGAGATTTCGTTTATAAAAAGGGATATAGGCATTCAAAAACATTCAGCAAAGATACTCTTCTTTGTCATAAATTTTAAATATTGATATCGATTGATTAAATTTGTTATTACAGTAGAAAAGCTAAACATATCAACATGGAAACAAACTATCTGGAAAAAGCAGAATCCTGGCTGGAGGGAAGTTACGACGAAGAGACAAAAAGCGAAGTAAGAAGGCTTGTAAAGAGTGATCCAAAGGAACTGGAGGACTCTTTTTACAGAAATCTGGAGTTTGGAACAGGTGGTCTTCGGGGCATAATGGGTGTTGGAACAAACAGGGTAAATAAATACACCGTTGGTATGGCAACCCAGGGACTTGCCAATTATCTAAAAAAATCATTTAAAGGCAGGCTTAGCCTAAGTGTAGCAATATCATTCGACAACCGGAATAAAAGCAAAGAATTTGCCCACATTACAGCTTCGGTTTTTGGAGCAAACGGATTTAAGGTGTATTTGTTCGACGAACTTCGTCCAACTCCCGAATTAAGTTTCGCAATAAGACATTTTCATTGTGTTGCAGGTGTTATGATAACTGCATCTCACAATCCAAAAGAGTATAACGGATACAAGGCATACTGGGAAGACGGCGCACAGGTTACATCGCCACACGATTCCAATATTATTGAAGAGGTGGAAAAAATTTCTGACCCAAAAATGGTTCATTTTAGCGGCGGCGAGTCACATATAAGGATGATAGGGAAAGAAATTGACGAAGAGTATCTCAATGCCATAATGTCTCTTACTTTATCTCCGGATCTGGTGAAAAAGCACAACCATTTTAAAATAGTTTATACCCCTTTGCACGGGACTGGAGTAAAACTTGTGCCTGAAGCTCTCCGAAGAGCTGGATTCAACAAAATAATCAATGTCCCCGAACAGGATATTAACGATGGTAATTTTCCCACAATTAAATCACCTAATCCCGAAGAATCATCTGCATTAAAAATGGCTCTTGAAAAAGCACAGGAAAAAGAAGCAGATCTCGTTATGGCCACCGATCCCGATGCCGACCGCCTTGGTATTGCGGTAAGAAATCAAAAAGGATCCTTGATTTTGCTTAACGGAAACCAGACTGCTGCCATCCTTACATACTATTTACTTGAAAGATGGAAGGAGCTTGGAAAACTTAAAGAGGGCGGCAATCCTGGCTTTTACATGGTAAAAACCATAGTGACAACCGACTTGCTGGAGGGAATTGCAAGCAAGTATGGCGTAGAAATGTTCAATGTCCTTACCGGATTTAAATACATTGCAGAAGTTGTAAAACATAATGAAGGAAAGAGAGTGTTTATAGGGGGAGGAGAGGAGAGCTATGGTTTTAATGCCGGTGAATTTGTAAGGGACAAAGATGCTGTAATTGCATGCGTTCTTTTTGCAGAGGCTGCTGCTTGGGCCGCAGAAAAAGGCAAGTCTTTGTATGATCTTCTGATAGATATTTACGCAGAGTTCGGTCTATATAAAGAACGACTGGTATCTGTAACAAAAAAGGGGATAGACGGAATTGAGCAAATTAAAAAAATAATGAAAGACCTTAGAAGCAAGCCTCTTCAAAATCTTTCCGGATCGCCGGTTGTATTGATTCATGATTATAAACTTTCTGAAACAATAGATATGATAAGTGATTTAAGATACAAAATTAAATTGCCACAATCGGATGTACTGCAGTATATTAGCAGCGACAATTCTATAGTTTCCGTAAGACCTTCCGGAACAGAGCCAAAAATTAAATTTTACTTTGGAGTAAAGGCACCAATGTTAAGTGTAAAAGATTTTTCCAAAACAGGTAAAATGCTTGAGAAAAAACTAGATTTGCTGGTTGAGCAAATTTCATCACTTTAAAGGAAGTTCGAATGTAAATTTAGACCCTACACCTGGTTCGGACTGAAGATAAATTATGCCTCCCAAAAGTTTAACATATCCTGTCACAATTGAAAGGCCAAGCCCGGCACCTTCCGTGGATCTTTTTGAATTTACATCTGCTTGTATAAACCTTTCGAAAATATTTTTTTGTCTCTCCTGAGGGATTCCTATACCTGTATCTTTTACAAAGCATTCAACAACTTTCTCTCTTCTTGCAAAACCAACTGTAATTGTACCTTCTATTGAATATTTAATTGAGTTTTTTACAAGATTGGAATAAATTGCGAAGACTTTGTCTATATCACTTTCCAAAATTGTATTCACTTCAAAATGTGGAATATCCGTTATCAGTTTTATCCCTTTTTTCTCAACTTCAGGACGGAAAAAATTTACAATGTCAATAACAGTCTTTCCTATATCAAATTCGGACAATTGAAGTGAAACAATGCCAGCTTCAATCTTTGAAACGTTGATAATATCATTGATTGTAGAAAGCATTCTGCTGCCGCTTTTTTCAATTATCCTAATATACTCTCTTTGTTCATCGTCTGACACATCCGGTTCCTGAAGAAGTTCAATAAAACCAAGGATTCCATTCATTGGAGTGCGAATTTCGTGGCTGATATTCTGCAGGAATGCTGTTTTAAGGCGATCGCTCTCTTCTGCTCTTTCTTTGGCTGCTATGAGGTCTGTAATCAATTTTTTTCTGTCTGTAATATCTTCTTTTACTGCCACATAATTTACAATTTTTCCATACTCATTAAGAATTGGAGAAATCGAAATATCTTCCCAGTAGAAGTCGCCATTTTTCTTTTTATTCTCAAGTTCGCCCCGCCACTCTTTTCCTGAACTTATTGTGTGCCATAAGTCCCGGAACACTTCGTCTGATTGTTTTCCGGATTTAAGTATTCGGGGATTTTCGCCAATCGACTCTTCATATGAGTACCCTGTAACTTCAGAAAATTTTGGATTAACAAATTCAATATTTCCATTTTTATCGGTAATTATAACAGATACAGGCGACTGAATTACAGCTTTTGTGAGTTTAAGCGCAGATTCCTCTGTGGCTTTCTTCTTAAGAAATATTGTTATCTCGTTTGCAATAATTTCGATTATTTTCAAATCTGATTTATTGAAAGCTTCGGGATTTTCATAATTCTGAATTACCAGTGCCCCAATAACCTTATCATCCATTACGATAGGAGCGCCAAGCCATACCTCAGATATTGTTCCGACAATTTCTATCTCCCCCTGATTATGAAGCTTTAGAATTTCATCTTTATAGAAAAAGCAGGGCTTTCCAATTTTTAACAAATATCCTGTTAAAGAACCCTTTGCATCCCATTCATTTATTGAATCAATTTCATCACGAACACCGGAAAGTCTTAACTTTCCAGTTTGTTCATTATAAAATGCCACATAAATATTATTTACTTCCATTATTGAATTTATTTCCTTTTCAATAATCGAGTAAAATTCCTCGAAATTTCGGCAGGTAATGATTGAATATGCAAGATTTCTTTGAACTTTAAGGATCATTTCGGACCTTTTCTTGTCCGAAATGTCCTGAGAGCTCATAATTATGGAATCCTTTCTATTGTCGCCGTTAAACAGACGAAATCTATGGCCAATCTCTCTGTAGTATCCGTCTTTAGTCATTAACCTGGACTCAAGACTTCCTGAACCGGAATAAACAAGTGTACGGAAGATCAATGATTTTGCTTTTTCCCTCTCATCGGGATGAAAAATGGAAAAAATATTTTTCGATATCAGTTCGGACGGACTATAGCCAAGGATTTCTTTAAATGAGTTGTTGCAATAAAGGATTTTTCCGTCGAGATCGAAATTGACAATGAGATTAAAGCTGTTATCAAGGATTGTCTTTAATTTTAATTCGCTTTTTTCGGCATTTATTCTTGCAATCTCAATACTGTTATAACTCTCTTTTAATGCTTGAGTAAGTTTTATTAATTCGGAATTCTGACTTTGCAACTTCTCTTCAATTAATTTTTGTTCGGTAATATCTCTAACAAGAGCAACGAATAGACCGTTTCCATCGTAAGTCATCCGGGACTCATAATGCCTTGATTCATTATTAATTTCGAGATTATATGTATAAGGAGGAATTTTCCCAAACTTATAAATTTCTTCTATCTTGGAGAGAGTTTGTTCGGCAACATGTTGCGGTAAAACGGCACTTATTTTTTTTCCGAGAAAATCCGACGGGGGAGCATACAATAATGAACTGCCATCTGCCTTATAATTAATAATTGTCCCGTCACGGGACATTACAAACATTAGGTCGGGAACTGCCCCAATCAGAGTATCGTTAAACGAATCCTTTTCCATAATTTACTTTTTAATTATCGAAAAGAATCCGACAAGTAGATTAAATGTTATATACATTAAAAATACAATAAGCAACCATAGAGACCATGTCGAGTTGGAAATAATCACATATGGTATTATCAGGGCAGAAGCAAGGAAAAAAACATATTTAATCTCATTGCCTTTCCATCCCAAACTTTTAAATTTTAAGGAAAACATTGGAATGTTTGAAATGAGAAGGTAGGATAGGATAAGTGAAATTAAAGGAAAAAACCAAAAATTCCGGAATATTGCGTCAAATTGAGGATTGTATGTTGTGAAGTGTAAAAACATTACAATCAGCAATGCGTTTGCAGGTGTGGGAAGTCCTATGAAATTTTCTGTCTGCCTTGAATCTACATTAAATTTTGCCAGTCTAAGCGCAGATGCAAGCGTAATTAAAACAGGTATCAGAGTTAATATTTCCACCCATAGCGTTACCTGATTTCCCGAATTAAATCCTGAAGTGTAGTCTTGAAATCTGTAATAAATAAGAATGGTGGGAGCCAGTCCAAAACTCACAAGATCGGCAAGAGAATCCAGTTCCTTACCCATTGCAGAATAAGCCTTTAATAAACGGGCAGCAAAGCCGTCAAAAAAATCAAAAACTGCTGCCGCCAAAATAAGATAGACCGACCAAATCTGAAAACCTTTAAATGCCAAGATAATGGCTATTGTGCCACATAATAGATTAAGTAGCGTTATTGTGTTTGGAATTGCCTTTCTTAAGCCCATAACTTTGTCGTAGATTATTTAATTCCAAGTTTAGCCTTAATTGTATTGGGGATAGAGCTTTTATGAACCATCACTGAGATGCTTTTTGCCCTGACAAAGCTTTCGGACATATTCAAATATCCACCGAATTTGTTTCTTTCGGTTCCCCATGAGTTTTTGGTTTTGTAGTAAATGTTGCCATTCTGATCCTTAACAATTCCTGTAAGCAGCATCAAGTGATCGTCGGTAGTAACGAAAGTTTCGTATCCTTTCTGGCGAATATCCTGACCGACTTTTACTTCGGGAAATATCTTTTCAAATTTATAAATTTCGACCAATTTCTCTTCTGATGACATTTTTTCGAATCTAGCCTTGTCGATTACATCATAATCTTTTAGGTTCTCTGTTTCAGGATTAATGGCAACTCCATTTTTATGAGAAAAGCCCTTTTCACTAACATCACCATCCCAGCAAACTGTAAATCCGCTATTAAGAGCAAAGTTTATTACCTCTATGAATTCATCGAGGGGGACATTGTAATAGCGGGCAAAGTCCCAGTTGTCGGGGATTTCGATAATAGATTCTTTGTAAAAAGGGATATGAGAGAAACTTGTTATCTCCACATAGTCGTTCATGTTCAATCCGAGCGATGCGGCAAAACTCTTTGGAGTATATTCTTTGCCTCTGTATGTAAATTTTTCGGGGATTCTGCCAAGGTATGTATCCAGAAGATTGTCTGCAAGTTTATAATATTCCGGACTTCTCTGTTTTAATTCAACAGCAGCAGCCGACAATGAATTTATAAATTTGTTTAACTCTTTGTGATTGTTGAGTTGAGAGTCATAGTTAATTCCATTGTATGCCTCCTGCGGAATTATTCCGTTTTCACTTAAAATGTTTGTGAACATATGCGCCACACTTCCCTGTCCCAGGTTCCCTGCTCCACGCCTGAGATAATTATCATTCATCCTGTTGGCATAGTTAATTCTTACAGCATACATTTCGGAGAGGTCGTGTTCACCTTTGCCTGTTCTCAGAAGTTCCGACTCAATAAAGGCGGCGGTAGCATAACTCCAGCAAGTTCCGCTGCTGGCCTGATTTTTTACAGGTGATGCGGGATTAACAACTACATCTGTAAAAACATATCCTTGTCCGGATAATGGAATAGAAAGAGCAACAATAGCAATTGTGAGGGAGAAAAACAATGATCTCTTTTTCATAATTAATTTTAAGTTTAGATATCAAAGCTACAAAAAAAACAAACTCACTAAGGGATATTCATATATTTATGAGTCTGAAGGGAAATATTCCAGAAAGGATTTGATTTTACGTATTCAATTATTAACGGGAGCATCTTTTTGCTGCGACTCCATTCGGGCTGGAGATATAATATACAGTTGTCGTTTACAAGTTTCCTGTTTTCCTCGGCCCATAGAAAATCCTCGTCATTTTCGATAATAACTTTTAACTCGGAAGCGATTTTATGCATTCCTGCTACTGGTGGTTTTTTCTTTTTTGGTGACAGGCAGATCCAGTCGAATTTTCCACTTATGGCAGATGAACCGGAGGTCTCAAGAAAAATTTCAAGACTGTTGCTTTTAAGAAGGCTGCACAACCTGTCCAGCGGGTAGTTAAGAGGTTCTCCGCCAGTGATTACAATAGCCTTTGCAGGATAATTGAGTGCCTCCTTAACAATGTCCTCAACAGGAGTAGGAGGGTAGAGTTTTGGATTCCATGTCTCTTTTGCGTCGCACCATCTACAGCCAACATCGCAACCTCCCAGTCTTATGAAAAATGCCGGTTTTCCAGTATTGAACCCTTCCCCCTGAATGGTATAGAAACTCTCTACAAGTGGAAGCAGAGCGCCATCTTTAAGTATAGGAAATTTCATTTTGCAATTTTTTGCAAAGTTAGTAAAACAACTTGATTATGCCTTTTTGTCAGCCAAAATGGAGATGGCAAATTTGTTGCATTAAATAATGATAAATTATATTTTAATAACATGAAACAGGATATTGAAGCTCTTGATAAATATGCTGTTAACCTGAATAAACAGGCTGCAGCAGGCAAGCTGGATCCCGTAATAGGTAGAGATGAAGAGATTAGAAGGGTTCTTCAAATTTTGAGCAGAAGAACTAAAAACAACCCTATTCTGGTGGGAGAACCCGGAGTTGGAAAGACTGCCATTGCAGAAGGAATTGCTCAACGAATTGTAAATGGGGATGTTCCTGAAAATCTAAAGACAAAGACTCTTTTTTCCCTTGATATGGGGGCACTGATAGCGGGTGCAAAGTACAAAGGAGAATTCGAGGAAAGATTAAAGGCTGTCGTTAAAGAAGTCACTGATAGTACAGGAGAGGTGCTTCTTTTCATTGACGAAATCCATACTCTTGTTGGAGCCGGAAGAAGCGACGGAGCCATGGACGCAGCAAACATTCTTAAACCAGCTTTGGCAAGAGGGGAGTTAAGGGCTATTGGCTCGACCACATTAGTTGAATATCAGAGATATTTTGAACAGGACAAAGCACTTGAGAGAAGATTTCAGATGATTATTGTTGACGAGCCATCTATTTCAGAAGCTATATCCATTCTTAGAGGTCTTAAAGAGAGATACGAAAATCACCATAAAGTTCAAATTAAGGACGACTCAATAATTGCTGCCGTTGACCTTTCCCACAGATATATTACTTCCCGTTTCCTTCCGGACAAAGCTATTGACCTTATTGACGAAGCCGCTTCAAAACTTCGGCTTGAGATTAATTCAGTTCCTGAGTCGATTGACGAATTAAACCGAAAAATTCTTCAGCTCGAAATTGAAAGAGAGGCAATTAAAAGAGAAGGGGACAAGGAAAAGGTAGAGGATCTTTCAAAACAAATAGATGAACTTAATTCGGAAAGAACTAAAATTAATTCTGTATGGCAGGAAGAGAAAAGAATTATTGACAGGATTCAGAAAAAGAAAATTGAAATTGAAGAGTTGAAATTCAGGGCACAGGAAGCAGAAAGAGGAGGCGACTACGGAAAGGTTGCCGAAATCCGCTATGGTAAAATTGTTGCCGCCGAAAATGAGATTGATCAACTTATGAAGGAAAAGGGAACCGGAGAATTCACTCTGATCAAGGAATTTGTGGAACCTGAAGACATTGCGGAAGTTGTGGCCAAATGGACAGGGATTCCTGTTAAGAGAATGCTGGAAAGCGAAAAGGAAAAGCTATTGAGGATGGAAGAGGCTTTACACAACCGAGTAATTGGCCAGGATGAGGCAATTGCTGCAGTATCTGATGCAATTAGAAGAAGCAGGGCCGGACTTCAGGATGTGAAGAGACCAATTGGCTCTTTTCTTTTTCTTGGCACTACAGGTGTCGGAAAAACGGAACTTGCCAAAGCGCTCGCCGAATTTCTATTTAATGATGAAAACCTGATGACCAGAATAGACATGAGTGAATATCAGGAGAGGCACTCTGTATCCAGGCTGGTGGGAGCTCCTCCCGGATATATTGGCTATGAAGAGGGCGGACAACTTACTGAAGCAGTCAGAAGAAAACCTTATTCAGTTATTTTGCTTGACGAAATTGAAAAAGCACATGCGGATGTATTCAACATTCTTCTTCAGGTGCTGGACGACGGAAGACTTACAGACAATAAAGGGAGGACAGTAGATTTTAAGAACACAATCCTGATTATGACATCAAATGCGGGTTCTGCAATTATTCAGGACAATCTGAACAGGTTAACAGACAAAAACAGGGACGAACTACTTGAAAAGACAAAATTTGAAGTTATTGAAACACTTAAAAACAGTGTCCGTCCGGAGTTTCTCAACCGTATAGATGAAATAATTATGTTTCATCCTCTCACTATGGAAAATATGAGAGATATCCTGAGGTTGCAAATCTCCGGAATACGGAAAATAATGGAAGATAAGGGATTACAGCTCCAGTTTACCGAATATGCCATGAAGTATTTGTGCGACAAAGGCTACGATCCTTCGTATGGTGCCAGACCAATAAAAAGACTCCTTCAGAAAGAACTTGTTAACGAACTGGCTAAAGCTCTTCTAAAAGGAGATCTTAACAAAGATAATCCAATAATTGTGGATTATTTCGAAGATGATCTTGTTTTCAGAAACTAAATATAAAGATATCGTTTGATTTTTTGAGTGGCAGTCTTTTCAAAAGGGACCTGCTGTTCAATTATGTCAATAATTTTTGAAGACTTGTTCACTCTGTCGTTTATGAATTCGAGAAGCTCCTTTTTCACTTTGATTACCCGCTCATGAAGATTAACAACTGCCTCTTCATTAAACGTATGTATTGCTTCAATCTGTTCATAATTGAAATGGACAATAGCCGTAAGTTTTCCTTTTACGGAGACAACAAGAGATTCAAGCACCATGTCATGTTCGTTGATAATTGATTCAACCTCTTCGGGATAGATATTTTCCCCATTCGAGCCAACAATCATGTTGTCTTTCCTCCCCTTAATAAAGAGATTTCCGTTTTTATCAATGTATCCCAGATCTTTTGTTCTAAACCACCCGTCACTTGTAAAACAACTTGCTGTTGTATCCAAATCCTTGTAATAACCCATCATTACATTTGCACCTTTCACAACTATTTCACCAATATTTTTTGAATTGGGATTGAGAATTTTCATTTCAATGCCCTCAAGATGAGGCCCGGTAGATTGGTGTTTGACTTTCCCGGGAACTGCTCCGGCAAGCAAAGGAGATGTTTCGGTGAGGCCATAGCCAATTGAATATGGAAATCCTGCATCGGAAAGAAATCTTTCAACAGCGGCATCTAATTTTGACCCACCAATTCCAAAAAATCTCAGGTTTCCGCCAAAAGTCTTTAACAGCTTCTTTCCTGCAATTTTATGAAATCCCCTTCTGATAAATGAGATTGAATATAAAAACTGCATAACCCAGGTTTTTGTAAACATTGGCCGTACTTTGTTTTTATATATTTTCTCAACTATAAGAGGTACACTAAAAATCATTGTTGGTTTAACATCTACAAGTGCAGGCATTAAAAGAGAAGGTGTAGGAACACCATCCAGATACACTACATGTGCACCTCTGGAAAACGGAAAAATCATTCCGAGGCTGCACTCATATGCGTGGGAAAGAGGAAGTATTGAGAGAAATACATCCTTCTCTGTAATTGGAAATAAAACCTGCGCCATCATGTTTTGAGCTACAAGATTCGAATGGCTAAGCATTACTCCTTTAGATGAACCGGATGTGCCTGAAGTATAGATTATTGAAGCAAGATCATTTGTATTGGGTCTCTCCGGAATCACAAATTCTTTTTCCGGGGACTCTTTTATTACTTCAAAATTGTCCATTAAAACAACAAGTGAAAGCTTATCCTTGGCACCCTCAGATATTTTATATTGCAATTTTTCGGAAACAATCAAAGCGGTAGCCTCTGAATGATCAATTACATTTACAATTTCAAAAGCAGTAAAATCAGGGAGAATTGGAACCACAACTCTGGATGATGTTGTAATTGCAAAGTATGATACCGCCCAATTGGGCATATTATTTCCCAGTATTGCAATTTTATCGCCGGCTTTTAGCCCTGCTTTGTTAAATACAGTTACAAGCTTATCAACTTCTTCCCCGAAATTCTTGTATGTTAGTTTTGTCTTCTTAATTAAACTAAATGCAGGCCTGTCGGAAAATTCAGCTAAGCTTTTTGAGTATAAGTCTGCGAGACTTAGTCCCGATCTATCTTCAGTCATATCAATTTCTTTATCGTTATGTACAAAGATACAAATAATCTAAAAAATGTTATTATTGTGGGTGGTCCGATTTTTGTTAATTTTGTAAAGTTTAAATAAAAAAAGACAGGATGTTTTTTATAAAAACCTTACAAAAAAAAGCTCTCGGAAAGCTCACAACTGTCCGGGAAGTTATTTTTATGCCTGTGTATAATGCAAAAAAAGTAACTATAATATACAATACAACTGAAGACGGAGTAGGAGAAGCCATTGATTTCCTTACATCTCTGCTTGATAATAAAAAAATTGCATACGAAGGCATTGCAATTAACACAGGTAAATTACCTTTAGAGCCTGCTTCATTAAAAAAGGGATTCAGCCTGATTGAAAAAAAAGATTTAGATCGTATTGGTTTGCCTGTTACTGAATTTAAAAAACCTTTCGGAGGCGAAAGTGCCGATTTGCTTTTTGATTTTGCTCCTGAGTATATTTTCACTCAGGATTACATAGTCAGGCTTTGCGATGCAAGTTTTAAAGCAGGAAGAATTAATTACGACAGCAATCCTTTTGATTTTATTGCAGGAGGCGGGTCTGGTAAACCGCTTGAATTTATTGAGCATACCATTAACTATTTAACATCCATTAAACCGGCATAAAGAATGTTAGACGATCTTTTTAATTCTCAGGATGAGGAAGACAATGAAGATGAGAATTTTTCTCATCTAATTCCTGCCTGCGAAGATGCAATGGCCAGCAATAAAATGGACTCTCTTCGGTTTTCTGAAGAGGAGTATGAGTTTTTGTTGAATAATTATATAATGGAAGGCAACGACAAGATGGTAAACGATCTTGCACATCTTGCATATCTCCAGCATCCCTATTCTGCCGACATTGTCCTTCGATATGCCGATGTCCTTATTGTGAGGAGAGAGATTGAAGAGGCAAAGGATATTTTGCAAAACCTTCTTGAAAGAACAACCGACAATGGAGATGTATATTTCCTTATTGGAAGGGCCTGTTTGAAAAGTGGCGAACACGAAGAGGCCAGGAAAAATATTATAAAAGCTGTAGCCCTTTTACCGGAAGACGCATCAGAAATGCTTCAGACAGCTGCTCAGGACTACATCGATATGGCTGAATTTGAGAAGGCACTTGAATACCTCATCGATGCAGAAGCTGTTTTTACAGATGAAACTGAACTCTATAACGACATTGCATTCTGTTTTGAGAGATTAAACCGTTTTGAGGAGAGTCTGGTGTATTATGAGAAATATCTCGATAAGGACCCTTTTAACGATAATGTATGGTTTAATGTTGGTACTATTCACGCCAGAGAGCTTCGCTTCGACAAATCTCTTGAAGCATTTGATTATGCTATAGCTCTTAATCCGGAAAACTCATCTGTGCTTTATAACAAAGCAATTGTTTATGTTAACACAGAAAATTTTCAGAAAGGGATTGATACTTTTACCGAGTTTCTGAAATTTGAGCCTGACAATGTTTTTGCAATTGTTGGAATTGCAGAGGCTCTTTTGGCCATGGAAAATCTTACTGAAGCTGCTCACTATTACCAACAGGCCCTGGTTCTCGATAAAGGCAATATTGAAGCAAATGCCGGACTTTCATTAATCAGCATGTTAAAGCACGATCATTTCAGCGCTTTAGTATATCTGAGAAGAATAATAGGAACAGATGGATTAGACTATAATTTTTTGTCTGCTCAGCTATTAATAGAATATCGAAGAACCCTGCTTCCGGAATTTCTGGTGTATTATCTTGTTGCTTCATATCACCTTCACTCGATGGATTCATTTGTGGCAAACATTGCAATACTTCTCACATTAGATGAGTTATGGCTCAAAAAACTTTACGAACTTGTCCCCAAATTAAGAAAAGACATAGCAATTAATAAGAAAATCTCAAAACTGAGAGAAAAATAAACAAGACTCTATGGAATCTGTACAATTTATCGAATGGTGCCTTGAAAACTTGAATTACTGGACCATTACACTCTTAATGGCAATTGAAAGTTCTTTTATCCCTTTTCCTTCTGAAGTTGTTATTCCGCCTGCAGCATATAAAGCCGCCGAAGGTGAATTAAACATTTTTCTTGTTGTGTTTTTTGGAACATTAGGCGCTCTTATTGGTGCCATTATAAATTATTATATCGCATATTTTCTGGGACGTCCTATTTTATACAAACTGGCAAAAAGCCGACTTGGAAGGATTCTTCTCATAGACGAACATAAGGTTCACAAAGCAGAAGATTATTTTATTAAAAGAGGTGCCCTTTCTACATTTATCGGAAGGCTTCTGCCTGCAGTCCGTCAACTCATTTCCCTTCCGGCAGGTCTGGCAAAGATGAAATTATCAAAATTTATTCTTTACACCACCCTTGGCGCAGGAATTTGGAATATTATTCTGGCCATTATCGGCTACAGCCTCCAGAGTGTCGTTCCCAAAGACCAGTTGATGTCTAAAGTAAACCTTTACAGTTCTGAAATATCATGGTTCATGATTGGCGCTGCATC
>AMFJ01005869.1_pt1 | contig 28520 bp, 26 predicted proteins | sample 427208 | NCBI WGS metagenome assembly AMFJ01 (sample SAMN02954298, study PRJNA114691) | groundwater metagenome | biome: aquatic; feature: subsurface aquifer; material: sediment; isolation source: subsurface aquifer sediment | place: USA: Rifle, CO | collected 2008-08 | reverse complement strand
AGATCTCCTTTCGGTTGAGTTTGATATCGAATTGTTAAGCAGCTGATGAAAGGTTAGCAAAAAAAACGGCTTGTGTCAAATACGATTCGGATATTTTCTGAAAAAGATTTATTCCAAAAGTTTTGAATATTTATTTTTTTCTTCTTCAAAAAGCTTCATTGTTTCACCGTTGAGCGGGTTGCCTTTGGGAAGATTGAGCGCTAGCGGATTGACAGGAGAACCGTTGAGCTTCATGCCATAATCCAGATGCGGTCCGGTGGACCAGCCAGTGGATCCGACATATCCGATCACCTGATTTTGAGCCACACTAGCTCCAGCCTTGATGCCTTTGGCGATGGCGCTGAGGTGTCCATAGTGAGTAGCATAGCCTCCCTCATGCTTGAGACGGATCATGTTCCCCCAGCCGCCTTCCCATCCGGCGCTAGAAACGCTTCCTCGAGCTGAAGCCACCACAGGCGTTCCAGTAAGGGCCGCATAATCGATCTGATAGTGGGCGCTGACTTTTCGCGTAATGGGATGCATGCGCGCTCCGGTGTAGCCTGAGGTGATGCGCCGATAGCTGAGCGGAGCCTTCAGAAATTGTCTTTCTAAGACTCTCCCTTCCTCATCATAAAATCCGCCTTGTCCGTTGTTGTCGAAAAAATAGGCGAAATGAGACTTGCCTTCATTTACAAATTTCGCTCCTAAAATTTTCCCATCCGTTGCCCGCTCGCCATTCTTGGTCCTCTTCTCATAAACCGCCACGAATTCATCGCCTTGCTGGATTTCAGTCGTGAAATCAATGCTGAAGGAAAAAATATCTCCCATTTCCAAAACAGTGGCCTCGGTCAACCCCGCTTCCATTGCATCCACATAGAAAAAATTATCAATCTTTCCGCGAGCTACTTCTTGAGTGACTTCATAACTGATTTTTTCTTCACTTACCTTGAATTCTTTTTCCTCGCGCTTCGCCACAATCATGCTTTCCGTGTTTCTATCATATTCAATACGGCTGGCTTTTTCGCCATTTTCAAAATAGAAACGCAGGGGTTGTCCGATCTTGAGATTGGCAAAATCATACACTTTATCAGAAGCCGTCAAAAGCGACACCACATCATTGGCGTTAAAGCCCCCATGAGACATGAGAATGTCCGCCGGAATATCTCCTTCAGCCACGACATAGGCTTTTGCCTTGTCGTCTTTAGGCGTCTCGATTATATCGATAGGCTCTTCCTTTTTATCGTCCTCTTTCAAGCTGACTTCTATCTCATCCTTATCTTGCCTATTTCCCCATATGCCGTCATAAATCATAAAGAGGCCGTAAGAAATCAGCAACAAAACCAAAATCCACAGCAAAAAATTCCTTATCTTTCCTTTTCTTTCTTCTGCCATCCGCCTTTCTTGATATCTATATTCAATGTTCATATTTTATCCCTACCAAACAGGTTTCTCCTTTGATCCGGCTGCGCCAAAATTCTGGCCGACCAAGACAAGCTAGCTTAAATTAATTCTCTGAAGCTTGTGAATAATATTCAAGAGTTCCACCTGGGTTAATGCTATTTATTTAATTACGTTTTTCAATTATACTTAGGTTAGAATAATATGTAAAATCATAAAATATATGGAAAACGAAACAGAAAAATCAGCAAATACCCCCAAAACCCAAACAACTGAAGCTACAGCCAAAAAAAAGACGTCTCCTTGGGTGTGGGTCGCAGGAGGATGTTTGATCATAATAATTCTAAGTTTTCTCACTCTCGCTTTTTTGAGCTGGATGGGCTATCAACTGGCTAAAGAAGCTATCCAACAGGAAGCTCCAAAAATCCAAGAATTTAAAGGAACACTAGAAGAAATGAGCACAGAAGCGGAAAAATGGAACCAAGAAATGCAAGGATGGGAGAAAAAATCCCAAGAACTGCGAGATGCTATGCCAGATCCGGAAGACATGAATTCCAAAGAGCCTGTTCTTAACTGAATTTGAATTAATAAAAAAGCTTCATAATGAAGCTTTTTTATTTTGAAATTTTTTTATCTATCTTCCGATACCTTTGTAGATCACTCCGCTTTTCTTGATCTCATCCTTGTTCAAAGCATTCATACCGTCGATAATCACTTTTATCCCATATTTTTTAAGCAACTTTCCATTTATTTCGGAAAATTCCTTATGATTGGTTACGAGAATAATGGCCTGTGATTTTTTAAGAAGCGCTTCCAATGTTTTGCAGCTGGATTTGGCAAGAATATGGGGGTCAAAGGAATGAATTTTAGCCTTGTGCTTTCCCAGCGCCTTTACAATTCCATAATAAGGAGATTCGCGATCATCATCCACATTAGCCTTATAGGAAATTCCTAAGATTCCAATGTTTGTTCCGTTCAAAGGAAGCTTCACCTCATTAAGCTTGTCTTGCAAAAGCTCCACGGTATATTCAGGCATAGAATTATTAATTTCTCTGGAAGTGCGCAAAAACTTATGGTCAAACCCGGCTTTTTTCGCCCTCTCAATGAGATAGTAGGGATCTACCGGAATGCAATGTCCTCCGATTCCTCGTCCGGGATAGTGAGCCATAAAAGCAAATGGCTTAGTACTGGCTCCTTCAATCACGTCTTTTACATCGATACCCATAGCATCGAAAGATTTAGCCAGTTCGTTTACAAAAGCAATATTGATATCGCGGAAAGAATTTTCCACCACCTTGCAAGCTTCCGCTTCCCGGATGTGCTTCATCGGCCTGATAGTGCCGTCCACTATCGATTCATAGAAAGTCTTGGCTTTATCTAGTCCCTTGGGAGTAAAAGCTCCTACCACGCGAGGAATATTGGTTACATTCCATTTCGGGTCTCCCGGATTGATTCTTTCCGGACAATGCGCAATAAAAACATCCGCACCTATCTTATGTCCGTGCGCTTCAAAAATAGGCTTCACTATTTCCTCTGAGACTCCCGGATTAACAGTTGACTCCAGAACAACCAATGCGCCTGCCTTAAGATTGCTAGCTGCCATTTCGCATGCGCCTTCTACCGGGCGAAGATCAGGAAGATATAGATGATCTACCGGAGTAGGCACGCAAATAAGCACGATATCAGCTTTTTTGATTTCCTTGGCATCAGCGGTCGCCTTGAAGGGAAAAACAGGCAGATTTTTTATCAAGAATTCGTCCTCAATCGGAGAAATTTTTTTATTGATAAGATCGATTTTCTTCTTATCCAGATCGATTCCCACAACCTCATAACCCCTTTCTTTAGCCCGAACTGCCAAAGGAAGACCGACATAACCCAGCCCGATCACGCAAACTGTCTCTTTTTTCATTTTTTCTGTTGCCATAAATTTATAATATTAACCATTACTTACTCTATCCATACTACAACTTTCATTATTTCTTAGCAATAGTCATTTTTTTGGCAAAAATAGGGTGTTTTTTATCAATTGACGGTTTCTTGAAATCAATCTACACTATGCATAGGCGGCCTGTCCCCCGGACATTCCTGAGGCTAGCCAAAAGAAAAACCTTCGAGGTTTTCGGGAGAATTCGCAAGAATTTTGATAAAGTTATGAAGAAAGCAAAGGATTCTTTTCCGATAAAAGAATTGCTCTTTCCTCGAAAGAGCCTGCTTCATAAACCTTGCAGTGACTATCCCTGCAAAATCATCTCTCCTCAAATTGATCTTTGATAACGCACTAGTTGTTACAAATGGACAAAGGGCGCTTTTCTCACACGAGAAGCGCCCTTGATTTATTTTTAGAAGAAATTTAATTCAAAGAACTATCTATTTGCTGAACGATATCTTGAAAGTCTCCAGCTCTGGAAAAATCCATCGAATCTCTTTGAATCGTAATAACCTTATTGAACAAATGTTGATTCTTTTCTAAAAAATCATGATACAATTTATTGACTGGCAATGCCTGATTGATTATATAGTCTTCTGAATTATCAAACTTGCGACCTCCCAACTTTATAAATTTCCTGATGCTCTTTTCCGTAACGCTGAGAAAGATTATTACATCTGGATAATCCAATGTTTTCCTGTCGACTTCTGCCATATCTTTTAAAACGTCATTTTCAAATCCATTGGACAATGCATCGATGAATAATTGATAGCCTATCCAAAAAACATCCAAAATTATAGTTTCTCCTTTTTCTTTATATTCCTGAGCAACTAAATATTCTTTCACCAGTTTATTCCTAAACCATAATATTCTCTCTAAGGGACGGATGTTTTTCTCAATGTCTTCGCAAATCCTTTCCGGAAAATCTATCTCCTCTCCCTCTAGAATAATCTTTCCGTTGTAATGACCTGCTAATAATCCAGCTAAAAAAGACTTCCCGCTTCTTGGCGCTCCGATTACGGCGATTATTTTTCCAGATTTATTTTCCATATTTAATTTAAGTTAGAATTATCGACATATGTTTTCAGCTTCAGGATTTCATCTCCCAATCCTCCCAACAAGTAGTCAGGATCATAAGATCCCAATCGATCCCTATCCATTTCATTTCTCGCCATTCCAGCCGTTTTTACTCCTGCTTTTTTAGCATCTCGTATATCGCTCGGCAAGTCTCCCACCATCAAAACTCTTGCCGGATCCATCTGATTTTCCCTGCAAATATTCCTGATACATTCTGTTTTATTATCAGCCCTATCAAAAATACAATCAAATAAGTTTCCAATATTATTTTCATCAAGCACTTTCAATATATTATCCTTCTTATCAGCTGAGACAATTCCAATTTTCAACCCTCTTTTTTTCAAATCCTGAAGAGTTTTTACCACATCGCCAAAAATCATATTTTCTTTCTCTTGGCTAAGCAAGGGCATGATTTCATTATGATATAAGCATCTGATATATTTATGCGCCTCTTCATTACTAGCGGGAACACCCAACTTTTCATACCAGGCTTGATAAGGTTGATCATAAGTTGCCATAAACTTATTGACATCTACGTCCACACCAAAGTTTTTGCAAACCTCAACGGCACCTTTTGCTATTTTTTCCATACTGTCATACAAAACTCCATCCCAATCAAACAGAACCATGTCGATAATTTCCTGAATCTCTGTAGTTTCCATAGATTCAAAATTTTTTTCCTGAGAAATATATTTATCTCTTTCCACTTTTTCATGAGCCTCTTGATAATCTTGATGATTGGCCGCAACCGGACTGGTAATTTTTCGGCGATTTTCCATGATTTGTTTCATTTTCAATGCCTCTTCTTCTACTTCACTTTTAGATGGAAGAATTATTGGCATCTCGCTAAATTTCATATTTTAGTAGTTTTATTAATTTAATCTTAAAAGTTTTTTATTCAATATGTTAATTATAGCGCCCAGAAATACAAAAAGCCAGTAAAATCTGCCTAAAATAAAAAAGGCAGATCCGAAGTTGTTCGAACCTGCCGTCATTAAAGATTGGGAGTTGATCTATATTTTGTAAAGCTCTTCTCTGATTCTACGCTCTGATTCCAGATAGGCCAGCAACTTTATGTTGGTAGTGACGACTCTGCTGATAGCCTCATCAGTCCGGCCGCGAGCTCCTGAAGCCACCACGCCGATACCTTCGCAATAGTCTCCTCCGGAATAGAGAAATTCATCTTTCTGAAGGACCCACGGCTTCGTAGCGACAATAACGCTAGTCGGGCATTTCTCCCGCATCACCACCTCCAGTTTCCTTCCAGCGATATTAAAATACTTGTCCAGAGCGCCCCAATCAAGCGGCTGCCATCCTTCTTTTGATCCGAATTGAGCAATATGACGACTCAGACAGCCCGGCCACTGGATATACACAACGACCCACTTAGGCCCCCAGGTCAGTCCCTCCTCCTGAAGGATTGCTAGAATTGTCGGTTCTGACAACCTTAGCGCCTTTTCCACCATCTCCGTGTTAATAATCATACCTTTCTCCGCCTTCTGTTAAGATTTTTCATGTTTTTTCCAGCCTAACGAATTCGTTCCGCGACCGCGGAAGCAATATCTGACACCGCATCATCCTCCCGTATTAACCACAAGCACGATCTCTCCGGTTTTCTCGTCATAATAGCCCATGTGCGCCCCTTTATTGAGAAGAAAAGATACTTCTTCCTGGGTGATAGTGGGTATGCACTGGGGAGAATAATAGTGATCTTTTTTTCGCTTGAAATCAAACACCTTATCCTCCTTCTACTCTTCCTTATGGGAATGAATTATCCTTCCCAGTCCCACCTTCCACTTTCCGCGCTTACAAGGCTTTGACGGAGATTCTTCTTGAGAGTCTCTAAATGTTCATTCAACACCTTCTCTTGGTGGATCTTTTCGAAAATCTTGCCGATCAGAAATTCGATCGCCTCTTGTTCGGAAAATCCAGCCACCCCAAATTGAGGATGGTCAAACTCATGGATGTGATCGCAAGCATAACTCTCATAGATTGCATACAAGAATACTCCTTGATCTCTTTTCAGGGTGAACATGAAGAGATACTGCGTCTCGACAAAAAGCTTTTCCAGATAGATTGCAAATTTCATTCCTGGATCGATATGGCAATTGACTTCAGGATGAGCACCCGACCAATGATAAAACAATTTCGGCATCTGCTTGATAGCGTCTATGTCCATGCAACCTCCTTCTAAACGTTGAATTTTAACTTTAAAGCTATTCATTTTGGAAAGATCTGATAAAGAATCCTATTATAAAGCCAGTAAAAAGTCAATTGCCCCAGCCACCCTTCAAAATCTTTAAAGCTATTTACAATATCATTTTTTTCGCTATACTGATCTTAATATTATTTTTTCAATGAACATCACATCAGCCAAGGAGTTGCCCATGAAACATGAGATTCGTGAAATTCCGGATGAAAGGCTCTTTTCCATCCTAGTGCCGCATCAGGCCAAATGCAAAGAAATCATCCTGCCGTGGATCAGGACCATCGCTCCCGGCAGCATTCCTAAGGGAAGTCCGGAAGAAAAGGATTTTTTTGAAAGCGGATCCATCAATCCCGAAATAGTTCCAATCATCCGCCAAGCGCTGCTTGGAATGGACCCGGCAAGCCGAACAAATCATAAGAAATATTTAAAAGTCATCATGGGGGGAGAATTATCCTTTTAAAACGCACACTTCCCCAGCACTGACATCGCCGCGCGATGGCAGTGCCTTTTTAATTGCTCCTAATCATTTAAAAAGATAACAAAAAAACCAAGGCAATATCTTGGTTTTTAGAAATGAAAAATGAAATTGGAAATGCCTAGGTATAAAATTTTTTATTGCAAAACCCACTGATTCACCTCGTCATCAAATTCATAGATAGTCATATTTTTTGCATCCCTATATAAATCCTCTCCTTGTTTAAGGATATTTTTGCTTGAATCTTCGGCGTCTTCTTGAATATAGGCCAGAGTCCTGATGGTAGGAATATCCTTATCCGGATCAGAGACTCGGATCAGCCAAAGATGGGAGTCGTAGGGCGCTTCTTCCATGAACGACCCTTCTGTTTCATATTGGACATAAAGATCAGTGTCGGTAGCAAAATAGAACGTACCTACCTGCCAATTATCGCCCGGAGCTTTTTCCAATGCCAATGCATTGATATTGTCCCTTATATAATTCATCAGCTTTCTCCTTCCCAACAAAACGTCCTTATCAGCTTCTATTCCCGCGCATTTTATTCTTCTCACAAAAATTTCATCCTCTCTCACCTTATATCCTTCTACCTGCGTGTCTCTGTCTATAAAGAAAAATAGCGAATAGTCTTTATCCGTAGAAAAATTTCTCTTATCATCCGCACTTACAAAAACATTTTTTTCTTCATCATACTTAAATTTTTCCTGTCCGATGAATTTTTCATACTGATTGGAATTTTCCAGATCCGGATATTCTATCCAATCGCCATTTTCACAAAGAAAAGGAATATTTTCATCAAAAGTATCCTCTGCATTTTCCTTGACCACCTTCTTGAATGAATATTCACTGAACCCGAAAGCTCCGACAGCCACGATCATGGCGCCTAAGAAGAGAAAAATATATTCATCCTTAAGATATGTTTTTTTGAAATTCTTCATTTGAGTTTATTATATGATATTTATAGCCTCCAGTAAAACAAAAAGTGTCTAGCCTCGGCTAAACACTTCTTTATTTCCATCTGCGTTATATTTTTTGCATATAAAGATTTTTTCTGTCGCTGCCATTTACTTTTACTGTCTTGGAAACATGCTCTTTATTGAAATTTTTTGGATTGCGATAACCTTCCATCGTAGCTTTCACTCTATATGTTCCGGAATCAAGATCGGAAAAGCTATATTTACCCTTGCTGTTAGTCCTATCGGTGTCTTTTAATTTTCCATTTTTCTTGTAGATTTTTACCTTAGCTTTCGCCAAAGGAACCAAGGTATTGGTTTCCTTGACATATCCGGCTAATTTGCTGTTTTCTCCGTAAGCTGCAAAAGCGGCTGTGGACACCAAAGCAAGGCCGAAAATGCTAGCTAGCGAGATTGTGAAAAATTTTCTCATATATTTATGCTTAAAAATAGTTAGTATTGATTAATTATTACCCCCTACTTATTAAAATACTACTCTAATAAGTTTATCACCTTATAGGAGATATGTCAAGCTAAAATACACATTTTTGCTGTATTTAGCCAAATATTTCGCATATTCCAAGCTCGCTTGGCGAAAAATGGAATTTTATACGTAACTCTATTTCCCATAACTTGTTTTTCTAAGAATTCCGACCAAAAAAGTCCAGGCTGCCGATATGCCGGAAAAAAGCAGCCAAAGATACGGCCTGTCATCCCAGTCTTCCTGTGAAAGGATAAAACCGAGAAGAGAGAAAACAAAAGATACGGCGCTTGCAAAAAACAAGATTCTTAATATTTTTTCAGAAGAAACCAAAGCCATGATAAATATATACAAGAAAATGCCGACTGCCAAAGGCCAATGGAAAAATACCACCGCCATTTCCACTGCCAAAAGAGATACTAAGGCGACGTAAGCTATTCTCCTGTTCTCTTTTTTTTCTATTTTCTGTTCGCTGGATGCGGGGCGTGCCATTTCTCCACTGCCGCTGTTTTTCCATCTGATCAAGCCTATCGCTTTCTTCCATGCAGCCATAATCACATCTTGCCCTTTGCTTTCAACTTTTTGTTTGCGGCCAAGCTCCGCTATCTGTAAAATAACGGTAATGGCAAGAAAATAGTACGCTTGGACAGCCATAAATTCAGCTTCTGCCTCCTGTCCAAACATCAGCAAAAGTGGACAACTAGCCAGAAATCCCAAAGCCAAAAAACCGACTATCCGGCTGGAAAGATTCCAGATCAAAGAAAACGCAAAAAAAGCCAAGACCAAAGTCCCCATAAATGTGAAATCAAGACTCTCTTTAGCGGCAAAAACGAAAAAAAGCGCAAAAAACGAAAGGCTGATTTTCAGCTTTTGCTTTTGTCCGTCCGACAAAGCGATGGCAGGCATTTTTATTTTCCCAAAAAAATTTCTCATTGCAGCTTGTATATGATCAATTTATCATTTTCTAAAACTTTCTCCGCTTCTATTGTATCAAGCCAGAGATAGTCCTGCCAGTCTTCCGTTTTGGCCAGCATGACCATACTGATTCCTCTGGCTCGCATATCCGCTGCAAAAGTTTCGTAGCTGATATTTTTTGCAGAGGCATTTTTTTTCAATGCATATTTTTCAACAGCCAGAGTCTCCTCATCTTGAGAATGCGAATACACTCCCCCAAATTCCGTATTGTTGCCCTGGATCATATTCTTGCCAAAATAGGCCTTGGCAGGATTGACAACATTCTTGCCGGCGAAGTCCAGACGCAGATAGGAATGCCAAGGAAAAAATAAAATTTTTCCTTCTGATGTTTCGCTTGCATATCTTTTCGCCTCCTGCCACTCAGCCGGGAACCGATGAGGCGTCATGTGGGCGTGCATTCCTGAAATGATAGAGAAAGAAAAGACTATCGGCAAAACCGCGCAAGAAATTCCTATGGCGTTCCGATAATTTTTCAAACTTTTCATTTCCAAAACATGCTTTATGCCCCATGCTCCGAAATAGGCATAGACAAAAACCAGCACCGCCGCCCATTTTTGCGGCTCGCGAAGGCCCATGTATAGAGGGATGTTTTGATAGAGCTGCCATATAATCGGTTTCAAAAAGGAGGAAGCCGTTCCCACAGCCAGAACAAAAGCCAACAGGAACATAATTGCCAAAGGCTGCGCCCATAGACGCTTTTTCCATGATTTGACGGCGCCGAAAATAGACAACCCCAGAATCAAAACGAATGCGAAGCTCCATAGAATATTATCCTGCACCGACACGAAACGGTCTTGATATTCGCCCCAATAGCCCTGCAAAGCCAGAACAGTAGCATAGACAGAGTGGCCGCCGATAGCACGGGTGGCAAAAGCTTCCACATCTTGCAGGGTGAAACTTTCGACGACCCTTGAACGGTTCTCTCCGACATTGAAAAACGAGCTGGCTATCCAATTGGCATTCATCGCCAAAACAGCCGCTATCAGGAAAAAAATATTTTTCACAATTAATTTTCCGTCCCGGTTCTGGAAAAAATCCCAGCCCAAGATAAGAAACGTCGACAAGAATATGAAGAAAAGGCTATGCGGAAAAAAAGAAACAGCCAGGCCCGCGCACACTGAAGTGCCTATCATTTTCCAGCCTTTTCTCTCTTGCAGAAACTCCAGCAAGAATATGAAAAACCAGAAGAATGCCGCGCTGCCGGCCGCAATGCCGGGCTGTTCCATCAATCGCGCATAGATGAAGGGGTTGAAAATGAGAAACAATCCGGAAAAATATTGCGCATATATGTTGCCTGTTTTTTGAGCCAAACGAAAACCTCCCAGGCCGAGAAAAAAAATGATGCCTAGGAGAAAAATTCTCTGCCAGACCGCAAAAGAAAAAAGAAGAGAAAAAATTCTGGCCGCAATGGTTGTCAGAGAGTCTAATCGGAAATTTATGTCCGCCCAGGAAAGATTGGGCGTGACTGCCCAGTCCAGAAGAAAAATGTAGCCGCCTTGAAAAGCCGGATAGAGCAGGAAGGCTGCCAAGCCGAGGAAAAAAAGCTTATGATATTTTCTTAAAAATTGTTCCATATTATAATAATCACATAACTTACGCTATTGTCCAAGCACAGTGAAGGGTGTAGCTCCTAAATCATTCCTTATGTAAAAGCCTATATTCCCGCCTGCGTGCCAAGCCTTTTCGATGCTCCCTAGGATCGACGATTTTTTCCGCCAAAAAACCATTTCGCATGCGATAGAAAATCGAATAGCCCTTGAAGCCCATGCCTTTGTTGATAAAGACATCTGAGACCAGATGGAAGAGCATGCCCCAAGCAAAAGCGTTGATAGCCGGTCTTACCCACTCCCCTTGCGCGAATATGGCCGCCGCCAAAAAAATCATTGTGATTTCCCAGCCATGGAAAAACAGATATAACTTGTCGCTCTTCAAGAACTGTTCGCACTTCATGAATGATTTCACATCGAACCTGGCTCCGAAAGCTATGAAATAGTCGATCCAATGGTCCAGATCCACGAAAAACCCGCCCGCGATTCCCGCCGCCAGAGAAACAATCGGAGAACCAAAAAACGCCCAGCTCAGGAGGCCGGCTAAAATGCTGAAAAAGAAATGTATTGCTAGATGTAATGTCAGACTCATATTATTTTAATTTTTTATACCTGATTATTTTTTCCTACCCATTTTCTGCGCCTCACAAAACCATAGCCGAGATAGCCGACACATCCTAGCAAGGTGGTACTCGAAATAATAAGGCCGAGATAGAACCAGCGTTGCGGGAAAAATTCTATAGTCATTTCCATGTCATAGGAACCGTCAGGATTCTGAATACATTTTTTTATTTCAAATATACAAAGCTAAATCTATTAATTGCGCAACATCCTCTTAATTACAACAAATGCTATATATATTGCTATAAATATCATTAACAAGCCTACTGTAGCCTGAGCCATGATAAATCTGGATAATTTTTTATTATACAAAAAATCTACCTTTTTATTTGATATAAAAAGTTCAATATCAGACTTTTTTATTTCCCCGGTATTTTTTAAAACAAGTTTATTCTCATAATTATTCAAACAACTTGTGCTTATTTCAAATCCAGAATAGTCCAATCTATCATTATAATTTTTTATATTATCTTTGTAATTAAGCATTTCACATTTTTCATTTAAGAATGAACTTTTCAAGACTTCTCTTATGTCATCAGTCTTATTTATATTTTTAATAATAATATAGGCATTGTAATAATCACCTGAAATATTCTCCAGCTTATTGAGTATTAATATGTTGTTTTTACTATTTTGCTTAAAAATTATCTCATTATCTAATGCCTTACTAACTTCAAAATTTCCATACATGATACCCCTATGCAATACTCCATTCGTATAAGCTAAATACATTGGTTTATCTTCTTTTAAATAATAATTCCAAATTATCTGAGTATTTATAAGAATCAAAAAAAACCAACAAATAGAAACAAAAGAGCAATAAAATACCAGAATGTGATTGCCAGTATCCTTGATTCTATTTTTTTTATCAATTATTAATAAGAATAATGAAAAAATAATCATTAAAATTATTATAAATCCAAACATGTACATACTTCTCATCGATACGTTGTTTAAGGATGTAGGATCTTTCAAATAAAATACATCTAGGAAGAATGTCCTTGGGCCATATTCACTTTTGAATGCGTACATAAATCCCGTAACTGTGATTGTTATGAAAATCCAACCCCAAGCAAGTTTCTTGTAAAAAAATATTATCAAAAAAGGTATTATCCAAGCTAAATAATGCTTTTGAAAATTTGTCATGAATAATAAAAAATACAATATTGATGCAAAAATATCAATAATTACTAAATTCAAATTATATTTATTTTTTTTATAAATAATACTATAAAATCTCCAGCATATATGTAATACCCATATTGTTAAAATAAATATTATACCACCCTTTGTTGCTAAATTAAAAACTGAGGTATTGTTTATATTTGTGATAGGATCATTTGGATTAAATATATAATTTATTGATGATGCAATGCTTAGTGGTTTAATATTTACCTCATTTACAACACTAGAAGAGTGAGCTTGAGAAAGTTTAACAATAGAATTAAATGTCTGCCCTATTAGGGCAGGATCATTTAATAAGTGAACGTATGAAACAGTGACACCTAAAACAAAAACAAAGGTCATGACCGCCATATGTTTATATTCTCTCCTACTCACAAAATACAACATTATAAATGGGCAAAAAATCACAATAAAATATTTTACTACGAACCCAATAACAAGGCCTACCCCAACCAACCAGGCTTTTCTTCTTAATAGTCCGAATATAACTAGAGATAACCCAAAAGAAGTTATGATTTCATAATGTCCATGTACACCGTAAACAAGAAAAATTAATGGATTTATAAACCAAACTAAAAAACCAGCCCTAGCTTTGATATAATCATTTGATAAAATAAAAATTGATTTAAAAATCAGAAAGCCTGTCAATAAATCAATAAATAAGAATGGTATTTTAAAGAAAAAATGAAGCAATAAGACCGAGTCAAAATTAAGAGAAAAGATTTCCATGCTTTTAAGATATACCCCATACATTGGATACCAAATAACATACAATAAGTTTCCTTTATTCCATCCATCAAAAAAACTCCATCCATATAAAGAATCTCGCTGAAATTGATTAACAAAGGCCCAAAAATCAAATGGATGGGAAGACCAAAATAACAATAAAACCTTAACCGCCAAGATCAGACATACTATTCTTAAGAAATATTTATTTGAAAAAATTATAGACATAAGTTATTTACCGTAACCTTATTTTGGTCATATTTGACATCATCTTTTTTGGTTGCAATCACAACTGCAGAATAAGAAAATCTAGGCAAAAAATTACTTAAATTAAATATTCTAAAAAAACCTAAGCCAGGAAAATAGAAACCAGAACCGATAATCTTACTAATATCAAATCCAAAGGATCTTAAGGCAACCTTAATTGTTTTCTTTGTCCAGTCTCTGACATGAGAAGCTCTGAATCTAGCTGCATACATTGGAGGAATATCAAAAAATAGCATCATAATAATACCTAGAGGGGTATTTATGTTCGGATAAGAAAGAATCAATTTACCATTTACTTTTAAAACTCTATTAATTTCTGAAAGTAGAAAATCTGAATTAACAATATGCTCTATCGTTTCTCCTGTAACAACAACATCAAAATAATTATCCTTAAATGGCAATCTCTCTTTTTCTAAGTCACAAACACTAGCTTCAACGCCATTTGCCTTTGCACTTTTAACAAATTCTTCTGCTATATCCACACCAAAAATTTTATACTTGCTAGTAATATTTCTGTAAATATATCCATCTGCAACGCCTACATCTAAAACCTTAGCACTTGGGTTGTTTTTTAGCATATGACTAAGATTTTTAAGCATGAGCTTAATTCTCGGATCATTATCAAAGTCACCTCTTTTTGAATAGTCTGCACGTGAATTAAAATGATTTTTTTGAATATTTTCCATAATTTTATTTTTAAAAATAATATGTAATATATCTAATCGCATTATATAAAGTTTAGCGACAAGACTATTCCTTATCTTACTGATATTTACTTAGTAGATTTAGATATTTCCCATTTACCTGAACTCTTACCGCTTTCAGAGAAAAGATTATATTTACATTTTCCGAATAAATATAATATTTTCCAAGATAAAAACTGTATTGGATGTCTAATAGACGTTATACCAATAGATTTTAATTTAACACTAAATGGAATTGATATTTCAGTATTTACAAAATTTTCCCCAAATAACTTCCTCATCAAATTCTCAGCCGCTCTAAATCTAGTATTTTGTTTTATATAATCTCTTATCTTATTTGGAACTTTATAAAAAACTTTGGCACTTTCTTGATAAACAAACTTTAAATTGTTCTTAAGACAGAAAAAATACATAAATTGATCCGTACCTGGCAAATCGGGAATTTCAATTTTTTCGTAAAGATTTTTACTTAATGCTAATATCCTTCCATGAGAACTAAAAAAATTATTTCCATTTCTAATTTGTTTTTTTATTTTATACACGATGTTATAACTAAATAAACTTGCTAATATTGCAACATTTTTATTTGTCTCATTTATAGGACTAGGTTGACCACCTATCAAGCCAATATCATTATAATTTTTTATGTCTAATAAACTTTCCAAAGTCCTCTCATTTTCAAGTATAATATCCGCATCTAATGAAATCAAAAAATCGCTTTTTATTTCTTTTTTTCCGACATTAAAGGATTTCGCCTTTCCTAGTCTTTCCTGATTAATCATCAATTTTATTTTATTGTCCTTCCTCATAAATCTCTCAACGATTTCATTAGTTCTATCTGTAGACCCATCAGAAACTACTTTTATATTTTCCAATATAAAATTATTATTAATCTTCTGATCAATAATATCTTGCAACAATAATCCAATATTCTTCTCCTCGTTATAAGCGCAAATAATTATCGAATAGGTATATTTTCTCATATTATCTATCTCTTACTTAATACAAAAAATCTATGCCAAGGATTTAAATTATCGCTAAATTCATCAACTAAATTAAATTCCTTGCCTGCATCCTTCCTAAATCCATCCAATGGATATCCTTTTGTTCCCAATTCCCAATAATGCTGTCCATCGAATTTATGCTTCATGGGAAACGGCAATGACAATAAAAAATTTAATGCCCGCAGAGCTGAAATTTTCAACCTCAAAGAAAAATACAGCCTTACATAAGGCAAAGATATGATCAAGTTATCCGTTATGTTTCCAATCTTTGAAATCGTAGCCATTGCATCGGCATATTGAACATGCTCCAACACTTGGAAAGCGCATACAATATCAAATTTTTCCTTAACAACGCTATCGATTTCCGTCATGCTGCAAAGATAATCCGGCTTCAAATCATCTGCAAAATCAAGAGTTTTATATTGAACATTCGGATAATTGATGCATATATAATTTTTCAAAAAAGCAGATCCCGTTCCAATTTCAAGAATACTTATCGTTTCTTTTTTTTCAGATAATTTACTGATCAATTCTCCTAAAATTCTTTGTTGATGAAAATAGCTGGAAAATCTTTCTATGGTTTCATACTTACCAGTATTGTAGGCGTTTTTATCAACTTGCTTTTGATATGTTGTCATAATATATTTAATATCTTCTTAAAATCTCCATAGCTTTTTTCAAAGGTGATTTCGTGGCTCCATCTCCAAGCGGAATATCTCATAGTAGCATATTTTTCACGATTTTGCAAGGCTTCTTGGATCTTTCGGCTCATGCCTTCCGGGCTGTTTTTCTCGCAAATAAGCCCCGTAACGTTATTTTTCACGCTATCTCGAAGGCCATCAACATCATAAGCAACGGCCGGTGTTCCTTGCGAATTGGCCTCTGTGACAATCAGCCCCCAGCCTTCTTTGACTGCCGCCGCGCATAGAAGTTGCGATTTTCGCATCAGCTCAAATTTTTTCTCCGGAGCGACTCTTCCCAGGCATCGGATAGAGTCTTTGTAGGGTGAAGCTTCTGCCATCTGCAAAACTTTTTGACCATATTCCCCTCCCATGCTTCCGGCAATAATCAATTGTAATTCAGGAATTTTTTGCTTGGCCAGTTCAAAAGCCCTGACGATGTGATCCGTTCTTTTCATAGGCCGCACCGCTCCCAGGCTCAAAATCGTCGGCTCTGGAAATTTTTCAATCTGCTCCAAATCCGAAACCGGTTGGATTTCAATGCCTTCGCTGATGATGCGGATCTTTTCTTCTTGGAAGCCGAACCTCATCAGATCTTTTTTAGAACTCTCGGAAACCGTGACCGTCTCCCTGTCCCGGAGCATCCAAAGATAGAACGGCTCTGCCAAATAGCCAATGAGATTCAAAGGGAAAAACATCTGATGGAACCAGATCTCCCTGCATAGCTGATGGACAAAGAGGATGTTTTTTTCTCTGGCATAATATTTGGCAAAAAACGGCACAGTGTTCACCTCATCAATGACCAGATCCGCCCAACCAGCCAGATTCTTCTTGTAATAGCGATAGCTCTTCCAGTAGACGCTCCAGCGGTCACCCAAACGGATGACGGTACATCCGTCTATCTTTTCTTCCGCTACGCCTCCGGGGAAACCGGACACCAGAAAAATGACTTCATGGCCGTCTGACGCCAATCTTTTGGCCAGCTCGCCGTTCACCGCTTCAGCTCCGCCAGCTCCCGGATGCTTCGCGTCTTTCCATGTAAGCCATAATATTTTCATAGTTTCTATTTTTCCTTTATATTAACTTTCGTCCGTATCACATAGAGCGGCCTGCCGAGAACTTCGCTATAGATGTTTCCTATATACAAAGCAATCAGTCCCAGACAGGAAAGCACTATGCCGATAAAAAATATTATAAGCACAGCCAATTGCGCCGTGCCGGAAATGTGCCAATTGAGAACATCGTCAAAAATGTAGCGCTGGATGAAAATAGCTAATCCGCCGATGCCGGTAGTGATGAATATGAATATGCCCAAATAACCGGCAAGCTTCAAGGGAATCAAGCTATGGGCGATGGAAGAAGATATGGCCAGCTTGATCAGTTTTAAATATGAATAGGAAGCCACGCCGTGCGCTCTTTTGTCAGCCGTAAATTCCACGAATTGCCTGCGAAATCCCAACCAATCGATGAGTCCCCGCGTGATGCGCTCGTGCTCGGAAAATTTATTGAATTCATCAATCACCCTTCTGTCCACCAAACGAAAATCCGTAGCTCCTTTCACGATAGGAGTCTGGCTGATAAAATTTATGGTCTTGTAATAGAAAAACGATCCGATGGCTTTCATGAAAGATTGGCTTTCGTTTTTCGTGCGAAGCCCGATCACCACCTCCGCTCCTTTTTCCCAGGCCTCGATGAATTTCGGAATGAGAACGGTGGGGTGCTGCAGATCGGCGTCAATGACAATCGCCGCGTCTCCCGTGGCATGATGGAGTCCTGCGGAAGTGGCCGCTTCCTTGCCGAAATTGCGCGAAAATCCTATATAGCAGACCTGTTGGTTGGCAGCCGCCAATTTCTCAATTGCCTGCTTGGAATCATCCTGGCTGCCGTCGTTTATGAAAATTATTTCGTAAGCGTATTGAGGTAACTGCGCAAAAACTTTTCCGACCTGCGCAAAAAACAGAGGGACATTTTTCTCCTCATTATAGACTGGAACGATTATGGAAATGGTTTTCATGATATTTTTTCGCCCTTCTTGCCTGCCAAAAGAAAAAAGAGACTGATAATGATTGCTATTATTTGTGAAATGATGATTATCGCCAATATGCTGCTGATATTTTTTCCGTAAAAGAATATGGCTCCCAACATTATACCAGCCACCGCCAGAAATGTATACGATATCTTTGTCCTTCGGATGGAGAGCAGATATTGAAAAATAATATTAACGACCGAGAACAGACCGACAGCTATGGCAAACCATCCGAGATAGGAGGCCACGCCTGAATATTTATTGCCGAAAAGAAGACTGAGAACGAATGCCGGATACATAAAATAGATAAGCGTTGCCGCTCCGGAAGCCCCCAGCACCAAAACAAGCGCTGTCTTAAGGATATGCATTGAAGAACGGCCCTTATGGCTGTTTTCAGCCGACATGGAAAAAAGAACGCTTCCTATGATTCCGGTGGCAAAAAAAATAACTTTTGAAACAACAGTCAGAGCTCCATATTGTCCGGCCTCCAAGGCATCCAAATTATGCTTGGCCAAAATCATATCTCCATTGCCTAAGATCGTGATCGCCAGATTTCCCACGAAAACCGGTATTACATACCTCCTTAAGGATTTAAAATCGATTGTATTTTCACATTTCGCGCTTGCAGTTTTTTCTTTCGCATGTATGAATCTCAGCGCTAGGATAGTCGCCACATATGATGCCAGAGTCCCGAGCACTATGCTCCCGACAATGCCGTTCAATCCAAAGCCGATTTTGACTAAAAATATTCCGAAAATCAATTTGATGGCAGCGCCCCAGACATTGGAAGAACTGATATCTTTGAATTTCTGCCAGCCGCGCAAAATCCCCGAGGTGATAGCGGAAAAAAATGACAACAGCATGGCGATCCAAAGCAATACCAAGGCTGTGCTGTTATCAATATTCAAAAAACCTCCCACAAAAGGTATGGCCGCAACAGCCAGGAGGAAAATCGGCAAGCTGTATTGGAAAACCTTTTTATTGAGATATCTCAATATCTCATAACTGCCCTTTGCGTCTCCATCAGCGCTGCAAGAGGCGGCATATTTGGTAGCCACCATGGCGAGCGTCATAGCCGGAACGGAAACAATGTTTATGATGGAAATCAGCGCTTCCGCCTCTCCATAGGTTTCCACACTGACGAATCTTCCGATCACTACGTGAAAAACATAGTTCAGCACGCTGGCTATCATCGTACCAACAAAGAGAACAGTGCTGTTTTTTGCGAATGTGCTATATGAAGAAAATTTTATCCTTAAATCTTGCAAACTCATTTTTATAATTTAAAAATAATTCCTGTTTTTTCCCAAATACTTTCCAAATCCGATGAAATAGGCATTATTATCATCTCAATTGCAGCGCCGCATAACAGGAAAAAATTATTTGATATTTTTTTAGTCCGCTAGATCAAGTATAGCATAACCCCCTGTAAACGAGCTATTAGCCTCTCCATTCTTTTTTATTTTGATGAAAACGTCTTCAGCTTCTTTCTTAAAATCCACTTCAATTTTTCCTGAATTCTGGCCTGGCTTTCCCGCGTTGCTGGAAAATATTTCCGTCCATTGATTGCCATCAGTTGAAATGGAAATGTGAACATTGTTGTTGAAAAACAGGTTATTCACGGCCAATCTTTGCACTTTTTTTCCATTAGTTTCAATTTTATACGCCAAATAGGAGTCTTTATCGTTCAAACTGATGGTTTTTGCCTTATCAATGGAAATATTCTTTTCGCCATAAATATCCAAAGCGATACTGCCGTCAGCTGGATCCACTTGATAATCCAGGCGTTTTTTCCCTTTTCCTAGGTCATACAGCATTTCTCCATAAGAAAAAACATTTCCGCCTTGTTTTATCGGTTCTATATAATTGTTGGAAAAGTTAAGATCCTTCTCTTCCGTAAAGAATTTGTTTTCTCCTTTTTGCAAGAAAATATTTCCTTGAGCATAGGCTGCGTTATCATCAGTTTGTCCGATAGCCAGATAATTTTCCTTGCTCACTTTTGCTGCGCTGTTGTTAAATCCCAGCCAATATTTTTTTCCTGCTTCCAATTTAGCCATAATAGGGATAAGTTTGACCTCGGAATCAATATCTTTAGCCGAAAATGATTTCACGGCTATTTTTTCCGGAGAAAATACTTTTGTGCTTTCATTAAACTCTCTCAGTTCTAGAAGATATTCCCCATCGCCACCATTGCCTTTCTTATTGATGAAAAAAGATGCGCCTGCCAAATTTCCTCCTTGTGAAGAAAAAGTTTGCCCGATAAGAGTCTTGGGAACAGACATAGCGTCAGAACTTTCATTGTGGGCAAGCTGGCTTTCTCCAATTCTTGCTTGCTGATTGCTCCCGACGACAGTAGCTTCGATGGAAGCCAGTTCCTTGTCGCTTGATATGTTTAGAGGCAAAAGTTTGATGTCATCAATGAAGATGGCGCCTGATTCGATATCCGCAGCAGAAATTTCCAAATTGGAAGCTTCTAGCGGAGAGCGAAAATTATATTCATAATATCTGAATTTATTCGCTGGATTGGCAACCACGCCCATTTCAGCTATCGCAGAAGCCTGCTCCTTATTGTTTAGAGAAATTTTGAAATGGCCGTCTTTAGCGCTGGAAACCCAAAGGCCGAGCTTGTAATATTTATCCTTTTGTGTAAGCAGATAGTTGTTCAATATAACAGACCTATCATTTGCCTTTACCCAGCTTATCTTCAAGCTGTTTTTGCCTAAATGAAATTGCTCTTTGGAGATTTCCACATTCGCATTTTTGCTGACCACCAGCTTAGGGGATTTATAGACATTTAATTCAAAACCGGAATCATTAGTGCCTTGAGCATCTTTGCTATATCCTTCTTGCGCCACTCCTATGATCATTCCGTTTTTCTCCTTAGCTGAAGACACGGCCGGCTTTTCTTCCACAAGCTGGATTGGCTGTTCCTTGATATTCCATAAATAAAAGCCTTCAAAAATAATTATTCCCAGGAGAAAAACTCCTAAAACATAGAAAATTACATTTCTATTTCCCTTCTTTTCTTCGGAAAAAAACTTATTCCAAGCTGTTTTTGCCCTGCTAAGCGAATTTTTAATCATACTCATAGTTGTTTATTAGATTGAAATTATTTAAAAATTAACTTGATATACTACCAAAAAAAAAGCGGCTTGTCAAGTCTAATTTAATCTCAATATGCCGTTTCTTCTTATATAAAAACTCTGATTCTTCATCAGAGCGATTTTTTAGCTTATTCCAATCCGCTAGTCGCATTTGATCCCTATGTTTGCTCCTTTTTCAATTCCGCTTTTCCGAAAGGCACGGAAAATGCTCTGCACCAGATCCACACTTCATTGTAATCGCCTATGTTTATAGAACCGGGAATATCATAATTCTGGCTGCCAATATTGCCCTTGATCAAGCCCAGATCAGTTTGGGGATCATAATTGCCATTTCTTCCCAGATAAACATGCACATCCGGGCCGTTACTGCTTCTGAAATCTTCCTCAAAACGGATAAAATATTTTTCGTCCGCCTTAATGATCCTGGCTGTGCCCTGAGCTTCATGGTTCGCCAGACCCGTAAATTGTCCCGCGGAAACAATATCTATTTTTTCCTGTCCTTGATTCAGCCCTGATGGTTCTTGCATCTTTCCATCAGAAACAAGGTCTTCTATTTTTTCTTCCACTTGCTTATCAACAAAAAGAGGCGAGACAGTCCAGTAGAGAAAAGCGGCAACCGCCAAAACGATAATGACAATCGCTGTTTTTTTAAACATATGCTTAGTATAAATGGCTTAATTTATCTTGCTCTTATATTACAAATACCAACTTATAAACATTGCAAAATGTGTTTAGAAAATATATTAAAAAAAATCATCTGATTATAAATTTTTTACATCAGTCACACTTTTTTTCATTTTTCATATCCTCTCCATATTCTCCCACCAAATCTCCTTTTTTATTGCTTGAAATGATATTGCCGCAAATTTTCCCTTGCGGCTTGCTCTGAATTTTTATCCCCCCCGCATTGTTTCTGTGCAAGTTATTTTCTATGACATCATTGTTTATGCCATCGCTTTCCTTGTCTCCGCCTAAACGGATTCCGGCACCCACGCATCCGAACACTTCATTGCTGCGGAAAATATTGTTGTTTCCCCGACTGTCCAGTCCGGCCGAATCCTTATCTTTCTGTCCGGTACAAACATTATTTTCTATCTTATTGAAAGAAGACCCTTCTTTGATATCCACACATTCATTGCCTTGCGTATCGATAAAATTATCATGCACCCAATTATAATCGGACTTATCAACATCCCGCGTAATATTCTTATCTTCTTTGACTTGCTCAGGAGCAGTACCGATATAAACACCTTCGCCATTTTTTCCCCCTCCATCAAATATAAAGTCATAAGCGCCGCAACCTGTAATTCTATTTCTCGCTATTTCATTTTTCTGGGAAAAATATTTGATCCGCAAACATTCTCCCCCGGCATTCTTAAGATGCATGTTTATAACCGCCACTCCTTCCACTCCGCTTGACGCTTCTTTTCCTTCGATATAAATCAATTTATCCCGATAATTTTTTCGTTCTTTTGCATCACCCGCCAATCCATCGACCGTAAAACCGCTCAAGATTACGGAATCGTGATTAATCTCTATGATGCGGGCTTTTTTCCCGCTTCCATGCACAATGGCTTTCTTTGAACCGGTGATGAAAATCTCCTTTTCTTCCGTCCCATTTCTTACGGTTACAAAATCCTGCTCGTATTTTCCGTCCATGAGAACCAACCCATCTCCCGGCATCAAAAGATCAACTGCCTTCTGAATCGTCACAAAAGGTGTTTTTTCACTTAGGCCATCTTTCAGATCATCGCCACTCGGAGAAACATAATAGGTCGTGCCGCTTATTTTCATTTCCCGCATGTCTTCCCTTACAACATCCTCATACACATTGATATTTTTACCAAGTCCATATTTCATGATCAAAACACCGGTTAATGCTGCCAGCAAAACGATAAGGATCATAATGATGTAATAATATTTTTTCATTTACGCGTTATTATATGAATTAAGCATTGCAATTTATCCCGTTAATTATAATAATTTGGAGATCTGTTCTTAAAATGAACATTTATCTTATTGCCGGAAAAATCATTTTCTATGATTATGTTTTTATCCGCATCATCATATAGGTACATGCCCTTCTCATTTTTTTCAATCGCATTGGAAACGAAATAATTCCTAGCTGAAAAATTATTTGCTCGAATGCCGATTCGATTTTCAATAAACTGATTGTTTCTTATGATATTTTCCGATGAATGAAAGAGAGCTATTCCATTGACATTGCCTGAAGTATAGTTGTTCTCTACCAAATTATTATTGGAATCCCGATCCAGCATGATGCCATGCAGCCTGTTTCCATAAGAATGATTCCCCTTAATCACGTTGGCAACACATCTCTTTGACATGATAATGCCGTGATTGCCATTATTATAAACGACATTGTCTGCAATAACCAGATGGTTGGAATCATCATGAGGATCGATGCCATATTCAATATTTTCATAAACCACATTCTGTGAAATATTCAAGCCCGTTACTCCATAAGTATATATTCCAAAAAGATTATGATGGATATTGCTATTGGTTATGGATCCTGTCAACAATTCTTTTCCGAAATATCCGCTTTGGATTTTCCATGCCACTCCATATGGGCCTCCGAAAGGGCTTCCGCGATGAGGCGATCCAAAATACCCCAAATACGCCAATTCGCTGTTTGAAATATCCATGCGTCCATTGGATTTTTGAAGAACATAGCTTCTGCCATTGTCATAATTTTTATCGAAATCCTTTCTTTTCTCATCCCAAGATGTGATTTTGGAATTTTTAATCAATATGTTTCCGTTTTCAGATTTGATCCACGCGAATTTATCATCTCCGCTATAAAGCTTGAGCCATCTCACATCATTGCCGTCAATAATCAAAGTCACTCCGTCATCTATATATAAATTTTTTCGCAGAATCCATTCTTTATTATTAGCATCAATTTCTTCCAAAAGATTCTTGCTGCGAAGACGCCTTGCCAATTCAGGAATGGTCACAAAGCTATTTATTCCTCTTATGCGCAAAGCATTTTCATCAATGTCGGTTGTTACAAAAAAATTGTTTCGACCTGTATTTTTATAATAATCGATATTTGTCTTTTGCAGATTAGAAACATATATAGACACAATTTCTCCTGTTCTCAAAAATTCTCCTGTTTTTATTTCTTTTTCATTTTTTCCGTATATAGGCACGGTATTTTCCAATAGAAATCTTCTTCTTATGCTATTTGCACTCTCAAAAAATTTAACTTGATAATAGGCAACCGGATTTTTCCGCAGTTTTTCTTCAAGAACTGCCAATTCTGCCGCCTGTTGCCCATTAGCAAGCCCCAGAACAATGCTATTATCTTCATATCTATATAATTTTTCTATTCTTTTTTGCTCCGCCAGTTTATTTTTTTCATACAAAGATTTAGCGCCTGTAAGATAAATATTGGCATAGAAGCTTGCACCAAACAGCATAAAAATTATAGAAGCCGTTGCTCCGTAGGCAGTCCATTTCTTATACAGGTTCATCCTATTGAGCCTGCTTTTATCCCAGCGGGTAATCCATGACTGCTCGCTCACCGTGACCAAGGTATATATCTTGATTACAGCGATAATATAGGTATACGCGATATGGGCAGGCATGAGCAAAAAATCCGCTGGATGCTTTTTCAGGTGTCCCATAATTTTAATTGACCGGCTTACAAGCCACCATGCCAACAATATTCCAATAAAGAGCCAATCTCCCTTATAAATTGCAATGATCAAAAAAATAGGACCCAGCAGCAAGGTAAACGGCTGAAAAAATCTGTCTACTACGTGAAAGGCCAAGAAAGGGTTTTTCCATAACCATTTTTTCAAAACAGAAGACAAATCGGAACGCCAGCTGTTCCTGGTCCAACGTATTTGCTGCTTGAGATATGTTTTAAGATCAGGAAATCCTGGCGTATAAATGACCGCTTCTTCAGTATATTTCACCAACCATCCGTTTTTTTGAATCAAGTTAGTGAGCCTCTTATCATCGCCACTGATGCATTTCTTTCCTAAAAAAAATTCATTTACCAGCTGATAGGCAAGTTTTTTAATAGCTTTAGCCCGATATATGCCGGTACGCCCCGAAATGCAGCTAAGGGCATTGCCGAAAGCCGCCTGAAAAATAAGATCGCTGTTATAACGGTTAAAAATGTGTATTCTAAAAAGCTTCTTTGCCACAGTGTCCACCTCCATCACATCTTGCTTAGGGGCGACTCCTCCCACGCGGCTATCGGCAAACGGGCCTAAAACTTTCGGTAAAAAATTTTCTGTCCAAATGGCATCGCTGTCCACTAAGGCTATTATCTCGCCCTTGGCAACCTTGATGCCGTCGGCAAGGGCCGCGCGCTTTCCAGGTTTCTTCGTAATAATCATTCTGCCCTTGGAAAAACTTTCGCAAAAATCTTTGAATACGCTTATACAGTTTTCGTCAGTATAATCGATAACAGCAATGATTTCATCAGGCTTATTAAGCTCCCATGACAAAAGCGCCAAACGAAACATATCGGGATTTTCATTGTATACCGGAGTAACGACGGATACCGTCGCCTTAAATTCTCCTTTAGGACTCCTGTAGAACTGAGCGATTATTTTCTTGAAAAGCCACACTGACCATCGCCATATGCCGATAATTCCCAGTGGGATATAAAAAATAAGAGATTGGATATGATTGCTTAGAAAATTAAACATAGCTTCCATAATGATCGAAACTCCTCCTATTTAGAGCTGTATTTTTTCACTGTTTCAGTAGTCTAAATAGTGCTTGTCCTTTAGGTTTTCATTAAACTTTATAACAGCATGAAGGATGGGCATTTTTTTCTTGATATTTTCATTAGCCCAATTCATAAAAGCCAGTGTGTCTTTCGGCAAACATGACCCATCAAAAGGTCCGAAATTCCTGATTCCATATTGCTTGTTCCAAGAAGCTTCAGCGCTTTCAATCACAGTGTTAAAAACTTTATCAGCATCAACCCCGATCGATTCTGCCACAAGCCGCATCTCATTGAAAAAGGAAATCTTATTCGCATTATAGATATTGTGGACATATTTCATCATTTCCGCTTCTTTGATTGCCATATGCACGATCGGAGCCTTGAATGATCCATACAATTCATCAAGTGCCTGAGCAACTTTCAGATCATTGCTTCCAATCACAACGATCCAAGGACGCCTAAAATCCTCTTCAGCGCTGGATTCGCGCAAAAATTCGATTCATGGCAATGCCGAAGTCTTTTCCTGCTTTTTTTCCGGAATACTTCTCAATAATTGGAATGAAGCGATTCTCAACGGTTCCCGGAGGAACAGTCGAGCGGATGACGATTATCGGCCAATGGGAAGAATTTTTTATCATTTTTCCCAGACTAGCCAATGCGGAATCAATAAACCTGAAATCGACGCGATCGTTGATTGTCGGAGTCAGTACGCTCACCATATATATATCGCGGTCATCGGAACAATTGGAACCGATATTGCAGACTTTCAAGCCATCACGGCTCAATGCTTCAATAAGTATGGTGTTGATATCGACAAATATCACATCATGTCCCATCTCCAAAAACCCCTTGCCAGCCGCCTTGCCTACAAATCCCGACCCGATGATCGCAATTTTCTTCTTTTTAACATCAATAGGAGAAGAATCCATTGTTTTATCTCGTGTATCCATATTTTTAAAATAATATATGATTAAAGGTCACGACGTTTTTTATGCCTTATATAAAAGAATTTTTTGCCTTTTTGATACTGCCGGTACTCTTTAATAACATTAATACATTATTTCAGATAAAAATAGTTCACTAAAACCGCCTCTTTATAACCAAAAACACGGCCATTTTATTGGACGTGCCATATTAAATTCATAAGATTTAACTCATACAACTATACAAAACATCCTCCTGAGCAGAAAAATAATACTATTTTTTACAACGGATAATTGTTATGTATTAGTCGATAAAATGAAAAGGGATCAAAAGATTTTTAATTTCATTCAAGCGATAGTCAAGCATTCGCTTGCCGGCGAAAATAACCGTAACATTCTTATTCTCCCTGGAAATTCTCTCGATATTCTCATGCAGAAATCCCTTGCGGCTTATGATGGAAAATTCTATCTCCGGAAGATCTTTTTCGGCCTGTTTTTTATTTATTTTTTCAAATTCTTCCTGAGCCAAGCTTTTAGTTTCCGCTTCCAGTTCCGGTGAATATTTATCTTCCAAACACAAAAGAACCGCTACTTTTCTGACGCCATGAAAAGTCACCCACTGGCTGACAACCTGAAGGCGTTCCACAAAAGATTTTCCTCTGGTTACCAGCACTGCCACTGGCGCTCCATTCAGATCTACCCTCTTTTTATCAGAAATCGGTTCAGCAATCTTAAGATATTTGGCAATATAAGGCAAAAGAAGCGGCTCTATTATGAGGGTAGACAGAATGACCCACATGCCTATCTCTACCAATCCTTCTATGCCTGGGATGCCCAAACTTGCGATAGTCACCATCAGAACTGCCGGGATAGCTCCTGTTTCTCGGATAGAAGATATGAACAACATTTCTTTCCATGTTATTTTTTCTTTTCCCCAAAAATGAAACGGGGTTAGCGAAATAAAAACACTTAAAGGTCGGATCAAAAGCATGAAAATAAAAGAAACTATAATTCCAATTGGCGCATATGTCAAAAGGGAGTGCAGATCAATAAGAGAACCCAAAAGAATGAATATGGTCGGCTTGAGAAAACCGTCAATCACATGATTGAAAAAGCGCTCCGTCTGATATAAGCGTTCTGTCAGGCTGAAAAGCAATCCCCCGATAAAAGCAGCCAGATATCCGCTGCCGCCGAAAGAAAGGGCCATTGTGAAAATCACTATCGGAACGAAAAGAAAAAAAGCCGAATCAGCCTCAAATTCCTGCTCATGCTTTTTCTTAAATTTCATCAACCCTTCCAAAAGGACATATCCGATAAATCCAAAAATTGCACCGAAAAAAAGCTGCTTGAAGAGAATCAGTCCGCTTTGCAAAGAAAACACCTGCATATACCATTGATTGAGAGAGTCCGGTTTTGCCTGGGAAAATATGATTGAAATGAACACCACCGTAAGCAAAGTGCCCGTAACATCCGTAACGGCGCTTTCAGAAATCACGATATCCTTGGTAGAGCGGTTTTTAAATCTCAAGTTTTTAAGAATCGGGATAA
>AMFJ01021630.1_pt1 | contig 28601 bp, 26 predicted proteins | sample 427208 | NCBI WGS metagenome assembly AMFJ01 (sample SAMN02954298, study PRJNA114691) | groundwater metagenome | biome: aquatic; feature: subsurface aquifer; material: sediment; isolation source: subsurface aquifer sediment | place: USA: Rifle, CO | collected 2008-08 | reverse complement strand
TGGAAATCTTAACTCAAAAAGATGACAAATCATCGAAATGGGAGAAAGATGAATGGCAAAAATCCTTAAAGCATACGTTCCCCTTTCAGAAATGTTCGGTTATTCAACAGATCTTAGATCTACTTCTCAATGAAGAGCAACATACGTTATGGAATTCGCCCACTACTCTCAAGTTCCAAGCAATATTACAGAAAAAATTAGAGCAGAAAGATGAGTGAAATTCGAAGAAGACGAGTAATTCTCTCTCCAGAATCCAACAAAAAAAATCCCAATTTTCAAAATTGGGATTTTTTATTGAATTTAATTTTTATATTTAAGAATTATCAATAAATAATTTTCATTATTGAGATTGTAGTATTAATTATAAGACTGCTATTATTTCCTTATCCTGAAAAATTGGGATTTTCAGTCAAACCAAGTCATTATTATATCATTTGTAATTGGAGAAATTAGTTCCATGGCTTTTAAACGCGCAAAACCTTCCCAAGTTGTATGACAAGTTCCACCTTCAGATATGAATACATCTCATTCTGGAGACATTTTAACAATTCACATTCATGGAATATTTTTTTCTTCCCATCAAGCAGATAATTCCTTGATACTAACTGGTTTTAACTGTTCTCATCAATTTTTTATTTCTTCTGATAATTGTTCTGCAAGTAAATTATCTTTTTCTTGAGCTTCTTTTGCTTTTTTATCTAATTCAATAATATCAACAGAAGTTGGTTTTTTATCAGTCCATCCTGAACTATCTGATGTAGGATTTGGCTTGTTTCAATCTTGAATAAGCCATTGAGTTCAATCTCAAATTTTATTAGTAGTCATAAAATTATGTTTATTAATAAATAACAAGTACATTTTAACATATAACATAATTTTATGCAAATTTCTGAGGAAAATATTACTTAAATAAGAGGCACAAATACAAAGCCTGGGAATTCTTTGGATGAGACATTTCATTTTTTATCTTTTTGATAGAGAAAAATTGAATTTTCTATTGGGATAACTAGCCTTCAATTTGGTTTAAGTTGATTAAGTAATTCTCTAGGAAAAGTGGAGGCACTCGCAGATACTAGAATTTTATCGAAAGTATTTTCTGGAAGTCAGAGAATTTCTTCTTCGGCTTGAATAATATTAGCATTGAGATTTTTATATTTTCATAAATTTTGTCTTCAAAATTTTACAAGTTCTGGAATTATTTCAAGTCCAGTTACATGTCATTTTTCTCATACAATAAAGCCAAGAAGTGCTGTAGTCCAACCAGACCCACTACCAATATCTAGAATAATATCTCGCTCTCGAGGTTCTAGTAATTCCAACATAAAAGCAACTGTAGAGGGTTGAGAAATAGTCTGTCAATGCCCTATTGACAATGGAATATTTTGATATACAAAATCTTTTTCAAAATCCAGCATGAAATCCTTGCGATCAATTTTTTCAAATGCTTTTATAATATCTGGAGTTTTTAAAGTTCCTTCCTCTATGAGGTTATTTATGAGAGAAATAAAATTCTTATCCATAAAAAATTGCATGAGGTACTAACATTTCTCTTTCATGTCAGTGATGAGGATGAGCTAATCTAAGAGTCGTAGCCACATTTTCTCCAAATGCTTTTTTAACTCAATTAACAATTACCTCAATATATTTATGTGCTTGAAGAATATTGATAACATAACGTTTATCAATCAAAAGAGTCGCCACATTCTCATTAAGAGAAATATCTTCTACATGATCTACTATTAATTCGCAAATATCTTTTTCTTTGATATTATCAAGAAGTCTTTCCTTTATAGATAACATAATTGCAAAGTTAAAAAATAAGATAATAATGTAAGTTTTTCGATGGTGACCACCGTTTTTTAAAAAATAAAGAGCTATCATTTTATTCTTTTTTTTCTAAAGTCAATACACCTAAAATTTTAGTAAAATATTACGAATAATTTGCGTATAAAAAATTTTTCTATATAATTATTCTCGAAATAAACTATATTTCATTTATTTAATTTTAAAACTAATTTAAGAATATATGTTATCGAATATAAAAAATGATCTAAAAAAAGCTGAAGAACATTTGCATAATGAATTTAATAAGCTTCAAGTTGGGAGAGCAAATCCTGGGTTAATTGAGGGAATTTATATAAATGCCTATGGAAATCCACAACCACTTAAAAATATTGCGTCAGTTTCTGTAATGGATGCCCAAACTCTTACTATTCAGCCTTGGGATAAATGATTAATTCGCGAAATTGATAAATGAATAAGTGATGCTGGACTTGGACTTAATCCGCAAAATAATTGAGAAAGTATAATGATTAAAATCCCAACTCTAACCGAAGAAAGAAGAAGAGATTTAGCGAAATTTGCTAAAAAATTAGCCGAAGACGGAAAAATCGCCATAAGAAATATCCGCCAAGATTATCTTAAAAAAATCAAAAATGCTGAAAGCTCTAAAGAAATTAGCGAAGACATTGTAAAACAAAACGAAAAAGAACTCCAAAAATTTGTAGATGAAGAAGTCGAAAAAGTAGATAAAATGTTAAAACATAAGGAGGAGGAGATAATGAAGGTGTAGTTTTTATAAAAAAACCAAAATAATCCCGATTTTATCGGGATTATTTTTATAAATTATGCAAAAATTGTTAATTTAATTCTAATTTCTTTTTTAAATTTTCCAAATTTAAATTTACGAGTTCTTGGCTGACATAGGGGTTTATGTCTCAAAAACCTCAGTGTTTTTCTCATTTATTAGTCTTAAAATGGCAATCACTTCAGAAAGTAAGCAAGAAATCGTATTTTTTTTGGAATTTGAGAATTAATTCTACCCGGCTTTTTTCGGCTTGTACATTTATCTCGACTGCATTAACTCATAAGTTTAGATAATATTCTATTCTTTGTCTAAATTTTTCTTGTGTCATTTTAAAATTTGGATGAGCTAGAGAGAAAATATAATTTTCCTGCTTAGCTACTTGTCAGAATTCAGCTATAGTTGGCTCATATCATTCTATTTCTACAGCTCAAATATGTTTTAAATCTCATTCAATTTTCAGACATCTTAGTAAAAATTGTTCTATATTAAGATTTTCTCAAGTTAATTTTTTTATAAGTTCTAAATTTTCTGGAAAACGAAGAATATAAGAGGCAAGATGATACGAATTTAGATTATCAATATTGGTTTTAGTAGAGTAAAAATCATAAAATTCTTTTATTTCTACCCTAAATCAATTTTTTTGAAGAAGGGCAATTTGAGATGAGATTTTGATTTTCTTTCAATCTCTAGTTTTCTCAAGAATTCTTGTTACTTTGCCATTAAATTTTTTTGAATAAGTTGTGAAATGTAAGTGATGATTGTTTTTTTCATCGAAACAAGAAGCTTCAACTCACTCATAGCTTAGAATTCAAGAAGTACGAGCCAAGTGAGGAAATTCACTATTTACAATATCATGGTCTGTGCAAATTGCAAATTTAACTCATTTTTCTTTTGCTTGTGCTATAACTTGGGCATTATCAAATTTTCAATCTGATAAATTAGTGTGAAAATGACAATCTGTTTTCATATTTTCAAAAGTTAAGAAGTAACACTCGCAAGTATATAAGAAACACAAAATATGCAATGATAACATTACATATTTGTAAAACTAAATAAATTTAGGATAAATTTATTTGCTTAAAATAGATAATTTAATATAATATTAAAAATGTAATTTAATCTTACACATTTATGAAATATCAAAAAATTCTAAATAAAATCTGACTAACAGAAACAGAAAGTAAAATATATCTAGATCTAATTGAGAATTGAGCTAGCAATATTGTGGAAATTTCAAATAGAACCAAACTTAATAGGCCTTTAGTTTATAAATCTATCCCCTATTTATTAGAATCCAATCTTATAAAAGAAATTGTGAAATGAAAAAGAAAGCTACTTAAAGCCGAATCTCCTGAATATTTAAAAAATTTATTTGAGAAATTAACTAATAATTTTAATAATATAATCCCAGAATTAGAGGATATTTACAATACAAACGAGACCAGGCCAAATATTCAGGCACTCGTTGGTAAAAAATGAATGAAACATGTTTTTGAGGATGTACTAATGTCACTCAAAAGATGAGAAACCTATTACAGATATAGTTCTAGAGCAAATTTTTCTGTATTATATTTACCAAAAAATTATAGAGAATTAAGAGACAAAAAACAAATCCAAAGAATGGTAATAACAAGCGAAAAACTCTATGAAACCAAAGCAAAAAGACCAGAAAGAGAAGTTGTAACAATCCCAAAATGATTTGATTTATTCGATGACAATATCGTAAAGCTTATTTATGCTGATAAAATAGCCATAATAGACTACAACAATCTCACAAGTTTCATAGTCCAAAATAAAATTTTAGCACTTTTTGAAAAGAAATTATTCAAAATAATGTTTAAATTCTTGAGAGGAATGCAAAAAGACGAGTAATTTTAAAAGCTTTTTTACTTTTAAGAGTTTTTCTGTAAAATCAAAATATAATTTGCATTTTATTCATTAATTTATTTTTTATGAAAATTTGATACTTAATCTATACATACAATAGAATTCATGATGCATATATTCAAATGGAAATAGTTAAAGAATTATGGAGTAAATATTTTGAAGATATTTATATAATTCATTCTTATAATTGAAAAAAAGAGTGGTATGAAAAATATTTTGAAGATGAACTTATAATTTCAGAAAATCCTGGACATTTTGAATGAGCAGCAAATCTTATAGATATTTGAATTAAAAAGGCCCTAGAAAAGGATTTTGATTATATTATAGTTAGTGCTTCAGATACTTGGATAATAAAACCTGAATTTATAAAAGAAAAAATTGATATAATGAAAAAAGAAGAAAAATATTTATTTACATGTCCTTGGTGAAATCCTGAAATAAACAATCCACAAGATGTATGATTTGCTACAGATTTTTTTATAATAGATGCGAAATGGGAAAAGAAAAACGGTGTATTCCCTTTTAATTATGCAATATTTAGAGAAAAATATTTAGACTTATTAAGATATTTATGAAAAGGAAGTGTTATGGTTGAAAAATTATTCTTTTCAAATTTACTCAATGCATTTACAAAACACACAAATGAGAATAACCTAAAAAAATATGCTCTCTCAAAAATATTAATGTTCACAGAAAGAATGCCAGCGCATAGTGATATTCTATGGAATAGAACTTCCACATTTCCAGAAATTTGATTATATATGAATCATGAAATTAAAGAAAAACAAAAAATATTTAATGATTTAAATTTAGACTTTTGAAAATATAGTATGAAATTAAGAAATTGAGAATTCTTAAATAAGTAAAATGCCCAAACTAACCCAAAATACCACATATATAAATTCCTGAAATGCATTTTCAAGGGCTTTTTTAGTAAAAGAAAATCTAGAAAATAAAAATTTGGTTGTTTTTGATAGTAGTGAGGATTTGAGGGTTTTTGGGAAAATTTGGAAGTTTTTGGGGTTTGGGAGTTATTTTGTGGTGGAGAAATTGGGAGATTTTATGGAGTTTTTGAATTCTGGATGATGAGTTTTTTTTGGTTGTGGGGATATATTTAACTTGCCTTTTGTTTCGGAATATGAGCTTGATAAAAACACAATTTCAATTGTAAAAAATGAGGCGCAAAATAGTGAGGAAATTATAAAAAAACTTCTTGATTTTGGGTATAAATATAGCTCGCATTTGTGAAAATCTGGGAGTTATAATAAGGAATGAGATATACTCAATATTTATCCAAAAATGTGAAATTTTGGCGTTAAGATAAGCTTTTTTTGAGATGAAATAGACGATATTATGGAACTTGATTTTAATAATTCCAAAATTATCCAAAAACTCGACGAATTCAAAATCACAAACTCTAATTATTCCGGAGAAAAAAATAAAAGCACAATAATAGATAATCTCGACAAATACAATAAATTCTTCAACAAAAACTCCCCTCTACCTCTGGGAGAGGGGCTGGGGGTGAGGGCTATTTCGGGAGATAAATCGGGGGTGAGGGCATTTCTAATCTGACTCGATTTTTTTGATTGAATTTCAATTTTACAAAAAAATCTAAATCCAATTATTTTATCTGAAACTCCACAAGAATCTGCGGTAAATCTAGAAATTAGTCCGTTTTCAGTAACTACAATCCAAGAACTTATTGATATTTTAAAAAGTAAAAATCAAGTAAAAATTTATACAAAAAATGAAAAAACTATTACAAAATTCCTAGAATTTAATGATATTACATCAAATATCGAAATCATAGAAATTCCTGCATCAATGAGGTATTTAGAGAGTTTTATTATGAATAATTGTTATTCCAACTCCCAATTCTGTCATTCCCGCGAAGGCGGGAATCTACTAAATATTAAAAAAGATTCAAAATACAAGGAAGATTCCTGAATAAATCAGGAATGACAGATAATTTACATTTGTGATGATATACTAAGCAATATTTTCATAAGAAAAAGGTCGAAAAAAAGTTTGGCAAAAAGTCTAGATTTGCTGTTAGAAATAAGGCCTGGTGATTTTATTGTGCATATTGATCATTGAATTGGTAAATTTATTTGAATAATTTTAAAAGATTTATCGGGGATAAAAAGAGAATATATTGAGATAGAATATAGAGAAAATGACAAACTTTTTGTACCAATTAGTGAACTTCACCGAATTAGTAAATATATTTGAAATGAAAACCCTGTCTTGACTAGATTAAGCTCAGCTGAATGGCAGAAAATAATGAAAAATACGGAAGTTGAGGTAGAGAGAATTGCCCACGAACTTCTTGAGATTTATGCAAAAAGAAATATTTTAAAATGATTTTCATTTGGAGAATTTAGAGAAAAAGAGAAAATATTTAAAGATTCTTTTTCTTATAAACACACATTTGATCAGGAAGTTGCAATTAAAGAAATTCTGTCTGATATGGAAAAGAGTAAACCAACTGACAGACTTCTAGTTTGAGATGTTGGCTTTGGTAAGACGGAAGTCGCGATGAATGCTGTTTATAGAAGTTTTTTAAACGGTAAACAATCAGCTTTTATTTCACCTCTTGTGATTTTGGCTTATGAACATTTTGAATCCCTTAAAAAGAGATTTGCGGACTTTGGATTAAAAATAGAAATTCTAACAAGAGTTTCAACCAAAAAAGAAGAAACTAAAATATTAGCTGGCTTGGCTAACTGAGAAATTGACTGTATAATAGGAACTCACAGACTTTTATCACCTGATATAAATTTTAAAAATCTTGGGTTAATTGTAATAGATGAGGAACATAGATTCTGAGTAATGGACAAGGAAAAACTTAATAAAATTAAGCTCTGAGTAAATAATGAGACCGGTCTCGAAATTTCGAGACCGGTCTCTAGAATACCGCCTGATATCTTATCACTCAGTGCTACACCAATCCCAAGAAGTCTTAATTTTGCACTAAATTGAATTAAAGATATTTCAATTATCTCGACTCCTCCACCAAAAAAACAACCAATTAAAACCATAGTTTCAAAATGGAGTGACGATGTAATTTTAAACTCTATAAAAAAGGAATTTGAGAGATCTGGTCAGGTTTTATTTATCCACAATAGAATTGCAACAATTGAAACCACTAAAAAATATTTAGAAAAATTGATTTGAAAAAATGCAAAAATCGTGATTGTTCATGGACAAATGAATTGACTTGAAGTTGAAGATCGAATTATGGATTTTAAAAATTGAAAATATAATATTCTGCTTTCTACCACTGTTATCGAAAACGGGGTGAATTTTTTTAATGCAAATACAATTATTATTAATGAAGCCGACAAATTCGGGCTTTCTCAAATTCACCAACTTAGATGAAGAGTCGGAAGATGAGCCACAGAAAGCAATTGTTATTTGATTTACAGAAAAGAAAACTTAGCTGATGACGCAAAAAAAAGACTAATTACAATTGTAAATAATACTCATCTTGGAGCAGGTTTTGAAATAGCGATGAAAGACTTAGAAATCAGATGAGCCTGAGATATTCTCGGAATCAAACAATCTGGGAAATCCAAAGAAACTTGACTTAGTCTGTATCTTAAATTACTCGAAAATAAAATAGAAGAGCTAAAGACTTGAAATAAGATCGAGTGAATAAATTGCCAAATAGAACTAGGGATTTCTTACTATATTAGCGAGGATTTCTTCTCATCAGAATCAGACAAGCTTCACTTTTTCAGAAATATCGAGTCAATTGAGACAATAAGTGATCTAGAATTTGCCCACAAAACTTTTATCGAATGAAATGATGAAGTCCCAGAAGAATTTGAAAACTTATTTTTAATCTTAAAAACTCGTATAATTCTAAGTCAATTTTGAGTGATATCACTCAAAAAAGCCTGAACAAACTATACTTTTGAATTCAATAAAAGTACACCGGCGGATAAGGTAAAAGAATTTCTTGAAAGATTTGATGACGACAGAAATTTTGTACTAATTACAATCCACAAAATAAAAGCAGAAACCAAACATTTTAAAAATGATTTAGAGTTTTTGAGGAGTTTGGTTTAAAAAACTCCCCCATTTGTCATTCCCGCGAATGCGGGAATCTATAAAAAATCCCTTCCGAACTCGAAGGGATTTTTTGTGAAATTAAAAGTATTTTAAGCAACTTCTATCTGATTTGTTTTCCAGACACTCGCAATCTTATCGACATATACTGGATCGGTTGCGTATCCCGCATCCTTAATAGCTTCGATAAATTTTTTCGGATTGAAGTTTTCTGAAGTATAATCTTTTGGATAGTATGAAGGGCGTGGGTCAATATTTTTTGCATACTGAAATGCTTCGCGGTATCGAGGATTCTTTGTTAAGAATTTTGCATAATCAATAAAAGATTCTTTCATATCCGAATAAGTTCTAAATGAAGCATTTTCCATAACTTCTCGTCCATTATACACTTCTCGTGTAGCGAAAGTCTTTCCTTCTCATTTGATACCAAAATAGTTTCCTTCATTTGTAGCAAGTTTACTTTTGCCGTATCCAGACTCGAGAGCCGCCTGTCAGACAGTTACCTGCCATGGAATACCATATTGTTCTTCGATAGTTTTTGCTACTTTTGTTGCATTGTCTATGAAACCTTTCTTTTCCTCAAGGGAGAGCTTACGAACAGTCTCTTCGCGAATTTCTTCTTCCGCAATATGATTTACCCACTCTTCATCTGCTAGAGCAGATTCTACAAGCATTTTTTCATTCACCTCCCCTATTTTTGTAATTTCAATTTTATCTCCATTATAAACAGCGATATAAGGTGGTTTGCAAGAATCATTATAATATCATGGTCTTGGAGTATCTCTTCTATCAGCCACTATGCCATTTGGATATTTATCCGTCGTTAATCGTACTTGACGCACAGTCAACGGAAGCATATCTCAAGCCCCAATAATATTATTAATGTCTTTATTTTCTCAAAAATTCACGATGAAATTGTCCGTTTCCTTGAGAGTCTCACGAGATACTTTAGCAAAACTATCTTTTTCCGGCACCAATAAAAGTTTTGTAAGATCGGCTCATGTTTTTTTGAGCTTCAGGATATCGAAAGCACGTACTGTTTCAGGATTTTCATTCTTTCAGATAATTGTTTTTTGCTTTTCATTTCATTTGTATTTGAGAGCATAAAATTGAACTAATCTAACCTTTTCTCTTTCTAAAGAGAAAATTTCACTTTCTAATTTAGAAATTTCTTCAGTTGATTTTGGAGAAGTTTTTTTAAGTAGCACTAATTTTTCTCTTTGAGTTTGGAGTTTTATAGTATTTTGTTGGAGATTTCTTCCCTCATTACTTGATAAATTAGGATAAATCTCTTGAATTTGCTCATTTACAGAAGGTTGTTCTATCTTCTTTTTATTTACTACTTCCTTGTTTTGATTTACCATATATTTTTTAAATTAAAATTAACAAATATATAATATCATATATTTCCAAATAAATCAAAAAAAGCGCTAAAAATTAGCGCTTTTTTAAAAAAGTTTATTTTATTTAGTTAAAACCTCTGGTTCTGGCTTAATTCATAAAGCCGTAAAAGCTTCTGCCTCAGTATCTAGAGTTGTAATAATTGTAGTAATTCAAACTAACTCAAGTGTATCTTTTACTTCTTCTGTCATATTTGTAATAAACATTTGCCCATTACCATCCTCAATATTTGAGAAAATATCAGCAATATATCAAATAGACTTCGAATTAAGATATTTTAATCAAGAAAAATTGAAAATAAGCTTTTTAGCAGTAAAATCTCAAATAGAGTTATACACAGCAGTAAAGGTTTTATCGGCATTTGTCTCGTCAAGTTCACCTACAAATTCAAAAACAATAACTCCAGAAATACTTTTTTTCTTTATGTCTATTGGTGTGTTCATATAAATTTAATTAAATAATAATTATATCCATTTTAATATATTTTTTAAAAAATTGCAAATTTAATTGCAAAAAAAGCTTTTCGGGATAAACTTTCATAAAAATATAGACTCATTATACACATTTATAATAAAAATCAATGGAAATATTAAAAATTGAAATCAAAAATGAAAATAAAATTTTGTCCAAATTAGAAGAAGATATTAAAAATTTAGGGGGAAATTACGACTATAATCCAATATGGCAAAGCATATGATGGAATTTAATGCTTCAAAAAACAGGATATATCAAGAAGTGATTTTTTATCTGAATTTATGAGAAAAATGAGTTAAAAAATTATATTTTAATAGAAAAAAGAAGTATTTGAGCTGGATTTTATGCCCTTTTTGTGCTTGGTTGACCAGCGAATATTTACAAAATTAATGAACTAAAAGATGAACTAGTGAATTTGTGAAAAGAAGAAAATACTGTCTATATTCAAATAGAACCACTAGAAAATGATATAATTTTTGAATGATTTAAAGATATTAAACTAAAAATTTTTATAGAAAAATGCACGGTGTTAATTGACTTAGAAAAAAGTGAACAAGAGATTTTAGCTTGAATGAAGCAAAAATGAAGATATAATATTAAAATAGCAGAGAAAAATGATGTAAAAATTGAGAAAGCCCTAAATAATGAGAAAAACCTAAATATATTTTATGATTTACTCAAAGAAACTAATTCAAGAGATAATTTTAATATAAATTCTCTGTCTTATTTTAAGAATTTTTTGAATTATTTATATGAAAATGATTTATGATGACTTTATTTTGCGAAAAAATGAGACAAAGTAATAGCTGCTTGAATTTTTGTTTTTTATGAAAAAACTGCTGCTTACTATTATGGAGCATCAACTTCTGACAACAATTTCAGAAAATATATGGCGACATACCTTCTTCAGTGGGAAATGATTTTGGAAGCGAAAAAAAGATGATGCACTTTATATGATTTCTTGTGAATAACATGCGAAGATGATAAAAAATCTCATCTTATTTGAGTGTCAGATTTTAAATTAAAACTATCTCAGAATGTTAAAAAATGGCCAAAATCTCAAATTTATATTAACAAAAAAGCTATATTTATTTTATTTTATTTTAAGAATTTTTTAAAAAAATTCTTAAAATAAAATTTTGGCTTAAAATAAATAAGAAATTAATATTTAATATTTCTAAATATTAAATATTTCTAAATATTAAAGTAATTATTAATTAATCTAAAAATTAGTCAATAACTTTATTTTTGATTATAATACAAAAGAAATATAATCAATTTACTTTTAAATTATTAATTAATTAAATTTATTATGAAAAAGTTATTAGCTATATTAGCTGTTTGAGCATTTGCTCTTACATCTTGTGGGACAAGTACTCCTACTGAAGAAACTCCAGTTACTCCTGCTGCAACTGAAACTCCAGCTGCTGACGTACCAACTGAGGAAACTCCAGCTGTAGAAAATACAGAAACTCCAGCTACAGAATGAACTGAGACTCCAGCTGTAGATACTGAAGCGCCAACTCCTTCTACTGAGGCTACTGAAGTTAACACAGGATCTACAGAATCTGCTGAAACTCCTTCTTCTGATTCAACTGTTACTCAATAATAGTTTTCTAGATAAAACTACAAAAAAATCTCCCATCCGGGAGATTTTTTTTTGATTTGAGAATCATTTTTAAAAAGTATATTTATTAAATTCAGGTAATTTCAAATCTTTTTCTTTTATTTTAGGAAAAATTATTTTTCCATCTTTATCAAATTCCATTCTTTGACTTAATTTAATTTTAGCTTTTTTATCCTTTTTATTGAATAGGAAATCAACCTCAAAACTTCAATCTTCATTTATTTTATTTATTAAAATAATAATATTATCTCAATTTTCTGTTCATAAAACTATTTTATTTCAAATTCTAAGTTTACCTACCGAAATAAGTCATTTTATAGAAACTTTATTACTTATTTGTACTAATTTTATCTTATTTAATGAAGAGCTAATTTTTCTTAATTTTTTTCTTCTGTTTTGTATATCTTTTTTAGCTATTTCTTCTGGTACGGAACGATTGCTATCGTTCCCTACTGCAGGTTCTTCTGGTTTTTTTGGTTCTTCTACATTATTTTCTGGGGTTGTTTGTTGTATTTTTTTACTGGCTTTTAACACATCTACATAACCATCTTTTTCATATAATCCTACATCTTCTTGTAAAATACTTTGAATTTCTGTTTGTTCTGATAGTTCTCTTAGGTTTTGAGCATTTTCAGTTGAATAAATTCACTCTAAAATTCTTCTTTTTTCGTGAGTATCCATTAAATCAAGTCCCACATTTGATCAAAGTGTAGTCAGCTCTGATCCACCGCGAAATAATCAATTTATTCAAAGAGCCAATAAAGAAAATGTATTATTAACTTGTGAGTCTGTAAGATTTTTTACAAATTCTTTATTTCATATTTTATTTGCTATTGTATCATTTACTTTAGTTCTAGTATTTTTAGCAATACTAATAATTTTATCAGATCATGCATCAATTCAATAACCAAGTTTTTCTAATGGTCAAGTTATTATTTTAGCTATTTTAAGAGGAAAAACTCAAAGTCTTGCAAAACCTTTTCTTTCTTTGGCAAGCCAAGCATGGTAAGGGGTTAGTCATTTATCTAGTCATTTTCATAAATATTTAGCTCATACAGCTAATCCTGCTGTAGTTAATATCGCTCAAATTCCAATACTAGAAGCGAGCATTGCTCAGGCTCAAACTAAAATTGTTTTTGAGATTACTTGTCAATACTTTTGACTAAAAACAGATGTCATTTCAGTAATTCTTCTTATATGATTTAGGGTATTATGAATTGGATTATCCGTAGCTGCCTTTGCTTCAAAGGCATTATTATTTCAATAAAATAAATCATTTATATTTCTATTTTGAGTCAATACAGTATCTCTTAATAGATTTCTTTCTTCCGCTGAAGAATTTGGAGTTATATTTTCTATAGCCACTTCCAAAGCTACGCGTAAATTATTATTTTGATTTTGATTATCATTTTCAAAAAAAACGTGTTTATTTTTTCTTAAATAACTAGTTAAAATGTAGATTTCATCTGAATTAGCTAAACCTCCGCGGGCTTGTATATTAGCTCATATTCCGATTATTCTTTGTCTTTGGTTTTCTTTCCAATTATTTACATCTCTTTCAAATTCTTTTTTATTAGTACCAAAAACTTCTCTTTTTTTGGAATCTAGCCTCTGTTTTGCAATTACAACTAATTCTTGAGAAAAATGTTCCAAATAAGCTCTGCTAAAATATTGCTCCGTCATATTTGCCTTCTTTAAGGCTTCTTTAATTTTACTATCTGTTAAAATTTTTTCTAATTCTATATTTAAATCTAAGCTTCATTTATTAAAAAGTCATTTTGTATAATCTTCAATATTAAAAGTTTTTCTATCCTTTCATTCTAGAATACTCAATGCAATTACCAATCTTCTAATATCTGCACTTCTAAAAACTCTCGCACTTTTTGATAACACTTGCATAGATCATCTATTGAGAGTGTACATATTATTTAAAGTTGTGCTCATATTTTCATAAGACTCATCTAATTCATCAAGCTTATCAAGTTTTGCAGATAATTTTTTATCATTAAATTTTACTTCAATCGTATTTAATTTAGTATTTCATTCTTCTGAAATATTCGTTCTTCTCAACATTCTTATGCTTTCTTCAACTTTTTTGATTTTTTGAGCATCTTTTATTTGTCAGAAATGAAAAGTATAATTATCTAGCCCTTCCGCTTTTACTAATTTTTCAAGACTATTTATAATAGTATCTAGTTCTTTAATTTCATCCCTATTTAGCTTCACGCTAAATCTGTTTGTCGCTGCATGTCTAATTGTAAATTTTTGAGAAATATCTATATTTTCAGTAATGTGATTTTCAATATTATTTAAAGCATTTCTAGCATTATCTACAACGGTTCTATTATTAGGAATAGTACTTACTCAATTAGATTCTTTGTAAAATAAAGAAATTAAAAATGCTAATTTGTCCTTTAATGATTGATGTTTTAATAAGGCTTTTTTATTAATTTCATCATCATTTATACAAAAATTTGTACCATCAGGTGCTGTAATTTGAGAATTTGCAATAAATTCCGTAATCTCATCGCTAATTAATCTAGCTCAATCTCATCATTCAAAGAAATTACAAATTCTATCTACTTGTTCTGATAGAGTTGAATTTCTAGTTAATATATTGTAACTAGCATCATATGCCTGATCTTGAGTTGTTCTAGCTCAATTTGTATTAAGTGCCATAAATTTAAAAGGTTAATAGTTAAGAATTTTTTTTAATTAATTTAAAATAAATATTTGCAATTTTGTTGTCTAAATCTGAATTTTTGTTTGTAATAAAGCCAAAAATTAAATTTATTTTATCAAGAGAATCTTTATCTTTTCTTTGTTTAAGTTCTTCAATTTTCTTTTTGTTTTCATCTTGATTTTTTATAATTCATTCTATTATTTTTCAAAATAATTCATAATTATATATTTTTTCTTCTCATACTCAATCATGAGCTTTTCTAATAATTTCTAAAATAGATTGATAATCTCATTCTAAAAATTCATTAATAATTTTGTTTAATTCTTCAATATTTAATTCTTTATTGATTGATATATCGACAATATTATCAATATCATCTGGAAATTCTGGAGCGATAAGTCTATCTGCTTTTTTAGATATTGAGATAATTATTGGATTAATATTCTTATTTTTTATAATATCATTAGTCAATCAGTGTCATAATAAAATACAATTAAAATTATCTAAAAAACTATGCACCTCAACTCTTTTAAGAACTTTTATAATTTTTTGATATATTTTAGATTTTTTATTTAAAGCCTCATTACAGAAATCTTTAATTATTTCTAATTCGTCTTTATTAAGAGGTTTATTAGACAATAATCTATCAAAGGATTTTTGCATTATAAGAAAATTTTCAATTTCAGCTTGAACAACAATATCTTTTTGTATTTCTACAAAAATAATATTTAATACTCTTTTGAAATCTTTACTCTCAATTACTTTATCTATTGTTCTACAAGGTTTTACCTTTACTGAGTTTATCATAAATTTTTATTAAATTATAAACTATATTTTACATCAATATCAAATTTTTTGCTAGTTGCTGCCCATTTCTCTCATTTTATCATTTGAGCTTTTTTCATTTCTTCAACTTTTGCTTTTATTTGTTCAATAGTAGGTACTACACCTGGAGGTACATCTTTAAATATCTCTTTTTCATCTACAAAACTTCCACTTCAATTCATTTTAAGAGCATATTTATCTCAATCTTTATACACCTCAAAACTATTAGTATATTTTTCATCTCAAGTTGGAGATCAAGAAGTAGTAGTATATTCTGCAACTACAACTTTTTTATTTGATTCTAATTGAGTTTTTAAATTAAATGGAACTTCTTTAAATACTGGAGCTGGAGTTTTTTCTTCTGTTTTAGTTTCTTCTGGTTTTGGAGTAGTAACCTCCATATAAATTGGGTTTTCTATAACTTCATAAGGTTGTTTAGATTTATCTATTTTAACTTCTCCTAATCTTTCATCAATCTTCGGTAACATATCTTTTTTGAATTTTTCGAAATTTACTCATCATTGTGCTTTACTTAAAAAATTCTTTAAATCAGACAAAGTCTCAGATTTTATCTGTTGTTTTCTTTCCTCTTTTTTAGCATCCAACATTTCAACTATCTTACTTCTTTCAGATGGTGTTAGTTTCTTATCGGCTAACATTCCTTTTATTTTTGAATCCTGAGATTCATTATTTTTTACCTCTGGTGCCATATATATTTTATATTAAAAATTAAATTTGTTTTTGTTTTTTAGTCTATATTAAATTTATCATACTTTCTAGTTTTTTGCAAAATTATGCAGTTTTTGTTATTTCTACTTTTGAATCTCAATCTATTATAGTATGTCTTCAATTAGTAGCTAATATTGTCACAATGTTAGCTAATTCTTCTCTAGATTTTTGTTTTACTCTAGTTCAAGAAAATCATGATTGTTGTCAGCTAAAAGTAAAATCTACAATTTCTCAATTTAAAGCAATATTTTCTAATTTTCAATTTTTAATTCAAGCATCTCATTGTTCATCTGGAATATTTACTTTAAATTTATCTTTTCAAATTATTATTTGTTTTGAATTTTTATCAAAATCAATAGTTTCAGGATAACTTAAATTTTTATCTTTTTGTGAATATTTAATTCAGATAGGAAAAACTGTGGCCTTACTTATTGCATCAATTATTTGAGCATCTCTTTTCTTATATGAATTTATTAAAGAATCAGATTTATCTAATCAAGTCATTGCTTGAGTTGTAGTTAGAACTTCAGGAGTTGGATTTTGTGGAGCTTCTTGGGCTTTTTGTATAGTTACAGGTTGATTTTCTATAGAATTATTCAATTTTTCAAAAAATTTCTCTCTAGGTCATTTGGTCGACTCATAGAAATCGCCTGGATCATCTATATTAAAATTTAATTTTACTGTTTTTTCAATTTTATTTCAGCTCTCATCTTTTGTTTCTATTTTTAAAAATTTATTTTCAAAAACATTATACCAAAAATCTTTTGCATTAATATTAATTTTATTTTTATCACAAGATTTAAAAAATCATCACATATTTTCATAAGATATTTTTGATAAATCTTTATCTTTAAAAAGTGAGATTGCTGGATCATTTTTAGATTGTTCCATTTCTCATTTAGAATTTATTTTTCTTCAATAAGTTTTTAGAGCATTTACAGATTTTCTAAGACGAATTTGTTCTTTTAATTCAGATACCATATCATCCTCACTCTCTCATTTAAGTCATAAAAATGGTTTTAAAACATCTTTTAAAAAAGGAAGTGTACATAAGAAGGCTATAAATTTTGAAATTTCATCCATTAATTTTCATTCTGGTAATTTTGTTACTAAATCAAAGACATATTCTTTTGTTTTTTCTGCTGAAATTAAACTAATATCATACCCATCAATTTTATTTTTAACTAATTGAAAAAACTTCCTTTCTTCCTCAGAAGAAACTTGTGTATAATTTGATAAATCAGTTTTATCATTAAATTCACTTATATTTTTTGGACTTTTCAAGAAACTTTCCAGCACTGGATTTTCTTTATTTTTAGTTATAAAAGATTTCAAATTATCAGTTTCTGTTTCAAAAAATTTCAAAAATTTATCTGTAGATCCTTCTTTATTATTTTTTATTTCTTTTTCATCTTCATTAAAAACCTTAGAAAGAACATCGCCTGTCGATATGTTACTATAACTTTTCATTTTTTTATTAAATCCACCAATTAATAAATCGGCAATTCCAGAATTTATAACTTTTCACAAAATTCAAAGTTTTATGTTTTCTATCTGTTCTGGTTTTAGATTTAAATCCTTGAATTTAGTATCAATTGCTCCAGAAATTTTATCTTTCGCTCATAAAATTAATTTAGAATCAACTTCCTTAAAAGCATTATCATAAACCATGATTTCTTTATTTAATCCTTCTTTTCTTTCCTGAGTTTTTTCTCTTATCTGAGTGGCCTCAGCGAATTTCATAGCTTCAGGATTTTGAGCTGGAACTTTTGGTTGTTCAACATTATTTAGCTCTAGAATTTCTGCACCCATATTTATTTTTGTTTAAAAATTAAAACTAACTTTTGTACAATATATCATATAATTAAAATTATTGCAAAAATATTGATATTTTTTTAAAATTCATATAATGATTAAATTATCATTTAATAAATTAGTATATGAAAAATAGAAATTTGTTTACTCTATGACTTTGATATTTAGCTGGAATAGCTATTGCTTCTAGATTTTTTAAAAAAGATAAAAGCAAGAAGTATAGTAGTAAAGTTGAGGAATTTGGCGATAATTTCGTGCAAATTCACAAAGATTTTTTCTCATTTATTAATGATTCTACCATGACAGATGAGAATAAAAAATTACTTAATGAATACAAAGATAAAGTTTTGGCTCAAATTGAATTATTTAAAAAAGAAGCTAAAGATGTGGCGGCAGATCTAAAGGCAAAATGAATTACTAAAAAAGATGAAATAGAAAAAGAATTAAAAGTGATTTATAACAAAAGAGCAGAATATATTGATGAAATTAAGGTGCAATGAGAGGATTTGTATGAAGAAGTTAAAGAGGCAGTTTTAGAATTTGTAAAAGATTCAAAAGAAAAACTTAAAGAAACCTACAAAGAAACAAAAGCAAAATTAAAATAATTTACCCCACCTAAAAAAATAGTACTAATCCAAAAATAAAATGACACAAGAAGAAAAAGATGAAGAAACTCTTGAGCAAGAACTAGAAAATGAGCTTGAAAATATTAAAGAAGAGGAAAAAGAATTAGAGACTGATATTTCAAAAATCTCAGATGAAATAAATATTTTAAAAGATTCTCTAGCAAGAGCTCAGGCCGATTATCATAATCTTGTAAAAAGAGTAGAGAGAGACAAGGCGGATATGTGATCTTATATTACATGAAATGTTGTAGTGAGACTACTAACTTTTGTGGACAATCTAGAGCGCCTTATTTCAGCTACTCCAGAGGAACAAAAACAAACTCCCCTTTTTGAATGAATTAAATCAACTCATTCAGGAATTATAAAAACACTCGAAACTATGTGAGTAAAATCATTTGATTCCCTACTCCAAGAAGTAGATACAGACCTACATGAAGTTATGAGCCAGCTCCCAGGAAAAGAGTGAATTATAATACAGGAATTCGAGAAATGATACAAACTCCACGACAAAGTAATTAGACACGCGAAAGTTATAGTCTGAACAGGAGAATAAACAAATACCCGAAAAATATCCCGCAACAATGCGGGATATTTTTTCTTGACATTTCCGGATTTTTTTCTATTATCAAGAAGTAAACAAAAACAGAAACTAAAACAAATAACAAATATACTCATACGGAGGCTTTGCTATGCACAAAATATCTTATGACGAGTTGTCTCCTGAAGCTCAGGCGACAACTACAAGGGAAGAATGGGAGAAGAAATGTGCTGAATGGGGCACATTAAATCTTCCTGATGACCAATGTCAGTGTGGTCAAATCAACTGCGATTGCTGGATGAAGGTTCTGGAAGATCCAGCCCAATTCAGACAAGGCTCGTTGGCCAAATAAAACCAGAGTGAGGAGAGAACAATGAAAGAAGTTATAGAAAAATATTTTTGTGCTTTACAGAACAAATCTCCGAACAACTACAAGATTGTAACACTCTTTGTGCTTGCAATCGCCCTGATTTTAAGCTTTCTTGATGTTTCTACTGCGCCAGTTAGGTTTACATCAGGCGTTGTCGCCTTTTCTATCCTAACCATTCTCGGTGCGGCAGCTCAGCCATGAAAAGAATAATAAGTCCAAAAAGGAGGACTTGGAAAAGGACCCGGTTAAATCTGGGCCTTTTTTATTTGTGATAGATTTATATTTTTGATAAACTTTTTTCAGATTTCGTGGAAATTGGTAGGACTTCAAGAGGTGTAGAAAATAGTTTCTCATCAAGTTGATAAATTGTTTTTAATTTCTGGATGTCTTTGTAGATAAGTTTTAAATTTTATAGCTGAATCATGCGATGGATCTATAATTTGTTTTTTTGAGAGATTTTGAATTTCGTCTTTTATAAGAGAATAATGGGTACAACCTAGCACAATTGCTTCAATATCGCTATCAAATTTATCTAAATAATTTTTTAAAGTTTCTTGAAAATTTGGGGTATTTATCTTTCACTGCTCAATTAGTGGAACCAAGTCTGGAGCCTCTATTTCTTGAACTTCAATTTTATTATTTAGGATATGAACTCTCTCTTTATAAGCTTTTAGTCTTACAGTATTTAGAGTTGCTAGAACTCAGACCTTTTTTAAATTAAGTTCATGAACTTTCTCAGCGCCCGGAATAGTAACTCAAAGTATTTTTTTATCTGGAAAAATATGTTGTTGCAGAGTTCTAATTGTGCAAGCTGTAGCTGTATTACAAGCCAAAATAACTATTTGAGCTCCGGACTCAAAAAGAAATCTTACTCAAACTTCTGTTAATTTAAGGATTTCGCCATAAGATTTATCTCAATAAGGCACATTCGAAGAATCTCAGAAATAAATATAGTCATATTCTGGCATTATTTTCTGGAATTCTCTCAAAGTCGAAAGTCCTCAAAATCAAGAGTCAAATAGTCAGATCATAAATTAAATAATTAATTTAAATTACCCCACCTAACCTCCCCTAAAATATGGGAGGAATAAAAAAAGAAAACTCCCCTATTTTAGGGGTTGGGTGTAATTTTAAATCTTTTTTTGTTTTATTTCATCAACTAATCCTCTTACAAATGTATGAAGAGTAGCCTCGCTTTGGTCTTTGGTTTTGTAATTTCTTATGGCAACAGTATTTGAACTTGCCTCTTTTTCTCAAACTACAACAATATAATTGATATGCATTTTTTCAGCATTTCTCACTTTTTTATTTAAACTATCAGAACTCTCATCAATATTTGCTCTTATTCAGGCACTTTTTAATTCATCAAAAACCTTTTTTCCATATTCATTAAATGCCTCACTTACTGGTATTACAATTGCCTGTCTTGGAGCTAACCAAAGCGGATATACTCATACAAATTGTTCCGTAATTATTCCTATAAATCTCTCAAAACTTCCAAAAATAGCTCTATGAATTAAAACTGGAGTTTTTTTAGTTCAATCTTTATCTACATATTCCATGTTAAATCTACCAGGAAGCTGGAAATCAAGCTGAATGGTAGCCAGTTGCCAAGTGCGCCCAAGCGCATCTTTTATTTGAACATCTACTTTTGGTCAATAAAAAGCTCAGTCTCACTCTTTAAGTCAATATTTTATATTATTTTCAGAGAGCGCTCATTTCAAATCATTTTCTGCTTTATCCCAAGTTGAAATTTCTCAAAGGAAGCTTTCGGGTCTTGTGGATAAGAAAAAACTAGGTTCTAAGCTAAATACTCAATAAAACTCTTTTACCATATTTAGTAAATTTTTGATTTCATCAAAAATTTGGTCTTCACGAAGATAAATATGAGCGTCATCTTGAGTTATAGTTCTCACGCGGAAAAGTCAATTTAATTCTCCAGATTTTTCATTTCTAAAAATTCTACCAATTTCATTAAATCTAATCGGTAAATCACGATAAGAAACTTGTTTTTCATTGTAAATCAGTATTCCAAAAGGACAATCCATAGGTTTTAAACAAAGAGTTTCTTCATCATTTTGCCAATGATACATATCTTCTTTGTAGTGTTCCCAATGCCCAGAAGTAATCCATAAATCATTTTTTGCCATTTGTGGAGTCTGAATTTCTGTATATCAATTATCAGCGTGGAATTCTCTCCAAAAATTCTCTAATTCTCTCCAAATAGCAAGTCAGGCTGGATGCCAAAAAGCTGCACCAGGACTCTGATGGTGAAAACTAAATAAATCGAGTTTTTTACCAATAATTTTATGGTCCCTTTTTCTAGCTTCTTCCAAAAGTCTCAAATGTTCATCCAAAGCTTCCCTACTCTCAAAAGCAAATCCATAAATACGAGTAAGCATAATATTGTTTGCATCATTTTTCCAGTATGCTCAAGCCATTCTCTCTAATTTAAAAGAATTCTCATCAATCTCGATTGACTTTCTAACATGAGGTCATCTACACATATCCACAAAAGTTTCAACTCACTGTTGAGTTAAATTTTTATAAAAAGTTAACTCAGTTTCTCCAGATTTTTTCAAATCCTCTGCCATTTCAATTTTGTAAATTTCTCAAGTTGCCTTAATAGCTTTAATTGCCTCATTTACAGGAAGTTTATATTCCTCAAAAAGTTGATTTTGCTTAATAATATTTTTCATTTTCTTCTCAATTTCCTTGAGATTTTCCTCCTTGAATTCAATCCCTCAAAAATCAAAATCATAATAAAATCAATTTTCTATATCAGGACCAACAGCAAGTTTAACATCCGGATAAATAGATTTCACAGCCTGAGCCAGAATATGTGCCAAACTATGGCGAATTGTAGTAATTGGGTAGTTCATAAATTAGTAAATTAGTAAATATTATTTTTAAAAAACTCCCACTTTCAGTGGGAGTTTTTGTTTATTGCATCAAAAAAACCCTACTTTGTGGAAGTATTAGAAGTATTTCTCGTTACAAGTCATGCGACCATATCAAGGGTTGGTTGGAATTAATGGGGATATTTTATAAAAATAATTTAAAAAGTCAAAAAAATAAAAAACTTGACAAATTTAAAATTTAAATAAACTGAATTTTGCATTTAGGTTAGGTTGTTTTTTAAAAACATTTTTAAGGAGAAATCGACAGATGCAAAACCAACAAACACACGTTACCGCAATTCAGGTTAAGGCTGCCAAAAAAGACACCGGCTCATACCATGCCGCAGCCCAATGTTTCGGAAACTTCCCATTCTCACCCCTGGCAAAAAAATTGCTCCAGGTCAACGGAGTTGAAGTATAACAGTAATCGTGTTGTTTAACCCCAGAAGAGGCCCGCTAGATGCGGGCCTTTACTATTGTATTTAAAAATATTTATCAAATTTGATTTTTTAAAGAAAAAACATAGAATAAAACCTATATAAATAATAAAAAGTAATTTAAAAAAGTAATGTCATTATACCAAAAATACAGACCGAAAGACTTTGAGTCGTTAATCTGACAGGAATTCGTAAAAATATCACTTCAAAATGCCTTGATTCAAGACAAAACTGTTTGAGCATATCTTTTTTATTGATCTCGTGGGACAGGTAAGACAAGTGTGGCTAGAATTTTGGCAAGATGATTTAATTGTACTGATTTGACGAAAGAATGAAATCCATGTCATAAATGTGATAATTGTGAGTCTTTTAATAGTTGAGAATTTATTGATATTATAGAAATAGATGCAGCGAGCAATACCTGAGTTGATAATATTCGTGAACTTATTGAAAAGGCCCAATTTCAACCAAATCAAGCTAAATACAAAATTTATATAATTGATGAGGTGCATATGCTCTCTAAATGAGCTTTTAATGCGCTTTTAAAAATCCTTGAAGAACCGCCATCTCATGTGAAATTTATTCTTGCAACAACTGAAATTCACAAAATTCCAGATACAATAATCTCTCGTACTCAAAGATATGATTTCAAAAAAATTACAGAAAATGATATTTCAGATAGATTAAGGCATATATCAAAAAGTGAGGATATTATAGCTGATGAGGCTGCTTTGAGTCTTATAGCAAGACTTTCAAAATGATGACTTCGCGATGCTATTTCTTTGTTTGAACAATATTCAATTTGATGACATTTAAAGCTCGAATATTTAAAACACAATCTTCAGCTTGTTTGAGACGAATTCTTAATTGAATTTAGTGAAAATATTGTAACTAAAAATAAGGATAAAGTAATAAAAAATCTTGAATTTCTAAAATGAAAATGAATTGATGTTAAGATTTTTATCGAGGAAATGGTATTTTATCTAAGAAATGAACTTATCGCAAATTTCTGAAAAAATGAATTTAACACCTATATCGAAATTTTTGAAGCCCTTCAAGATATTTATTCTAAGCTAAGATTTGTACCAGATACTTTTAGTTCCCTCGAGATTTGAATCCTTAAAATAATAAGTGATAAACAAAATAATTCTTGAAATATTATTAAAAAAGAATCTCCCTCTTCTGTCATTCCAGTGCAGGCGGCAATCTATAAAAAAGATATCTCACCCAAATTAGAAAAAGAAAAAAAATCACCAAAAAACGATGTAAAAGAAGCACCTTTAGAACAAGAAAATAAAAAAACTGAGGCTATTAATATAGCTGTATTAATAGAAAAAATCAAAAAAGAAGCTGGAAAAGGATTTGTGGCAATGACTCTAAAGGCCTCGAAATTTGATATTGATGAAAAAAAATGTATAATCCGCACAAGTACAAAATTCAATTATGATAAGTTAAATACACCCGAGATAAGACATTATTTAAATGCAAAAATAGAGGAATTGTTTTGACAAAATTTAAATATTTTAATAGAATACAGCGAAGATTGAGACCTTTTGTGAGAAGCACTAGATGTTTTTTAATATTTTATTTTTAGAAAAATATGAAAATACCTTACATTATAAAATTAGTTTTCAACAGATTTTTTGTTCAAAAAATCTTTGCAATATGACTTTTAATTTTTATTTGATATTATTTAAAAGGATTTTTTGCAGTATTTTTAATTACATTTCTTTTTGCTTATTTATTCCTTAATCTATGAGAATTCTTAAATAGTTTTTTAATAAAATATATAGAAAAAATTCACACAAGAAGAGTTAGAAATTTTCTAAAAGCAGTTTTTTGAATTAACGCAATAGTATTATCACTCTATATTTTATTTATATGATTAATAATTTTTGCCATTTCAGATTTGCTTCCAAAAATAATTCAAGAATTGACAGATTTGCCTAGATCTATGCCATTTCTAGCTACCCAAGTAAAAGAAGTACTACAAAAATTACAAGAATTAATGAGTTTCAAACAAAATATTCAATGAACCATAACAGATTTATTAAAAGAAAGCAATTACGAGATAATAATGAATTTTTTATGAAATCTAAAAAGTGTTTGATTAGTTTTAATAGAATTTGTGATTTCCCTTATTTTAAGCTATGTATTTATAATTGATAGAATAAAAATTAAGGCCTATTTAGAAGATATCAAAAAATGAAATTTCGCATTTTTATACAGAGAATATGAGATAATTTTTAGCAAAATCGCAAATGGGTTTGGAATGATATTTAAAGCTCAAAGTATAATTAGCTTCGCCAATACAGTGCTCACAATCGCATCTCTTTATATTATAAGTTTTGCTCATTGATGAGACCAATTTCCATATATTTTTACACTCGCAATAGTCGTATTTATATTTGGATTTATACCAGTTATGTGAACATTTTTGTCTTCCCTGCCAATTATCGCAATATGATTTTCTTACGGTGGAATAACAGTTGTAGTCGAAATCCTGCTTATGGTGACATTTATCCATATGGTCGAGGCATATTATCTTAATCCAAAAATAGTTTCTTCATATATGGAACTCCCAATTTCTCTTACTTTTTTGATTTTGATAGTGTCAGAGCAAATTATGTGAATGGCCGGACTTCTTATCTGAATGCCAATTTTCTATATAATTATTGATTTATTAAAAGATTTTAACAATTATGTTACCAAAGTTAAATGAACTTATCATAGCATAGATTCACTTAAAGATGAGACAAAAGACAATATAAAAAGTCAAATAAGACTTTCTAGATCCGGTAAAAAAAGTATTTAACCGTGTCATCCTGAGCGTAGTCGAAGGATCTATTATTATAATAACTAAATTATTTTATGGCAAAAGCAAATGTGTTACAAACAATTTCTTTAAATAAATATCTTGATGGAAAACAGATTTTATTTGACTTAAATCTTGAAATAAAAGAGTGAGAAGTTTTCTGATTTTTATGACCAAATTGAGCCTGAAAAACTACCACAATGAAATGTATTCTTGGCTTAATTAAACCAGAAAGCTGAGAAATTATAATTTTATGAGAAAATGAACTAACAAATGAAATTAAATCTCAAATAGGTTTTATGCCAGAAAATACCTATTTATACAAGTATTTAACTTGATACGAATTTCTTAAATTTAACTGAAAATTTTATAATATTTGAAAAGAAGAATTAGAGGAGAAAATAGACAATCTCCTAGAAAAAGTATGACTAAAAGAAGCAAAAGATAAACTTCTCGCAAAATATTCAAAATGAATGCTCCAAAGAATTGGGCTAGCTCAAGCCATTATCAATGACCCAAAATTAGTTTTTCTAGATGAACCAATGAGTTGACTAGATCCAATTTGAAGAAAAATGGTAAAAGATCTAATCCTAGAGCTCAAGAAAAATTGAACAACAGTATTTTTTAATACCCACATCCTATCAGATGTAGAATCAATTTGTGATAGATTTGCCATAATCCACAAATGAAAAATAATCGAAGAGAACAAAGTTAAAAATATCACCAAACATCTCGAAGATTTATTTATAGAAAAGATAAATGAAGCGAATGAGAGAGAAATGGAGGAGGAAAATGAAGAAAATAATTAAAAATTTAACTTCGAGTTAATAGTACTAATCCTGTTATTACAAAAATTATCCCTGCAATTCTAGCCGTGTTCATCGGTTCTTTAAGTATTATTATACCAAGAATTACCGCAATTACTATTGTCCCACCAACCACCAATGGATTACCAACTGTAATTGGTGCGTTCTTTGAATACATCGACAAGTAGAAAATTTCTGCCACCCCCGTAAATAAGCCAGCCATGATTGGCAAAATCAAACTACCCTTAGTAAAAATTAAGCTTTGTCCAGACATTTTCAAATATATAGTTGATATTATAGCAACCAATAAAGAAGTTCCAGCGATGAATATATTAGCAAGAGCAGGGCTAAATTTATCAGCAGAAATTTTCGTGAAGAAGTTGTAGAAGCCAAAGCTTGAAGCAGCTAAAATTGCGTACGCTAACCAATTCATAAAATTAAAAGTTAGAAGTTAAATTTGCTTTTACTCTAGAGAAATATAGAATACAAAGCAAGTTTTAATAATAACTAATTATTAATTTCAGCATATAGATTATGATAAATAAATAATTAGTTATTATATATTCCGTCCATAACGAAACTATATCTACTATGAATTCCCCCTCTTTGGATAGAATCACCTTTTATTATAGCCTTTTTTAAAACATTACCTACTATTTGAGAATCTTTATCACTTAATTGAATTTCTGTTTTTGATTGGGATAAAAATCTTTCTTCTAATTTTGACATAATTCTTAAATTTGATTATATTTTAAAAACGAATATTATTAATTTCAATATATAAATTATTTAAAAATAATCAAGTTTGATTTGTTAAAATTAAGAGAAAACTTATGAAAAAAAGAGTATTAGTCTGACTTTCTGGATGAGTCGATAGTGCGGTTACAGCTCGCCTTCTTATGAAAGAGGGTTATGAAGTTGTGGCTGGTTTTATGAAAAATTATGTGAGTGAGGAGGAAGAATGTTCAACGCGCGTTGATAGAGATGAAGCCATAAAAGTAGCAGAATTTCTTGGAATTAAAGAGTTTATAATTTTTGATTTTAGAGAAGAATATAACAAGAAAATAGTAGAATATATTTACGAGTGATATCAAAAATGAATTACACCAAATCCAGATATTTTATGCAATTCAGAAATTAAATTCAAATTATTTCTAGAAAAAGCAATAAATTTAAACTTTGATTATATTGCAACAGGACATTATGCAAGAATAGAGACCGGTCTCGAAAAAACGAGACCGGTCTCATATAGACTCTTAAAATGAATTGATTCTACTAAGGACCAATCTTATTTTCTGTCAGGGCTTAATCAGTTCCAACTCTCAAAATCATTATTTCCTATTTGAAATCTAGAAAAAGTGGAAGTAAGAAAAATAGCAGAGGAAATATGACTTCCTAATGCAAAAAGAAAAGACAGTCAATGAATTTGTTTTGTATGAAAAGTAGATATGCATAAATTCCTAGAAAAGAAAATTCCAATTAAAACCTGAAATATAGTAGATACAGACTGAAAGATTTTATGACAACATAATTGAGCGCAATTTTTTACAATTGGACAAAGAAAATGAATAGAAATAGGCTGATGACCAGCACTTTTTGTAGTAAAAAAGAATATAGAGAAAAATGAAATAGTAGTCTGAACAGAAAATGAGTTAGAACTTTATTCCAATTCACTAACTGCCTCAAATTGGCACTGGATATGAGAAAGTCTAAGCTTTCCAATAAAAGCAACTGCAAAAATTCGCTACAGACAAACTGACCAAGAAGTAGAAATTATAGATCTATGAAATTCTAGAATACAAGCGAAATTTAGCGAAAAACAAAGAGCAATAACTTCCGGCCAAACAATTGCACTATATATCCAAGATGAGTTAGTTTGAAGTTGAATTATAGATTAAAAATAGAGACTAAAAAAGACATTAGAAATTTTTTCTAATGTCTTTTATTTTATTTTAAACATGGTGGGTAATGTTGGATTCGAACCAACGACCCTCTGCTTGTAAG
>AMFJ01000027.1_pt1 | contig 28719 bp, 20 predicted proteins | sample 427208 | NCBI WGS metagenome assembly AMFJ01 (sample SAMN02954298, study PRJNA114691) | groundwater metagenome | biome: aquatic; feature: subsurface aquifer; material: sediment; isolation source: subsurface aquifer sediment | place: USA: Rifle, CO | collected 2008-08 | reverse complement strand
AAAGCCCGCTTCAAGCGGGCTTTTTTCAACTTTCATGTAAATTCAGTTCATATCCATAGAAATTTAAAATTCAAAAAAACACCAGCAATTCTTATCGCTGGTGTTTTTGATATTTTCCTTAGTTCTCTATTCTCAATTCTCAATTCTTCAAACTAATCTTCGTCTTCGAATTTAACTCATCTTTCAGCTCTGATTTTCTCAGTGATGTTTTGTGGAACTTGAGAATAATGGTGGAATTCCATTACGTAAGTTGCACGTCCTTGAGACATAGATCTGAGATCAGTAGAGTATCCGAACATTTCTGACAATGGAACGTAAACCTTGATGATTTTTGCCATACCTCTTTCTGACATCTCGATGATCTGTCCTCTTTTACCATTTAGGTTTCCGAGTACATCACCCATATATTCTTCAGGAGTATTGACTTCTACTAGCATAACTGGCTCAAGTAGAGCTGGTCTAGCCTTTTTAGTAGCTTCTCTGAAACATTTTGAAGCAGCTAATTTAAATGAAAGCTCATTCGAATCGACATCATGGTAAGAACCGAATGTAAGAGTAGCTTTCACATCAACAATTGGGTAACCGGCGATAATACCTCTTGTATATGATTCTTTCAATCATTTCTCGATACCTGGGATGTATTCTTTTGGGATTGTTCAACCAACGATCTTGTTCACGAAAACTGTCTCAGATTTCAATGTTTCATCAGCTTCTCTCATTTCTTGAGTGATTGGTTCGAAAGTGATGATAACATGTCCGTACTGACCACGACCTCAAGTTTGTTTTTGGTGTTTGAATTCCTGATCCTTAACAACTGAAGTGATTGTTTCTCTGTATGCAACTTGCGGAGCACCGACATTACATTCAACCTTGAATTCTCTTTTCATACGATCAACGATGATTTCTAGATGAAGCTCACCCATTCATGCGATGATAGTCTGACCTGTTTCAACATTTGAACTAACCCTGAATGATGGATCCTCCTCAGCTAATTTGTTTAGAGCCATACCCATTCTTTCTTGATCTGCTTTGGTCTTAGGTTCAACTGAGATAGAGATAACCGGTTCTGGGAATTCCATCCTTTCAAGGATTACTGGTTTTTCTATTTCACATAAAGTATCTCAAGTCTTTGTATCTTTAAGTCCTATTACCGCACCGATATTACCAGCTGGGATTTCATCGATTTCTTCACGGTGGTTTGCGTGCATCTGTAATAGACGCCCGATTCTTTGTTTTTCTCCAGAAACTGAATTAAGAACATAAGAACCTGATTTAAGAGTACCGGAGTAAACTCTTACGAAAGTGATTCTACCTACGAATGGATCAGTTGCGATCTTGAACGCAAGGGCACTTAGCGGTTCTTTTGGATCTTGTTTGAAAGTAATGTGTTTTTCTTCATCGTCAACATCAACTCAAGTGATAGTACCTTCATTGATATCCATTGGAGATGGAAGATAGTCTAGAACAGCATCTAGAACCAATTGTACTCATTTGTTAGTAAGAGCTGATCCGCAAACTAACGGATATAGAACAGATTTAATAACTCATGCTCTTAGTCATTTCTTGATATCAGCAACTGACAAGTCTCCTGATTCGAAGAATTTTTCCATCAGATCATCTGATTGCTCAGCAGCTTTTTCGACTAGCTCTGCTCTCATTGTCGCACATTTTTCTTTTAGGCTTTCTGGTACTGGGATTTCAACTACTGTCTCACCCATCTTTCAATCGAATCTGTAAGCTTTCATCTCTACCAAATCGATGATACCTGCAAAATCATTTTCTTCACCGATTGGATATTGGATTGCGATAACCTTGTTACCTGCAAGTCTTTTCTTGATTGACTCATACGTCATGTCAAAACTTGCACCAGTCTTATCCATCTTGTTTGCAAAAGCGATTCTCGGAACATTATACTTATCTGCTTGTTTCCAAACCGTCTCAGATTGAGGTTCTACTCATTGAGAACCGTCGAATACAGCAACTCATCCGTCAAGTACTCTCATTGAACGTTCTACCTCGATAGTGAAGTCAACGTGCCCTGGAGTATCGATGATATTGATTTGGTGTTCCTTCCAGAAACATGTAGTCGCAGCGGAAGTGATAGTGATACCTCTTTCTTGTTCTTGAGCCATCCAGTCCATAGTAGCAGCACCTTCATGAACTTCTCAGATTTTGTGTGTCTTACCAGTGTAAAATAATATACGCTCAGATGTAGTGGTCTTACCCGCATCGATGTGGGCGATAATACCGATATTCCTAAGCTTTCTCATGTCAGTTATCAGACTTGCCATAATATAGTAGTAAAAAATATAAATAGAATAAAGTTCTTCGTAGTTAGTCCATAATAATTAGCTTATTTAAGCCAACAATCACAAACCAAACACGAAAAACAGTAAAAGCCAAAGAATTCTATAAAAAAACCCAGAATAGTCAAATTTATTTGAATATTTCTTGGCCCCTTTTTACATATTGACAATATCGCAAAAAATATTATAAATACGTAGTTTATCCATATGAATTTTAATATGTCAATAATAGGAAGATCAGTGGAATCATGATATGCTTCTTCCTCCATAGATGAGCCATCTTCTGGGCTAGATTTCTGAGATTTCCTCCAGATCCTTGAAACATACAAGCTCAAGCAGGTTGCCAGGAATTGCTCGAACTTCTACCATGATTCGAAAGAGAACATATATTACTCCAGGAAGGAGACTACGGCAGAACATGTATATTCCACACTGAAGCTTGCTGATTTTTTTCTCTTTTCTGAAAAAGAATTCTCTGGGCTAGATAGGCTGAGGGTTTATTCGATTCTCTTGTACCATGACGATATTGAAATAGAGACCGAGGATACCTGCATCTCAGATACGGAAAAGCGTAAAACAAAAAGCGAAGAGGAAATTGCCAAGGTGCCCATACTTGCAGCAAAATATCCCAAAATAATCTCAAAGATTTTCTCTGAATCTGATGATGAATATAGGACTAACTTGACTTCCGAAGCTAATTTCGCACATGCTATCGATAAGATGGATGCACTGGTCCATGAGCTTCAGTATCCTGCAGATTGGGGTCCGAAATGATTCACTCGGGATAATGTCATCAAATGGTTCCGTCCTTCTTTTGAGCATTCTCCAACATTTCTCAGATACTTCGACGCGATACTCCGATTCCTCGAAGAAAATCATTATTTTTAAAGATAATCGAATATTAATATGTATAATATATTTTTTATTGTCTTAAAAAGACATTTTTTTGCTTAATATGCCATTATATAGTACAATTTTTATGTTATAATTAATTTTTTAAATATGAAGACGCCAAAACCAATTTTATGATGAGTATCTGATGTTACCTTATCTTGATTAAACAAAAGTACTGACAGTGACAGGGAATGAGTTGTTAAGCTAAATTTAAAGACATGAGAAAGTATCGATCATATTTTAAATAAAAATATGATATGAACAGATATATTCTGATTTTTGGGTATTTTGAAAAGAACCCTTCAGAATATAGAATCACCATTAAAAGAACAACTATTGAGATTAATTGATGAGATATCGATAAATAATGAGGAAAGGCAATTTCCAGAAGACAAAAAAATGACTTTGATGGTACTGATGTATAAGTTGAGGCTTTGAAATGAATTGATGGAACTTAATAAAATTCCATGATTTGAGGAACTCGTTTCTAGAATAGTAATAATTGACTCACATCAGAAGGATAAGCTTTTTGACTTTTAAAGAGAATAAGTTATCTAATTTATCTTAAATCTATTAAATATTAATTTTTTTATAATGGCTGCTACAGATTCCCTATGATGATGACCTATTGCGTCAGATTGATGATGAGCTATCAATATGAGACCAGTGACAGGCGTTAGCCAAACAAACACTTCACAGCAAGCTGATTCCGAAGAAACAGAAACTTGAGGATATTCAGCTGATCTGAATTCTCTTAATCTTATGACAGCAGAGCTTGCGAGCTTGATTTATTGAAATTTCGCCTGAAATTACCGTGAACTCCTCAAATCTGATTTTTCTGAAATAAAAATAATCAAAAAGACCCTCTCAGAACTTAAGGCGACAAAATCAGAAGAGGTTTCTGATATTCTTAAAAATCCTTTTCATGAACTTGACGGGTTGAGAAAAAAAGCTATCGGTAAAGTAATCGCATGAGATATCTGAAGAAGAGATTCCAAAAATGATTTATCTCTAGAAGAATTCTTAAATGTTGATCTTGATAGCATATCTGCGAACAGAATGGAGGAACTGCTTTCAAATGAGCTTGTAAAATCTAGGTTCGATTACGAACTAAAAGAAAGAAAAGATAATCTTGAGACAATGGAAAGGGCAAAGCCTTTTTTATCAGAAATTAAAAAATACGAATCTCTAATCGAAAAAGCCAGAAAAAGAATCCTGGAAATTAAGGTAATAGCTTTCAGAGAGTCAAGGAAACTTAATGTCAAGGAGATATCTTACATCGATTCTGTCCGTTCGAAAATATGAGAGATACGCGGTAAGATCAATGAACTTAAGGGGTTCAGAGAAATTGCTGCTGCATATAGGCTGGATGAGCTACTGAATTTCAAGAGGCAATTCGATAAGACTTGATTTGTGAGATCAGAGTCTAGGGATGCTATTATAGAAGAAATCCAGAACTCAATACTGCTTTGAAAAAATGTGCTTTTGACTTGAGCTACCGGTACAGGTAAGACAGTCTTGGCTGTTGAGGCTGTTAGGGAGATATCCAAATTGCTTCATGTCTGATTCGTCAGCATTAGCGGAAACAAATTGGCATGAGAATTGAGCTCCCCGGAAACCAAAAAGGAATTCGATAATTTTGTAGAGGTTTTTTCATGAACTCCTGATGCGAAAGCTTCAGATTTTATAGCGAAACAAAGGCTTAGGGCTTGACCTAACTGATGAACTGAGACTTATACCGAAATGTGAAAAATCTTAAAAGCCTTTACGGAAAATAAGATACCCATCATGGATGAGATCGACCTGATTCCAAATGATACTCTTATGAGAATCAAGCATTTATTCACTAAGCGTCCTTGAGAATATTACTCTCCGCAGGAGGATGGAAATACGAAATATCAGCTCAAGACTGTCAATATAGTGGCAACAGCAAACATCAAATCCGCAAAACATCAGGATAGGGAAGATATCGATCCTGCCATAATAAGGCTTTTTGATAATATCCACGTTAATTATCTCCCGAAAGAGGAAGTCTATGATCTGGCTCTTGTAAGCATAATGGATAAATCAGCATTCATATATAAAGTGTCCATTAAAGAACTTCAAGATGAGAATTCGACTCTTGCGAGACTTGTGTATTGCCTTAAAAGGGTAGAGGAGAATTACCTATGAATATGAGCTTGAGAAAATATCTCAAACAGAGATAAGCAATTCCTGAAAAAAGCCGTACTCGAGCTTGGAAAATTTGTTTGACTTTTCAATTGATTCGCATCAAGCTGACTTGAATTCAGCAGATATCTGAAGAAACAAGTCATTGATTTTGTCACAAATATGGCTTATCCAAAGTCTGATAGGCTTATCCTTATAAAGATATTCTCAGAGAAATGATTCATTACAAAATCAGATGTATGAACAAAAGAAAATCCATGAGTTTTGCTTAGGATCATGGATGATATAAGCATTAAGGAGCTGGAAGATAATATCCTGGTTGATAATTATGAATTTGATATGGATTCTAGAGTTTTCTTGGATCCATTTGAGCTTGCGAACCTAGATGCATTCAATGTGAGGAAGCTCGGAGAGAGGCCGAAGAAATTCACAAAATCTGATATATTATGATATCTGAACAATCTTGACAGGATACTTCAGAACTCTGAACATGAGTGAAAAGAACCTCTTGAAGAGCTTATCAATGATATACTGACCAATCACGCAGATGGCGATAACCTTGAATTTCCAGAAGATAAGAAGATGCCTCTGGTAGCACTCATGTACCAGCTCGCACTCAGAGATGAGCTTCTTGATCTCAAGAAAATAAAATGATTCGAGGAACTTGTCACAAAAATCATTCTCATCGATTCAAGGCAAAAAAAAGTCTTTTATGATAGCAAGTGAGAATATATACCTGATGATATGAAGACCAATTCAGATTCATCTGATGAAGCAGAACTTAAAAAAAAACAACTGATCAGGCTTAAATCAGAAATCGAAAATAAATCCTGACTGAAAATAACTGACTTCATCGAGCCAAGAAAATCATGAAGCACTTGGTATTGAGCCCTGAAACTCGATGATGATAGGATTATTCCGTTTTGCGGATCGGATTCTTATTCAGGGCAATGAGATTTGCTCATAAATTTTTGCGAATGAGTCCAGATCGGTCCAGATTGAAAAATCTATTGCGTGGCTTTGATGTCAAACGGCAGATCTTATCCTTTCACTGTCAATTCGCTTGGATCTTGCCTGGATACCAAGATTTGATGAATTGAAATCGAAAAGGCCAGCAATGTTACGAGAACACCAGACTGAATACTTAAATGAAATATAAGATGATTGGATTGAACCTGGTATGAATTCATCTGAGATGACCTTGTAAATGCGAATAAATCTACATATCCCATTGCCAAAACGGGCAGCAGTTGGTCCGCAGTCCAGACAGCACATCAGGACTTATGCTCTTGATTAGTGACTTGATATTGAGTCAAAAGCGATTATTTCAAAACTTTCGTATATTGACTAGTCAGTATACGAGATTGAAGAACATTGCCTTTTGTATGAGAAACAATATTTGAAACCATATGAAATCACAAAATTGCAGAAATCATCAATCTTGAAATCAGCGCTGATGCTCTAACAGGGAAGGCGAAAACTCAAGCTTGATTTATGATAGATTTCAAGATTTCAGTCGAAAATGGTAAATTTTCAATTGAAAATACTGCAACGAGCAATAAGCCGGATGCTAAAGTAAATTTCGATGATTGGAGAGAATTGAAGAATAAGATACAGGATAAGTACAAGATCAATATCGATGATAGCACAGTGGATCTGGAAGGTGTTCTTAATTGAATGATATTTTGAACGCTGATTCTGCAATGAGCCAGTGCCATGAGGGTCCCATTTTTAAACGATGAGTTAGCTCCCGTATTCGTCTGATGCTCTGTTAAAGATTCAAAAAAGATCACTTTTGATTGAAACAAATTATCATGACAAGTCCTGCTAGATGATTGAGAGTGGTATGAATTCTCATGAGATATGCTTTTAAAGAAGCTAAGCCAGAATTGAGATAATCCAAATTACCAGAACTGGGCTATCTTGAAGCATATATTAGAAAATAAATATTCTTTCAAAATTTCAGCTCAATCACATGAAATAGATCTATTGTCTTGAAATCTATTTTGAACGATTGCCTTATCAGATTGAAGGACCGTACCTCACATGGGGGATATCGCATATGATAAATTTTGAAATGAAGATGTTATGCATTCACGGAAAATCAAAGTCGATGATTCAACTTCGGAGTTGACGGGTGAAGTTGAGATAAACAGCGATTGGTATGAATTCAGCTGAGAGAGGATACTTGATATAGTGCCGCGCCCATGATTCCCGAAAATATTCACAGACCTTCCGGTTCTCATGAATATACTCAAGCATAATTACACTTTGGATATAAAAAGCATTGAACATCACCAGGTCAATTGAACATCTGGTAATCTGTATTGAAAGCTGATTTTGGCAAATTGATTCAAAATACCGTTTTATTGAGATTTTGCATTATCAGAAGATGCTGCAAGTAAAGTCATAGACTGTGATGAAATTAATATTGATGCTGCATGAACAATGTCTTGAAAGGTCAGATTCGATGATACGACTTGGCATTCGTTCAATACGGACTGAGAAAGCTATTCAATTTATTAATAACATATGCAAGATCAAAAACTGGATGACATATTATGAATGCTTGGTAAAGATTTTAATGCTCTTGCTGAGGAATTATGACATTCTCCCGAGGAGGCGAGGGAAGTTGTCAATGCAGTAACTGGCAATCAGAATAAAGTGACAAAACTTTTGGAATCAGATTGAGACAGGGATGAGGCTGTTGCATTGACAAATTGATATGCGATTCTGGAATCCTTGGAAGCGAAATACAGCGTGGAAATCGCAGAGCTTAATATTTCTCCGAATAGCACAAATGATTTCACTTTTTGAGTGCTCCAACTCGATAGCCTTTCAACCCTTCCTTTTGTTTGAGATTTTCTTTTCGACAAGATCTGAAACGAAAAAATCATCTGCACGAAAAACCTGGAAATCGAATGAGATAAGATCATAGGCAAATCAAAATTGATATGAACGACTATATGGTCGGATTTTGAGATTTCAAAAATCAATTGAGAATGGAAGATAAAAACAATAGATCCGAATGCGCTAAAGGCAGTGACTTATATGGATTGGGATGATCTTAGGTCACAATTGGAGAGTAAATATTGAACCGAAATAATCTCTTCCGAAATTCTAAGGTGAGCTAACTGAATAATTTGCTGAAAAGTGACTTTGATATCTAGTCCGCAATGTTCAGTGCCATTCATATGAACAAAAATAACATTTTCATTTTCTGGAAGCTCGGTAAAAGATGTCAGAAACATGACTTTCTGACAATTCAGCTCATATCTTAAGTGAGAAGTGCTCCTGCCTGATTGAGATTGGTATTCTTTCGAATGAGATAATCTCATATGAAAAACAGATTCAGCCGCTATCTGATTCTATAAGGACTGGAACATCCTCAAAGAAGTCCTGGAGAATAAGCATAAGATCAACATAATCGATAGTGAATTTCAGCTTGCCAATTGACACAATGGTAACCTCTATTGAACCGTAAAGACAGACAAATGATTCAAGTTCCCATTTTTCTGAGACAAACTTTATCATGTTTTTCCACAAGGAAATGTGACCGATGTCCGAAAAATAAGCACAAATTGACTTACTTGAAATCTGCATGGTGAGGTTAGGATCGACCATTGATACTGGTATGAATTCAGCGAAGAATCTTTATGAGATAGAATAAAGACTTATAGCGATTGGAATGATATATCATCGACAATAGAAAAATCATATGGAATCATGGTAATCTGATGCAAAGAACAATATATTCAATCCGATTGAGTCATGTGCTGAATATTGACAACATGAACATGATGTTGCCTTCCTTTTCAATGAAATAGGCTGATATCAGAAATAGATTGAAGATATATAAAAGATGCTATCGATCTCATAACACTTTCTGACTGAAGGCTTACTTGAATTGTCCAACTGAAAGATAATCTATGGTATGAATTCGAATGAGATACGATAAAATGATATGCCCCATTGCACAAAGACTCTAACTCATACTTGTAATATATGAAACAGGATTTTGATGACATAATCTGATTGCTATGAAAAGACCTTGGGACATTAACCAAGGAATTATGACATACTCCAGAATCTGCTGCAAGAGAAATCGATAATGTCTTGCATTCAACAGGCGAAAGAACAGATAATGCCATTGCAGGCATCCTTCAGGCTAATAATGTTGACTGATATAGGCATCTTGTCCCCAAGTCTGACCCTACAGTCATGTACTTAACGGTACTGGAGAGCAGATTCAGAGACTTGTATTCTGAACTTAAAAAAACTCAAAATATAGTAGTAGCCCCTGAACATATCCTCATTGCTTGAATTGAAATCAAAAGAAAGAATGAAGAAGCTGATTTAGTCTGAGATAATGCCGATTTATTCAAGAATGCAAACTGAAAGACATTATGGAAGTGGAGCAGAGCCATGGAATACGCTGAACATCAGAAATGACATAGATGCCCTACAAGTGGTGAATTGAAGAAGATTTTTGATGCAATTCCATGATTGAGTCCTGAGGAGTGTTCTGAAAATGCTATTAGGATTCTTGATCTCACACTTGAATGATCAGCTTTCCATGATAGTTGTATCGGCAAGACTGAATACATATGGGCATCAGACAGATGTCAGATTTGCACATGAAATCCCCCATACTACTACATGATCACAAAATACAAAGAACCCAGATTGATGTATCTTTCCATGGATTTCAAGGCTTCTCTCAGGCTAATCAAAAATTTTGCAAGAGGCAGTCATGCTGCAGTCGAAAAAGCAGCCGTAATTCTAAAATCTCATCGCGACGATCAGATGAAATTATTTTGAGACGAGATAATAAAGACCGGGAATATTGATGTCACTATCTGAGATTCTTGTTTTACGGCCCTCATGTACGCATCTTTCTATTGATTCACAGAATTGATAGGTGCAATGTTGCATTGATGAGCCGATCCTTTCCAGTTAGATTTCTGAGCAAAGAGCAATTCCTATGATTTAGCAAAAGGAGCTTGAAATAAGGATGCTTCAGCAATTTTAAAGAAATTCATGCTTGAGAATATGCCCGATAATATTTTACAAGACTCTTGAGAAATAAAGGATTATCTTGAATTCAAGTATGATGTAACCATATGAGATATACATAATTTCTGCAATTTTCCGGATTGAACTCTCGGTTGAATCGTGAGGCTAGATGATTGAATGAAACTGCCTTTTGCAAAGGATAAATTGATTCGTGAAATATGAAATAAGGCAATTGATGATTGCCGAGATGTGCATATTGATGAGAAGGGGATATTGTGTTGAAAAGTGAAATTAACTTGAGGTGAAAATTGGTTTCACTTCATTTGAGATGAGCTGACTTGAGAAGTCGGACAAAAACTGAAGTTTGGCGGAAGAAATGTATTCTTAAAGTAATTATTATGGAAAAATTAGATGAAATAATCTGAATGCTATGAAAAGATTTTGATGCGTTGGCGATTGAATTATGACATTCTCCGGATGGTGCAAGAGAGATCATAAACAGTACGATAGAGATGAATCAGAATAAAGCTACGGATGTCCTTAAAGGGGCACATCCATGAAAATATTTGCCAGATGCCCTTGTTGAAGCCCCAAAAGAATTGCTTACATTAGAGGCTCTCAAACTTGAATTTGAAATGAATATCTGAGTAGAAGTGGTTGAATTCGTAGAAACGCAATTCGCGCCTGACGGTAGATTATATTGAAAGGTCAAGCTTTTGAATATGTGAATAGTGCCATTCTATGATAAGCAGATTCTGGCGGATTTTACCATAGAATATTGCGATTGGATAAAATGCTCTGAAGCATGATACGCGTATTGAGCGCTATGAATGAAGGATTGAAGAATCGTTCCATTCAAAATCAGCAGTAAAGTCAAGTATTACTTGCTACAAGTGAAGCAACTGCAGATAGATAATTGTGCTGATTTGGAAATACTATCCAATTGATTCATGAAATGAAAAATCAGAGATATGGGTGATTGGAAATGGTATGAATTCGAATGAGCTGAGATACTTGGCAGAGTCTCGAAATCGTCAGATATCATATTCAAGAGCAAGGATTCTGTTGCTGAAGAAATTAAATATGAATATTGAATTGAAGTCGATAAGAGCGACTTGAAAATTGCGGACAAGCTTTATAACTGTCCCATGTATTGAACGATCAGACCAGTAAAATGATGAAAATTCCCTTATGTTTGATGAGTTTTATTCAAGGAGGTTGAATGACGCAGGATTGAACATGTTCACAGCATAGCTCAAGAACACCATCATTTCACTTGCATGATTTCGATTTACTGATGAGGGGAAAGAGAAGCTATAATAGATAAGAAACTATGAAAATATGACATTTATTTCAACAAGTTCATATAATGAATAAAGATAATATTTCTGACATAATCTGACTTCTTGGAAAAGGCTTCGATGAATTGGCTGGGGAATTATGACATTCTCCGGATTCGGCTAGAGATACAGTAGATAAGGTAATAAGCTGACTTCAGACAAAAGTCTCAGGAGCTATTTCACCCATAGCCGGTACTGCAAAAACATCCGAATCAGACAATGCCCAAATCATCTCTGAAATGGATTGGCGAGAACTGAAGACGCTCCTTGAGAATAAATATAAGGTAGCCATAAAACATTCTTCATTATGAAATATGCTTTATGGTGCGATATATTGAACCGTAATACTCGAAGATTGAAGATGTTTGCCATTCATGAATGAAACTATTTTTGAAAAAATATCTTGAAAAAATATAGATAATGCCAAGATCGATTTTGATTCAGATGATAAGATGCTGAAATGATTCCTGCAGACACAAGAAGACACTAAGAGCATAGGCTTCCATATTGTTGAAAAAGATTGAATTCTGCATATCGAGCCAGATGATTCGTTGAACGCCAAAAAGCCTTACAGCAATTGGCAGGAGTTAAGCAAGCTGATCGAAGATAAATACTCTATAGAGCCCATTGCTGAGATAAGGCACAGCAGTAGCAAGTATTGAGAATTTTATTGAGCTATCCGCATACCATGAAATCCAGAACATATCATCCCTTTTTTGGGAGATGAGCTATTTTTCGAGTTTTGATGAAATAAGGTTTACAATTCTGACGACATTGATTTCAATTGAGTGAATCTGACTTGAAAAGTGCAGATGATCGATTGAGAATGGTATGAGTTCGTCTGAACTAGCCTTATATCCAAATTCGTCTGAATTTGAGAAGAGAAGATTTATACCGATATGAGCATACTTGTCCACATCCTGAACAGCAAATATTGATTTAATGTCAAATGATGGAAAGATAAGGTCGATATGCCAAATTGATGCTTATCTTGAAAAGTCATGCTTGATGACTGTAAGTGGTACCAATTCTGTTGAGATGAAATAACAAGCGGCACGCCCATTAATGCAGTAAAGCTTGCAAAATGATGGAGAGAGCTAAAAGAAAAGCTTGAAAAGAAGCATTCCTTAAAGATCATTGATTATGAATTATGAAATGCAGATTGACCTGGCATTTTCCCGATTTTCTGATGTATAGAGATTGAAGGCTGAATAATTGTACCGTTTGTGTGAGATGAGGCATTCTTCTTCCTCGATTGAGAAGAGATCATAAGTACAAAATACATAAAACCTCATCTTACTTTTTTGGAGTGCGATGTTCGAATGAGGTGATGAGAATATATAAAAGCAATTATAACAAAACACAATAATAGGTATTCAATTAAGAAAAAATAATATGAAAAATCAATCGCTTAACGACATAATATGACTTCTCTGAAAAGACTTCGACGAACTTGCCGAGGAGTTATGACATACCCCTGATGACGCAAGGCAAGTTGTGGATGTCGCTCTGAACAGCAGCAGGAAGACAGTTTGAATACTAGATTCTGAACCCAAGGAGCAAGTTGCGGCAAAAGAAGAAGTTGAAATTCCGTCTCTTGATTCTCTAATCGGATTCCTGAAATCTTCAAGCAATGAGGATATGAGGATCATTGCGAAGAAATTGGAAGAGACCTGAGATATCAATACTGATTTGACCGGCGTATTGTCTTATACGGATTGACCTCTGATTTTCTTGGCTTTAGAAATGGATGATATGCACTTGCTGGATCTTATATTAGCGGCAAAGCCTGATTTGAGCATAAAGAATTCAAATTTCCACAATGTCCTTATGGCAGCCATAACTAGCCAAACTTCGTATACATACAATGAATTCTTTTTTCTTATTGAGGTAATCAAGAAACTGGCAAAGGCCTGAATTAATATGATGCAGATGGATGACGAATGAAAAAATGCCATGGAGATAATAAGGAATAAGTATTTTAAAAACAGCTATTGAAATAATGAAGTCGAGATGGTGTATAAGATGGTTAATTATTGCATGCAGCATTATTGAGTCACAAGAAAACAGGATTTCACTCGCAAGGCGGTCGATGAACTCAAAAAATCAAGGCTGTCTGATTTGAGGGAATTTGCAAATCTCATAGAAACGACTTGAGATGTGAATGCGCTTAATCAACTTTGAGATACAGTCTTATCGACTCTGATATCAGAAAAGAAATATGACATAATCGACTTATTATGCGAAGCATGAGCAAATCCGAATTTACCTCCGAATTCTAGTCCGATTGCTCAGCTTTTCTGACAAAGATGAGATGAGGAAAAAACGATACACAACAAGTTAGTCAAACAAAATGAAAAGATCAAGTTTCTGCATACGGTTGCAGATGAACTGAAGAAGAGCACGCTTTATGCCGATGATTGAAAACGCATGATTGAAAACTTTGATTTTGATGCTCGTGATCCTGCTTTATGATTGACTCCACTCATGAAAGTCACTAGAGATTGAGACATCAGGCTTATGCAAATGTTGTGAGAAGCTTGAGCTCACACAGATTACATCGAAGAAAATTGATACACTACTCTTATGATTGCCGTAGCAACAGGCAAATTGGATGTTGTGAAGTGTGCTCTTGAAATTTCTTCAAGGGCTGATATCGATATTACGTGCTTCCAAGGAATCAATGCTGAAGATATTGCAAAAAAACTCTGATTTGCAGAAATTGCCTCTTTTATAGAGAGGCACGCCAGGGATTATGATAATGCAAATGAAATACCTTTTTAATTAATCCTATGAATTGACAAAGTCTAGATGACATACTTAAACAATTGGAACGGCCGGTAGATGAGCTTGCTGGAGATATTTGAGTGAAGCCTCAGCATGTTGCAACTTTTATTGAGAACTCCATTGATGGGAGATTCTCAAATATTAAATGAAGCACCTCAAAGTGAACTGATGCTGCAATTGAAATGACTAGTCCTGACCTTGATGAGGTGAAATTCGCTCCCGGATTCGCTCGGTTGATTTCTATGCTTAAGGATGAGGCAGCTACTTCGCCTTGATATGATAAATTCATTGATATTCTTGTTTCTACAATGGATATAAATGCCTTATGATTATTCGAAAGTCCGCTTATTTATTATGCAGTACAATGCAAATGATCGGTTGATGATCCGAAGCTAATCATAGAGATACTTAATGCGGGAGCTAATCCTAACCTTATTGCCTCATGAGAAACTGCTCTGCACCTCGCTATAAAGAATTGATGCGAAAAAATAGCTTTAGAGCTTGTTAAGGCTGGCGCAAATCCTGCTATCTATGATTCAAGATGAAATTCTTGTTTCAGTCTAGCCAATGGCAAGCAGAATTTATTTAATATCCTTAAAAGCAGTAAGATATTGGCCTTTAATCGGCAAAATCTATGCGACATTCTTGAAGCTAAATGATTTGAGAGCTGGTCAGCCAATATCGTATCAGAAGATGACATAGAGGCTCAGTTGTATTGAGAGTCCTGAATATATTGGTTTGCAAATAAGGATGAAGAAATAATAAAAGCATTCATAGCTTGTTGAGCTAATTTGAATTTCAAAAATGATAAAGAATTTACACCACTGATGAATGCCGCTAAGGCCTGAAAGTCAAAAATAGTGTCTGAACTTCTTTTGGCCTGAGCAGACAAATCCCTGCTCGATGAACAGTGAAAGACGGCACTCCTGCATGCTAAGCTGGCATGACACGATGATATAGTGAATATGCTGAGGAAAAATCCTGTCACAGACGATTTTCTCATATATCTGGAATCAAAATGAATGAGCGATATGGCTGATGTGCTGAGGGTCGATAGAGATATCGATGCCTTTAGCGAGCTGGGCAATACCTTGCTTATCTTTGCCGCAATCGAATGAAATCTGAATCTGCTCAATGAATGCAAGAAATTCTGAGCTGATTTCAATCTGAGGAATGGCAACTGAAGGACTGCCTTGTCATATGCTGTAGCAAAAGAACATATCGATGCGATAGAATTCCTTCTCGATAATTGAGCCGATCCGAATCAAGTTATGTCTTTTTGGGAAACCAGAAATACTCCTGGAGTAAAGGTTAGGGAATGCACTTGTTTAGATTTCACCACGAATCAGATGATCATAAGGCTAATTAAAAATCACAAATCATATAAACGAAAATGATTCCTAGGGAAAATATTTAATCTGTTAAGTAGCTAATATGAATCCGAATTGACTCGATGATATAATCGCAGAACTATGAAAACCTCTTGAACAGCTTGAAGCTGAGAATAGAATTTCAGCGGCTGATGCAGCACAGTATCTGAAACAAGCTCCGCTTACCGTTGAGGATCAAGTTGAGCAGATTTTGATTCAGCCTTCATCCAAGGATAATCAAAGGATAGATGCAATTAAAAAATTGATTGATGAATTTGATAGTTGCCACGACCCTCGCATGAAATTATTCAAGTGCCCCCTAGAACAGACTTGAAATCCTGATGAATGAAGAGATGGCGATTGAAACACAGCACTTATCTATGCTGCTGTTAAATGATATTTTTTATTCGTCAGGCTCCTTATATTGGCATGAGCAGATGTCAATGCAATCAACAGATTCAAAAAAACCGCATTGATCTGGTCTACGATTATGACTAATGTGAATTGTGTGGAGGTATTGATTGAGCATTGAGCTGATATATCAAAAAAAGACGATTTATATCAATCAGCGATTTCATATGCAGAAATCTGAAAAAATGCATGAGTATTTGATTTCAAAGATACTATGAAGTTGCTTGCTAAGGAACAGGAGCGCCAATCAAAGTTGAATCTCCCCTATCTCAATAAGATTATTGCAGATTTGGGATTTGATCTCCAGATTAATAACAATCTTAATGAAAGAGATGAATATTGAAATACGCCGCTTCACTATTTTGTGATGCATTCATCGTTTGATTTGGCAACAATCCTCATAGATTCATGAGCCGACAGAACACGCGTGAACTTCAATTGAGAAACTCCACATGACTTAGCATTGAAGATTTGAAATAAGCAAATTATCGAATTAACCAAATTTTAATATGACAAATTCGTATGATGATATTTTAGGCCAGCTTTCCAGACCGGTTGAAGATCTGGCAAAAGAGGCATGAGTGGCTTCTGAGAATATCTGAGTGTTCGTCGATGATGTCCTGACAAACAAATCGGCTTCACTTGTAGAAGATACCAGATTATGAGCTCTCTCTGCAGTGGATGATGCATTTAAAAATTTTGAGTTCGATTTCCTCACCTTAGATGATATCGCGGATAAGCTGTGCGCTTCATGACAGGTTTGATTCAAGAAGTATTGAGACCTGATCAGAAAGACTCAATTCATTGATGAACTTTCAGATTGAATGCCACTATTGAATTACATGGTCTATCATTCGGCATCGAACGGAGATACGGCATTATTGGAAGAGATTCTTGCATTTTGAGCTAATCCCAATATTCCATTCAATGATGAGATGCCTTTGCATGTTGCTACACAATATTCAAATTTAAATGTTGTAGAATTGCTTGTTAAATATTGAGCAGACCCGACTATAAGAAATGGGAGCTGACAATCTTCTTTGTTATTGGCTAAGGCTAATTCTAACCCGAAATGACTAACTACAATGAGCTTATCGACAGCAAGATGACTTGTTCAGATTGAAAGTACGCTTAAATCAAGCGATATATATGTACAGAAGCATGAAACTCTGATAAACACACTGAAATCAAAAGGTATCGGAGGTATAGATTTGCTTCTTCTCATATCAAATGATATGGATGCAGAAATAAATTGAGAACCATGAATAATCCATTTCTGATATAAAGATGAAGATGTGATGAAAGCGCTAATAGATTGCTGAGCTGATGTGAATGTCCGCAATCCTAAAAGTTGATGGACACCATTGATGTATGCTGCACATAATTGAAATGTTAAAATTATAAAGATGCTACTGGATGCGAGAGCTGATTTGAGAGTGCAATGAAAACACGGGAGAACGGCTTTAGACATTGCAAACTCACAATGAATTGAGGAAGTGAAGAGGATTATCCGTTTTGCAACAATAGATAAGAAATACTTTAAGGAATTATCTGATGCATGATTTTCAACTAATTGAAATATCGTTAAGATGCTTGAGGACATAAATGCTCTTGATATGAATAATAACATCCTCCTTCAGATATTGAGCTGTTCAGATTATCCGATATTGCTCCAAAAGTGCATTGATTATTGAGGAAGACTCGATTATAGAGAGGATGGCGGCATGTCATCTTTGATGCTTGCTGCGAGAATGGGGAAGAAAGAGAATGTAGAAATCCTCCTTAATGCTTGAGCAAATCCCAATCTTATTGTAGAGTGATGGATAAAACATCATTATAAGCATATGAAGAAGCCGATGCAAAGAGATTTGATGGATGCTGCGGACTTTGCCGAATTCAGCTGACACCCATCCCTTGCAAAACTGATACGCAGTTCTGAAAAATACTCTCGAGGTTCCTTGTTCGCAAAATTTAAAGAAATAATCAATTAATAATGTCCAATTCAATCAATGACATATTATCTCAATTATCTAAGCCGATAGAAGAGCTTGCAAGGGATGCGTGAATTTCTCCTGAATGAGTCAGCAGCTTTGTCGATTGAGTCACAAATGATAATATTCATCCGGTAATTTCTATGACTAAAGGCTCTTTCTGTGATATATTGCCCTTTGCAGGACATTTATCATGAAATGCCGATTCGAGTCATTTTGAAGATCTGATTTCACATTTGAAATCAAGATGACTGACAATTCTATGCGAAGCGATCGAAAAAGAGAAAAATCCCGATGCGCTTTTGCCTGCATGATGCACATCTCTTCATTTCTCGTTTGTATTTCCGAATGATCTTACCTTAAGCAAAAAACTGCTTTTGGCTTGAGCAAATCCGAATATCTGTGGAGATTTCTCTAGAACCGCCCTCCATCTCTGAGTCTTAAGCTGAGATATTGAGCTAGTTGAGATGATGCTTGAGAAGTGAGCAGAACCAAATGCCAGAGACTTGAAATGAGAAACACCGCTACATTATGCAATAGAAAAGAAAGATTCTAGGATGATTGAATTACTGAAGAATTCTCTGAAATACAGATTATATTTAGGAGAGTTATATGAAGCATTTGAAACATCTCTGAATTTTGTTTCAGGAAAATGACATGAATATGTCACAGTCATGCAGGCAGCCTGAGGCGACGTCGAAACAAAGCATTATTGAGATAATCTGATTTATAATTTCATATGACAGGATTTGAAATTAGTAAAAGCTCTTATTAAAGCCTGAGCAAGGATAGATCCATTAAGCATGAGTCATTTGACGCCTCTGATAAAGGCTGCTAAAGTCTGAGATTTGGCTGGAGCAAAATGTTTGCTTGAGGCTCACGCAAATATCCGCGCTATCGATACAGAATGACGTACGCCTTCACAGGTCGCAATGGATCATTGAAATCCGGAAATAGCAAAAGATATAAATTCGGTATTCATAAAATCGGAATTGCTAGATTCATTAAAGCAATTTTGATTCGAGCAGAATGCGGCAATGATTGAGTCATCAGGTGATTTGAATGCAACCGAACAAGGAACCTGAGAGACTATTATTCATAAATTATCAAGCTCAAGCGAAAATTCCTGACTGCTAGAAAAATGTTTAGATTGCTGAGGGAATCCTAATAATTCAGCACAAGCATTATTCGGCTCTCCGCTCATGATCGCTGCGGCTACATGAAATTATCTTTGAGCTGAAATACTCCTAAAAAAAGGAGCTGATCCGAATGTCACCACGATCAGGGAATGAATTATTTGGTGAATCAGTATTGTCGGCCCAGTAGATGCTGCTAAGATTGCAGATTTGGCCGGACACAAAAAACTGTCCAAGTTAATAAGGTCTGATAAATGATACATAAAGAAATGATTTATTTCCGATATTAAGAAATTATTCGGCCACAGTAGTTGAGATATATGATTAGAAATGTAATATTTGCAACATGGAAAAACAAACAATAGACGACATAACTAGGCTCTTATCTATGGAGATGGGTCAGTTGAACGAAGAGTTATGACATACTCCCGAGGAAGCTAGGGCTATTGTGAATTGAGTTATTGATTCAAGCAGGCCAACGCTTGCGAATTTGATAGTTGAGGTATCAGATGATGTAGAAAATACTTTGAACCCCTCTGTATATTCAGTATCTGAATTACAAAATATCATAAGCGGCCTTCTTAAGATTTTGAATTCAGATAAATCAGAATGGGTCAATGATATTCTTGTGAATAATGATTTGTTCTATGTAGACCAGGCTGGAAATAATATTCTGATTATCCTTGTTTCAGAATGAAATATTGATGCCGTAGAATATTTGACTCGATATCCATTTGACTTTTTCCATAAGAATAAAAATGGCTACAATCTTTTTGATCTGGTTGAAATCCTCTCCTCAGATAATCAGCTTAATGAATCATATAAAAATAATGTCAGACAGTGTTATAAGCTAATATATGATATAGTTGAATCTGCGCTAAGCATTGAATTTGTGCTTATGACATTAAAGAATTCTTCTAATTTTCATCAATATGAAGAGTTATACGAAAAAATTCTAATATCATCAAATATAAATGAGATAAATTGATTCGGCACCAATCTGCTTCAAAAGGCTTCTCTATTTTGAGATGTAAAAGTTGCAAAGGTTCTTGTGAATAATTGAATTGATGTTAGGCATGTCAATTGAAAATGAGAAACGGCAAAGAGCATTGCCGAATTAATTCTTCAATGAAGCAGATTCATAGAAGATTATGAAGAAATAATCAAAATCATCTCTGATGCTGAGAATATTTCTTTTAATGTTAAGCCAATATTGGATTACTTTGCTGATAATAACAACAAAAACAGATGAACATATTCTCATTTCATGCATTTGCTGAAGAAGACCTGAAACATCGATGAGATAGATCCTGTATCCTGAAATACGCTATTGCATGTCGCAATATCTGCTTGGGATTTGCCCTTAATCAATGTCCTGCTTAAGAACAACGCTGATATATGAGTCAAAAATAACGATTGATTGAGTGCTGAAGATATAATAGTATCAAAATGACATCCATTTTTCTATAAATTCAATGAAATGCTAAAAGATAATAATAGGAGTAAGATTTTAAATCCAGTGAATATCCGCCCAAAACATTTAATAACCATGTAGTATGACAAAAGAGAATCTAGATGACATAACACGATTGCTTTCGCTTGATTTTGATGAGCTTGCCTGAGTTTTGGGGCATAGCCCTGGTGAAGCAAAAGCTATTGTTGATTCTGCAGTAACCTCTTCGCTTGCAGTCTGTGGCCTGGTGGATGATGTTTCCGGGAATGTAGACGATGTTATGGCCTCAATTTCATATAAATCAGACTACAGGAAAGAAGAGCTTATACTTATTGCCGCACCTCTCTTAAGCCTGCTGGAAGAAAATGTGAATTTTTCATGGGTGGACAAGATACACGAATCGGAAAATCTATTCTGTACAGACGAAAATGGAAATGACATACTCATGGCGATGCTTATCGGATGAAACGTAGATGCTATCGAATATCTTATAAAATTCCCTTTTTATTTTAATCATAAGAATAAAGAAGGTAAGACAATTGTAGATATTCTATATTCTTTGAAGAATAATCCATGATCGATACTTAATTCCGTTAAAGTTGGGATGTGTGCGGATATGATCGCCGAAAAGTTAGAGTCGGAGCCTACTTTTGAATTCATAGAGTTTCTAATATCGGGTTCACAATATAGCTGAGCCTACTCTGATATATTGGCAGGAGTAAGAAAAAGCTGAAATATGAATGAAACTGTAGCATGAAATACACTGCTTATCACTGCTTCTATGTATTGAGAATACAGGCTTGTGAAGGCATTGGTTAATTATTGATGTGATATCGGTTATGTCGGAAATTGATGAAAAACTGCTCTAGAACTTGCTCAGAAAATGGCTGAATCACGACCGGACACTGAGTGATATCGTGACATTGTAAATCTTCTGACTATCATGTCCAATCCATGAGCAAGCGAAGCTATCATGGATTATCTTATTGAGTTTGCCGCCTCTTGCGGAGCGACTCCGAATCCTTATGCTCATTTCATGGGCCTTCTCAGCAAATCAGTCAATATCAATGTTGTTGATACAAATACGTGAAATACTCTTCTGAATACAGCAATCCTGAATTGGAACGAGCCTCTTATGAAATTGCTCCTTAAGAATTGAGCAAGGACTGATATTAAGAATATGGCTTGACTCGATTGCAAAGAGCTTGCAAAACTGAAATGAAATGTCTTTTATCAGAATTTTATGGTTGTATTAGGCGACGTTAAGAGGGAAGAAGAGAAGTTCAACAAAGCTTTGGATTTTCTCTCGAGTTCAGCGGATAGTGGCATTATCGATCAGTTGACATTCATAAGGCACTCTAAAGATCTCAATGCAAGGAATTGATCATGAGACGCAATTCTCCATATTTTGGCTAAAAAATGAGATTTGAATTCATTTGAGACTATTTTTAAATTATGAGGAGACATATATATGCGGGATAACAAACTTAATTCGATGTTTGATTGTGCAAGAGAATGAAAGAATATTAAACTTCTCGAGTTCATAGAGCAAAATTATATACCATTTTAAATAGATTATGAATAGCACGAATTTGGATGACATACTTACTCTCATGGGGAAAAGCCTAGAAGAACTTGCAGATGAGGCGGGAATGACTTTGGAGCAAGCTCAGAGTGAGGTTGTGAGGATTGAGAAGAAAAACCAGGTTTCTGATTTAATCAATCTGGAATGAGATATTGCGAAAAGTGCAGAGTTCATTGCCTTGATGAGCAAAATAAGGCTTCATGCTTGGTGACCCGAGGAGCAGTTATTGATCGGGCACATTGAGAAATCCGGTAACATCAATGCAAAATCCAAAGCTTGAGGCGTGACTATTTTGATGCTTTCAAGCCATAACTGATATGCTGATTTGGTAAATGAGCTATTGCGGAATTGAGCCGACACCAGCATCACTAATAATAAATGAAAAAAGGCTGTTGATTACGTAAATAATTTATTATTGAAGAACAAGGGGCTTAAGAATAACGGTAATTTCAACAAGAAATTAATTGAAATTCTCTGACTGCTGGATCCGAATAATATTTCTATTTTTAAGGCCATCCAAGTATTATCTGAATCTAAGAATGAAATTCTAGTCAAATTCTCGAATATAATAAAGGAGACCATGGATATGAATAAGATAATTAAGGTCTGAAATGCGGTTCAGTGCGCTGCTCAAGAGTGATGTGAAGAAGAGCTTGAAGCCCTGATATGAGCATGAGCCTTGCTGGACTTACAGAATAAATCGTGAGAGACTGCAATTATCCTAGCTGCAAAAAGATGAAATCTGAAAACTGTAAAAATATTGCTCAATAATTGAGCCGATTTTGATATTAAGGATAATGATTGAAATTCCGCACTTGATCATGCTAGATTCTGAATAGATAGGGACTCTTTGAATACGGATTTCGTACTCATCTATAATATGATTTCTGATATGCAAAAGATTAAAAAGGTTAAGATTTCCTCTTCATTTAATGATAATGACCCCGAAGAGATAAAAAGGCTTCTTGATTATCTGAATTCGAATTGATTGATCGAATGGAAAAATCTTATCAGCTTCAGGATGGATATCGATGCGGAAATGAGTAGGGATCATGAAGAATATCCTTTCCGTACCTTACTTATGTTTGCTGTATGCAAATGAGATATTCCTCTAACTGAGAAAGTTATAAAACTCTGAGTTAATCCTTACAAGAAAGATCCAGTATGAAATAATTCTTTTCAGCTCGCAAAAGTTATTCATCAATCAAATCATTCGCTATCTTCAGAAATCTATAAAATACTTAAAACAAGTCCGCATTATTCGCCCTCCAAAGACATTGAATATATCCTTGATTACATAAAATCAAAAGACATGACAGGATGGGACAAGGTCATCATCTCAAACGATTATAATATTGAAATCCCTGATTGAGACTGAAGAAGTTTGCTCTTTATGGCTATTGAAATAAAGGACATGAGACTGGTGAAGATGATTCTTGATTATTGAGTTGATGTAAATCATATGAAGTTCCACGGGAAAACACCCTATCTATTTGCAAAAAAACTGCAAAAAGACTATCATGGTAGGGAAGAAGATTATTGAGTCATTGCAGAAATGATAAAACATTCAACATGATTCAATTGAAGTTGGAATCTTGAAGTTTATACTTGAAATTAAATATATTAAATGGCTTTGCTAAATCCGACAGACACAAGTGACAAAATTAATATCCAGAAATTAGTTTCCTGGTGCGATTATTATTCGCAATGAAGCCCGATATCAATTTCAATCGATCCGAACTTTGACTGACCTGCTGCTATTGATCTGGGAAATCTTAATAGGCCAAGGATGATACTTAATCCTGTGCTTATGAAAGAGAAGCTCTGATATAATGATGCACAGATTTTTGTCGATGTTTTCCATGAGATTGAGCATTATGTAGAGGAATCTGATATGGAGTCTACAAATAAATGAAGGATAATATCAGAAAAAAGGAAAAAAAGACTATTGGACGCATGAATGAGATGAAAGACCATGCACAAGATTGAGAACATCATGCGTGATTGTTATGTGGATAATCAAGTTATCTCGCCCACAAAGGCTCCAGTGCTTAAAAACGAGCTTGAGAGGATGTTCAGAAATTCTCTTTATAAGTGAATCGATTATGAAAAAGAGCCTCTCCATATTCAGCTTATGAATGCCATCTGAAGGGAATACAGATTACCGGATGAAAGATGCAAAGTATCACCGAAAGTAAGGATTATCCTAGAGAGGCTGAAGCGTAATTGAAGCTTAAGAGACGCTACTACCTGACCCCTAGACAAGAGACTTGAGAATATCTGGGCAAACATCGAACCTCAGATAATGAAGCTGTTCGAGGAAGATCTTAAGAATCAAGAGGAACAGAAGAAAAATGGGAAGTGAGCTTGAGCGCCGATGCCTTGAGCATGAGATTCTCAAAGCCAGCAGAAACAGCAGGGCACATGAGGTTCTTGAGAATCTAAATCGTGAGAGCAGTGACAGGATTGATGAGCACCCCAACAATGAGCACAATGAGAAAATATAAATCCTTGAGAAGTTCCAGATGATGCATCTTCAGGACAAGGAAATAAGGGTGATAAGAAATCTGAAGATTGAGGTTCGGACTGAGAGAAGTGACAGCCACAGCAGTGAGCCTCATGATGAGAATGAGGGAATTGAAATCCTGACAAGTGAAATCCTTCTTGAGAGTGAGAAAATAAATCAAATTGAGCTCCAGGAAATCCTCCTTCGCAATGATGAGATTCATCAATCTCGAAACCCCAAGCTTGAAATCCTTGATCTTCAAATTGAAAACCCGAAACTCAGGATGCGCCAATGGGTGCGGCTAAGCAAAAAGGGGTCGAATCTTTGATAGAAAAAATGAGGAAGAAGTTGGCGCAGATGGCGTGAATATGAGATCAGGATAAAGGAAATGGAGAATCCGATAAGACCGGAGAGCCTACAGGTAAGCCTGAACCTTGAGAAGATTCTTCATCAGATCAGTGATCAGAATGAAATAAATGAGATTCTTCAGTGAAATGAAATTCTGATTGAGGGAATAAATGAGAGGAAGGAGATGATGCAACACCTGAACTGACTTGAAAGAACCCCTTTGAGAGCTATTATGATAGCAGAAATGAGCTTTCAAAGCTTTTTGAGGAATCTTTATGAACGGATAACCTGAAGCAGCTCAGTCAGGCCATATATAAGGCTAAAACCCAAACAAAGACTGACAAAACACGTGAACAGCTAGAAAGGGATAATCGAGTAAAGAACATGTGAGTCGATCCTAAAGATGATGCCAAATTCAAGGAACATCTTAGGAATCTTGAAAAGTATGATAACTTCTTGAAGGAGCTCGAAAACCTTGTAAATCCTAAAACATGAGAATTTGTAATGACTGAGATTGAGGAACTATTTGAAAAAATAAGATCACACAGGCTTAAGCCGAAATACAAATCCAGATGACCTGTGGATATGGATAGGGGAGTTAGGCTAGACAGTGCGAGCCTGGCAGGCTGAATCGCAGACATAGAATCATGAAATCTCGATCCGTATATGTTCGAGGAAGATTATAGAGAGGAAAAAGAAGATATCAGAACTGGGAATTTTGAACTCACCCTCGTGACAGACTGAAGCCAGAGCATGTCTGATCATGGCAAAAACCCTCAGCAGAAAATCGCTTGCCTTCTAATTTTCGAGGCACTTAAACGGCTTCATGACAGGCTTGCAGATGCTGTTTATGAGATGAAATCTCCAATTGAATTCTCAACCTCTTGAATTATGTTCAAATGATGAAAATCAATAGTCGATATAAAGGGGGAATCTTCAGATTTCACTGATAAAGACAGGATTGATTGCTTCAATAAGCTAGATTATTGCAGATGATGAGATACAAATGATTATGATGCGATCGATAAATTGATAATCAACATCAAAAACAAATGAAGTGAATATTCAGATGACATGAAATCTTGAAAGATAAAGAATATAGTTGTGGTGTTGACTGATTGAGACTCTACTAACGCGGCATTGCTTAAGAAAAAACTGCAAATATTAAGAGGATACTGAGTGATTATCTATGCAATCTGAATAACTGCAGAGGGGCGTGCTGTAAAAACGAATTATTTTTCAGCTGATCCTTCTATGGGCTATTGAGAAGTTTGTGAGGATGTTAATATGCTCAGTGTCACATTAGAACAGATATTATTCGAGCATTTGGAAAAGCTATAAAATATTATTGACAAATAAAGAAAATAATTGATAATCGCTTCTGTTGTATTTTTAAATTTTTCAAAATGAGCATTAACGAACTATCTGCCGCTGAGAATTCAGCATTGATGACGCTTGATGATTTAGATACTCTATGAGGTGGAATCTGAACAAAAGTGAGAAACATCCTTGAAGATTGAATGGAGAATTGAAGTTCCACCTTAAAAGTTCAGGAGGATGTCCGCACACTGCTCGATGAGATCTGATTATGATTTTCACAAATCTATATCGACAGATGAGAATTCATTGGAATGACTTTGGATAAACTATTTAAATAACAATTTTTGGCTTTGAATAAATTTTATCCTGACATCAAAGATAAATCTTTTGCGTGAGAGCCAGCCTATAAAGGCTTCTGGGGAATCACCATGCCAAAAAACCGACTTTTCACTGATTGAACCTACAAGGATCTGTCTCAGGCTTTTACAAAATTCGAACGCAAAAAACATAAGCTTTTGCCCAATGTAGAGGAGCTCATTATCAAAAAAAAGTTTATCGTGGAGAAGATAATCACTGGTGAGGTCAGCTTTCAATATGTCAATTGAGATTTTTCAATCGAAGAAATTACACGGGAAAGAATGCTTTCTCTATTTACCGGCAAAGAACTTATTGCACTCTCTAAAGCGAGGAATATGTACTTGGCCGCAGCGCTAAAGAGATCAGACCTCCGTAAGTATCTTATGAAAATCCACACCGGTTCTCTATCTGAGGAGGATATTCCTGATATGAAATTAAAATTCAACAAAGATGATTATACAAAAATGATAGTTTATTATAATCGATTGATGATCAAGAAGTGAAAACCTGAAAAAGTCCTCTCAGAAGATGATGATGTAATGAATATGAGACTCAAGATAGAGGCTTTCCAAGCTATCAAAGACAAGAGAAAGGCATATATCGGCATCTTCACATGTGCTGATACCTCTAAATTTCCGACTCTAAAGGCTTTTTATGATGCTCTCGAGGAAATCTGATGCCTTGAGTCATTTATGAAGATTGACTGGAGAGATAGGCCTTTTTTGGAAAAATTCGCAGTAGGGGATAATGAGATTATAAAGAATCCTTACCGGAATATTTGACATGATCTTAATATTGAGCTTGAGACTGCAGAGCACAAAGCAAAGATACATATCGGCAAAATCAAGAAAAGCCCCATAAGAGACAATGAGATTGCAAATATAAGAATCAGTTCAAGAATGGCTGTTGATTTCTATCCTTCCTCGCCATATTTTTAGAATTTATTTGACTAATGTGTCTTTTGTATATAATAAGCCTACATTTTTTACCATATGCCAATGTAGCTCAGTGGTAGAGCACAGGATTCATACCCCTGCGGTCGGTGGTTCAATTCCACTCATTGGCACCAGTTAAAAATAACACCATCAGTAGATGATAAAACTAATCCTCAAAATTTTTTTTAGTTGATTAATTTATTTTTTATTGATGGTTTTTTTGTATCTTACAGATCTTGCTTTCCTTTCTGACCTTCTTTGGTACCCAGTTTTAATCTATATTATCTATTCGGTAGCCTGTCTTTTATTTCCAAGTAAATTTAAGGATTTTTACTTGATAGACTCCTTTTTGGAACGACTTATACAGTTTTGTTCTAAGATCAGCATCAAAATTATAAAATTGAATATTTACTCAAGCCTGTTCATTTTCGTTATTCTTGTTTTACTCTCTTATATGTTTTCTTCTGGGCAAAAATGACTATTCCTTTTTAGATTGCTAACAGCAGTTTACTTCACTATATCTATAATTGCATATTACCTTATCTACATGATCAATTTTTGAAAATTTAGCAAGAATGAAAGGATGTCATGATTGTATACCACTTTATTCATTACTTTCCCCACAATTATATTATCTCCAGCTATTTTTTATTTCTGAATTGGAATGTATGCCTGATAAGCTTATTTAAATTTGACTTATCAGAAATAAACATACAATAGCCACATATTAATATCGCGGAGTAGAGCAGTGGTAGCTCGCAAGGCTCATAACCTTGAGGTCGTCGGTTCAATTCC
>AMFJ01021665.1_pt1 | contig 28813 bp, 25 predicted proteins | sample 427208 | NCBI WGS metagenome assembly AMFJ01 (sample SAMN02954298, study PRJNA114691) | groundwater metagenome | biome: aquatic; feature: subsurface aquifer; material: sediment; isolation source: subsurface aquifer sediment | place: USA: Rifle, CO | collected 2008-08 | reverse complement strand
GTTCTTTTCACCTTTCCCTCACGGTACTTGTTCGCTATCGATCTTAACTACTATTTAGCCTTGGAGGATGGTCCCCCCAGATTCACGCCGGATTTCTCGTGTCCGACCTTACTTAAGAAACATTTGCAAGTATATAACATAGAATTCGAATACGAGGCTTTCACTCTCTCTGGCCAACCTTCCCAGGTTGTTCTTCTTTAAATGATATATGCTTGTCCTGTATATGAGATACAGGTAAAATGCTCTTGCAACCCTCTTAATGCAACGGTCTCATCCTTACACATTAAAAGTTTAGGCTGTTCCCCATTCGCTCGTCACTACTAAGGGAATCTCATTTTGATTTCTTTTCCTTTGCTACTAAGATATTTCAATTCACAAAGTTTCCTCTCGATTAATCGAGTAATAAGGATTTACCTTATTGGGTTCCCCCATTCGGAAATCCTGGAGTATAACGCTTCTTGACAGCTTCTCCAGGCGTATCGCACGCCTTGTGCGTCCTTCATCGGATAGTTAAGTCTAGGTATCCACTTTATGCTTTTGTTAAATTTATACTTCTCTTTTGATTATATTTTGGTTTTGTATGTTGATTGTTATATTAACGTAAAGAATATTTGAAAAACTCTCCCTAAAATTTTAATTTTAAATTGTTTTCTTTCTTGTTTATCCGGTGAGAATAAAAAGAAAGAAGGTTTAAAATATATTATTAGTTTATTTTTTTAATAAATTAAAAAAATTAATTTATGTCTAATTTCAACTAATCTTATATTTCTCTTATATAAATAATTTAGAGATTATTTATTTCAATATATTGTTTAATATATTTTTGGTTATGTTAAGGAACGGGAGAAACTGATTAGAAAAACACTTCTTTTTCAAAAGTGCTGGACCATTGTATAAAAAAACCTCCACAAGTCAAAAAAAAATTTAAAATTGTTTTTCTTAAATTTTATACATAATGAAAAGTGTTTATTAAACCCATTTTATGATAAATTTGAAAACTAAATTTGATAAATATATTTGATCAAAAAATTATCCCTCAAGTTATGAACAGGAATTATTTTCAAAAACCCAAAAATATTGCAGATATATTTCCTGGATTCCAGGTCTTAAAATGGTAGCTGTTTGTAATTCACTATCAATGTATGCAACCAAAGATCCATCGTCACCCTGAGCGAAGTCGAATGGGTCTATTAATTATCCTCATTTAAAAGATTCTTCGGCTACACTTCGTTCCGCTCAGAATGACGAATATGGAGGTGGTGATATAGATTTATTTATTGTTACAGCCAAAAATAGACTTTGGTTAGTTAGGGTTATGGTGACTTTGGTTTTTCAATTGCTCGGAGTAAGAAGGCATTGAAACAATATTGCAGAAAGGTTTTGTTTATCTTTTTTTATAGATGAGACTGCTATGAATTTCTCGAGTTTTGCGATAAAAAATGATGTTTATCTGTATTTTTGGATTTATTATCTCAAACCAATTATAAATAAAGACCTCACTTATGAAAATTTTATAAAAGCCAATAAACCCCTCGGAATTGACCCAATTAATCTGCACAAAGATAATAGAATTTATGAGATTCAAACTTGAAAACAGACCCTATCATTCCCACTTCCTCTGTCATTCCCACGAAGGTGGGAATCTATTAAAATAATCTCATCCATATTAGATTTCAAAAATTATCTTCTTAAAAAGATTTTTTTGCCAAGAACATTAGCTCACAAAAAAAGACTATGAAATCCTGAGGGACTCATAGTCGAAGAAAATATTTTAAAGTTTCATGATAATGATAGGAGAGTAGAGGTGAGGGATGGGGTTTTAGGATCTTAATTAATCAAATTAACTAAAAGTTTTACCATAATATCCTTATCTTTTGGGTTTGATTGTGCTATTAGAAGAGTTATTGCAACTAGAGCTCTATCATTTATTTTCTTATTTCAGGCACTGTCAAAAAGTATATTATTTTTTGCTAAAAATAATATAAATAAAAATGCTCAACTTCTCTTGTTTCAATCACTAAATGGATGATCTTTTACTACAAAATAAAGTAAATTAGCCGCTTTTTCTTCTGTTGATTCATATAATTCAGCTCAATCAAAAGTCTGGTAAATATTTCAGAAAATTCCCTGTAATCACTTATCTTCTCTTAAATTCGCAAAAAGATCACTTGCCTGACCTTTGCTCATTAAATCTTTTTTTAAAGCCAAAATACTATCATAAGCTTCTTTGGAATCTAGCTTATAATCTAGTTTTTTTGTTTTTCAAAGTTCACCTAAATTATCTAAGTCATAATTTTGAAGTAATAACCAAGAATTTGTATAATTTGTAATAATATCTAAAAGTCCCAAAGCCTCATCTTTTGATAAATCTCAAGATTTAAGCGACTTCTGAATTAAATTCACAGCACTTTCCAATTCCTTCATTCACTTTTCTTGCAACCTTTTTTGGTTCAGAGAATATCAATTTATAAGATAATCCTTTAATATACTTGTCGCCCAAATACGGAACTTCGTAGCTTCTCAAGAATTTACTCTATATCAAACTGAGATAATCATGTCTAGATTGTAATAATTTATTTCTTTTGTCTGAGTTTTTCATTTTATAGCTCAATGTTTAGTGGTATGTTCCAAAATGGAACTTACCATATTTTCATTTAATTCTCAAGACTTGAAAATATTATTTATATGTTTGGTTATAGCAGGTCTATTTACTCAAAATAATAAAGAGATCTGTTCTTGAGTAAGCCAAACTGATTCATTTTCAAGATTTACTTGAAGATTTGTTTTTCAATCCTTAGACTGATATATAATTATTTTCTCCATAATATAAAATTATTAATAAATATACACCAAGTATATAAAATAATCTTTTAAAGTCAAATTTATGTATTAAAATCAGAAAAAACCTGTTTATTTTCATGATTTCACTCTATTACAATTTTTACAAAGCATTTGGCAATTTTCAGCACTTGTTTTACCTCATTCGTGCCAAGGTGTGATATGGTCAGCTTCCATTTCGTTTATTTCAAAATGATCATTACATTTCGGACAAATTCCAGCTTGTCTCTCATATGTTTCTCTTTTTTGTTTATCTGTAAAAGCGCGAATACTTAAATATTTTTCTTTTCTAGTTAGTACATATTCATAAATTCAAGATTTTTTGGTTACATCTTCATCTTGCATAAGGCGAGTTATTTCTGCTTCAAGTTTTTTTGAATCAAAAAATTTATCTTTAAATTCGTTATAAAGCAGTCAAAAAGCAACTCATTTCATCTCTCTGCGGTAGTTTGGAAAAATCACTTTTATCCAATTTACTACATTTTGAAAATATTGCCATAATTCGCTTGCATTCAGATTTTGTTGATTTTCTGCCATATATTGCTCGATATTATCCGAGCTTATCCAAGATATTGCCGTTTCTAGATATTCTTGACGAATACTTGAGCCACTTAAATAATCATTTGCTATGTTATAAGCTGGACAATTTGATTTACTGAAATGTTTTTTTGCATCAGTTAACCAAGTTCCCGTATAAATTGCATTTCTTAGCTCTTGATCTGTGAGTTTTTCTCCTGCAATATTTATAGTTTTAAACCAATCTAGTTTTTCCTTGTCAGTTCATTCACAAAAATAAACCATTAATTTATAATCAAGGATTTGCTCCTTTTCAGTGTCTTCCAGATTATGAAAATACTGATAATCTAGCGAAAATTTACCATCCACATATTCACAAATACTTATAGTTCTTTGTTGTCAATCCAGCACTTCATAAGTTCAATCCGTATTTTTTACCCAATACATCACATTTAAAGGGAAATTCTTTCTAACGGTTTCTATTACATTATCTCTTTGTTTATCTTTATACACAAATTCTCTTTGGTATTTTGGGCGAATATTTAGCCTTCCGCCAAATCCGACAACTCACTCTTCATTATCGTTTACATATCCATTTGCAACTTCTCTAATTGCAATTTCTTTTAATTCTATTTTCATAAATAAATATTGTTAAAAAATTAAAGTTTTTTGTTTTTGATAATTACACGAGCATAAATTTCTTTTCAATCTATATGAAAACGAGTTACTTTTCCTGTTAATTCTTGCACTAATACTCTATCAATTCAAATAATTTCAAATTGTTCTGGATTATATTTAAGTAAAAAGGTTATAGGAACACCTATTTCTCATTTATAATCCATAGGAATATTCTTTGTTTTGTTTACATTTATTGCATTATAATTATCATATTTTAGATATTCTTCTTCGTTGTATGTTTTATATAGAATTAAATCTTCATGTCTTTTTTTATAGTCTAAATTGGCAAACCAAATTGTACTTGCCACAAAAGCATATTTAATTCAGTTTTCAATTTTATGATATTTTTCATAAGTATCCGGTATTCTAAACCATATATTTCTACCATCAAGAGTGGCTCAAGACCATATTTTATTTTCTTTTATAAGCTTAAAAATTTCTTTATATGTTATAGCATTTAAGTTCCCTAAAATTATGAATTTTTTATCATATTCAAAAAGTTGTGCAACATATTCTCTAAATAGTGAAAATGGCGGGTTTGTAATTACTATATCGGCTTCTTTTAATATTTCGATACATTCAGGACTTCTGAAATCTCAATTTTGTTTTAGAGGAGTTTTTATAGTATCAAGTTTATTTATTTTTCAATCATTGTTTATATCTCATACAATTTCTAATTTATATGAGGGTTTTTCTGTTTCATAATGAGTAGCGACTAACTTTTTTAGTCAAAGATGCTCAAAATTTAAAGCGAAATAATTCCAAAAGTTACTTTCTTCTGGATCGTCACAATTACAGAAAATAGTTTTTCATTTAAAATGTTCTTTGTAGTGACCTAGTTCTTTTTCTATGTCTGATAATTGTGTATAGAATTCATCCTTTTTAGCAGTATTTGCATTATTTAGATTTTTATTTTTAGATTTCTTTTCCATATAAAAGGCGTATTTATCAAATAAACACGCCAAAAAAGACATTGGAATCTTGGCTAACAAAAAGGGCAGTTTTAATAAACAACTCTAGTCGTCAGCCAAGATAACTATTTTTCTCCCATAATAAACATTAAGGGCGAGAGCAGTTGTAAAACTGCCCTTTAATTTTTATTATGAGAAAATAATAATTTAAAAATGTTATCTTGGCTTTTTTATATTAATTAAAAACCCTAAAAAACAAAATAATTTTTTAATTTATCTTCATTTAACTTCTTATATTAAAGATTATATGATAATTTTGCAAAAATATGGAAAAATGATATAATGTGAGGTGTTTGTTAATAATTTTATTTATGGACTTAAATCGTATTTCTATATATCTCACTTGAAGATTTCCTCCATTTTATCAAGAAGCTTTTGATAAATATGAACTTATTGAGCTAATAAGAGCAAATTCTCCAAAAAGTATTTCCGATGATTTTTTTAAATTTATTGATTCACAAGATTTTTATTCAATGTCTTTGAATGCCGTAAAAAGACATGATGAAAAATCTTTAAAAAAGATAATAGAAATTTTGAATATTCCCGAGGATGCAGGATGATTATGAAATGATAGATTAACTAATTTATCAAAAAATATTATTAAACCATTGATTTTAACTGAATGAAAAAGTGATGAAAAAATTCTAAAAACAGCTTGGTTAAAAATAAACTGATTAGATGATTTTAATGAAGATAATTTAAATGAAGTCTATGACAATAATTCTTTATTTAAAATAGAGAATTGTGATTTATATAACTGAGAAAAATTACCAAAAACTTTAGCAAATGCAGAAAATTTATGAAATATTATTTATTACTGGAAATGAGAAAGTCAAGTAATATGATTATTTGATAGAGATGATGCCTGATTTAAGGGATATCATAAAATTGATATTAGAAGGGCAGATTTTGAAGAAATAAAAGATGAAGATCAAAATCATTTAAAAGTTAAAACTAAATTATGAAAAAATTATGCAACTTGATTGGTTTATCCTATTCCTTTAAATAGGCCATGATACGGAAAAAGAGATAATAAAAAGTCAGACTGAAGTATTGAAATAGAATATTATATATCAGATAAAGATATTGAAAAAATTTGATTTAAAGATTCTATAAAACCAATGTCTGATGATTGATTTAACTATACCAAATTAGAAATAAAGCAAAAAGAAAGTTTCTCTAAAAAAATAGTAGAAAGTCATAATGAAATTAATTTTTCAGATTTTAAAATTTTATTTGATAAAATTAATGAAATATTATAAAAAATAAAATCCTAGCAAGCTAGGATTTTATTTTTTATTTACACTTAGGAAGTTTTGTTGGTGTACTTCTTTTATGTGCTGGAACAATTACTGTTTTTGGTCCAGGTTTTGATGTAGTCCTTGTAGGTTTACATATAGTTTTAGTTGCCATATTATTTTATAATTAAATTATAAATTATTTTCAATTTATTAAATCATTTAATGATTCAATATTATGATTTTCTAAGAATGTTTCTAAGTGCATATCACCACGAACTCATAAATCAATTCAATAGTTTTGCTCAATAGTTCAAATATGTGTATCACCTCTTTTTTGTCTTAATTCCCCGTTTTGATTACGAGAACGGTATCATCTCATTCCGGCTGCATCTTGTGTCATAGTTATTACTAAGTTAAGTTATAAATTTATATTTTTTATCAAAAAATATAAAAAACTTGAAAATCCTAGAAAATATATATAATTCAACTTACTTACTAAAGGATTACATATAATTCTTTACAATTTAGCTCTTGGGATTTTCTTATTTCAAGAGCTATTTTTGTAGCTTTTATCATAAATATTATATTAGAAATATATCCAGAGTATATCGACTTTTATATACCTTTATTTTATAATATGAATTTTTCCAAAAAATCAAACTATTTTTGTACTAATTCCTATATTTTAGTAAATTTTATTTCATCAAAAAGCCAAAATATATAAATCAATTTATATTACTTTTTTGACTCAAAATTTATTAAGAAAATACATTAAGAAAAACTTTATCGTTATAATAAGTAGATTCCTGCCTCCGCAGGAATGACAGAGATGGCAGGAATGACAGAGATGGCAGAAATGACAAAAATCCGGGCCTAATTTCAAAAAAAATATTTATGTAAACTTATTTACTGATTTTATCAGATAAATTATCTAAAGGAAAATAATTAAGATTATTTTCAGGATTTTATGGAGAATATAAATCACTTTTTTTATAGAACATAAATCTATCCTTTCAATAATTGTCTTTTATAATTTCAAATGGTTCGTGTTTTTTGAATTTGAAGGCGTTACTGATAATTATTGTATTGTCGCCAATACTTGAGAAAACATAATCTTCAATTTTCACTAGATATTCAGTAAGTAAGTAAACAAAAACATAATCATATCAAGCTAAATCTACTCAAATAAAATTTTTATTTATTAACTTAACATTTTTTATTTTTTTATTTTTATTTAAAAATTTTCAAAACAAAATTGCTGGCAAGTTAAGATCATATCCTACAGCTTTCTTAAATCAATAATTTTTAACAAAAAATCTCAATGCTTTACCATCTCAACAGCCTAGATCAATTATTGATCAAGTATTTTCTAATTTTAATTTTTCTTTCATTGTGGCAATATCTTTATCATAACTTGGTACATATGGTACTCATTTAGTTTGAATTATTGCTATAAAAGAACCAATAAGATAAAAGGAAGTAAGTAAAATTATAATAAAATAAAAACTAGCTAAAATAACCTTAATTAACAAAATAAATAAAAACATATTTTATAGAATAAAAAAATTAAATTCTTAGCTCTATTCTGACTCTACCTAAACAACTTCAAATAATCTTCAAAGGCGTAAATTTAGTTTTATAAAAAATTTATAGTCAAAATATGGTCATCGTCTGATCAATGTGTAATAAATCCACTTTCAAACTTATTTACTGATTTTATCAGATAAATTGTCTACAGGAAAGTAATTAAGATTTCTTCAAGATTTTATGGAGAATATAAATCACTTTTTTTCTAGAGTTTTTAAATCTACAATGGCTGTTTTCTTTGAAAGACTATAATAATTCATATGAGTTATTGGATTTGTAAATGAATCTTTATTTTCTAAAAAATAATTTATTAATTTTTTTTGTCTATCATTTAAATCGAGATGTGCTAATTTTTTTAAATTATTATGATTTTGTTTAAATTTTATAGTTATCTCTTCTTTGAATTTATTAAGTGCTAATTTAATTTTTCTAAGATTATAATTTATGAAATAATTAGCGTCTAAATCATCTTGTTCACTATAAATATATGATTTTGCATAATCTATTTTTGATTTTTTGATTGTTGATGATAATGGAATATATGAGAATCCAAAATAATCATGTTTTAACAAATACCAATAAAATAAAGCCCTTGCCGTTCTCCCATTTCAATCACAAAAAGGATGTAAATATCAAATCCAAAAATGTATCAAAATTGCTTTTATAATAGGATGTACAAACATATCAAAACTTCATTTATCATTTGCAAAATCAATGAAATTTTTTATTTCAGTGGCTAGAAATTTTTCATTTGGTGGAATATGTGTAATTTTTCATTCAAATTCTACAATTATATTATCAGAATCCTTTCTAAATCTTCATATTTCATCTTTTTCAATTGTATCTTTTGTTAAAACCGATTGTAAATATAATAAATCTCAAATTTCAAGTTCTTTTTTAATTAAATCATTTTTTATATAATTCATCGCATGAAAATTATTTAAAATCATTTGTTCATCTTTTGTTGTTGGTTTTTTTCACTTTTGAATCATTTCTTTGGCATTTTTTGTTGTAGTTGAAGCTCATTCTAATTGACTTGAACTTATAGCTTCTTCAAGCGTTCAATTTGCTATAAATAATTTTTTATCAGTCTCTGAAATACTAGTAAAAAAGGTTCAAGAAGTATTTTTATCAATTTCATGCAAAAGCTCTTTTGAAAACTGTAATTCTCAAAACTTAAAAAAATTTCATGTTTCAGTTTTTATTGGCGATATTATGTTTGGAATTCTCATAATTTTAATTATTCCCCATAATTCCTTATTATCATTAAATCATTCAGGAATATTTTTATATTTAATCTTATCCCAATATAAATATTCTTCATCAGAATATTTATTTAGTTTTTCTTTAAAGTAAATATCAATCTTTTCTTGTGTTATGGATAATTTTTTTATATCACATTTTTCTAGTAGATATTTTTCTTGCATAGGTATAAATTAGGTGTAAAATAATTTTGTTACACCTATTCTACACCTATTTCTCTTTTTTGCAAATTTTTCTCCAAAAATTCTCAAAAAGATTTCACACAAATCATTTGCATTTTCCCGATAGTTGAATATAAATATCGAATTTTCATAATGAAATCATAAAATCTCTCTGCAACTTCTTAATTTTCCACCAGCATTCATCTACAAGCAGCATTCATCTACAAGTGCGAAAAAATCCACGACTAGTCGTGGATTTTTTCTGGAGTTTTGGGAGATTAAATAATTGTTTTTTCTGATTTTTCTAATTTATCACCATTTTGGACATAGGATACTAACGGTACAACTCCAGCTCATACAGCAACAACAACTCATCCTACTGCGGCTCATCTTAATAGTCTTGTAGATTTAGAGCCTACTAAGAAAAACTCTTTTATTGCAGTTCTTAACGCAGATGTTCATGCTTTTGCTCATATTCAAATTGGTGCTGTTACTGGTCATCCTAAGAGACTCATTCAGAGCAAGATATCTCAAGCAGCACTTGCTACGAAAGCTCAGGTATTTGCAATTCATCAAATCATATCTCAAGCTGAAAAAGCTTTAAAAGCATCCTTTGCGTCCCATCAAGTTCAAACAATTGGAACAAATCAAACTCATATTCTTCAGGCCGTATGTCATACTTGATTCCAATTTACATCTCAATTATCTTTTTTAGAAGTTAATGCTGTAATAGTCGTTCAAATTCAAGTAAGAATTAAAGCTCATTTATAACTTCAAAATCTGAAAAATTTCTTTTCTGGAGATAATTTAAGATCTTTCAATTCAAGATCATATCACATCATTTCCTTAAATTTTCAAGACATTTTCAAATTCGCTTTTTGATGTCTTAATGCATCAACAAGATAGGCCTCATTTTGAGTTTTAAATTGTTCAAATAAATGCTTTACATCTGTTTCAATTTTAGAAATATTATTTGTTTTGATTTTTATTTCTTCATCTATTTGTAATATTTTGTTATTCTTTGGGTCTGTCTGAATTAATTTGGTTTTTTCTGTCTGTAGGACTTCTATTTCGGAATTAATTCCATTTACCAAAATACTTTGATTATCCATTGTTTTTTGAACTTCAGCTGAAATTCTTCAAAATTCTCTTAAATCTCAAGCTCTTATATTTTTAAAAGTTTTTATATTATTAGCATTCGATAGTTGTCTTTCTTCTAAAGATTCTATATGTTTTATAAATCATTCAGGTCATTTATCTACAAGTAAAACAAATTCCTTATAACTTTCACTTCATCATTTTATAGCATGTATTTGTCTATCTAAAAAAGTCATTTTTCCAATTTCATCTGGAGTATGATTCGATTGTTCTGATAATTTACTAAATTCAACTTCTAAATCTCCAAGTTTGTTTTTTGCTAAATTAAATTCTTTTAAAGAAGTATCTTTTTTAAATTTATTGAATAAGTTAGATACCCTATTTATTACAGAAAATTTTTCGGTACTATTCATTTGAGTAAAAGGTTTTACGGTTCCTTGCCATAATTGATAAGTTCTTGCTCATAATATGACTCCAGGATTTCAAGTATTTACTTCATTATTATTCTCTCATTTTCAAGAATTCACAGCCATAGTTCCTCAAGTCGCAGCTCAAATCTCTGCTATATGAGAACTATCAACACTTTTTACTAATTCTTGATTTCAAGATTCTAATTTACATAAATCTCAAATTGTAGTTTTGTCATTCACTTTTAATTCTCCTGATTTTATTCTTTTTTCAAGATATTTTTGAATTGCTTCCATTTCTGATAAATCTTTTTCTCCAAGTCACATATATTTTGCAGCATCTCACTGTCCCATCATTTCGGCTCATTTTCCTACCAATCAAGAAAGATAATTTCTTCATTTTGTTATGAAAGAATTTACAGGATTTATAAAATCATTAACTGTATCTCATTTTATTTTATTAATAGTTTCTGGTCTTATCTTGATTTTATCATCACTTCCAGAAATTTTTTCAGCAAATTTAGTGAAAGCTTCTTTTTCTTCTTTACTTTCAGGAACAAAAAATTCTTTAATTTTATCCCAGTATTCTCCTAATTTATCTTTTCACATAAATGCTCAGATTGCAACAGCAGCTAGAATTCAAAGAATTCAAAATTTCTTTAAAAATCAACCATATTTTCATAATCACATTTTGTCAAAAATTCCATCTGTAATTCAATCTTTTTCGCCATCTTTACTATCTCATCCACCAAATAATCCTCCCCCAATAAAACTAAGTGCCTTATAACCAACGAATGCTCACAAAGCTAATCAAATTGCTGATTTTCCTGGATTTTCTTTCATCCATCATAAAACTCATTCACTTTCTTTTTTGTCTAATTTATAATCTTTTTTGTCTAATTTATCTATAAAACTAGTTGCAGCACCAGATACTTCTAGTCATCTTGATTGGAGATTTTGCCAATTAGATTTGAAATATTCACTTACTTCTCAGTTTCAAGCTGAAATTTCAATTAATTTATTAAGTAAATTATAACTTGTTGGAGATAATTTATTTTTTGCTTCTGTGTTATTGATTTTTGCCAAATCTTCCATACTAGCAAAACCTCATTTTTCAATCAAATTATATTTAGAAAGTTCTGGAATTAAGATAATCACTCAAACTCAAATTGATTCAATTAAATTTTTTTGAGACTCAAGATTTTTAGTTAAATCCAAAGTTTTTAGAGATTCTCAGTAAGCAAATGATGGATTTTTCGCCTTATCCAAAGATCATTTAAGAATATCAATTTTTAATCAAGCCTTATCTGTCACTGCTTCTCATTGAGCTTTGATAGATGAGGTAGTTCTTTCTTTGATTATTGGTTCTAAAATTCTAAAAATCTCTCATCCATTTTTTTCATGAATTTCTTTTTTTAAATCATCAAGTTCTTTTTGAGTGAATACTAAAGTTTCTGTAACTTCTGGAATTTTAATATCCTCTCGAAGTTCCAATTTTCTTCTTAGCTCTTCTTTGGTGTTTATTATATGTTTTATTTCTGGTCTAATTGGAGTCATAATTTTATTTTAAATTATTATTTTTTTAAACACTAAACTCAGTTTTCCACTCATCAAAAGACTTTGGTTGCATAGTTTGAATGTCAGATGATTCTATTCTCCTTGTTATAACTTTATGATTTTTTATATCTGATAAATAAAAATTTAATTCTTGTAATGTATATTTTTTATACAAATCTAAATCCTTTTTATTTTCTTTGGTTTCTTTTGGTATCAAATTTTCTATTTTACTATTTAAAATCAACCTATCTCATTCATTTACAAATCAAAAATCTGCAATTAATTTTGAAATTTCTTGTTTAAAATTAAATGAAGAAAAATTTAATAAATCTCAATTATAATTTATATATGATTTATTATCTAAAATGGAATACCCTAAAATAGGCGTTTTAAAAGCAAAATCAGATAATTTATCAAATTCAGGCTTCGATAATCTGTCTCTATCATTTAAAATAAATGTTTGTCATTGAGTATCTTTTGTGGCATAAATATTAATTTGTTGATTTATATCAGTACACCATAAATTAATATCTTTTATAGCTGATTGTATTTGATTTGATGCTGTCATTCATTCTATCTGTTCTTTAACTCAAGAAATTCTATTTTGAATGGCTTGAATTAATTTATTCTCATGATTTGTAAAAGCATAAAATCCAAATTTAGCTTTTGAATTTAAATTATTTAATATCTCTGCAATTTTATTATCTAATAAGCTTTTTAAGGCTTCTTTCTCTGATTCTATTTCTTCTTTAGATTTTACTGGAGCTGGAGCTGGTTTTCAATTATCTAATGCTGCTGCGGTTGCGGTAGCTCATGCTGCAGTTGCTAGAGCATTAGAAGCTTTGTTTGCTGGAGTTGGAGTAGCAGGTTCTTCGATTAAAAAATCAATAACTTGATCTACATTCATTTTTTCAACTCTTTTTGGAAATTCTTTTCAATGTTTTTCAATTCATTTTGTATAAAGTCCTGATAATTTTTGGTTTAGTTCTTGGCTTTCTTCTTTGGAAACTGGTTTTCAGTCTTTTCCTGTTAATTTATTTGGAAATCAATCTTTAGAATTATATAATTGCATAAAATTGCTATCAAGAATTTCATTTTGATTTCAAGCTGCATCAATAAATTTAGTGTTTCTGAAATTTCCCCATTCAATTATTTTTGCCATTAATTCATCAATAGATCAAGTGATTTTATTTGGAACTCATTTGGCTTTTGTCCATGCCCAATCAACAACTTCTTTAGAATATTCAATTCAAGCCTTGTATGGCTCTCTCGCTCAATTTGTTCATTCAATTAAATCACCGATATATTTTCCTGCTCAAAGTGCTTTATATGCTCATACTGAAGCTCAAACAGCCAAAAGATTCATTAAAAAACCTCCGTCTTTTCATACTTTAAATCAAAATATTTTTCAAAGAATAAGTCAAATAGTAGAAAATAAAAGTAACGGATTTTTTGAAATTTCTTTTACTACATCTCATACTAATTTATCGGGATTTCTAGCATAATCAGCAGTTTTTTCTTTAGTGAATTCAATTCAAGTAGCTTTTTCTAATTCTTTTTTATTGTTATTCAAATTTTGATTATTTTCAGTAAAATAAGCATTTGCAACTAATTCAACTTCTTTATAGTCATTATCAATATAAGATAAAAGTATCATTTGCTCTTCCTGTTTAATATCATTATTACTTAAAATTTGTGTTCTTATTTCTGCCTTATTTCAATTTTTTAAATTAATTTGATATTTATTTGCAATTTCTAGGGCTTTTCCTTCGAAATTTCAACTTTTTAATGATGATTCAAAAACAAAAACCTTTTTTAATATGTCTTTTGATATATATTTATTTGTAACTTCACTATATTCTTTTTGTTCTTTTCAGTCTTTATCTACTATACTTATATTTTCTAGAAAATCTCATTTTTTTATTGAAAATCAATTTTTATAAACAAATACATTTAAAATTTGAGAAATAATTAAATATTTTTGAGGTTCTTTATTATCTTTTATTAATTCAAAAGCTTTTTCCATTCATTCTGAGGTTCTTGGAAATGATTCAATTTTATCTTTTAATATTCATGTTTCTTTTCAGGCATTAGCTATAACTACTTGTTTTTCTTCAATAATTTTTTTAATTCTCTCTAACTTCTCGGTATCTCAAGGCATTCAAAGTAATTCTGTATGTAGAGTGTCTAATTCTGCTCTTGAAATTTCCAAATGAACATCTTTTCATTCGAAAAATTTATCATTTTTGGTATCAAAACCAATATCTAGTTCTTGTTTTAATTGATCAAGACCATCGATTTTAATCATTTCTGGCTTTACTTGGGGATTTTCTTTTGTATTATTTGTATTATCTGCCATATAAATATTAAGTTATTTGTTAAATTCTTTTTAAGTTTATCATATTTTTTAAATAAGTGCAAATTTTTGAGCATACTTTTTTCTAATTAGTTTTTTGAAAGAAAAATAAATGAGATTCGTATAAAAAGATGAGTGAGATTTAGTAAAAAAACAAAAATCAATATAATAAAAAATATTTCTAAATGAATAAAATGACGCAAATAGATTTAACGGATTATGAAATAATCCAGAAAATAAAAGAAAATCCGGATAATTTTGGGCTTGTTATTGATAGATATGAGCAAAAACTCTATAAATATATAATGCGCTCAACTGATATTACAAATGAAGAAGCGGACGATTTGTTGCAAGAAATATTTATAAAAGTCTATAAAAATATATTTGAAGTAAAGGAAAATCTTTCGTTTTCTTCTTGGATTTACAGGATTGCTCACAATTATATAATAGATTATTTTAGAAAAAATAGCAAAATTGAGAAAGTAAGTTTAGATGATGAGTCATATAGTTTTCTGATAAACAACATAAAAAGTGACTTTGACCCAAGACTAGATTTAGATAAAAAAGAGATAAAAGAAATTGTGCAACTCGCTTTGTCAAAAATAAAAAAAGAGTACAGAGAAATTCTAATTCTAAAATTTATAGAAGATAAAAGTTATGATGAAATTAGTGATATTCTCCGCATACCAAGTGGAACTGTCGGGACACTTATAAATAGAGCAAAAACACAAATAAAACAAAACTTAAATTTTAATTTTTAACTATCACATTATGTCAATCAAAGATAAAATTCTTGGAAAAATCAAGAAAGAAGAGGTAAAACCAACTTCTTCAAGTTACTTTATAACAAAAAAATATTTACAAATATGAGCTTTGATATTTCTATTATTTGTAGGAATTCTTCTTACAATGCTATTTATGTCAGATTTTGGGGAAAATATGAGATTTTTTAATCTTCGTTATTTTCATTTCCCACTTCTTTGGATTTTAATAATTTTTTGAATTTGATTTTTTACATTTAAAGATTTTCAAAACACTGGAAAAGGTTATAAATATCCTGTTTTTGGTATAATCTGAGTCATTATCGCAATATTTATTTTTGTAGGATTTTTAGGTTATAGATTTGGGATTGGACACAATATGAATGATTATATGGGCTCACATATGAGATGATACAAGGATTTTACTCTCGGTCAACAAATGTGGCAAAATCCAAGTGAATGAAGAATGTGAGGTATTATTGAAGAAATTAAAAATGATAAAATCATTATTTCAAATATTAGATGAGATAAATTTAGTGTTACCCTTTCTTGAAGCGCAAACTCAGGTGACTTAAATATTTGAGACAGAATAAGAATTATCTGACAAAAAACCGGAACTTGAGAATTCCAAGCAACTGAAATTATAAATTCCGCTGGTATGTGAGGAGGAATGATGTGATGAAGATGAGGAAGATGAATGATGAACTGGAGATAACAAAAAATCCCTCGCATCCCACTTGTCATTTCGAGTTCCCTTCTGTCATTCCGAGTGATAACGAGGAATCCCTTTAAATCAAATCTTTTGAGACTAAAACTTAAAGAAAAGTTAAACTTGGGAATTATGTTTTCCAAGTGTGCATCAAAAAGGGATTTCTCACTTTGTTCGAAATGACAGTAGGAAAGTTTGAAATGACAGGTCGTGGAGTTCAAGATTACAAAAAGAAGTTTTTAAAATACAAGGAAGATTCCCTCCTACGAGGGAATGACAATATTTTTTAAATTTTAATAATTCTCTACCCAAATTTCAAAGTAAGATTTTGGATGATCACAGCTTGGACAAACTTCTAAAGCAGATTTTCCAGTATGTATATATCCACAATTCGCACATTTCCATTTTTTTATTTCAGATTTCTCAAAAACTTCATTATTTTTAATATTTTCAAGAAGTTTTCTATATCTTGTCTCGTGAGCTTTCTCAACAAGTGCTATATTTCTCCAGACTTTCGCAATTTCTCCAAATCATTCTTCATCCGCAATTCTCGCAAATTCTGGATAAAGTAAAGTCCATTCCTCATTCTCTCAATTTGCCGAAGCCTCCAGATTTTCGAGTGTTGTCCCAATTTTTCAAGCCGGATAAGTAGCAGTAATTTCTACCATACTTCATTCAAGAAATTTAAAAAATCTCTTTGCATGTTCTTTTTCGTTTAGTGCTGTCTCTTCAAAAAATGCTCTAATTTGTTCATATCATTCACTTTTTGCAATTTTTGCAAAATAATCATAACGCATTCTAGCCTGAGATTCCCCCGCGAAAGATTTTAACAAATTTTTCTCTGTCTGAGTTCATTTAATGCTTGCCATATTTCTTAAAATTAGAAAATAAAATACAAGGGTATTGTAATATTTTTTTGAGTAAAATCAAATTTACCAAAATAATCCCAAATTTTCTATTGACAAAAATATGTTTTTGATTATAAGTAGAATTACTGGAAATAATTTTCAGCGAATACAAATATCAAGACAAAAATAAAATATCCCGCAAGGAGGGAAAAATCATGGAAGCAACAAATGTTGTACCAAAAACACAATGGTCTGTTTCTTCGTTCCTTAACCTTATCTGGAAGCCAGAAAATCGGCTTTCCACAATGCTGACAATAATGATGACTGCAATACTGGTTGGTATCGCCTACTATGGGCTACACCAGCCACATTTTCAGATATCAATAGAAAGGTTGGTTTTAACCAATCTCATTATCGGGGTTTTCATTTTTGTACTATCATTGCCTAATAGTGGAGAAACTCTTTTTCTTGGTATCATTGGTATTATTATTTCTATTTGCGGTGTTATTTTTGGGAATGGTCCTGTTATTACAATAGTAGGATTTAGCTTTTGTCTCATGGCTCTCTTTGCAATTTTCGGAGGATATTTGTGGGATAAACACAGGAAATATCTTCCAGTGTTTGTTGTTATTGCCTTAACTATCAATACCTGGTCGATATCTTCAAGCTTATCCAAGCCTGATCCCAATTTTGTGTGGTTTTCAAAAGCGGATGGTAAAGTGACAACAGAGGAAGTAATCGTTCCCTTGGGATTCAAGACTCTGGAAGATTTGTATTTCCCGGTCGCAAAACTGGAACCGGCTGAAATTCCTGCCAAAATCAGTATCTTCAGCTCTGAAGAATCAGGATGGAGAAAGGAAGAGCATTTCGACGGGAATCTCCATGTCGAATTTCGACCTCAAAACCATGAGGCCTACAAGGCGATATTGGGACAAGGAGATTTTCATCAAATAAATATAAGGACAGGAATATCCAGAATGGACGCTCTGGAACTAGCCAATATGGAGATTTTGAACCAACTTGGTTTCGGTCTCCTTAGGTCCGAAGACATCAAAATTATTGTGAGTGGGATCTGAAGTTAGATTTCCACTCGTATGATAAAAAAATTTGAAATCCCATGGGCTGAGCGCCTGTGGGATTTTTTACATCACGGCATTAAAAAAATACCCAAGTAAAATCATAAAAAATCCGACGATTCCGAAGAATGTAAGGAGTAATTTCATGCTCATAACTTTCTTTAAAATCAAAAATTCTGGTAAACTAAGTCCAACAACCGCCATCATAAAGGCAAGTCCGGTTCCGAGGGGAATTCATTTCGTGATAAGAGCTTGAATTATAGGAAGAATACTTGTAGCATTGGCATACATCGGTATCCCTAGAATTACTGAGATTGGTACTGCGAAAGGATTTGATTTGGTGATATATTTTTCAAAAAATCCGGTTGGAACAAACCCGTGAATTAGTCATCAAATAGCTACTCCAAGTAAAACATAGGGCATAATTTTCCAGACAAGAGAAAAACTGTCCTTACTTACTTCTCTTAAAAATTTATTCCATTTTCTGGTTTCTTCTTTTACTTCAGGTGGGACTCATTTATTTTTCCAAATAAATTCTGCCACTTCTCATTCCATTTTTAATTTCCCAATTATAAAACCTCAAAACATTCAAAGAAACATTCAAGAGGCTACATAAATAGCTGTGATTTTAAGTCCAAAAAGTCCTATAAACAAGGCAACCGCGACTTCATTGATAAGGGGTGATGTAATGAGGAAGGTAAATGTGATTCCAAGAGGAATTCCAGCCTTCAAGAATCCAACAAACATTGGAATACTTGAGCAAGTACAAAATGGAGTTACAGCTCAAAATAGAGCAGAAAGTAAATAATCAAATCAAAACATCTTGTTTTTTGCCAAGAAATCTCTGATTTTTTCAATCGGTAAGAAATGATTTATTAAAGTCATTAAATGAACAATAAAAATCATCAAGAAAAAAATCTTAATACTATCATAAATGAAAAAATTCAGTGCTTCTCCAAGATGAGAACCATCAAGTTTGAGCAAAGAATAAGAAATATAATCAGCAAAAATTTGTATAAAATCAAACATATTTTATTTTTTTAAAAGAGATAAAATTTCCAAAACACTCAAAACTTTTCCAGAACTTACGACTTTCTCATCTATTACGAGAGCCGGAACGGACATTATATTATAATCCATAATTTCTGCAATATCTGTAATTTTCTCAATATTTGCCTCTATAGAAGCAATTTTAACCGCTGATTTTACATTATTTTCGAGTGTCATACAATTTGGACAACCAGTTCCGAGGATTTTTATAGTTTTCATATTTTTTAAAATAAAGAATTAAAATTTATCCCAAACTCTTCCACACAAATTCAAATAAATTTCTCATCATAGTTGTGAGTTGAGCTTCTTTTATGTGAAGTCAGATTATTGGGTAGTTATCAGTGATCATTATAAGATTATCTCCAAAAATTATCATAGTTTCTGTTTGCCCGAAATCATCTCGCAATACGCGAGTTTCCCTCATAAAATCCATATCATTTTTCTGTAATTCCTTTCAAATATTCTCTTCATTTGTGATAAATCTCAGTTTAATTTTAGCTTCAAGTCTTTTAGTTGAGAAAATTTTGTCCTCATAATTGTAAATCGCCTCAAGTTTTGTCTCGTCTTTTATGTTTTGTTTTTTGTATTTAGAATTGGAAATCATAAGTATTTCTCACACATTTTTTCTTAAAGATTTTTCTAGAAGTTCATAATATGCCTCTTCTCACTCAAAATAACTCGCTTGTGGATCTTTTTTGTGAGGATTTTTTAAGGTGTCCAAATGAGGCACTAACTTCTCCGCAAGATCTAATTTTTTTCTTAAATCTCTTGTCTGTTTATTAAGATTTGTTATTAATTTTTCTGGACTTTCTGGGAAATAAGTAAGTATATTTTCTTTATCAATTTTTAAAACTAAATTCTTCTGCACAAGTCTATCAAGTGTCTGATAAACTGTCGCTCTCGGTAATCAAGTCTCTTTGACAATAGTCCCGGCTATCGCATTTCCAAACTGCAAAAGACTCAAATATATCGTAGCCTCATTTTTATCAAGCCCCAGTTCCTCCAGATATTTTGCGTATTTTGATGACATAAAAAATTATGTTAATTACTAATTTCTTGCTATTATATCACTTTTACCCCAAAATTACAAATTTATTTGTCTATTTCTGACGACAAAAAATAATCTCTCTAATTAGCCAGAAACTCTTGGATTTTTTAAAAAAGAAATGATAAATTTTGTGAAATATTTTAAAATGATTACTGTCACTCATGTCAAGGCAACTTGATTTCTTCAAAAAGAAGAATTTAGCTTTTAACCTTTAGAACTATGACAACGAAATTTTTAGATACAGACGGTCGTGTAATAGATTATGAAATAGCCGAGGAAATGGCATATATTGAGAAGCCTTTTAGGGAAAATAAATTAGGAATTATAAAATCAATATTCATATGAAGAGCTTCCGAGATATTAAAATGACAAGAAAAATCAGGAGAATTCTTAAATAAAAAAATAGAGTTTGAAAAAGAATTAGAAGAAAAATTAAGACTTGCAGAGGAATTAAGAATAGCTGAAGAGAGAAAAGCTGAAGAAGATAGAATAAAAAGAGATAAAGAAACCGAAAGACTCATCAAAGAAAAAGAAGAATTTGAATTAAGAAATCCGCAGGAATTAAAGAAATTAGATATATATATTAAGTATCTTCAAACTCAACCTGAATTATGAGAAGCAATAAATTTCTTATATGACTTTGCCAATAAAGCGAATGCAGAACGCTCGGATGATTCATATATTATTTATAGAAAAGCTAGACGGGCTTTATACCAAAATTTCTATAATAGAATTGACGCGAGTGATAATATGCGAGAAATTCTTATGATACCAACTGATTGGAGAACAACTGAAGATGATGAACTGTTTTTGTTTATGTTAAGTGAAAAAGATAGAAAAAATGAAAATAGCTTTTATAGAAGTAAAAGATGTATAAGTATTTATAGAGTATGAAATATATTTAACAGTTATCTTGAAAAATGTATGATGAATAAGTCTCTAGCAAGCGCTATGATAATAAAATACTGTGATGATTCTTGATATAATTTAAAAGAATATTGAACAAAAGTCTTTATCGAAGCAACTTTAAGAAAAAATGGAGAGAAATGACTTCTTGATTGTATGCCAACTGATAATCTTAGGGCAAATAATCATTTTATGAAATATTTTTGAGATGAAATTAATGAATTTGAGAGAGAACAAAAATCTCAATATAATATGAATAAAGAAGAATATAAAATTTTCTTAGAGAATGAAGAAAAAGAGAGATTACAAGAAATTGCAGAGCAATATAGAATTAAAAAGGAGGCAGAAGAAAAGATGGAACAAGAAAGAAAGAGAAAAGAAGCCGAAGAGCAAGCAAGAAAAGAACAAGAGAGATTACAGAAAATTGAAAGAGATGAATTAAGACAAAGTTTATTGAATATATAGACTACTCTCTTGAGAGACCAAAAAAACTGGCTTTTAGCCAGTTTTTTTTCTGAAAATTTTTGCAAAAATTATTTCTTAAATACTGTTAAGTTTCTAATAGCAAGATTATTTTCTGATCAGGCAGTACTATTTCAATAGGGTATATTAGTTTTTCTACCACCGTCATCCTTAAGGATAATTATTTTTGATTTCGGAAGTCAATCTTTTGTTAAATATGTTATATGAATTGTATAAAAATCAATATGAATTAGACTACCAATATGTCCATTTGATACATTAATATTTTGACTTAAAATTTGTTTTACTCATTCAGGATCTTTTACCAAAAGTGAAATATCAAGAAGATATTCATCTGGTGAATTATGCGCCTCTTTTTCTTCCTTCTTTTTAACTACTTTATAAGCCATTTGTGTTTCTGGATCATCTACTTTCATTTCAACATATCATTTTTGTTTGGTATAATTTGCAAAAGATGGTTGTTTTGTTTCAAAATCCTCACGAAGTTTTATTAACTGTTCTATTGGGCCAAGTATAACCTCTTGTTTTGGTACTTGAGGTATATTATTTTTTGGGGCTTCTCCTGCCATAATTTTATGTTTAAAAAGTAAATATAAGTTAATTATATCATATAATTTCTTTTTTTGCAAAAATTCTAGAGTTTAGTAAAATTATACTTATAAACTATACTTCATTGATAATTTCAAAACCCTTGTAACTTCCTACAATTGCAATTCAAATTACATATTTACTTATTCAAGATTCTTTAATTTTTTTCGCTGTTTCATTAAGTGTTGATCAAGACCCAACTGCATCATCAATAAGTAGAATCTTGTCTGATACAAAATCTTTATTTTTAATAAAAATCGTATCGCGAGCATTTATAATTCTATCTTCTTTTTTATTAAGAGATTTTTGAGAAACAATTTTATCTTTGAAAATTTTCAGTAATTTTAATTCCTTAAGATTTATATTTAATCATTTTTTTAATTCATCAAGAATTTGAATCTTTCTCTTAATTGAAGGTGGAATAAATGCAAAACTATCTATATTTTTCGCATTTATTAGATTTTCTATTGGGTTTTTTATATAATTTAAAACTTTATATATAATTTCTTTATCTGCCGTTTGTTTTCAATAAAACATTAAATTTCCAAGTAGAGTTTTTCAGTATTTTTCAATTGAATAAAAATCGAGATAGTATACTTCATCAAGATATACCTTTTCAAAAGTATTTTTCATTTTTTCCATTCAATCAATTAATAAAAAATTATTTTTGAATCTATTATATTTTTCTTGAGTTTTCTTATATATTTCTAATTCTTTTAGGGTATCTAATCATCTTTTTTCACACCAATTTTGAAATCATTCTATTCAATATAAAATCTGTCCATCTGGAGTAAATTCTAAAAAATTATTTAATAAAAATTCGCTATCCTCTCTCTTTATAGAAATAATATTTTTTTTAACTTCAACTACTGGAAAATAATAAACCTTAGGTGGAGAACCTACTTTATAAATTTTATTTTCATTTATAAGTTTTTTTAGATGTCTATGAATTATTTCATTTGAAAAACCTAAAATATTACTTATTTGAGTCACTCAAATAGGATATTTAAGGGAAATTATTTGCATTATTTTTTCTCTTGTATCAGTTTTCATTTGATTTTATTTATAATAGTTCATAGTTCATATAGAACCACGAACTATTATAATATTTTTTATTTAAAATACAAGTTTTTTTTAAAAAATTTTTGCAAAATTTCTAGAGTTTGGCCTTAAATTCCTTTGAATTTACCATTTTATATAGTATCTCTATATTATCGAAAAAATACACTTGGACTATTTCTCTGGGATTGATACATTTTCTGAAAAATCAGACATTATCTACAAAATCTGCATTTTTTCAAAAATCATATAGGAAACAAATATCAACAATTGACTCTGGATAGAGTTTTTCAAAGCGCTCTTTTAATTGTGTGAGCGTAGCTCATGTGCTTGTATCATGTTCACAAACTAGAATTTTTTTAGGATTTTTTGAATTTATCTTTCATTCATTTTCTCATATTTTTCTCCATACTGCCTCTTTTTTCCATTTTTTGTGCCACTCCATATATCCCACATTTCTACCAAACATTTCGTGTAAAGCTGCGACTCCAGTGCCACTTCCAAGTATTCAAATTGTAAGATCATAGTTATTTCTAAGAGTTTCAACTGCCATATTAAGGCTTTCGGCATTAAGTAATTGTTTAAATGGAATATTATATTTTTTACAATATTTCTCGAGTTGAGAATTTATTTTATCAATTTTTGTCTTAAAATAAGGCATCGAGTCAAAAAATGGATAACCCATTCCATACTGTCTTATATATTGCTCTGTTGCTATTCTTTTTTCGGATTTTGAGGCATAATTTAGAATTAATTCATAAATGTCAGCGTCGCGATAATCCATTCAGTTTGGAAAATATAGCCTTCTTTTACTTAAAACCTTTTTAGCCTCATTTTTATCTCACAAAAAAGATAAAAATTTCCTTCCAAGATATGAATTTCAACTTTTTAAAAAATATGAATAAAGTATTTTAGAGATTTTTTTGATTTTTTGTAATTCAAATTCACCTATTTTATCTCAAATTTTTTGTTGAGACTGAATGGATTTATTAATATTTAAACCAATTGAATCTAAATAAGTTCCAAATTCATTTACAAGCAAAATAAATAATTTTTCTGCGGTTAATTTTTCGGCATTTATTTGATTTAATAATCCATATAAATTTAATTTAAACTCATTCATATTATATAAAACATCAATATTTGTTCGTTCATTTTTGAGATTATTTTCTTCTTTTGATATATTCAAGATATCTCTAAAAATTCCTCTTTCATAATCTCTCATTTTCAAAAATGGAAAATCTTCTTTTGATAAGCTCTTGTTTTGATCTAAAATAGAGTTAATTCAAATAGAAACATGTCTCTTAAACAAAGAAACTTTCTTTTTCGCAGAAAAATCTTCACCAAAAGAAAGTCTTTTGATATAGTCATTCCTATAATTCCTATAATTATCACGATTTTTCATTGTTTTGTTTGTAAAAAACTTACTGAAATTAATATTAGTATAACATATTTTAGTAAAAATGGCAAAATTTGTGTTATTTGAAATTTTATGATACAATTAACTTGATATTTATAATTTTAATATAAATTTTTATGAACAATAATCCTACAGAATGAACTCTTTTACAGAATGGTGTAATATGACAAAATCAAGAAAGTAAGGAAAAAGAAACATGAATAAATTTTTTTAAAGATTTATTGAAGTGCTGATCTGTAATATCTACAGACGCTAGAAGTTTCTTTTGAGAAGAAAATTATATGAAGGATAATTTAGATAATTTCTGCTCTTTTATATGAGATAAAGAATGAAAATCTAGAGATTTTTTGATTGTATATAATTGAGTCGTATATTTTATTCCGTATCAGAGTAATTTATTTAACAGAGACGAATTTAGAAATAATCAAAGTGATTTATCTAAGCTTTTTGATAAACATTTATCTCAAAAAGAATGGGAATGAAAGCCTGATAGAATGAAAAAATGAGATTATATTTTATGAAAAATTATAGATGATTGGGATAATAAATTTCCAATGAAATCTATATTTTCCCATCATGATAAAATTTATTGATTTATAGAATGAAATAAAGAAAAAACGCTAAGTGATTATAAAAGAATTTGAGAGTTACTAAGATTTGATGATTCTCCATTGCCAGATTGAACTTTTTTCATGGTAAATGGTAAAAAAATATTACATCCTTATAAAGAATATGAAGTTAATTTCTATAAATGAGTTTATAATTCCATCTGAATACCAAATATAGATTTAGAGAGTATTTGAACTTTCTATTCAAATAATTCTGTATTATGTTTTGTAAATTCAACATGAAATACTTTTATAACTCAAAATACACAACCAGCACAAGAATTATTAGAGAAGTTTTGATATAAAGAAAGAGCTATGCAAGTTCCCTATTCTAATCAGGATGGCTGAGATTTTCAACTTGTTTCTAAATTAAAAAATAATCCAGTAACTGAAGAAAATAAAAAGAAATTTGAAGCGCGAATGGATTTTGTAAAGTGAATAAATGAAGAATCATAAATTTTATTTGTCTTATCCAGACAACAAAATATTATCTCACTAATAAGCCATAAACTCTTGTATTTTTTAAATATTTTACAAGAGTTTTTGTGAAATATTTTTAAATATGTATTCTCATCTTGTCAAGGAAATTTAATTTCTTTGAAAAAATATTTTATAACTTAACTTTTAATACTATGACAACTGATGATATTAAAAAAGATTGACTGAGTGAAAATCAGGGTGAAAAACCCGCAATTTCAAGCTCTTGGATTGATGACCTAGAAAAAGTTACAGATCAATTTAGAGAAGCATTTGATTGAATATTGGGTGATTGAAATTCAAAATCTAATTTAATTCTAAATTGAGATATTGCAGATAAAATTCTGGAAATTAGATGAGAAAGATTAAATCCCACAGATGTAGATAGTGATAATTGACACATTTGGGAAATGGTTTTTTCTGAAATTCTTCAAAATACCTGAGATTATAGATTTAAAAAAGGTATTTTCGTAACAGGCATTTCATGAATATCAGGCAATAATTGAACAGTTTGATTTTGAAAAATAATTCAACTGCTTGATCTATATCCAACACTTCCGGTGATACTTATAGATAATAAATTTTGAAGAGATGGTAGTTATGGCCCTGATGTAGTCGGTATAATGAGGAAAATATCTAAATATCCAAATGTAAGAATTTTTTCTATGAAGGAATTTTTTCAAAGAACTATCAAAGAAAGCGATGAATGAAAAAATACGACAAATGAGGAGATTAGAGATATTATGATAGAAAATATGATTTATTGAGGAAGAAGTTGAGTAGATAATGCTCATATTGAGAGAAATTTATCTGGTATTCGCCATGATCTATGACATGCTCTTAATGGTGTTGCAGATTATGATAAAAATAAACTCATCGGCAAAGCGAGATGACTTTGATTATCTTGAACTGATGAAGAAATCATAGACCAGGTGATGAATAGTAAGACCATAAAAACACAAAATAACGAATTTATAAGTATGAAATGAGTGTTTATTGATTGGGATGGTACATTATTTAAAGATTGAAAATTTAGAAAAGAACTTTTCCAAGAAGCCTTTAAGTTATCACAAGAAAAATGAATTTCATTATCTATATGGACTGGATGAGCGAATATTAACCAAATTTATCAAATTCTAGAACAAAACCAAATATTTTGATTTAATGTATGTAGCAAACAAGATTGCAGTTGATTGGAAGTTTCATTTACTTTCGATGACCTAGAAAAAGATAAATTAGAAGAAGAATATTGAGTAAAAATACTAGAACACAAACAAGTTTAGAACTAAAATTCAGATATTTGCAAAAATAGAAATAAAATGATAACATAGATATAAATTAATTTTTAACTTTAATAATTATGACAACGAATTTTGTTGACTTTCCTTATGGATTAAAGGATAATAATGGAAAAATAATAGATTCTCAAATAGCTGAGGAAATGGCATATATTGAAAAGCCTTACAGAGAAAATGAGCTTGGTATGCTGAAATCTATGTTTTCTTGTAGAGCAAATGAAATATTAAAGTGAGAGAAAAAAGCTGAGTATATTTGACAAAAATTATTTGAAAAAAAGAGAAAAAATCACGAACTAGAAATGCAAAAACAAAAAGAAATTCGTTTAAATAACTTGTTAAATGATTTTGAATTAATTGTAGAACAAAATGTCAAAAGAATTTACTGAGAACAATGGGATGAATTGCATAATAAAACTTTAAGTATAATTAATAGTCTAATGCGAGAAGGTGTATTAAGAGATAGATGAAAACTTACACAAGAGCCTTCACAAGTCTTTTTTTACAAAAATAGTTGAGAGAATTTTGCTTCTACTGCTTGGGATGAGCGAGTTTCTATAGATTTTTGAGATAAAAAAATGAATGAAAGAATTTTAAATATACTTATTCATTGATGAAAACAAGTTATCTTTGAGATTTTATGATTTGAAAAAGCCCGGGAATGACCGCGAGATTTTCCTGCAGACAAAATATTTACTCTCAGTGAATTTAAAAAACATTTTGGAAAAAAGATAAATCCACCAAAAGCATATTATGTATAACTTTATTACCTAAACCTTATAATTATGGTTAATACACCTAATCCAGCTAATGCTGGAAAACAAGAAATAGATACTACTTGAGAATTAATTGTAGAACAAACTACAAGAAAAAGTGTGGCTCAAATACTTTTTAATCCAAGTGATCCAAAATATAAAAAAGTGGAAGATTTGCCACGTGCTTTTCGTGATGACTTCATAAATACCGAAGATGAAACCGGATTTGTCCGCAAAGATGCAGACAAACACTTTATGGAGGCCCAAAGGCAGGCAGACAAAAATATTCGCCACGGAAAAACTGAATGACTAAATACTATGGATGTATTATATGACAGTATGTTAAATGAAGAAGAAATTTTAGCAAAAATTATAGCAAAAGGGGAATTTAATGGAATTCAAGAAGAAAGAGAAGTGGTCTTGAATTATAGTGGCTATCATAGTCCTAATGGGAAGCTAAATATGGGACCTGAAAAAATAAAAGAAAAGGTAGATATTACGAATGAATTATATGAGAAAAAAATCCTTAATAGAAATTTCTTTATGAAACTTGTTAATGCCGGAGTTACATTTCAAAATATATGAAAGACTCTTCCTTTAGAGCTTAGAAATGATAAAGAATTTCTTCTAAAACTTGCGGAAAAATCAGGGTATACATATATATGGATGAATGCTATCTCTCAGCAAATTTTACAAGATGAATGAAATGATTTTTTATTTAAATTAGTTGAAATTGGTGGTAATGTGTATGCTGAAAATAAAAATATTATTGAGGAATATTTTGCAGATAAAGATCATTTATTTGTTATTGATTATTTAAATAAAAACAATATTGAAATTGTTAGAAATACTGATAAAATATATTTAGTTATTATAGAAAAATTTAAAAATAATAGGTCAATTAAAGATATATTAGAAATTATGTTTAAATTATATCCAGAAATAGTATATAATGATATTTTTAGAAAATCTTATGAATTAAAAAGTATAGCACTTGGGGTATTAAGAGGAATGAAAAATGAAAATTCAGATAAAATAGTAAAATATCTTGAGAGAA
>AMFJ01025339.1_pt1 | contig 28904 bp, 32 predicted proteins | sample 427208 | NCBI WGS metagenome assembly AMFJ01 (sample SAMN02954298, study PRJNA114691) | groundwater metagenome | biome: aquatic; feature: subsurface aquifer; material: sediment; isolation source: subsurface aquifer sediment | place: USA: Rifle, CO | collected 2008-08 | reverse complement strand
TTACCAGTTACGCGGTGCGCTCTTACCGCACCTTTTCACCTTTTCCAAATGTTGCCATTTGGTAGTCTATTTTCTGTGGCACTTTCCGTAAACTCACGCTTCCCAGGGGTTACCTGGCATCTTGCCCTTGGAGCCCGGACTTTCCTCTGTATTAAAACAGCGACTGTCTCGGCTAACTCACCCAGAAGGATAGCTTATTTTTGGATAATAGACAAATTAGCGCGCCGCTAACTCCAATGCTTTTTGATAAAGTTCATTTTTTCTTTTACCGGAAATTTTTGCAGCCAATTCTACCGCTTGTTTTAAAGGCAAATCTTCTAATAATATTTTTAACAAATTCTCAGTTGAAATAACCTCAGCAGATCGCGGAACATCAGAACCCCCTTCGACTATCAAAACAATTTCACCACGCTGCTGATTTTTATCTTGTCTCACCCATTCAATTAAATCTCTTAATGGTGCAGAATAAATAGTTTCATATAATTTTGTTAGTTCGCGCCCGACTACAACTAGACGCTCGTCTCCCCATATCGTTTGCATATCCACTAAAGTATCTAAAACACGGTGAGGCGCTTCGTAAAAAACCATGGTCCGTGTTTCATTGCGTAATAACTCCAATTGCTTTAAACGTTCCTTTGTTTTGGGTGCTAAAAACCCCTCAAAACTAAAACGGTTGGTTGCAACACCGGCTGCACTTAAAGCAGTAATCATCGCCGAAGGCCCTGGTATGGGAACTACACGAATATTGAATTCTCTCGCCCTTCGCACCAAAAAATACCCTGGATCACTAATTAAGGGAGTTCCCGCATCACTGATGAGAGCAATCGATTTTCCTTCTTTAAGCCATGTGAGCAATAAATCAGTACGATCCCGTTCATTATGTTCATGCAATGCAAAAAGAGGGGTTGAAATGGAAAAATGCTGTAATAATGGCCTACTATGCCGGGTATCTTCAGCTGCAATATGATCCACTGATTTTAGGGTATCAATGGCGCGCGGGCTCATATCCTGCAGGTTGCCAATAGGCGTCGCCACGATATAGAGCGTTCCAAAATGATTTATATTCATAAGCTAAAATGGTATCTTATCGGCATTCATTTAAACAGGTTGGTTACATCGTAATGGCCAAAAACCGCTTTATTATCACATTATTCATTGTGTTTAGCATCTTGCAATTAACCGCATGCCAAACAAATGGAGCTTTGGGCGCAAATAATGCCAATTTGGCTGCCGGGAATCATGCTGTTAATTTACAAGGATTTCCGAATAATCCAGAATTTTTTCAAGGAAGCACACCTGTTATTTGGGGGAATTTACAACATGTATCCCTCCCCCAGTTAAATACCGCTATTCAACAAACAACCAATCCTAATACCCTTGGGTGGCTTTCCCTCGCTGTGATTAGTAAACAATACAGCACCAATACCACCGAACTCATTAATCAATTGATCATATGGCGGGCAGCAAATAAAGATCATCCCGCAAATGCTCTTTTCCCAGAAAATAGCGTATTAACTAGCATACAAAATAAAGCACCGCCCAAACATATTGTTTTGTTGCTGCCTTTACAAGGCGCACTCCGTAATTCAGGACAGGCTGTCCGTGATGGTTTTTTAAATGCTTATTACGAAACGCGTTCTGCTAAAGAACAGCAAACCATTTCATTTTTAGATACCAGCACCTCAAATGACATGATAGCGCTTTATCAACAAGCTATTGCACAACATGCAGATGCCGTGATAGGCCCGCTCACTAAAGAACAGGTGCAGCAACTCGCCGCATTAAATAATTTTCCTGTGCCAACCGTTGCATTAAATTATACTGACGTATGGTTTGGATCGTTACCCGCCAACTTTTATGAATTTGGATTATCTCCGCTAGATGAAACAAAACAACTTGCCGAGAAAGCGCACCAAACAGGACATACACGAGCACTACTCATTGCGCCTAACAATGAATGGGGATCACGTGTTGGAAAAACACTGACTGCTAATTGGGAAGCATTAGGCGGCAGCATGGTAGACACATTTTATTTTAATGAAGAAACCGATTTAAACCAAGGTATTGCAAATTTATTGCATGTTGATCCTGAAAAAGATGCAACTGCAATGAAAAAAGAAAATAATAAACAAGTATTATCAGAACAAAGAAGACATGATTTTGATGTGATATTTTTATTAGCGCCGCCCGAGAGCGCGCGTCAAATCCTGCCCTTATTAAAATATTATTACGTTGAAAAGACGCCGGTCTTTTCAACTTCTATTATTTATTCAGGTACGCCTGCACCTGAAAAAGATTCTGATTTAAATGGCGTTATTTTTTGCGATATTCCATGGACTTTACAAATGGCAAAAAGCAGCGGATCTAAAACAGACTCACGTTTTGACCGTTTATATGCAGTGGGACGCGATGCTTATCTACTCAGCAGCCAGATAACCCGCCTAACCGAATTACCTAATTTTCCTATTTATGGAGCAACAGGAGCATTAATGTTAACGCCTAAGCAACAAATTTATCGACGTTTAGCATGGGCTGAAATGCGCGATGGCCGCCCTTAATCTTCTAGCAGGCAAAGCCGCTGAACAAAAAGCCTGTGAATTTTTATTAAAACAAGGACTCACATTGATCAGTAAAAATTATCGCTGCAAACAAGGTGAGATTGACCTAATCATGCGTGATGGCCAAGATATCGTTTTTATTGAAATACGCTTGCGTACGAACAAAAATTTTGGCAGTGCTATTGAAAGTATTAATGAAAGCAAACAGAAAAAAATTTTGCGTACCGCCATACATTTCTTACGTGGACGACAATGGTTACATACAAAAAATTGCCGGTTCGATGTTATTGGCATGTCAGACAATCATTTTGAGTGGATTAAAAATGCTTTTACTGCGGATATATTATGAATACTATTTATGAACGAATAAAACATCAGTTTAGCGAAAGCATCCAAACCAAAATTAATTCGGCAGACATTCTTCCTCCTATTATTCAAACAGCCTGTGAACAGATAATACAATCCCTGCTTGAAGGACACAAAATTATGAGTTGCGGCAATGGCGGATCCGCATGTGACGCATTGCATTTTTCCAGTGAAATGTTAAATCGCTTTAAGGATGAGCGACCAAGTTTGCCTGCCATTGCTTTAAATGCAGATATCTCTACCTTAACAGCTATTGCCAATGATTATAGCTATCATGAGGTCTTTGCTAAGCAAATACGTGCGCTCGGCCATCCAGGTGATGTATTACTTGCTATATCAACCAGCGGAAATTCCACCAACATTTTAAATGCTATTAAGGCCGCGCAAGATCGAGAGATGATTGTAGTTGCCTTAACCGGCAATGACGGTGGTAAAATAGCAGAATTATTGAAAAATAACGATGTTGAAATTCGTGTCCCAGCAGCGGAAACTGCCCGGATTCAAGAAACACATTTACTCATTATTCATTGCATATGCGATATTGTTGATTATCAATTATTTGGTCACGGAGAAATGGCAACATGAAAAAATTAATTATCGTAGTCAGCCTCTTTCTATCTTTGCAAGGGTGTTTTTTTGTTGCGGGAGCGGCTGCCGGTGCTGCAGCTGTTGCAGTGGTTTATGATCATCGCAAATTAGAAAAAATATTGAAAGACCAAGAAATTACTAAACAAATTTCAGATAAAATAGGAAGTGTGCCTCACTTACAAGAAAACAACCACATTGAAGTCACCTGTTTTAACCGTGTTGTTTTACTCACGGGTGAAACCACAACAGCTGCTGAACGTCAACAAGCAGAAGATATTGCGAAGGGCGTGCCTGATGTTGTGAAAGTATATAATGAAATTACAATCAAGGGACCAACTTCATCCCTAACACGCGCCAGTGACTCTTGGATTACGGCTAAAATTAAAACTCAGATGCTTGCTACAAAAGATTTACAATCAGGCACTATTAAAGTCGTCACCGAAAATGGCAGCGTTTATTTAATGGGGATCGTCAGTCGAGAACAAGCCGATATGGCGGTTGAAATTGCCCGCCAAGTCGCTGGCGTACAAAGAGTTGTGAAAATTTTTCAATACACAAACTAATTTCAAATACAATGGACTGAATTAACATGGATAGTACTCGAAAAAAAATAGCTGTTTTTTTATTGGTTTCATTCGTTTCTTTTTCTTTGCAAGGCTGTATGAATGCGGCAATAACAAGCGGGCAAGCTGTTTATAATCGACAAAGTATTCAAACTACATTGAATGATCATTACGTAACGATGAAAGCTGAGCGGGAAATTTATTTAGATAACACCCGTTTTGCTAACACACGAGTTTCAGTCTCAAGTTTTAATGGTGTAGTATTACTGACAGGACAAGTTCCAGAAGCTTCTCAAAAGGAAGACATTGAAAAAATCGTTAGAAAAATTTCAGAAGCTGATGAAGTTCATAATTTAATTACCGTCTCAGCACCAGCCTCTGCTTTGGTACAAGTGAGTGATTCATGGATTACTACGAAAATTAAATCAAAATTACTTGCAACCAATGGAGTTGACCCGGCCCAAATTAAAGTCATTACTGAAAATGGCGTTGTTTATTTAATGGGTCTTCTGCCAAAGGAAGAGGCGGAGATCGCCACAGACCTTGCGAGAACGACGGATGGAGTACAGAGTGTAGTTACCATTTTTGGATATATCACAATCAGTAAAACGTAAGGTACTTTTTTCCGATGCTACTCAACCAATCGTAAGTGAGAACGTTTTTTGTCTGTTTTAAGCGTATCGGCTGTCTGCCCTGTTGAAGTGTCTGACCACCCTTCCTCTGTCTCATCATCTTCATAATCAAAAAACATTCCCTGCTGATTTTCCTGCGCATAAATCGCCAGAACAGATTTGAGAGGAACAGAAATAATATGCACTACACCCGAAAAAGAAGCCCTAAATTCAAGAACATCTTTAGTAATTTTAAAATCACGAACAGCATTTGGAGAAACATTTAATGTAATTTGATTATTTTCGATAAATTCTTCGGGGACTTTACAACCACGAATTAATGCATTAATTAAAACGAATGGTGTGCACGCACTATCAACAATCCAATCATAAAAGGCACGAATCAAGTAAGGTTTATTAGATAACATGGAGAGACCTCGTCCATACTACATTTTAGATTAAACTGCTTCCGTATAAGGTGCTTTACGTAAATCTTGCTCGGCTTCCGTTAAGCTAGCTTGAAAAGAATCACGCGCAAACATGCGTTCAGCATACTTATAAACTGCTTTAGCTTCAGGCGGTAAAGTAATACCCCATGAAGGCAATCGCCACAAAATAGGTGCAATACAGCAGTCAATCAATGAAAATTCTTCATTCAAAAAGAAAGCAGAACTTGCAAAAACAGGCGCGAGTTTTACCAAATAACCCCGCAATTCCTTACCTGCTGCCTGAACCTCTGCAGATTTACCTTGCTCAATTTTATGAACCAAGCTGCTCCATTCCCGATCGACACGATAAATCATTAAACGTGTTTTAGCGCGCGCGACGGGATAAACCGGCATTAAAGGCGGATGTGGAAAACGCTCATCTAGATATTCCATGATGATGTTTGCATCATACAAAACTAATTCGCGGTCAACTAACATCGGCGTAGTTCCGTATGGATTCAATTCGTGTAAATCTTCTGGTTTTTCATTAGGGCCTACATTAATTACATCAACTGAAACGCCTTTTTCTGCTAATACAATACGCACGCGATGACTCATAATATCGAGCCCGCCTGAATAAAGCGTCATGATCGATCGTTTATTGGCAACAATTGCCATTTCTGCATACCTCTCAAAATAACACTTCTAGACGACTGGCTGGGGGACTAGGATTCGAACCTAGGTTAACGGAGTCAGAGTCCGCTGTCCTACCGCTAGACGATCCCCCAACAGGACTTTGTAATACTTTCCTAAGAACACTCCATGATTGAATAAAAAAATGGACTAACGTTTAGAATACTGCGTATCTTTACGAGCCTTCTTCAATCCGACCTTCTTACGTTCTACTTCGCGTGCATCACGCGTTAAATAACCGGCGGTACGTAACAATTTGCGCACTGAGTTTTCGGCATAGATATCGGCACCGCTCTCACGTTCAAATTGTAACAGTGCACGTGCAATACCATGACGGATAGCGCCTGCTTGACCGTTAATGCCGCCGCCCTTGACTTTTACCGCCACATCAAACTGATTTAATAGCTGCGTCACCTCAAGGGGTTGACGCACAATCATTTGTGATGTTTTACGTCCAAAATAATTTTCGAGCACCTGATTATTCACTGTAATGCTGCCTTTGCCTGGTGTTAAGTATACGCGCGCAGTCGATGTTTTACGACGGCCGGTACCATAATAGCGTTCTGTTACTGCCATAAGTTTATTCCAAATCTAATTGCTGGGGTTGTTGTGCTGTATGAGGATGATCAGCACCTGCATACACTTTTAATTTGCGGTACATAGCACGGCCTAATGGATTTTTAGGTAACATGCCTTTTACTGCAATTTCAATAATCCGTTCTGGTTTTTTTGCTAATAGTTTATCAAAAGCTATTTCCTTGATACCGCCAGGATAACCCGAATGGCTGTAATAAATCTTATCTTTGGATTTATTACCACTGACCTTCACTGATCGCGCATTAATAACCACAATATAGTCGCCTGTATCAACGTGAGAGGTATAAATAGGCTTATGCTTGCCGCGCAAGCGCTTTGCGACTTCGCTAGCAAGTCTGCCAAGTGTTTTCCCTGATGCATCAATAAGATACCACTGATGACTGGTCGTTTCATTTTTTGCGTTATAAGTTCTCATCTGACTCCTACTCCAATGGAGCAAAACAATATAAAAAAGACGTTGAATTTTATAGCAATGCCCGATAACAAGCAAGCGGAGCGCGCGATTTTGGCTTAATTTTTAGAGGGTATTTAAGCACAAAAAGACTATCTTTTATAAAAGAGTTAGATTTTAGCCTGTTTAGAATCCTTTTTCAGATCTTATCTTATATTTTTCGTGTTTTGTTACAAAAATACTCGCAAAATTATCAAGATATGTTATTGTAGGCATTGCATCATTTTGACTTATTTTAAAGAGGAATCAACAATGGCTGCTAAAAAAGTTTCTGCCAAATCTAGAAGGAAATCTGTAAAGAGGAAATCAGCAAAAACAGCAATGAAGGCCGCATCTAAAAAGGTGGCAATACCAGTCGTCAAAGATCCTTTAACCAAAAGCGGTATTTTAAGAGCGTTAACGGATATGACTGCTCTACCCAAAAAAGATGTTAATGCAGTTCTTGATGGAATAGGTACATTGATTGAGCTACATGTTAAATCACGCGGTCCTGGCAAATTCGTGATGCCCGGCCTCATGAAAATTAGCGTCGTCAAAAAACCCGCGACACCTGCCCGAAAAGGTAGAAATCCCTTTACTGGCGAAGAAATCATGTTCAAAGCTAAACCTGCTCGCAGAGCAGTTAAAATTAGAGCACTCAGAAAGTTGAAAGAGATGGCGCTCTAAAATACTCCACAATCTAGATCATCGCTCTCAATTAACCTTGTGAGCGATGATTGGTTATCTTTATAGCGTCATTGTGTGGACAGTTATATATTTTATTTTTATTTCGCTAATTCTTCTTTGACGACCGCTGCAAGCTGATCTGCTAACTGCCTCACGCGCACCTCATCATTCCCTTCAACCATCACGCGCACCAGGGGCTCTGTTCCAGAGCGTCTCAGCAGTACTCGGCCTGTTGCGCCTAAAGAGCTTTCTGCCTCATGAAGAGCAGCGCGGACACTAACATTTTGGATGGGGTCAACATCTTGCGTCACACTGACATTGACTAAGACTTGCGGATAACGATGCAATCCTTGTTTTAATTGCGCGAGTGATTGCATTTTATGACACATCGCTGAGAGAACTTGTAGTGCAGTAATGATGCCATCGCCTGTGGTAATCGCATCCGAACAAATAATATGGCCGGAAGGTTCGCCGCCTAAATGCCATTGACGCTTCATCAATTCAGCCACAATATATCGGTCACCTACCGGTACTCGCACTAAATCAAAACCCATTTCGCGAATCGCAAGCTCAAGGCCTAAATTAGACATAAAAGTACCCACTAATCCGCCTTTTAAAAGACCCAATTCATGGTGGTGTTTTGAAATAATATAAAGCAAATCATCACCATCTAATACTTGGCCTTCATGGTCAACCATAATGACACGATCGCCATCACCATCTAAGGCAAGACCTAAGTCTGCTTTTTCACGCACAACCGTTTGTCTTAAATTGTCTGTGTGTGTTGCGCCGCATTCTGAATTAATATTTAATCCATTTGGCTCAATGCCAAGTTCGAGAACATCTGCGCCCAATTCCATAAAAACACTTGGCGCGATGTGATAAGCTGCACCATTTGCACAATCAACTACTATTTTCAATCCGCTCAAAGTAATATCGGATGACACCGTACTTTTACAAAATTCAATATAACGGCCAGGTGCATCCACAATACGGATCGCTTTGCCAAGCTCTGCGGAATCAACCGTTGTCATGGTTTTTTCTAACTGTTCCTCAATTGCAATTTCCAATTCGTCTGGTAATTTTGTTCCTTGTGCTGAAAAAAACTTAATCCCATTATCATAATAGGGATTATGCGAAGCGCTAATCACAATGCCCGCTTGAGCACGCAAGGTACGCGTTAAATAAGCAATAGCCGGCGTTGGCATAGGCCCTAACAAATGAATATCAACCCCTGCTGCTGCAAGACCTGCTTCAAGCGCTGATTCAAACATATAGCCAGATATACGCGTATCTTTTCCAATTAACACCTTACCAGATTCTTGACGCGCCAATACTTTACCGACTGCCCAGCCTAATTTTAAAATAAAATCGGGTGTCACAGGCCATATACCTACGCGCCCGCGAATTCCATCAGTCCCAAAATATTTACGTTGTGGTTTTTCAGTAGAATTACTCATCATGCGCAGAATGCAGTCCTTGATTATCGTCTTTTTTCAAAATCTCCGGTGTATCTTGTTCATCAACAGGCGGCGGTGTTTTAATTTTCTCTTTTTTACTATTTCCATCTTGCCAATCAGAAGGCTCGCGCGCGGGTTTACCTGACATCACATCTTGAATTTGCTCTTGCCCTATTGTTTCATATTTAATAAGCGCCTCAGCCATCGCATGCAGTTTGTCTAAATTTTCTTTGAGAATTTTTTCTGCGCGTTGGTAATTACGATCAACAATGACATGGATTTCTTGATCAATCAGACCTGATGTTGTTTCAGAAATTTCTTTATGCCGCGCAACCGCATGGCCTAAAAACACTTCTTTTTCATCTTCTCCAAAAGTGAGCGGGCCTAATTTTTCAGAAAGCCCCCATTTAGTCACCATATTTCGCGCTAGCTCTGTTGCTTTTTGAATATCATTGGAAGCACCGGTTGTCACTTTACTGGGCCCAAAAATAATGACTTCTGCAATCCGGCCGCCAAATAAACTGGAAATCTTACTTTCTAAATGTTCTTTGCTATAACTGTAACGATCACCTTCCGGTAAGAACATCGTCACGCCTAATGCCCGGCCGCGAGGAATAATAGTGACTTTATGGACTGGATCATGTTCAGGCACTAAAAGGCCTACAATGGCATGGCCCGCTTCATGATACGCTGTTAATTTCTTTTCTGATTCACTCATCACCATTGAACGGCGTTCAGCGCCCATGATCACTTTATCTTTTGCTTTTTCAAATTCTAGCATGCCTACTGCACGTTTATTTGCGCGCGCTGCAAACAAAGCCGCTTCATTGACAATATTGGCAAGGTCTGCACCCGAAAATCCAGGCGTACCTCGTGCAATCACCCCAGGATTCACATCATCTGCCAAAGGCACTTTACGCATATGAACACGAATAATTTGCTCACGCCCCCGCACATCCGGTAAACCAACGACGACTTGACGATCAAATCGGCCGGGACGCAATAATGCATTATCCAATACATCAGGACGGTTAGTGGCCGCAATCACAATCACACCCTCATTGCCTTGAAAACCATCCATTTCAACCAATAATTGATTAAGCGTTTGTTCACGCTCATCATGACCGCCGCCAAGACCCGCACCGCGATGACGGCCGACCGCATCAATTTCATCAATAAAGATAATACAGGGCGCTTGTTTCTTGGCTTGCTCAAACATATCGCGTACACGTGATGCGCCCACGCCAACAAACATCTCAACAAAGTCAGAACCGGAAATTGTAAAGAAGGGAACTTTAGCTTCCCCTGCCACTGCTTTCGCTAATAATGTTTTGCCTGTTCCAGGAGGGCCAACCAGTAGCACGCCCTGCGGAATTTTGCCGCCCAATTTTTGAAATTTACCCGGGTCACGTAAAAATTCGACAAGTTCTTTGACTTCTTCTTTTGCTTCATCAACTCCTGCAACATCTGCAAAAGTGACTTTGACTTGATCTTCACTTAATAAACGCGCGCGGCTGCGTCCAAAAGAAAATGCACCGCCTCGTCCACCGCCTGTTTGTTGACGAAGCACATAAATCCAAATGGCAAAAAGAACAATCCAAGGTAATAAACTAAGTAAATGCACCAAGAGTCCTGGTTGTTCTGGCGGTTTACCTTTCACATTGACACCCTTATTAACGAGCTCTTCCAAAAGCTGTGTATCATTGGCCATCGGCAAATAAGTAGCAAATATCTTATTATTTTGCATAGTGCCTATTAATTCTTGGTCAGAAATAGTGACGGAACTCACATTGCCTTGCTTGACTTCACTGATAAATGCAGAATAAGTGATGCGTTGCTCCGCTTCACGTCTTGGCCCAAAAACATTAAATACGGAAACTAAGATGACCCCAGCCACCATCCATAACAGTATCGTTTTAATCGTGTCATTCACCTTGCGGCCCCTTTTGCACTATCTCATCGCTCATCTATTCATGATACCTGAAGTAAAATCGAGAAACTACCTTGAACCCTTTTAACCCCTAATTTTTTGCCAGCAAATAGACTTCCCGCGAGCGGTCTTTGGAAGCCTTGGGTTTACGAATAACAACTTTTTTGAAACAACCGCGTAAATTTAACAAAAACGCATCAAAACCCTCTCCTTGAAACACCTTCACTAACAAACCGCCTTTTCGATGTAATACTTTTTGCGCCAAATCAAAAGCTAATTCTGCTAATTCTAAAGAGCGCGGCTGATCCACACTCACAATACCGCTTATGTTAGGTGCCATATCCGATATCACCCAATCCACTTTGGTATCGCCCAAGGTTTTTAATAATTCATCTAAGACGGAAGGCTTAGCAAAATCACCTAAAATAAATTCAACACCCGGAATCGGTGACATCGGTAAAATATCAAGCGCAATCACGCGCCCTGTTTTTCCCACCCATTTGGCAACCACTTCCGACCAACTGCCTGGTGCTGCACCCAAATCAATGACTACCATGCCTGGCTTAAATAATTTACCGCGCTCTTGCAGTTCTTCTAACTTATAAACTGCACGTGCGCGCGCACCAGTTTTGTGAGCTTTTTTGACATAAGGATCTGAAAAATGTTCGTGAAGCCAACGACGGCTGCTCTTGCTACCCGGCATTAAACATAAGCCACTTCAATAATTTCATATTCCGTGACACCCTCAGGTGTGCGCACTTCCACAAGATCGCCTTCATATTTACCAATCAGTGCGCGCGCAATCGGGGAGCTAATTGAAATTTTATTATCGTTAATATCCGCTTCATCATCCCCAACAATTTTATAACAAGCTTTTGTCGCTGCATTTTTATTATTTAAAGTGATAGTGGTACCAAAGATGACTTTACCGGTATTTTCAATTTGAGTGACATCGATGACTTGCGCAACCGATAATTTATTTTCAATTTCCAAAATACGTCCTTCAACAAAACTCTGCTGCTCGCGCGCCGCATGATATTCTGCATTTTCTTTTAAATCCCCATGCGCCCTTGCTTCTGCAATAGCATTAATAATTTTAGGACGCTCAAGCGTTTTTAAACGGTGTAATTCTTCACGCAATTTTTCAGCGCCAAGCACTGTCATAGGAACTTTATTCATATCATTTCCTTAAAATTTCATTTCTTCAAAAAATTTTTTGACTTTATCAAACCAAGAATTTGATCTAGGATTGTGTTTATTATCCAGAGAAAGGGTTTTTTCAAATTGAGCCAGCAATTCTTTTTGTTTATGCGTTAAGTTGACCGGTGTTTCGACGATCACTTTACATAACAAATCGCCTTTACTGCCGCCCCGCACAGAAGGAATTCCCATATTTTTTAGACGAAACACTTTACCGGATTGTGTTTCTGCCGGCACTTTCAGTTTGATCCGCCCCGTTAATGTAGGCACATCTAATTCACCGCCTAAAGCGGAAGTTACAAAACTAATAGGAACTTCACAATGTAAATGCGTGCCCTCCCGTTCAAAAATGGGATGAGGCGTTACGGTAATCTGCACATATAAATCACCCGGTGATGCGCCAGGCTCTCCTGCTTCGCCTTCTCCGCCTAAACGAATTCGATCGCCCGTATCGACGCCAGGCGGTATTTTAACCGATAATTTCTTAGTTTGTTTTAGCCGCCCTTTCCCGCGGCAAGAAGAACACGGATCTAAAATAATTTGTCCCTTCCCGCGGCAAGAAGGACAAGTTTGCTGTACCGAAAAAAATCCTTGTTGGATCCGAATTTGTCCATGACCGCCGCAATCTTGGCAAGTAACAGGTGCTGCTCCTTTCTTAGCGCCGCTACCGCCGCAATCGCTGCATAAAACTTGCGTTGGAATCGTGACTTCAACCACTGTTCCAAGAACCGCTTGCTCTAAAGTGATTTCGAGATGATAACGTAAATCAGAACCTCGCGCAGGGCCCGCTCTTCCGCCGCTAAAAATATCACCGAAAATATCGCCAAAAATATCACTAAAATTCATGCCGCCCATTCCGCCAAAACCACCGGCATCTTGGGCACTATGACCAAATTGATCGTAGGCTGCGCGTTTACGAGCATCAGACAACACTTCATAAGCTTCGCGTGCTTCTTTGAATTTTTCTTCTGATGCCTTGTCATGATTGGTACGATCAGGATGATATTTCATGGCCAAGCGGCGAAACGCTTTTTTAATTTCATCCTCGCTTGCGCTACGCGAAACACCTAAGGTTTCATAATAATCATTTTTTGCCATCGGATTTATTCGTTTTTATTTTTTATGATCATCTTTGACTTCTTCAAATTCCGCATCAACCACTGTATCTCCTTTTTGGGCGCCACCTTCTCCCGCTGATTGCGATTGCGCACCTGCGGCCTCTCCGCTGCCTGGTTGTTGTTGAGATGCATAAAGTTTTTCTGCCATTTTAGATGATGCGTCGGTTAAATCTTTCGTTTTTGCTTCGATCAAGTCCTTATCATTTCCTTTGATGGCTTCTTTCAGTGCATCGATAGCACGCTCAATTGCGCTGCGCTCATCAGCCGATACTTTATCCCCCGCTTCTTTCAAGGATTTTGAAACAGCGTGGATCATATTATCTGCTTGATTACGTGCTGTCACTAAATCATGGAACTTACGATCTTCTTCCACATTGGCTTCTGCATCTTTCACCATGTTTTTAATTTCATCTTCAGAAAGACCGCTGGATGCTTTAATGACGATCGATTGCGCTTTGCCGGTCGCTTTATCTTTAGCAGATACATGCAAAATACCATTTGCATCAATATCAAAATTAACTTCAATTTGCGGCATACCGCGTGGCGCTGGCGGAATATCAGCTAAATCGAAACGACCCAATGATTTGTTCGCTGATGCCATTTCACGCTCACCTTGCAATACATGCACAGTAACAGCTGTTTGATTATCACCTGCGGTTGAGAAAACTTGGTTTGCTTTGGTTGGAATTGTCGTATTTTTTTCAATAAGCTTGGTCATGACACCGCCCAACGTTTCAATGCCTAATGAAAGCGGCGTGACATCAAGCAATAACACATCTTTGACAGAACCTGATAACACAGCGCCTTGAACTGCTGCACCAATGGCGACAGCTTCATCGGGATTAATATCACGGCGCGGTTCTTTGCCAAAGAATTTTTTAACCGTTTCTTGCACCATCGGCATGCGTGTTTGGCCGCCAACTAAAATAACATCGACGATATCATTCACATTAACATTGGCATCTTTAATCGCAATTTTGCAAGGCTCAATGGTGCGTTGAATCAAATCTTCCACTAAAGATTCTAGTTTTGCGCGGGTAATTTTAACATTTAAGTGTTTCGGACCGCTGGCATCCGCTGTAATGTACGGTAAGTTGACATCGGTTTGCTGCGCAGATGACAATTCAATTTTTGCTTTTTCTGCCGCTTCTTTTAAACGCTGCAAAGCAAGCGGATCGTTACGTAAATTAATGCCGGACGATTTTTTAAATTCATCAATTAAATAATTAATTAAACGTAAATCAAAATCTTCACCGCCTAAGAACGTATCGCCATTGGTGGATAACACTTCAAACTGATGTTCGCCATCCACTTCAGCAATTTCAATAATGGAAATATCAAATGTACCGCCGCCAAGATCATAGACTGCAATTTTGCGATCGCCTGGTTTTTTGTCTAAACCAAATGCTAAAGCGGCAGCGGTCGGTTCGTTAATAATACGTTTTACTTCAAGGCCTGCGATGCGTCCTGCATCTTTAGTGGCTTGCCTCTGGGAATCATTAAAATAAGCGGGCACTGTAATCACCGCTTCAGTCACAGGATGTCCCAAATAATCTTCCGCTGTTTTTTTCATTTTCATGAGCACTTGCGCGGAAATTTGCGGCGGCGCTAATTTTTTATTACCCAATACTTCAATCCATGCATCGCCATTGTCTGCTTTAATAATTTTATAAGGCACAATTTCTTTATCTTTACGCACCACTTCTTCATCATAACGACGGCCAATTAAGCGTTTTGCCGCATAAATTGTATTAGCAGGATTTGTGACAGCTTGACGTTTTGCAGGCTGGCCCACCAAAACTTCGTCATTTTCAAGATAGGCAACAATAGAAGGAGTGGTACGATCGCCTTCTGCATTTTCAATGACTCGTACTTTGTCGCCTTCCATGACGGCGACACAGGAATTCGTTGTTCCTAAATCAATACCAATAATCTTACTTGCTGCTGTTGCCATGTGTGTCTCCAAAAAGAAATTGTTACCTTATATATAGGGGTTGTTTTTCATTTTTCAATCATTTTTATTTTGCAACAACGACCAAAGCGGGTCGGATTAGCCTATTATTCAATAAATAGCCCTTTTGCAATACAGATAAAACCGTGCCTGATTTGGCGTCTGGACTCGCTTCAGCAGCAACCGCTTGGTGTTGCTCTGGATTAAAAGGCTGCCCCTCCGGACTAAGTTGCTGTATACCAAACTTTTCAAATGCTGCATATAACATCTTAAGTGTAAGACTCACACCATCTAATAAGGTGCCAGATCCCGAGGGCTCATCAGCATGCGAAAGTAAAGCACGCTCCAATCCATCAACGCTAGGTAAAAGCTCAAGCACAAATTTTTCGAGCGCATATTTATGCGCATTGGCTACATCACGCTCAGTACGCCGCTGCATGTTATCCATTTCAGCTTGCAAACGAAGCAGACGCTCCCAAGATTGGGTCGCCTTTTCTTCAGCTTCTGTTAATTTTTGCTGCATTTCTTGATAAGAGGGATGATCAATCATTTCCACATCCGGCTGATCTTCCGTATCTACATATTCCGATTTTTCCTCTTCGTCTGGCAATTTATCTTTTAACGATGCGGTACTACTCGTTTTTTTATTCGCTGACACAGTTTCCTCCATAACAAAAAGATATATTTTCTATATAGGGTTCCATTACGCTTGATTCAAGGCTGCCGATAATAATTTTGCTGTGACATCAACTGCTGAAATAACGCGTTCGTAAGACATGCGCGTAGGCCCAATGACCCCTAAGCTGCCAACTAACTCGCCATCGACAGAATAAGAAGTCGTTACAATACTACAATCATCAAACACTTGATAACCTGATTCATTACCAATAAAAATTTGAATGCCTTCAGCTTGTAATGCTTGATCTAACAAATTTAAAATATCTTGTTTTTGTGTGATCGCATCAAACAAGAGACGCAATCGCTCTAAATTAGCTTCATTTGAATGATGCAATAAATGATTTTGTCCTGCTACGATATAATCTTTACTGCTCTCTTCCGTGTCCAAAAATGTTTTGCTCGCAATATCCATCGTAGTTTGTAATAGAGACGTCATCTTATTTTGATCTTGCCGGATAGCTTTCGAGAGAGTTTCTCGTATGGTCAGTAAATCTTTACCTGCATAATGCGCATTTAAATAATTGGCTGCCTGCTGCAGTTCACTTTGAGTGTAAGTGCGATCAGCATAGAGAATTCTGTTTTGCACTTCTCGATTATTTAAGACTAAAATGACTAACACACGATTGGATGAAAGCGGTAAAAATTCTACATGACGCAACTCCGTGCGATTACGTTTTGGTAAAGCCACGACCCCAGTCAATTGGGTCAGGCCCGATAAAAGGGATGATGCCGACTGCAACAGATGCGATAAAGTAAAATCGGGATTCAATTTACTTTTAAGCGCTGATACTTCCGCATCTTGCAAAGGTTTAACGGTTAAAAGACTGTTAACAAAAAACCGATATCCCCGGGAGGTAGGGACACGGCCTGCTGAGGTATAAGGGGATGCCAAATAGCCTGCATCTTCTAAGTCCGCCAAAATATTACGGACGGTAGCGGGACTTAAACCCAAAGCATACTCTTCCGCCAGCGTTTTTGACCCGACAGGATTACCGTCTTGAATGTAGCGCTCAACCAAAATTTTCAATACCCTCAAAGCGCGTTGATTCACTGATGTATCATTCATAATTCACCTATGGTGCAGGAGCTAAATATAACATAGAATTTCAGGATCGTGCACCGAATGTCCAATTTAATTCTATGAATAGGAAACAAGCATGACGACCCCCTTTAAAACGATTGGTATCATCGGCCGGATGCGGACCGCAGGCGTTAAAGAAACGTTAAGCGCTCTGATTAAATATTTAAATAAGCTTAAATTACCTATTTATGTTGAAGAAGAAACCGCTGAATCTTTACCTGAAAAAAACTTAAATATTATTCCTCGAGAACAGCTTGGTAAACATTGTCAGTTGTTAATTGTCGTCGGCGGCGATGGCAGCTTATTGCATGCTGCACACATTGCGGTGAACCAAGATTTGCCTGTACTCGGCATCAATCGCGGTAGCTTAGGGTTTTTAACCGATATTTTGCCGATTGAACTTGAAAAAATTGAAGCCATCCTGCAAGGACACTATTTATTAGAAAAACGTTTTTTACTCACGAGCTCCATTGAACTCCATGGTAATAATATCGGCCAAGATGATGCGCTAAACGAAGTCGCCATTATTCCCGATGCAATCCCGCATATGATTGAATTTGAAATTTATATCGAAGATCAATTCGTTTGCAGTCAAAATTCTGATGGATTAATTGTTGCAACGCCCACAGGTTCTACTGCTTATGCATTATCAGGCGGCGGCCCTATTTTACATCCGCAATTAGATGCAATTGTATTGGTGCCTATGTTTCCGCATTCTCTTAGCAACCGTCCCATTGTCATTGAAGGCAATCAGCGCATACATGTCATCATTTCACCCAATAACATTACCTCACCCCGTTTAAGCTGCGATGGACGCGCAAATATTCACACACCGCCCGGCAGCCGCATTACCATTCGCAAAAAACCGCAGCAATTACATTTGATTCATCCGTTGGATTATCATTATTACGAAACATTACGCAGCAAATTGCACTGGGGAAAAAAATTGAATTATATGGAATAACTATTATGCTTACACAAGTGACTATCCACAATTTAATTACGATTGAAAAATTATTATTAGAATTTAAAACAGGAACAACGGTGATTACCGGTGAAACTGGAACTGGTAAATCAATTTTAATTGATGCCATTGAATTAGCCTTAGGTGCACGCGCATCTGAGCAAGTGGTTGGGCCCTTGGGAGATAAAACAGATATTACGCTTTGTTTTGATGCAAGCAAATTACCTGATGCACGCGCCTGGCTTAGTCAGTATGATCTTTCGGAAGACACACATGAATGTATGATTCGCCGCACCATCACAGCTGATGGGCGATCACGCAGCTACATTAATGGCATGCCGACAACACTCGCGCCTTTACGAGCATTAAGCGAACTATTAATCGATATTCATGGTCAACATGAATATCATTCTTTATTAAAAATGGAAAAACAACGAGACATATTGGATGATTTTTCCGGCCATACACATCTTGTTGATCAAGTGAAAGCAATAGCGGAAGATTGGCGCGCACTCAATCAAGAAATTATTTCGCTTCAAAAACGCATGATTGAGCGCGAAACTCAAATTGAGTTATTGCAATTTCAATTGCATGAATTAACAGAGCTTAATATTACGCCTGATGAATTTCAAGCATTAGATCTCGAACATAAACAATTAGCACATGCAGATGAATTGTTGCAAAACATTAATCAATCTGTCGCTTGTCTCACAGAAAATGAGGAAGTAAATGCCCTTTATTTATTGAATCAAGCATTGCATGCATTAGAAACTGTGTCGCAAGTCGATCCCAAAATCACTGCCTGGATTGGAAATATCAAATCAGCCATCATTGAAATCAGTGAAGTAGAAAATGATTTGCATCGTTATCTTGAGACTATCACACTTGATCCTGAACGACTCATCTTTATTGAGCAACGTATTAGCGCATTATTTAATTTAGCGCGCAAACATAAAATATCACCGAATGAATTATTTGATTTTCAGCAAAATTTATCAAAAGAATTAAATGAAATCACCAAAAGTGATGAACGATTACAAGAATTCATTCAAAAACGTGAACAACTTGAGAAAAATTATTTGAATACTGCTAAAAAATTATCAGCGAGCAGAAAAAAATTTGCAAAACAATTAACCGATGACATCGAGGGTATTATTCATACACTTGGTTTGCCGCATGCTGAATTTTATATTGAGTTTGAGTCAGAAAATATGGATTTTTCGCCTCATGGTTTAGAAAGAATTATTTTTCAGATTAAAACTAATAAAGGACAAACCAAAGAGGCGCTTGCAAAAATTGCATCGGGCGGAGAATTATCACGGATTAGTTTAGCCATTTACATTGCAACCGCAAAAGCACACACCACACCTACTTTAATTTTTGATGAAGTGGATGTAGGCATCAGCGGCGGCACCGCAGAAATTGTCGGCAAATTATTACGGCGTTTGGGTAAAACCCATCAATTGATCTGTGTGACACACTTACCGCAAGTGGCCGTCCAAGGAGACCAGCACTTACGCGTTGAAAAAATTACTCACGCAAATTCGACTAAGACCTATATCAAAATGCTTTCTAGTGATGAAAAAATAAAAGAAATTGCTCGTATGTTAGGCGGCATTGAAATCACTCCAAAAACGCTCGCGCACGCTGAGGAAATGCTTGAAAAGGTGGAATAACGAGTGTCTCATTGACAAATTCACCCTGCTCTATTATTGTTTAGCCTCATTGTCTTCAGGGCGGGGTGTAATTCCCCACCGGCGGTATTCTTACTGATAACAGTAAAACAGCCCGCGAGCGCTTTTTTAAACCTAAAAAAGGTCAGCAGATTTGGTGAAAAGCCAAAGCCGACGGTTAAAGTCCGGATGAAAGAAGAAAATGATGAACTCACTATTTTTGCGTCTTCTCGCATTTTATGGCATTCCGTTCATTGATTTTTAGCCCTGACATTAAAGGGTTTTAAAATGAATGATGCACACTACATGTCTTTAGCACTTAACCTAGCTGAACAAGGGCGCTTTAGCGTTTCCCCCAATCCTATGGTTGGCTGCGTCATTGTTAAAAATAACAAAATCATCGGACAGGGTTACCATCAACGCGCGGGAGAACCGCACGCAGAAATTCTTGCGCTAAGAGATGCGGGTGATGCAGCTAAAGGTGCAACAGCTTATGTCACACTCGAACCTTGCTGCCATCAAGGAAGAACCCCGCCTTGCAGAAATGCATTGTTATCCGCGGGCATTAAAAAAATATATGTCGCTTCTATTGACCCCAATCCATTGGTCGCTGGAAAAGGGATTCATTTATTACGCGCGGCCGGAATTGACGTTGAAGCAGGTCTTCTTGAAAAAAAAGCCAAACAATTAAATGAAATTTTTTTTCACTACATTATTCATAAACGCCCTTTCGTTATCGCTAAATGGGCGATGTCTTTAGATGGAAAAACTTGCGTTAACACTCTCGATTCAAAACAAATCTCAGGAATAAAAGCCAATGCACATACACATCAATTACGCCGAGAAGTTGATGCAATTTTAGTGGGCGCCAATACGCTCTGTGAGGATGACCCAGAATTAACAGCAAGATCAGCCGATGGCAATGTTATAAAACACTTAACGAAAATTATTTTAGCGGGAAAAAATAGAATACCGCACCATTTAAACGTATTTAAAAATACTTCTTTTGGAAAAACTATTATTGCAACTTCAAATGAAAAACATAAAGAATGGTTTGCACCTTTGCTTTCTGAAAAAATCGAATTACTTATGTTGCCTAAAAATAAAAATGGCTACCCTTCTTTAACTGTACTACTTGATGAATTAGGAAAAAAAGAAATCACCAGCATTTTGGTTGAAGGCGGCATGACCACACATCAACATTTTTTTGCAGAAAATTTAGTAAATAAAATTCATGTCTATTTGTCACCCATTCTTATAGGAACTCTTCAGAAAAAACGTCCGCTTATTTTTTCTGATGCATCATTACTGGGTAAAGATATTCATTTTTCCACCTACTGGGAGAATGCTTGATATGTTTACTGGCATTATTGAAAGCATCGGTAGTATTACTCATATAAAAAAAATTGACGCTACTACAGAAGTAACCGTCAGACCACATTTATTTTTTGATGATTTACATACAGGGGATAGTATTGCAGTTAACGGCACCTGCTTAACGATCATAGATTTTACTGCCGATACATTCACCGTAACTTTAGTGCCTGAAACACTGAAAATCACCCATTTTGGCAATCTTGCCGTGGGAAACACTGTTAATCTTGAAAGATCACTCAATATCAATGCGCGTCTAGGCGGACATTATGTACAAGGACATGTCGATGGTGTTGGCGAAATCATTGAATTACATCATGATGCAAAAGAGGCAGTAAGAATAAAAATAAAATCGCCCTCTGCACTCACAAAATATATTGTCAATAAAGGTTATATTACTTTAGATGGTATGAGCATTACGGTGATTGATATTTCTGAAGATGAATTCAGTGTCACTTTAATTCCACATACACGAGAAATGACGATTGCAAAAAACTACTTTATTGGAACAAAAATTAATATTGAAGTCGATATCATGAGTAAATATGTAGAAAAATTATTGAGGTCAAAATGATGCAAACCTATGTTGAACGCGTGCAAAATGCAATAACTGATTTACGGAAAGGAAAAATGATTCTTTTGACAGATCATCATGATCGAGAAGATGAAGCAGACTTAATTTTCCCTGCAGAAACGATTACATCTGACATCATCAATTTTATGATTCGGCATGGCAGCGGCATTATTTGCTTATCACTCACGCAGAGCCAATTAAAAAAATTGGGGCTCACTTACATGGTATCGCCAGAAGAAAATACGAGCCCGCACCAAACACCTTTTACCCTATCGATAGAAGCAAAAAATGGTATCACCACCGGCGTATCTGCAAAAGATCGCGCAACAACTATTTTGACCGCCGTTAAAAATAATGTCACTGAAAAAGAGATTACAAAACCAGGCCACGTTTTTCCATTATGCGCAAAAGAAGGCGGTGTACTTGAACGCCCAGGACACACAGAGGGCTCTATCGATATTTCTCTGCTTGCCGGATTTAAACCAGCCGCTGCGTTATGTGAATTGATGAACACCGATGGGACCATGGCAAAAGGCGCACAATTAAAAAAATTTGCTAAGCAACATCAATTGATGATCTTATCGATTGAAGACTTGATTGCTTATCGAAAGCTGGAAGAAAATTTAATTGCAGAACACATCTCTGCAGAATTACCGCTTGATCCTTACGGTATTTTTCAATTAACTGTGATTAAAGAAAAAATAAATCATATGGAACATATTGTACTCACTAAAAATAAAAAATCATCCAAGCCGCCATTAATTAGAATACATTCATCTTGTATGACAGGTGATTTATTTGGTTCAAAACGATGTGATTGTCACAACCAACTTCATTATTCTTTACAAAAAATCAGTGAAGAAGGCGGGATTCTCATTTATCTTAACCAAGAAGGGCGCGGCATTGGTTTATTTAACAAAATTAAAAGTTATGCATTACAAGAAAAAGGATTTGACACAGTTGAAGCCAATGAACATCTAGGATTGCCCATTGATTCTCGCGAATATTATATCGCAGCTGCGTGGTTAAAAAATAGAAATATGACTCACATACGTTTATTGACCAATAATCCTAAAAAAATAGCGGGCCTTAAAAAATATGGTATCGCAACAATCGAGCTAGAAAAAATTCCTGTTTTTTGTAGTGAAGAAAATAAACATTATTTAAAAACTAAAAAAGAAAAATTACATCATAAAATTAAGATGGGAGACGAACATCATGTCAAATGCTGATATAAAAATGGCTGTCGTTGTAAGCGAATTCAATCAAGAAATTACCGAGCCATTACTACAAAGTACATTATCTACTTTAATCAATCATGGTATTTCTCGAGAAAAAATAACTATTACCCATGTTCCTGGGGCTGTTGAAATTCCACTGACTGCAAAATTGCTTGCGATAAAAAAAAAATATGACGCCATTATTTGTTTAGGTGCAGTCATCCGCGGTGAAACTGACCATTATAAATATGTGTGCGAGCAAGTCAGTCAAGGATGTCAAAACGTTATGATGGAATTTAATGTTCCTGTTATTTTTGGTGTGCTGACGACAAAAAATGTGAAACTTGCAAAAAAAAGAGCTTTGGGGATTAAAAATAACAAGGGAATTGAATCAGCAGAAGCCGCTATTCAGATGATAAAAGTCGTTAAATCACTTTCGTGAAGCTGTCGATTTCTGGCATGGAGAGCAAATACCATATAGATTTAAACTATGGTCCGTAATGGTATAACCTGCTTTTTTTGCCACATGCTGCTGACGCGCTTCAATGACTTCATCAACAAACTCTTCGACCCGTCCGCACTTCACGCAGACCAAATGATCATGATGTGTGCCATGATCAAGCTCAAATACTGAATGCCCTCCAGCAAAATGGTGCCGCACCACAAGCCCTGCTTCTTCAAATTGAGTCAAGACCCGATAGACAGTCGCAAGACCAATGTCATCGCCAGATTCTAATAAAACACGGTAAACATCCTCAGCGCTTAAGTGATGTAATTGTGCGTTTTCTAATATTTGCAAGATCTTAAGGCGGGGCAGCGTAATCTTAAGCCCGACTTTTTTTAAGTCTGAATTATTCAAGTGCCCCTCCTTGTAACAGGTTACAAAAATGCCCAAAATCGGTTATCATCACGCCATTCTTAAATTAATAAAATAACTGGAACAGATTATGCGAAAAATATTACTCATGCTAGCCATTGTATGCACCCTATCTGCCTGTGTCCACAAGATGGATATTGAGCAGGGAAATATTATTACGGAAGAGCAAGTGAACAAACTACACCCTGGCATGAGCAAAGACGCTGTCAAAGAGATGATGGGTACCCCGGTATTAATGAATACGTTTGCTGATAACCGGATTGATTATGTCTATACCTATCAACCTGGCCATGGGGAACGAACTGAAAAATATATTACTCTAAACTTTAAAAATGGCCGTTTGGTTAAAATAAGCGGTAATATGTATTCGCAATTTATTAATAAATAAGAAAAAAATTAATCCAATTTGCTAAGCTTTATTTAATCTATTTTAGCTAAAATAGTACTTCTAAAATGAGACCAGATAAGGCTATGGCATTTAACAGAAACCCCCAACACATTGCATCGCTCTTGCACTATGCTCCTCCGGGAGTAAAGCCTACTCAATTATACAAAAATTATAAATTATTACCCGATGAACTCATTGAAAGAATTAAAAAAGATATTGAAAAAGATCTTCAAGAAGATCAAGAAATCCTTGCATTAAAAAAAGAAAATCCGAAAGCACCGATTGTAAGACGCTATTTAAAAACACGTTTTAACATTCCTTATGGCATCCACTATGATAATGGTAATACTTACATTATTTATAAAACAAAAATTGCTTCTTTTAAATCTAAAGAAGAAATTCCACCCCAATTTAATCCGCCTGTTGATCAGGCCTCTAAACCTCAATATGATATTTACGAAACCCGAGATAAGGATAATAATCCTATTTACGAAATATACAAACAATTTGAGCTTGGTAAAGGAAACTCTCCCGTAAAACTGGCTCAAATGTTAAATGGAACATGGGCTACCTTAAAAACAATAAAAAAAAACATTGAGATAAAGGAATCCACAGCAAAAAGATCAGCACTTCACGAAGTCCAGATGATTAAAAAGATTATGAATCATGAAACCCATGTTTGTTTGCGCGAGTCAAAGTTCCATAAGGCTAATAAAATTAATTTCACCATGAAGCTTGCTAAAGGCACCCCTTTAAATGTTTTAATACAAAACAGAAAAGACCCAACCAAACCCGAGCACTCTTGGCCCCCTTTATTATGGCTACGGATTTTTTTAGAAATTGTCAAAACACTCAGAAGCCATATACACGGAAAAGATGTAATACACAGAGATATTAAACCACGTAATATTGTAGTCAATCTTGCTGATATGGAAATTAATAAAAGCATATACTCACATCGAAACCATTGCTACAGCGGCATCACCATCATCGATTACGATTTTGCTCGCGACTGTCAAAATCTTATTTATATCAGTAAGAACATTGTCGGAACCAAGGGATACCGAGCACCTGAATTGGAAGAAAAAAGTGAAAAATATCAGTATGACGAATTAACTGAAGTCTACGCATTAGGCACAACTTTACGAAAGTTAATAGAAAATATGCCTGAAAAGAATCCTGATGAAGATAATGTCGTTAAACGCTTAAATCAATTTTCTGAAAAATTAATGAGTAAAAAACCGAAAGAAAGAACAACTATTTTTAATATCATTAAGGGTTGTCACGTCGGATACACACAATTTTTAGGACTAGAAGGCATTTATGATACTTTTAGCGAAGAAAAAATCCAAGATCCGCTATCAAAAGAAGAAAAAAATGCGGATGCAGTAGTCAAAGGAATTATTTTAAAAGCAAAAGAAGATGAAAAAAAACGTTTAGAAGAACTGGTAAAAATAGTAGAAAGCAAAAATGATGATAGTTTTATGCCCATGCTTCTTGATGCAACTAGCGAAGAATCTAGAAAACGGCCCCATTCAACTAATCAAAAACAATCAAACAGCGCTACAAAAAGACAACGTCTTTTTGGGGGGAAGACACAGCCTGATGTTGCTGGCAATCAACTGCAACCAAATAGCCGCCCTGGTCTCGCTCCGTAATTTACTCGATTTTTTTTGAGCGTTTACGTCTCGCTTCTTTAGGATCAATCAAGAGAGGACGATAAATTTCGATGCGATCGCCTGCTTTAACTTTATCGGTTAACTCTCTTGGTTCACTGAAAATCCCGACGTTTTGTTTTGTTAAATCAATGTCAGGAAATAAATTTAACATACCGGATAAATCAATAGCATTTTTAATTGTGCTGCCTTCCTGCACGTTAATTGCAATTATTTTTTGCTTATCGGGAAGTGCATACGCCACTTCAACTGAAATGCATTTAACCATTGGCATAAATATTGGCTGCCCGTCTGCAAAACGCATCGACTAACGAATTGGCGATATGATGAAAAATCGGTTGAAATATTCTATCAAAAACATGGCCTGTTAATTCAAATTCCAATGCTAAATTCACTTTACAACCGTGCTCGCCGAGTGCCACAAACTCCCATCGACCTTCTAAATGGCGAAAAGGGCCTTCCACTAATTCAATTTCGATTTTTTCATGCGGATGTAAATGATTGCGCGTGGTAAAACTTTTGTGAATGCCAGACCAGACAATTTCTAAGGAAGCTTTTACTTCTGCCGCCGTTCGCGTCAGGATATGGCTCTGACGGCACCACGGCAAAAACCGTGGATATTCCTCTATACTATTCACCAATTCAAACATTTGGCGAGGCGTATAAGCAACGACTGCGCTGCGCTTAATTATTGTCATAATTCAACATTGCTCTATTTAATTTTGCACTTTCAAGCATTATACTCCACACATGAAACAGAAACATAACTCAAATGCCACCATTGCGCAAAATCGTAAAGCGCACCACGAGTATGCCATCGAAGAACGATATGAAGCTGGCATTGTGCTAGAAGGATGGGAAGTCAAAAGTTTGCGCGCAGGCAAAGCTCAAATCGATCAAAGTTACGTGCTGCTTAAAAATGGTGAAGCATGGCTTTTTGGCGGTCAAATTTCGCCTTTGCCAACTGCATCCACGCATATTCATCCTGATCCGCAACGTACGCGAAAATTGTTGTTGCATCAGAGCGAATTATCTAAATTGATTGGCAGCGTTGAACGCAAGGGCTACACTTTAATTCCGCTTTCTTTATATTGGAAAGGCAAACATATTAAATTGCAGATTGGTCTTGCGAAGGGTAAAAAAGCGCATGATAAACGCGCTAGTGAAAAAGAGCGTGATTGGCAGCGTCAAAAGCAACGTTTAAGGAAAGATTTGTAGTTTTATAATATAATGATAAGATTTTAAGAGTATACTTAAATATGGGGGCGACCTGGCTTCGACGTGGGTTGCGACACTTTAGGGGCATGTCGAGGACGTAACTTACCTCGTAAAAAATGTTACAAAACCAATAGTTGCCAATTCAAACGACAACTCTTTCAACGCGGTGGCAGTAGCCGCCTAGTTGAACCTCTCACCGGCTGTGCTTGTACGGCCGGAGTTTACGAAAGTAAACCTGAGGGGTCATATCATACAAGCTCGCAACGAACTCTGCCCAAGACAAGTTGCTAAATTTCATCGGGATCGCTGCTTTATTTCCCTGCCGGTCGGGGGATAAGCCGCTAAATTCAATGACCTGGCTACGCATGTAGTCCCAACGGTTTAGAGCTTACGGACGCGGGTTCAATTCCCGCCGCCTCCACCAAATTTAAAATAAAGACCCCGTTTTTCGGGGTTTTTCAATCTGCGAAAAATACTTCTCATAGAAACCTTGATCTCGCCACCGTTCCGTCAAGGCTACTTACTATGAACTAATAGGTTTTTATAACCACCAGCCCCTTTATAAATTGTCCATATTTGGCGATACTAAATTTTGTGCTATACTAACTAAAATTGTCCATATTTGGCGAATACAAAGGGATCATTATGACCCAAAAATACTATCAAAATAGCTTTAAATTCAAAGCACTAGATCGCATCAGGCGAATGACTGCTAATGTAGTCTTACGCGAAGATATTGAAGATATGGGCAGCCCACGCCAGGTTAGTCGATGCTTTAAAGACCTTGTACAAATGGGGGAATTAGTTAAAATTGGCTACGGTATTTATGCCAAAGCTTATGTATCCGAAACCCTCAACAAACCTGTTATCCAAGGCGGGTTTGGTCAAGCCTGCAAAGAAGCCCTCACCAAACTAGGTATCCAATGGGAACCTGGTAGCGCCGAACAAACCTATAATGCCGGTCTATCAACCCAAGTACCCGTCCGCACTGTCGTCCAATTAAAAAGCCGCTTTAGGGGTCATCTGACTTATGGCAATAGAAAATTAATTGTGGAGAAAGGAATAAATGCTAAATGAAAAATTAATTCGACTAGTTAGTGATACAGGCGAACTTTTAGGTTTGGAAGAAACCGTTATTGAAAAAGATTACTATGTCACCCAGATCATCCATGCCCTTTCTGGTATTGAAAATAAATATTTCCAATTAATATTTTGTGGCGGTACATGTTTAGCAAAAGCTCACAAAATTGTTAGCCGCATGTCTGAAGATGTCGATTTCAAAATTCAAGTTAAAAAGATGGATGTCACTTTTAGCAAAACTCGCCTCATGAAAGAACTAAAAGAATTTCGGTTGTATATTAAATCAAAATTAATACTGCCTGACTTGATTACTGGCGACCCAATCATTCGAAATGAAGGACAGTATTCAAAGATTGAAATTGATTATCCTTCCGCTTTTCCAATAAACACAGGACTAAGACCGCATATTTTATTGGAATTCACACTATCCAATATTCGTCTTGCAGTTGAAGAACTGTCGGTTAGAACGCTCATTGAAGATAATATCGGAAACACAATTATATTTGCACCATCATCAACCTACTGTGTCTCAGTGGAAGAAACAGCCATTGAAAAATGGGTTGGCCTCACTCGCCGGATTGTAGCAATTGAACGCGAATATCACTCTGATGACTCAACATTAGTACGCCATATTTATGATTTAAACTCTATTAAATCAGCGAATAGAATTAATGCTAACTTTTTTACTTTAGCTAAAGCCATCGTCACCAATGATGCCAAACAATTCAAAAATCAACACCCTGAATATTCCATTAATCCATGTGCCGAAATCAGGCAATCACTAGCATTACTGAGAAACAAACCACTCTGGAAAGAACGATATCAAGAATTTATTGAAACAATGGTATATGACAATACCACTGCGCTAAAATATGATAACGCGATAGATATCTTAGAAAACATTAGCGCAAGAGTCATTGA
>AMFJ01007486.1_pt1 | contig 28924 bp, 29 predicted proteins | sample 427208 | NCBI WGS metagenome assembly AMFJ01 (sample SAMN02954298, study PRJNA114691) | groundwater metagenome | biome: aquatic; feature: subsurface aquifer; material: sediment; isolation source: subsurface aquifer sediment | place: USA: Rifle, CO | collected 2008-08 | reverse complement strand
TCACGCTTATCAGGCGTGCGCTCTAGCCACCTGAGCTAATAGCCCTCATCCATTCTCTATTAGTAATAGCATAGATATTTTGTTGAATCAAGTAATTTTTAATTGATTGATTTTAAAATATCATGATTAGCTCTAAGTCCACAACTCTGTTGCTGCTATTTACTCTGACGCAGATTGATGTAAGAATGTTTCATAAATAATTATCTAAACATAAATCAATTAAATGAAGGATTTAAGCAGAGAGAATTTACTAAATAATTGACTCTATAGTGGAATAAATATATTCAAAAAGAAGTAACTTGGGGATGAGAAAAATAATAAAGAATTTAATAGTTATATTATCTTTTTTGGTTATGGCCAACCCTGTATTTGCGCAGAAGGTTGAAAAGCTGGCTGTTTTTCCTGTTGATGTACCTGTACAAGGCACCAGTATAACTTTGTATCCTAATGTATTACAGTTAATTTCAAGTGATATAGTTAATACACTGAGCAAATCCTCTTATTTAAACGTAATTGACCTTAGTTCTTCTGAAAGTTTAATTGAATCAGCAGGTTTAAAGAAGAAATACAATAAATTATTGTATGACTATAAAACAACTTACAGTATTAATAATGATACCAGCGCTTTAATAGCTAAGAAAATGGGTGCGAATAAAATCCTTTTTGTTTCTGGTGGTTTTGATATACAGAGCCAATTAATGGATCGGGGCTTGTTATATAAGCTGGATATTCCAACCGGACAGCCACTTATCCCACATTACAGACTAAATATACTACTTACCCTGCTTGACCCTGAAAGTGGCATTATAATCTGGGAAGACACATACAGCAAAAACTTTAAAGCTTCTAATTTCCCGTTGCCATCTCAATATTTTTCTGAGAATGTTGTATCAACAGAGAAAATAAAAAAGTTTTCTTATGAACTGGCGCAAAAAGTTAATCTAAAAATGGAAAATACCTTTGCATCTTCACAATATACCGAGGTTAACAGTAACATTGTTTCAACAAAAGACAATATTACTACTGAAGATATTCAACCCACGGATGGACCAATGACCAAGGACGGTCATTTTTATTCCACTAATTATGAATATCCTCTGAGTAAAAGAATGAATAATTACAAAAACTGGATCAAGCAAAAAGTCCTTAGTGATTAATTTATAGCTTGCAATAAATAATAGAGGTGCAACTAGTTGCACCTCTATTATTTTAATTTTCTTTTTTCTCTGTAAACATTTTATTTATAACGCTGTATTCTTCATAAAGTTTGACAGGATCTTCAACAGCTGCCTTAAAGAGATGTTCTACCTGTGTGAATATTTTAACTACATCAGGATCAAACTGAGAACCCGCACAGCGTATAATTTCTTCTGAAGCAACTTCGTGAGGTAAACCCTGCCTGTATGATCTGTTAGATGTCATAGCATCATAAGTATCTGCTATGGCTATTATTCTTGCAGGAAGCGGGATTTCTTTTTCCTTTATATTCTTAGGATAGCCGCGGCCATCCCATCTTTCATGATGGCAGCTTAACCAGAATGAAACATTATTAAGCTTACTGATACCGTTTAATATCTTTTTACCACGCTCAGGATGAAGTTTAATTATGTTATATTCTTCATCAGTCAATTTTCCGGGTTTGGATAGGATACTTTCCGGAACACCAATTTTCCCAATGTCATGTAATAACCCTGCCATTTCTATTTCTTCCATAAGGACTTCATCAAGACCCATTTCTTTTGCAAGAATCATAGAAAACAGTGTTACTCTGTATGAATGTCCGTGAGTATAGGTATCTTTCGCATCAAGTGCGCTGGAAATTGATTTTATAGTGGTGAAGAACAATTCTTTAAGATCCTGAAGCAGGGCATTTTTGCTAAGAGTTAATTCATAGGCATTAATGCCGTTTTTCACGATCATCTGGATTTCTTCTGTATCAAAGGGCTTTGATATATATTGGAATAACTGACATTTATTAACGCCGTCTATCATAGCATCAATGTCAGAATACCCGGTTAAAAGCATTTTAATTATGTGGGGGTATTTATCAAGAGTTCGGGAAAGAAATTCAGTACCAGTCATAGTTGGCATACGCTGGTCGCTTACGATTAATGATATATCGTTACCCATTTGTTCGACTATACCAAGAGCTTCCTGCCCATTTGAGGCAGTTATAATATTGTAATTTCGCCTTAACGTCCTTTTTAAAAGCTGTAAATTGTCGACTTCATCATCAACAATAAGTATAGTATGCTTGATTTGTTCTTTAGCAATACTGGAAAGAATATGCTGAAACTTCTCCAGATATGAATTATCAAGCGTTTGTTGGATCTGGCTCATTATTAATCTTCTACCTATTCTCTCATAATAAATTTCTGTTATATTTGAAATATCGGCATGCAATGAAAATAACTTTAGGATATATTAAGAAACTTAAAATTCTTTTTTAAATTTAACTTTAAATAGCTTATTTTTTATCAGCAAAATGGAGGAGTTTATTATGTGGAATAACATTTATGAGCCTGATAAGACTTTGATTGGCAAGTTTTCCTATAGTGATGATTTGCTTGAAGTGCTAAATAAATTTTGTGATGAGAATAATGTAAAGACTGGCTGGCTATCGATAATTGGAGCAGTAAAAAGAGTTAAATTAGGTTATTATGAACAGGAAAAACAGGAATATATCTCTTTTGAACCCGTAAATTCAGCGAATGGAACAACTTTTGAGATAGCTAATGCCACAGGAAATATTTCAATCAAAGATGGAAAACCTTTTGTTCATCTTCATATGGTTGTTACGGGAAAAAATGGAGAATCTTATGGAGGCCACGTAATGCCCGGAACCTTAGTTTTTGCTGGAGAATTTATTCTCCAGGCGTTTAATGGCAAAGATCTTATCAGAGTAAAAGATGAAAAAACAGGTTTGCCTCTGTGGAAATCCTAAAGGATAATAAAAACGAGAAAATCCTGCGGATTTGTTCCCGCAGGATTTTTTAAATTTTTAGCCAAATAGGCTCTTATATTCTTTCAATAACTGTTTTAATCAAATTAGTGAAGTTTTGCTTTGTTTTATTTGATGTTTCAATAACTTCAGCATGACTTAAGGGTTTATCCATTATACCGGATGCCATATTGGTAATACAGGATATTCCCAGTACTTTTAATCCAATATGATTTGCTGCAATTACCTCTGGAACAGTTGACATGCCAACGGCATCTGCACCAATTGTTCTTAGCACTCTTACTTCAGCAGGTGTTTCATATACAGGTCCTGTTACAGCAGCATATACACCTTTTTGTACAGATATATTTAAGTCTTTTGCTGCATTTTCTGCAAGTTCACTTAATCGTCTATCATAAGCGTAAGTTAAATCAACAAATCTTGGACCTAACTCATCAAGATTTTTACCTAAAAGAGGATTATTTCCCATTAGATTTAAATGATCAATTATTATCATTAAATCTCCGGGTGTAAAATCTTTATTAACTCCACCAGCAGCGTTTGTTAATACTAATGTATCAATACCAAGCTGTTTCATTACTCTGATAGGATAAATTACTTCTGTGAGAGAATAGCCTTCATAATAGTGAAGCCTTCCCTGCATTGCTATAACTGTTTTGGATTGAAGATTGCCTATTACAAGATTTCCAGAATGTCCGGCTACAGTTGAAGATTTGAAGCCGGGTATTTCTGAATAAGGAATTTTTATTCCTTCTATATCCTCTGCAATATCACCTAACCCGGAACCCAAAATCAATCCAATATTAGGATTAAAATTAAAATTTGATATTTTGGACTTAATAAAACTTACTGCTTCTTGCATTTTGATTTCCCTTAAATCTCTGTGATAACAAGTTTAGCATGCAATAAAAATATATGGAAGTAGTGTCATATTTGCAATACCAGAAAGAATCTCAGTCATTCACTTATCTAAAAGCAGGTTTAATCCTGCCTTAGGCAGGAATGATCGTTAATAATTACTCCTGAGTCATTGTTATGGCTTATAATGGTAAATAAGCGGAATATACAAGGCTTGACCACTCCAAATAGTAGTTTATTTGTGTTGCAGATCCGGTTGGAATATAAACCCTTTCCTGATTTTCCGCTGGAATTCCTATAGCTGCGCTTATTGCTGCTTGAATTACGCATGGATGCGTAACGATAATTATTCTTTTTTGGGAATTATTTTTTACTAGCTGATTAATAATATTTTTAATTCTGTTATTTAAAGTAATAGTTGACTCGCCACCTTCCTGACAAAAGTTGCAGGGATTTTTCTTATATTGTTGAAATTCATCAGAGTATTGTTTCTTTATTTGTTCGTATGTTAATCCACCCCATATGCCTGATTTTCTTTCATATAGAGTATCCATAATTTCAAAATCTTTTTTGATATTTTTACTGATGATCCTAGCAGACTGCATTGTTCGTAATGCCGGGCTGGTATATATTATATCTGTATTTTGACTGGAGTATTTTAGCCAATTTGCTATTTTCTCCATTTCTTTCTTGCCTTTTTCATTGATTGGAGGATAATCCTCCACCTCATACAGTCTATTTTGATCTGTATAAATTGTAGAACCATGATTTATAAATATAATCTTGCATTTTCTGTCAAACATATATTTTCTCAATTTTATGATTTTTAACCAGACAGGCTCTTATATTTTAAGCTATTTAATTTGTTATTGCTATTTAAGATTAAAATATTTAAAAAATCTCTCTTATCAAATTGAGTTTAATTAAAATTCTAAACCTGTGCTAGTATATTAAATAAACCAGTACAGTTTCTTTTAAATGTTGTATATCTTGTCTGAAATCGAGAATTCGTGGATAATAAAAATAATAGAAGAGTTGAAAATACATTAAAATTATTTGAGTATATTGTAAGATTTGAGTTAAGTGATCCTAAAGCCAGGTGAAAGAGATAAAATAAAGTGGTTTTTGTTAATTACGCTGATCATAAAGTAAATTGTAAAATTGTTTATTGTGGTACTGGAGAGAGTGGAAAAACCACAAATCTGTCGTACATATATAATAAGCTTGATTCTGCAATCAGAAGTGAAATGACAAGCTTGGAAGGGTTAAATGAAAGAACATTATTCTTTGATTTTCTTTCAATTAACCTTGGTGAAGTAAAAGGGTTTTCTACTAGTTTCAGTTTATATACTGCCCCGGGGCAAAAACAATATAATGCTGCTCGAAGGCTTATATTAAACGGTGTGGACGGTATTATTTTTGTTGCTGATTCAAGACCTGAAAAGAGAGAAGAAAACATAGAAAGCCTAAATGACCTGATAGAAAATTTAAAAGATTATAGCTTATCTTTTGATACAATTCCTATAGTTTTCCAATATAATAAGAGAGATGAAAGTAACATATTAACTTTAGAGTCTATGGAAAAAGACTTAAATAAAGGCGGCTATCCCAGTTTCGAAGCCATCGCAAAAGACGGTAACGGTGTTTTTGCATCTTTAAAAGCGGTTAGTAATCTTATATTAACTAGTTTACAGTAGTTATTAAGATTGAAGATATGAATAATGTATTAAAAAATAAAGACGAAAATCAGGATATTAAATCAAATTTTCTAAGCTTAAATACGCAAAATAAGCTGATAATTTTTGGTTCACTTTTAAGCTCTTTGCTTATTATCATAACGGCATGGGTAATTATTGATAATACCCAAAAGACAATTCTTAGCAGCTATCATAATTTTGGTTTAATGATGGCTAAAACACTTGCGGTTAATGGGGTTGATATAATCTCAGGAAAACCGGAGCAAAAATATTATAATAGGCTTAAAATAAATACCAATCTTGTTGTTAAGAATAACAGCGACATTGCATACATTATTTTTAGGGATTCGCAGAGTAATATTGTTTATTCTACAAAGAATAGTGAATATGATTCGAACGAGAACAGCAAATTTAGTAATGTAATTGAAGTAAGTCAACCTATAGTAGCTGATATTAATAACTCAAAACAGGTTATAGGATCAGTGCAACTTGGTTTAACCGGCAATACTATGAGTATAGTCGGAAAAGCTACCAGAGATCTAATGATTGTAATATTTACAGTAGCCTGGATTCTGTCTATTGCTGCTGTATTAATAAATACCTTGCTTATCACAAGACAGATTAAACTGCTTGTTGATGGAGTAAGAAGAGTTTCAACAGGAGAATTTGGCTATAAAATTGCTTCAAAGGATTTATGGGGAGAGATTAAACAACTCTTTGACGCTTTTAATGATATGTCAGCAAGGTTAAGACAATATGAAGAAAAAAATATTGATCAGTTAACATATGAAAGAAATAAGCTCGAAGCTGTGCTGATGAGTATAGGTAATGGAGTTGTAGTTTGTGATAATTACGATAAGGTCGTACTTGTCAATAATTCCGCATTAAAAATGCTTGAAGCGAAATTTTCAGAATTATCAAATTCAAGAATCATTGATTATTATGATACTAATGGAGAAGCCTGCTTCCAAAGCAATATAAACAAGTTTAAGGATACTCCGTTAGAAGAAATTGAGACCAAGCCTTTTATCTCTCAGGGTAATATCAATAATAGAGTTGTTGAGTCTATAATATCTCCAATATTTGATTCACATCATGAATATCTTGGCTATATTTTAATTTTGCACGATGTAACCAAAGAAGCAGAAATTAACAGAATGAAGAACAGCTTCATCTCAAATGTAAGCCATGAACTCAGAACTCCTGTTACAGTACTAAGAAGCTACATTGATACCCTGTTTAATTATGGGAATGAATTTGATGATAAGACCAAACAGGAATTTCTTTCTATAATGAATCAGGAAGCAGACAGGCTAAACAGAACTGTTAATGATATTTTAGACTTCTCACGTCTTGAAGCTCCTAATATACTTTTAGAAAAAACCTTATCAGAAATTGGACCGATTATAGAGATTACTGCAAAATCAATGCAGGTACTGGCAGAAGATAAAAAGTTATCATTCTCTATTATTATTGAACCTAATTTGCCAAAAGTGATGATTAATCCTGAAAGCATTGAAAGAGTACTTAAAAATCTATTATCTAATGCAATTAAGTATTCAAATAGTGGCAGCAGAATTAAAATTAGAACTGAGATTGATCGCACAGGAAATTACTTGCAGGTATCCGTTGAGGATAGTGGCATTGGCGTTCCTGAAGAACATCTTAATAAGATATTTGACAGATTTTATAGAGTAGAAACAAAAGCGCATACCATAAAAGGCACTGGCTTAGGGCTTCATCTGGTTAAAATAGCAATTGAAAAACATCATAATGGCCAGGTATATGTCGAAAGCAAGCTTAATGAAGGTAGTATTTTTGGCTTCAGGATTCCACTCCAGAGCGATGAAGCAACAGTTTAGCATTGTTTTTTAGCAAAGCAGCTATAATCGTATATAGTGTAAGATGTACGTTTATTAAAACTTAAAAAGCAGGATTATATCTTGAATTATAAGTGTAAAATTGACAATTTATAAGCTATTTGACAAAAATCACTCTTAAGACTAATAAGGTTTAATTCTCATGACTAATATCCATATTATCTTGAAAGAGTATTATTTACATAACAAGTTAGGAAATGAATCAAAATTTTAGTAGAGAGTTAGGGAATAATTTTATCTTTCTTTTTTATTTTTAAAAACTAAAAAATATGTTTTAAGCTAGAATAGCTTAATTCTGCCTCATGATCTCTTCTTCCCTGTTGTAAACGGGGTTTTTTATTGCGAATTTTTTGAAAAACCAGATAATCTCAATATTACAGTCTTGTCATTTTGACACAAATCAAAATGCATATAAAAAACTAAAAAATCTCTTATAAAATACGTAAATGAGGTTATTCATTTTCATATTTATTTAACATATTATTGTAAGGACAGCGGAAAAAATCATAAAAGGATTTTGATGAAAAATCCTTTGTGTTTTTTGAAGTCTGCTTCTTATAGCCAGCGGAAAAATGAGCTCAAAAGGGGATAGAAATGGAAATAAAAGTTAAACAAGGTTCTTTAACTGATACAGCTTGTGATGTTTTAGTAGTAAATCTTTTTGAAAATACTAAATCTCCGGGGGGAGCAACTGGTGCTGTTGATAAGGCTCTTGATAATATAATTTCAGCTTATGTAATAGAAAAAGAAGGTTTTAAAGGAAAATTAAACGAAACCTATGTAATTCCAACATACGGGAAAATTCCTGCTGACAAGGTTCTTTTGGTTGGACTGGGAAAACCTGAGGATTTTTGCTTAAATCAGGTACGCGAAGTAGCTTCAACTGCCATAAGAAAAGCCGTTTCTCTTAAAGCAAAACATATATGCACAATACTTCATGGAGCTGGTATTGCTGGTTTAAATGCTTTTGATTGCGCTCAGATGGTAACTGAAGGTACAATTTTAGGCTCGTACAAATTTTCAAAATATAAGTCTAAAGATGAAAATAAGCCTGAAGAAAAAATAGAAAGTGTTGAAATTGTTGAACTGGATAATTCAAAAATTACTGATATAGAAAAGGGGCTTATAAAAGGACAACTGATTGCACAGGCAACCAATTTTGCAAGAGATATGGTTAATGAACCTCCGGCAGTTGTAACCCCGACTAAACTGGCAGAGATTGCTCAATCTATCGAAGGAATTGAATGTACCATAATAGAAAAAGACGAAGCTGAAAAATTAGGAATGGAAGCTTATCTTGCAGTAGCAAAGGGCAGTGCTCAGCCTCCTAAATTTATACATATGATATATAAACCTATAGGTGAGCCAAAAAAGAAAGTAGCTATTATTGGAAAAGGCATAACATTTGATAGTGGCGGATTAGATATTAAACCTGCGGCAAGTATGGTTCATATGAAAGATGATATGGCAGGCTCTGCTGCGGTAATAGCAACAATGAGCATATTATCAAAATTAAATCCTGAAGTTGAAGTCCATGGTATTGTTGCTGCGTGCGAAAATATGCCAGGGGGTCATGCCTATAAGCCTGATGATATACTAAAAGCTATGAATGGCAAGACTATTGAAGTTGACAATACTGATGCGGAGGGAAGGCTAACACTGGCTGATGCAATCTGCTATGCAGTTAATTTAAAAGTTGATCAAATAGTTGATATAGCTACACTTACTGGTGCATGCTTGGTAGCTCTGGGTAGAATGGCATCCGGTATTATGGGCAATAATCAGGATCTAATTAACGACCTTATCAAATCAGCAGATATTGGAGGGGAAAGATTATGGCAACTACCGCTATATGATGAATATAAAGAAGCTTTAAAGAGTCCTGTAGCTGATTTTAAAAATTCAGGATCGAGAGAAGCAGGAGCATCATTAGCCGGAATATTCTTAAAAGAATTTGTTGATGACATTCCATGGGCTCATATAGATATTGCAGGACCCGCTATGCTTGATAAAGACATAAAAGAATTATCCAAAGGCCCATCAGGTACAGGTGTAAGAACTCTTGTGAATTATTTGTTAAGCATATAAAAAGGAAAATAACATTGGATCAAAAGGTCATTCTTGATAAATTACGTGACTTTATGAAGAAAGAAAACCTTGATTTCTTCATAGTTAACGCTACAGATGAATATTTATCCGAATATATAAAGCTAAGTGAGAATTCAAGATATATTATTACAGGCTTTTCAGGTTCTACAGGTGATGCTTTAGTTACACTAAAAGATGTTTATCTTTTCGTTGACGGGAGATATCACCTTCAAGCAGACAATGAGACTGATAAAAAGCTGATTACTGTGGTAAAAGTTGGAATGGAGATATCACCTTTTACTGCTTTAGTCGATAAAATAACTGAATTATCTCATCAAGGTCAAAATATTGCTCTTGTTAGCACAAAAATCAGCTATAGCAGCCATAAAAGACTGAATGAAGTGTTCAGGATTAAGGGTCTCAGACATCAGGAATATGACTATGATCCAATTTTAGAAATAGCGGATATTAAAAGCCAGAGAATTCCTGAATTAATCAGGTATATCCCGACAACTATATCAGGAATCACAGCAGAGGAAAAGTTTGGCATAGTAAAGAGTAAGTTTGATGATAACAATATTGATATTTATGTCCTGTCTAAGCTGGAAGAAATAGCATATATTACTAATTTACGTGGTGATGAAATCCCTTACAGCTCTGTTTTTAAGGCTAAAGCTATTATGTATAAAGATAAAATCAGTATTTTTACTGATAAAAATAAAATCACCCGTGATATTAAAGAAAAATTCGATATAAAGTTTGAATTTCTGCCGGATGATTCATTCTTAGAACACTTGAATAACTTAAAAAATATCGCAAATTCTCTAAATATTGGCTTTAATCCAAATACAACTAACCTGTTTACATACAGAAAGCTTGAGGATACAGGCAATAAGTTATCAGAAATAGATAAAAGCCCGATAACACAAATGATGACAATAAAGAATCAAGCTGAATTGGATCATATGCAAGATTGTTTTAGAAGAACAGATATAGTTGTAAATAGGGCTATAGTTTGGCTGAATCAAAGACTGGAAAATGAAGTTAAAACAACCGAAAAAGACTTTGCTGATAAAGTAAAAGCATTATTCATTGAAGAAGGTGCATACGGACTGAGCTTTGAGGTAATCGCAGCCAGTGGTAAAAACACTGCTATAATCCACTATACAAATCCTGATTCTGAAAAACCTATAAACAAAGGAGAGCTTGTCCTGCTCGATTGCGGAGCATATTTTGAAGGCGGCTATGCAACTGATATGACAAGAACTTTTCTTGCAGGAGGAAGACGAGCAGAAGCTTCTAATAAAGCAAAAGAAGTTTATACTACTGTACTAAAAGGAGTCTTAAATGGCCTATATTATCATTTTACCTCCGAAACTACAGGCTATGATATAGATAAAACAGTACGAGAAGTAGTAACCAAAGATACAGATGAATCATTTAAGTTTGCCCATGGCACAGGCCATGGAGTTGGAATCGCAGTCCATGAAGCACCCCCTCGCATAAGCCCCGCAGAAGCCTCTAAAACAAAGCTTGAAGTCGGTATGTGCTTTACAATAGAACCCGGTTTATACAATGATAACTGGGGCGGTGTCAGAATAGAAAACACCGTAACCGTAATTCATAATGAATTTGGAAGAAAGATTAAAACTCTTACAAGATCAAAGTTTGACGAAAACTTGATTGATTATGACATGTTAAATAAACAGGAAATAGAGTGGCTGGAAGATTATCAGAAAAGAGCGATGGGATAAATGCAGGAAATTACGAGTGTTCAAAACGAAATTATAAAAGAAGTTTATTCTCTTCAGCAAAAAAAGAAAAGAAATGAGCTTGGATTGTTTTTAATAGAAGGATATAAAGGGGTTAGTGAGGCTCTAAGTTCTAATCTTCAAATAGAAAGCATATTTATCAGTCAGGACTTTGATAAATCTTTGGCTGGTTTTGCAGAAGATAAAATATATAAAGTGCCTGAACAAGTCTTAAAGAAAATCTCAACCACGCAAACACCTCCTGAAATTGTGGCTGTAGCCCATCAGTTAAAATTTTCTATAAAGGATTTATTTATTTCAGATAATCCCTTAATTTTACTGCTGGAGAATATAAAAGACCCCGGAAACCTTGGGACAATAATCAGAACAGCAAAAGCAGGCAATGTTTCAGGAATTATTCTGACTGAAGAAACAGTTGATATATATAATCCAAAAACTGTAAGATCGAGTGCTGCTAATTTATGGAAAATACCAATAATTTATATGAGTACAAAAAGTGATATAAAGGATAAACTAAATAAATTCAGGCAGAATAATTTGGTAGCTACGGTTGTTGCTGAAAACAAAAAGCCTGTTGTGTATTACGAAGTGGATTACAAAAAGCCGACTGTTTTAATGTTTGGATCAGAAGCGGAAGGGCTTTCAAAGGAATTAACTACTCAAGCAGATGAATTAATAACTATTCCAATGAATCAACAGGTGGAATCTTTGAATTTAAGTATCTCGGTGGGGGTTGTAGTATATGAAGCAATGCGTCAAAGAGGATTTTATACCGTCAGGTAAAAGTATTTACCTGAATTTTGATAACACTAAAAAATCAAAATCTGTGACAAAGAATAATACCAGACTAAAGATCGCTATATGTTATTCCTGTCTCGCTCTATTGGTTACATTTACTTTAGGGCTTTTATTTTCAGGTAATATAATTAAAATTCTTCAATTACAGCTTCCTTTTACAGTTAATTTTTTACAATCAGGCCCGGATGAAATATTTGTTGCTTCACTAAGAGTTGCAACTTTTATTGGGCTTTATTTAGCTTTTCCCGTTGTAGCTTATCAGTTTGCAAGAATAAAATTTGATAATAAGGGTGAAAATGAAAAATCATTCCTGATTTTAGCTAGTGTCGGCTTTATACTATTTACTTTTGGGATTTTATTTGCTTATTATGCGTTAATCCCTTCAACATTGTTTTTTCTTTTAGGGTTTAACTCAGACGTGGCAACTGCAAGCTTTAGTATTTCCAAATATGTTTCTTTTTGCCTAAACACGATTTTAATAGGCGGCATTATATTTGAAAGTCCTGTATTTCTTGGAATCCTGGCAAAAACAAACCTGATAACCTATGAAAAACTAATATCTTCATGGAAAAAAGTAGCTATTGGAACTTTTGCTGTCTCAATTATACTTACTTCAACAGAATTATTTACGCAGATATTTTTAGCTATTACCCTTTTAACTTTTTATGGAATAGGACTTGCAACTACCAAAATAATTGAAGGTGATAACATTACCTGATTTAAGTTAATTATTAAAGATATAAGAGCTTAACAAATAATTTTATCAAGCAGTTCAGTACATAAAGGAGTTTACATGGAAAAGATAACTGTAAAGACACAGAAGAAAAACGATTTAATTGATATTACTTCTGAAATTAAAGGCATGGTTGAGGCGTTAAATGTACAAGATGGCATTTGTCTTGTATTTTGTCCTCATACAACAGCCAGCATTACTATCAACGAAGCTTTTGATCCAGCTGTCAAAGGTGACTTCATGTTCAGTATGAATAAAATATCTCCTGATTATAAAGAATTCAGACATACAGAAGGCAATTCAGACGCTCATGTCAAATCAAGCCTGGTTGGATGCTCTCTTAATTTAATAATTAATAAAGGTAAAGTAATGCTAGGTCAGTGGCAGGGGATTTACTTTGCCGAATTTGATGGCCCAAGAACTAGAGAAATATGGATTCAGGCTATTTCAAAGTAATATTTTTCTTGTTATTATTCATATATTAAAAAAAATTATTACTTAAAAATGCAACTTTATACTAATTATAGTTACTTGCAATAAACTTTCTCAAAAGCTTTTCGGGCTTCTTCTCTGTCATCAAAATGAATGGTTTCATTTTTCAGGATTTGATAATCCTCATGCCCTTTACCTGCAAGAACTATGACATCATTTTTATTAGCATTTTTCACAGCAAGCTCAATTGCAGACCTTCTGTCTATTTCCACCTGTATTTTATCAGAATTTAAAGATTTAATACCTGTTAACATATCAGTAATAATCTGTTGTGGATCTTCTGAGCGCGGATTGTCGGATGTTATTACCACTAAATCGGAAATTGCCTCAGCGATATTAGCCATTTTAGGGCGTTTTGTAGCATCTCTATCTCCACCACATCCAACCACACAGACTAATTTTCCATTAGGCGGAACTACCTGCCGTGCTGCATTTAGCACATTAGACAGCCCATCAGGGGTATGTGCATAATCAACTATAATTAGCGGTTCTCTGATAACAACTTCAAACCTGCCTGCAACACTTTTTGTAGATTCGAGAGCTTTTATACAAATATCAAAATCTATATTTTCTCCTATGCCAACAGCAAGAGCAGCAAGGGCATTATATACACTGAATCGTCCTGCCATTTGCAAGTTAACGGTTTTATTCCCTACAGGAGTTATACAGTCAAACTTTGAACCATAAACAGAGTATTCTATATTTTTAGCCATAATATCAGCTTTATTTTGGAGCCCGTAAGTTAAAATTCTTACTCCCTCAGGGATTGTCTGTATAAACCTTTCTGAACTGCCATCATCTTTATTAATTACAGCATATTTATTATCTTTTTTATCATTTTTTAGAGAAGTAAAGAGCTTATTCTTAGCTTTAAAATAGTTATCCATAGTAATGTGATAATCAAGATGATCCTGTGTAAGGTTAGTTAAGGCTGCTGCATCAAATAAACAACCGCCTACCCTATGTTGCTCAAGGGCATGAGAGCTAACCTCCATTACAACATGCTTTATACCACTATCAAGCATATTCTTAAGAGATTCATGCAGCTCGGGAGATTGAGGAGTAGTATGCTTTGTACAAATATAATCGTCTTTTGAAGAGAATCTCTGACCAAGTGTTCCTATTAAACCACAGTTAATTCCTGCTTGCTCAAAGATATTTTCAACGAGATGAGTGACTGTAGTCTTTCCGTTAGTTCCGGTTATCCCTATTAGTCTTAATTTTTCGGAAGGAAAATCATAAAATACTGAAGCTACCTGAGAAAGGGTTAATTGTGTGTCTTCAACAATAAGAACAGGAATATTAATATCTTTCAGCTGTTTTTGGGCAATTATTGCTGATGCCCCTTTTTCAACAGCCTGAATAATAAAATTATGCCCGTCAACGTGCTCACCAACAAGACAAATAAAAATATTGCCCTGTTGAATTGTTTTGGAATTATATGATATTCCTGTAACTTCTATATTATTTAAGTTATCAGAATTATGTTCAGGCTTTATATATTCAATAATTTGACTTAACTTCAACTTAAATCCTCCGCTTATCTTTTGCGTTCATATCTGACGCATCTGATTCTAAATTCAGAATTCTTGCCGATTCAATGGCAACATTATTAAAAATAGGTCCTGCAACTGTACTACCCCACATATCAACACCTTTTGGATCATCGATAACAACCATTATTAGCACCTGAGGGTTTTTCGCAGGAAAATAACCTACAAAAGAAGTAAATACTTGATTTGCTATATAACCAGGACCATTGGGATTTGGCTTTCTAGAAGTTCCTGTTTTACCAGCTACCCTATAATTTGGTATCTTCCCTGCTTTACCTTCAGAAGCATCTATACTGCTTGCGAGTATCCCTGTCATTAGCTTAGCAGTTTCAGGAGATAAAACCTTTCTCTTTTCTATTCTTTTTTCATAATCCTCTTTATTATATTTTATAACATGAGGAGTCACCCATATGCCATTATTTGCAATAGCAGCAACAGAGGCAGCTAATTGAATTGGCGTTGTTGCAATACTATAGCCAAACCCGATTGTTGCCTGTCTGACCTCGTCCCATGTATTATGATCAGGTATAATTCCTGCCGATTCTCCAGGAAGATCTATTTTTGTTTTAGACCCTATTCCAAAAAGCCTTAGCATCTTATAATGTTCATAAGGCGGCATTTTAAGAGCAACTTTTACACTTCCAATATTGCTGCTGTGCTCAAAAAGAAATTTTAAATCAATCCAGCCTGGTGCTCCTTTTTGATTATAGTCGTAATTAGTAATGTCCCAACCTTGAATCTTAATTTTACCGGGATCATAAATTTTTTCGTTTTTGGTGACAACTCCCGTTTCCAGAGCTGAAGCAACGGTAAGGATTTTAAATGTTGATCCTGGAGGATAAACATCACTTAAAACCCAATTTTTCACTATAGAAGCATCAACTTTATTGTATTGATTAGGATTATAGCTTGGCAAAACTGCAAAAGCCAAAATCTCCCCATTCTTTGGATTAAGAACAATTACCGTTCCTCTATCAGCTTTTGTTTTTTGCATCATTTTTGACAATTCAGTTTCTGCAATATGCTGGATAGAAGAATCTATAGTTAAAACCAGCTTTTCTCCGGTTAACGGACTTGTAGCATACGTAGGATCGGTATGAATATCATAAATCACATCTCCTTTACCCGTATACTCTACAGGCTGGACTTCAGGAATAGCTTCCAATCCTACAGATCCTGTTCTTTCGACTCCTGCTGATAAATTAGCATCTAAATTAATATATCCAAGTATATGGGAAGCAAGATTTCCCTGAGGATAAACCCTTTCACTTTTTTGGACTAAATCCAGTCCTCTTATTTTCAGATTTTTTATTTTAAGCGCATCACCTCTGTTTATGTTTTTAGCAAGTGTTATAGTGGATGCATCTATCTGGCTCAACTTTTTAAACAGCTCATTTGTCGGCTGCTTTAAATAGGGAGCTAATTGAGAAGCTATTCTTATTGGAGTTTCTGAATAATATTGAGGATGAGCATATATATCATACAAAGTAGTATCTGCTGCAAGCCTTGTACCATTTCTGTCTATGATTTCTCCACGAAAAGAAAAAGTTCTGGCAGGTTGTCTCATTTGCTTAGCTTTCTCATTAAGCTCATGAGAATCAATAATCTGTAACTGTATAAGCTTTATAACAATTGCAGCAGCAAACAAAAAAAACATAACCTGGAGCAAAGTAGCAAACAGGCTATATTTCCTAGGCTTGATCTGAAATTTAGAAAACATACTAGTATCCTGGAATAGGTTGTATTTCTATGTTAGTTCTTCTTTTTTCTATAACAGGAGCAGTATTTATACTCTTAACTTCCATAACAGTATCAGGCTTTTTAAGGAAGTCTACCATTGCAATTCTATTATTTATAGTATTAAAAGACTTTACTTGGTCAACTTTATTTTGTAATTCTAAGTTTTCAAAGTTAATCTCGTTAGTTTTGCTGTGAATTACAGCAAGAGTATTTTCTTTTGCCACAACCATAGAATAACTGACCATTGAAGCTATTACTGATCCTATAAGCAAAAAGCTCAACAAACGGTTAAATCTATATAGGGATAATTCTCTAAAATTATCATATTTAGGGAAATCACCTTGAACTATAGCGTTTTGCGCATTATATTGTTCATTATTTTTATATGTATTAATTTTTATTGACGACACCATTGTGTTTTCGACTCCGTATCATACTTTCTCAGCTACTCTCATCTTTGCACTTCTGGAAGGAGGATTTCTCCTAATCTCTTCTTCAGATGCAATTATTGGTTTTTTTGTAAGGACTTCCAGTTGTTTTGGTTCACACGTACATATTAATTGTTCTGGTCGACAGTTACACTTAGAACTGTAATACTTAAATAAATTTTTTACAAGTCTATCTTCTAAAGAATGAAAACTTATTACAACTATTCTAGCATTTTTTTCTAATAAAGGAATAACCTCTTTTAATGACTTCTCTATGTTACCTAACTCATTATTAACCTTCATTCTTATAGCCTGAAAAACTCGAGTGGCAGGGTGAATCTTGAAACTTGATTTTGGCACTGCAAACTTTACAATGTTAGCAAGTTCTATAGTTGTTTTTATCGGCTGTTTTTGTCTCACTTCAACAATTTTTCTGGCTATTCTTTTTGAATATCTTTCTTCACCATACTCTGAAAAAATCCTTATTAATTCTTGCTCGGAATAAGAATTAACGACATCATAGGCACTAACAGGATTATCGGGATTGAATCTCATATCTAAAGGTGCTTCTTTAGAAAAACTGAACCCTCTTTCCTGCGTGGTAAGCTGATAGTATGAGGCTCCTATATCAAGCAAAACTCCACCGGTAATCTTTTCAATATTAAGATTTTTTAATACTTCCGGTATATTAATATAGCTTGATCTCACTATGGTTGCTATATCTTTATATGGAGCCAAATTTTTTTCAGCAGCAGCAATTGCATCTGGATCTACATCCATGGAAATTAACCTGCCATCGGGAGAAATTCTTTTTGCAATCTCTTTTGAGTGACCACCACCGCCAACAGTCCCATCAATATAAATCAAACCCTTGCGGCAATCGAGCCATTCTATAGCCTCATTAAGCAAGACAGGTTCATGAACAAATTCTGCCAATTTTCTTCTTTCTAAAACCTCATAAAATATTTCCTCTGGAAACTCTTTTATGGAAATATTTTAATAGTCTAACCATCCTTAATTCACTGATGCAAATTGCATGTAATATGACATGATCAGCATTTTCGATAAAAAAATCAAGGTATTTGTAATAACTTATTACATTTTTTATCATAATTTTAGTTAGATATAGTTAAAGAATGCCAATATAATCTTAATTTATACAGCTTGCGAGTTTATTGATTATTTTTTGAATAGTTATACCTGTTGGGGATATTATCTGAGATATAAGTTTATCTTTTATAGATCTGTTATCCTTTTTAATTACTGCTGTTGACCCATAGGAGTCACGATAAATAAGACCATCTTTTTCAGCTTTATCAACTTGTGTTTTAGCTTTATCGGTTACAGTTACCATTGCCTTATTACTAATTGTACCTACATGTGATTTAGAATGATCACGCTGATATAATCCGGTATATTCACCTTGCATAGAATCAACATTTGCTTCAGCAGCATCATATGTTCTTATATCAACTTTTGGATTAGCTTCTTTAAGATTTAATTTTGATTTATTACTTACTGATATTGAAGAAAGGGTATCATAATCTGCAATACAGCTTAAATTAGGATTTGTGCTACTTGCTTTATTTATATTTAATTGTGATCTACCCTGTATATCTGCAAATGAGTCAATAAATGTACCTACATCAGCTACTGAATTATCGTTTAGCCTCATAATTCCGTTGTTCATTTTTTTAACAGCAGCTTTGGCTTCTTTATCAAGTAATAAATTGCTTCTATCATCAACACTATCAATATCAATTATCTGATAGCTTTTATCTGGATTAATAGGTGTTGTGGGATTAAGGGTTTCATTAATATTAAAAAGTTTATATCCTTCTTTATTACCAGAGATAAGTAAATTCTCAACATTAATAGGATCGCCCGACTTATCTTCAGGATTAACTTTAGCAATTCCTTTAATTGATCTAAAACTAACACTGGAAGTGTAATAATTATTTTGAGGGATTTTCATATTTTTATTCCTTTAATTTTATTTTATGAATACATGTAAGATAAAGTCTGCTCAAAATAATTATTGCTATTTGAAATTTAACTATATTAAAAATCAGCTTTTAATGATAATCTCAAGTTAAGAGAAAGGGTAAAGTCATGCTGGATCATTATAAAACATCAAAAGGACTACATTTAAACTACTCTATAATCTCAGATTTTATTGAACTCGGGTCAAAAGTTTTAGACCTTGGCTGTGGAGCAGGAGAGCTTTTGAAGGTTTTAAAAGATAAAGGCATTCAGGGAAGTGGTATTGAGATTAACGAGGAAAATGTAGTCAGCTGCATAGAAAAAGGGCTTTCCGTTTTCCAGGGAGATATTGATGAAGGGTTAAAAGAATTTGAAGATAAATGTTTTGATTATGTTATCCTGAATCAAACCCTCCAAATGACTCATAAACCCGACTATGTAATTCAGGAAATGATGCGTGTTGGGAAAAAAGTTGTTATTAGTTTTCCAAACTTTGCTTATTGGAAAGTCAGAGCACAATTATTCTTCAAAGGAAAAATGCCAAAGTCGAGCATACTGCCTTTTGAATGGTATGATACTCCAAATATTCACTTATTAACTATTGAAGACTTTAGGGAATTCTGCAAAAACAAAGATATAAGTGTTCTTAATGAAATTTATATGACAAGAGCATCATTAAGGAAGGATTTTATTTGCCAAATATTCTCTAATATCCTTGCAGAAGAAGTAATGTTTGTAGTTAAAAAAGACTAATAACGGGCTCAACTTTAATAAGGCAGCTTCTTACATATCACCACGTTTGAATTCAGCATAAACCTGATCTTTATAAGGAATAGATCTTATGGCGCCTAGCCCCTGAACTTGCATGCCAGAATCAATGCAGGCTAATTTTGCTGATTCAAAAGGCGTATAACCTTCAGTAATCCCATGCAAAAATGCACCATTATATGCATCACCGGCACTGGTGGTATCAACAATATTAGTTACACAAGATTGAAGATGGTTCATTTCTCCGTTATATCCGATAGTACTACCATTCTGTCCCATTTTAGTAACTACTGTGTTAACACCTCTGTCCCAGAAATATTTAATAACCTTATCGGGTGAAGAAATTCCAATCAGCTTTTCTGCATCGTGAGCAGTATTAAGGAAAATTATATCTACATAATCAATAACTTCTTCCATAGCTTCTTTTGCTTCGCTAATACTCCACAGCTGCGGCCTATAGTTTGGATCATAAGCAACAGTACAGCCTTTTTCCTTTGCTATAGTAAAGGCTTTTTTAACAGCATCTTTGGCTGAATTGGATATAGACTGGGTTATTCCGGTAGAATAAATTATAGAAGCCCTCTCAATATATTCTTCAGGAATATCATCTACAGAGAGTGAAGATGCTGCACTTTTCTTTCTATAATAAGCGAATTGTTTTTCACCGCTTTGTTGTCTTGATATGAAGTAAAGCCCGTTATTCCCATCAACTAATCTAACATAATTGATATCTATATTTTCTGCTTGCCATGAGTCTAAAAGGAAATCTTTAAAAAAGTCATTTCCAACTCTTGTAATATATCCAACTTTTGAGCCCAATCTCGCAGCTGCTACAGCTGCACATACAGTATCACCCCCATAATATTTATTTAATATCTGGGCGTAAGTGAGACTTTCGTTGGTAGAAAGTTCTATCATACTTTCACCAATAGAAATTATATCAATACTGTCTGTCATATATTCCTTATTACTCCTGTTAGGTGATAAAATCACCGAATTTTAAAACTTAAGTTTATTTAACCTGGATTTTACCACAAGGTCAAATTCGTAAACATTTCTCTTTTTTATTTATTACCCAGATAATCATCTAATTTTTGAACTGCAGATTTGGCTTTTTCTGTAATTGTAGAAAGACTTTCCTCATTAGCATAAAAACCTTTTCCTATCCCAACGGCAACAGCCCCATTTTTTAAATATTCAATAAAATTATCCGGATCAATGCCTCCTGTTGGGATTAAAGGTAAAAATGGCATTGGAGTCAGGACATCACATATATAATCAGGCCCACCAAGCTCTCTTGCCGGGAATACTTTTATAAGATTAACCCCAAGCTTCCAAGCGTTATATGCTTCTGTTGGAGTAGCCGCACCTGTAATAATCGGAACGGCGTTGCCTTTACACAGCTTTATTAGCGTCATCTCCGCAACAGGTGATACAATAAGCTCTGCCCCTTTTGCAATTGCCGAATCTGCTTGTGCTCCTGTAACCACCGACCCTGCAGCAACAGAAATTCCAGATATTTTGGATATTTCACCTATAACTATGGGGGCATTAACATAATTCATCGTAATTTCGATTATTTTTATGCCGCCATCAATAAGAGCCTTTGAAATATCTATTGCTCTTTGTGCATTATCTGTTCTTACTACTCCAATAATCCTGTTTTTCTCAATATTATGGATTATTTTAGCTTTACTTCTAGTAACTCCATCCATTATTCAGGAATTTCCCCTCTAAAATATTTTCTCAAAATAACTCTGGCGGGAGCCGCTTCAGCTTTTAATTTTATAGGAAGGGCTAGCAACTCGTATTCGCCAGGATCAATTTCCCACATATTCAACCCTTCAATAATTACTACGTCATTTTCCAGTAACTTTTTATGAACGGGCATATCTGAATTATATTTATCTAAAGTGTAATAGTCAAATCCTATTAATCTGATTCCCTGTTCAAGCAAATAATCGGCGGCTTGCTCGTCAAGATAAACATAATTTTCATTAAACACCTCAGAATTCATCAGTCCTGAGTTTTTTGTTTTGAATATAACTCTTGTATATTGTGAAAAATCTATATTCTTTAAATCCGAAACGCTTATTAGGCCACTGTTTGAAAATTCCATTACAATTGCTTTACCGACTAAAACGCTTAAGTCGAGTTCACTTGCATCACTTTTATCCTGAAAAAAATGAGAAGGTGCATCAATGTGAGTCCCTATATGAACGCCTGTAGAGATTTTTGACAATTCATATCCATCTATTAAAATACTTTTTACTTTTTCTATTTTTACTGAAGGATCACCCGGAAAAACAGGCACGTGTTCACTTACAAACATACTTACATCAAAAATTCCTGGCATAATAAACCTTCCTTCTAATATTCTAATTATTTTGAAATAATAAGCTTATAAATACTCAGGATGTAAGTGGCAATAGATCTAATTAAAGGTATAATTTTTTAATATTTTCTATTAACAGCTTTTTTATGGGCCAGAAGCTCGATTTCATCATTAATTTCAGGCAATATGACATTATCCCCATTTCTTCTTTTTAATGATTGAATAATCAGATAATCTGTAAAATGAGGATTTTTGGGCAATAAGGAACCATGCAAGTACGTTCCAAAGACATTTTTATATACAGCACCTTCTGTTTTATCCTGTCCATTATTGCCGTTTCCAATTTGCACAATTCCAAGGGGCTTTGTATCACCCTGTAAATATGTAAGCCCACTGTGATTTTCAAACCCTACTAACGTATTCAAGCAGGACATATCAAAAAAATCAGCTTTAATAGTTACATTTCCGATATATCTTGTATCTCCTGCAACAGTATAGGCATCTAAGATGCTTATACCCGGGATTTTATCTCCCTGATGGGGTTTATAATAATGCCCTAACAATTGATATCCACCACATATAGAAAGAAAAACTGCTCCGTTATTTGCAGCTTCTCTTAAATTTTCAGCCTGTCTTTGCAGTTCTCCTGCTACCATTATTTGTTGCTGGTCCTGACCTCCGCCAATAAAGTAAAAGTCATATAAATCAGGATCAATCTCGTCACCGGGATTTATTTCATGAACTTCAACCTGAATATCTCTCCATAAGCATCGCTGTGTAAAAGCAATTACATTACCTTTATCACCATAGATGTTTAGAAGTTCCGGATAAAGATGAGCAATATGAAGTTTCATATATCACACTTATTTCTTAAATTATTACGGTATGGTTTAACCGCCGGGTCTAATTCTTGATGCAGTTTGAATTCTGATAAGAGCTCGCATTAATGCGGCTTGGGCTCTGTCAGCATCAACATCTCTGGCACCAGTTCTAAGTCTGGCTTCTGCTCTTTCTTCTGCTGCTTTAGCTCTATGAATATCTATTTCTTCACCACGTTCAGCTGTTTCAGAAAAAATAGTGACGCTATCTTCACTTACCTGAAAAATTCCGCCGATAACTGCTATAAATTCATCCTTATTATCGTTTACGTATTTTGTAATACCAATATCCAAAGCAGTCATAAATGGCACGTGTCCGGGCAAAACACCAAATTCGCCATCTACAGCTTTAGAGTAAATAGCATCTATTTGTTCATCTACAACTACCCTTTCAGGGGTTATTATTTTTAAATTCAGCTTTTTATCAGGCATTTCTTAACCTCTTGCCATTTTTTCAGCTTTTTCCCTAGCTTCTTCTATAGTGCCTACCATATAAAAAGCCTGTTCCGGAAGATCATCATGCTTGCCATCAAGAATCTCTTGGAATCCTTTAATGGTATCTTCAAGTTTTACATATCTTCCAGGAATACCTGTAAATGTTTCAGCAACAAAGAAAGGCTGACTTAAGAATCTTTGTATGCGTCTTGCTCTACCTACAATGATTTTGTCATCTTCAGCAAGTTCATCCATTCCAAGAATTGCAATAATGTCTTGTAAATCTTTATATCTTTGAAGTACTTGCTGAACTCCTCTTGCTATATCGTAATGTTCCTGACCAATAACTCTTGGATCAAGCACTCTACTGGTACTTGCAAGTGGATCTACAGCAGGATAAATCCCTAACTCAGAAATTTGTCTTGAAAGAACTGTAGATGCATCGAGGAATGCAAATGTTGTAGCAGGAGCAGGGTCAGTTAAATCATCAGCAGGCACATAAATAGCCTGAACTGAGGTAATTGAACCTTCCATTGTGCTGGTAATTCTTTCCTGCAACTCTCCCATCTCAGTTGCCAGAGTAGGCTGATATCCTACCGCACTTGGCATACGGCCAAGGAGAGCTGATACTTCAGATCCTGCCTGAACAAATCTGAAGATATTATCAATAAATAAGAGAACATCCTGCTTTGATACATCTCTAAAATATTCAGCAACTGTAAGAGCGCTTAATCCAACTCTCATTCTTGCACCGGGCGGCTCATTCATTTGTCCATATACAAGAGCAACTTTATCAATAACTCCGGATTCCTTAAACTCGTTCCAGAGGTCATTCCCTTCTCTTGTTCTTTCACCAACACCGCCAAATACAGAAACACCACCATGTTCTTGCGCAATATTATGAATTAATTCCTGAATAATAACTGTTTTTCCAACACCTGCACCACCAAAAAGTCCAACTTTACCACCTTTTGAATATGGTTCAAGCAAGTCAATAACTTTTATACCGGTCTCAAAAATCTCTGTTTTAGTATTTTGATCTACTAATTTTGGAGCAGGTCTGTGAATTGGCAAGTACTCATCAGTTAGAATAGGACCGGCCTCATCAACAGGTTCTCCTACAACGTTTAATATTCTGCCTAAAGTAGCAGGACCAACAGGAACTTTAATCGCTTCACCTGTGTTCTTTACTCTCATGCCTCTGGCCAATCCATCTGTACTGGACATAGCTACTGATCTAACTCTATTTTCACCAAGCAGTTGTTGAACTTCAGTTACTAAGTTGAATTGCCTACCATTGGGAGCCACATCATCAATAATTAATGCATCATAAATTTCAGGTAATTCCCCGCTTGGAAATTCTACGTCTACTACAGGACCAATAATCTGAGATATAACCCCTACTGATTTTTCATGTACTACTGTTGACATAAGCACCCTTCCATTAATATCAAAATATAATATTTATCCTCAAACTTTATCCTATTATACGACTAATATCAATTTCAAGCCATACATAAGTTTAAAGGCAGCTATAAACTACCTTTAAACTAAAAGTTATCTTGATTATAAAGTTGATAAGACGTCATCCTGAAGCATGAGACATTGGATTCTTAATTTAATCGTGTGTGTTCAGGATCTTTCCAGCAGAGTATGCCAGCAAGATGCTGAGACACCGAGTAGGGACACACACGTATGACTTCATCAACGGTTGCAGTCAGTTCAGCATGCCAAAATCGAATATTGTTTTATAAACAACCTTTGAGCTGCTTAAATAATAGTAAATTTAGCTTTTTAATATATTCTTAAGCTATATTATCAAGCACTAATTGATTTTGATTATATATTACTACCGCATTATTAAGATTTAAAAGCTCAATAAACTTTTTTGTTTGCTTGTCCTGAACCACGATGTATACTTTACCATTCATAAACTCAAGGAAATGGTAAGTAGCTGCTAATGCACCTACTTTAATACAACTCAAAAAGCTCAGCCCCGTTAAGTCCAGTATAATATTACGCTTACATTCCTTTGAAGAAATAAATTTTTGTATTTCTTCAATTGTTTCCTTAATATCTTTTTGGGCAGAGCTCTCGGGTTTGACAAAAGCAATATTTTTTCTTAAATTGGCTGTTTTTAATAGCATATTTTCCCAACTTAAAAACTAATTCCTCTTATAATATGTATATCGACGAATTGTTAAAAAACTTTAACAATTTTTAAAACTTCTTAATATAAATGTTGTCAAAACTGGATTGTTATTGCGAAATGTTTGTTACTTTCTTGCTGAGGGAACTTAATATTAACTGGTAAATATTTGCAATTTATTCTTAACCGTCAATAATATAGTAAGTGCTTAACTGACGGAGATAAAAAGTGGCTAATACTTTAGACCTTAAAAAAATGAATGAATCACAAAATGCAATTTTAAATCTGGCTAAAGAAGTTCTGGATATAGAATCTACATCTGTAGCAGCATTAAAAGAGAGAATCGGAGAATCTTTTATTCGTGCTGTTGAAATTTTGTATCAGTGTAAAGGCAGGGTTATCGTCACAGGAATGGGTAAATCCGGTATTATCGGCAAAAAAATAGCCGCTACTTTTTCAAGCACAGGTACTCCTTCATTCTTCCTACATCCTGCTGAAAGCACCCATGGGGATTCTGGTGTAATTACCAGAGAAGACATTATTATAGCCATATCAAATAGTGGTGAGACAGCTGAATTGCTCCAATTACTCCCTTTAATAAAAAGATTTGATTTAAAATTAATAGCTCTAACAGGAAAATCTACATCAACTTTGTCTCAAAAGAGTGATGTAACTATAGATATTGCGGTAGAAAAAGAAGCATGTCCTCTAGGACTTGCCCCTACGGCCAGTACAACAGCAACTTTAGCGATGGGCGATGCTCTTGCTGTTTGCCTGCTTCACAAAAGAGGTTTCACTCCTGAAGACTTTCTGTTATTTCACCCCTCAGGAAGCCTTGGCAAAGGTATTATTTATAAAGTCGAAGACCTGATGATCAGCGGCGAGGCTTTGCCTATAGTCAATATTAACGACAACTTCCAGGATGCAATCATGGAAATAACAAATAAAAAGCTTGGTGTTGCTGTTACAATTGATGAAAACGGCAAGACTCAAGGGATCTTAACAGACGGAGACATCAGACGTACCGTAATAAAATATCAGGACATATCCGGAATAATCGTTAAAGACGTAATGACAAAAAATCCAAAAACCTTAAATAAAGATGACCTAGCAGCAAAAGCCTTACAAATAATGGAAAAACATTCCATAACATCCATTGTAATAAATCACGAAGATGGAACCCCGGAAGGCATGGTACATATCCATGATTTACTAAAAGCCGGAGTTGCTTAGGTTATAATACTAATTAAGATAGAAACTTATGAATATAGAAGATTTAAAAATAAAAGCCTCTAAAATAAAGCTTGTAGCCTTCGATGTCGATGGTGTACTTACTGATGGCAGCATAACTTACACTGACAAAGGTGATGAAATAAAAACCTTTGATGCAAAAGATGGCCATGGAATGGTTACACTTAGAAAAAATGAGATCATTACAGCAATCATCACAGCGAGATCTACCCCTATTGTTGATAAAAGAGGCCAAGAACTCGGCGTTACTCATATATATCAGGGCGCAAAAAAGAAAATAGTTGCTCTTGAAGAATTGATGAATATATATAACCTTGATTTCTCAGAAATTGCTTATGTTGGTGATGACATGCCGGATGTTTGTATTCTGAAAAAAGTTGGCCTAGCCTGCTGTCCTGCTGATGCTGTTGATGAAGTAAAGCAAATATGCAATTTTATCTCAACAAAACCCGGTGGAAAAGGTGCTGTTAGAGAAATTTCTGATTTTATTCTTGCTAATAAAAGAGTATCCGCAGTTCAAAGCTAATATGAATTTAAAAATAGAAATTGTAAATACGCAAAAAGCAATTGATACCTGTATTGATATAAGAAGACAGGTATTTATAGTTGAGCAAAACGTCTCACCTGAAGAAGAAGCAGATGACCTGGAATCTATAGCTACTCATTTTCTTGCATATGTGGATGAAATTCCTGCAGGAACAGCCAGACTAGTTAAAATTAATAATAATCTTGCTCAAATAGGCATGGTTGCTGTCTTAAAAGATCATAGGAATAAAAATATCGGCAAACTATTGATGAAGGAAGTCATAAGCCATGCCGAAAAAACAGGCATTAAATACCTGATTCTAGGATCACAATCCTATGTCGTAGGTTTTTACGAAAAATTTGGCTTTAAAGCCTATGGCAAAGAATTTGCAGATGCAGGAATTCCGCATTACATGATGAGACTTGAACTATGCGAAGCGGGAATGTCAAAACAGAAACTCTTCATTTCTGTTTTGTAAATTCATTCTAGTGGATTATTTCATAAGTTTAGGAGGTTATGTTATTGTAGGAGCCTATGAAATGCGAAGCAATTTCATCAGCGACGGAAATAATATAACCTCCTATAACAATCATCATATCTTTTAAAACAAAACACTAGTTTAAACTAATAATCATCTTTCAACCTGAAAGAGTATTTTGTACAAATAATCTTCCTGATAGACATATATTTCAAAATACCTGCCGCCATCAACAAGTGAGCTGGTTATAAAATGTCTTGTTTGTGGAGGTGGTTTTTTAAAGCGATCTAATGGTTTAAATGGAAAAGCAATTACCGTTTTAATTCCACTTCCTGCTTTTCCTACGACAGACTTCTTGGGCTTTTGAGGTTTAGGATAAAAAGTTTCAGGATCAATTTTCTGCTTTTCGTAAATGGGAACCAAAGCAACAATTTTTCCACGCTGTTTAAGCATTGCAAAATCATAATTACTTCTATTTTTAACAGTTACAAGATAATAACCGGGGTTAAGTTTTACATCTTTGCACTTTAATTTAACAGATACCCTCATTAACGGATAAGGAGACTGGATAAAATCTTGATAATCAAGATTTTCATCAGGGTCTTCATTGTGATCATAGTAAATATCAACCAAAACCGGCATATTATTATAAATTGAATCATAGTCAACTGGTTCAGCAGCATAGGTTTTTACTGAATTCAATAAAAAAATAAAAGTCAAAAAAGCTAATAATAGTAGTTTTTTCATGATTTTAAAAACTCCCGTTTAATAAATATTTTATAAGAGATTTTTAAATAATGGAAGTAAAAAGACTCATGTGACAGGAAATTATCGTTAAAGAGCCGGTTCAAACTAAATTACTGATTATAAGATGAACTGCTAGTGCTTTGTTTGAAAGGAATAAACATAAATACATCAATCTTGATAATAAGACTATGATTGTAGAGTTTAATATTCCCTATTGGCAACCTTTCTCATCAAAATCCTTTATGATTTTTCCTCCATCCTTAAAAAGGAACAAAGCCATGCTTGACAACGTCAAATTACTTTGGTTAAACTAGTTATATAAGTTTGACAAAGAAACGGGATGTAGCGCAGCTTGGTAGCGCACCTCGCTTGG
>AMFJ01018672.1_pt1 | contig 28991 bp, 24 predicted proteins | sample 427208 | NCBI WGS metagenome assembly AMFJ01 (sample SAMN02954298, study PRJNA114691) | groundwater metagenome | biome: aquatic; feature: subsurface aquifer; material: sediment; isolation source: subsurface aquifer sediment | place: USA: Rifle, CO | collected 2008-08 | reverse complement strand
GCATGACAGATATTATCAAAACCGCGGTGAGTCATATTGCTGATACAGTGCATTCTACTCATGCAAATATTAACAAAGAATGGTTGGCTACACGTTTGCTGGAAGATGATTTATTGGTGCGTAAACTAGTTCATCCGGATGTCTTGCCTACTGTTGTCAAATGGCAGCAAACGATTCGTGCTGAATTGCACGAAGATCCTGATATTTTATTAGCAGATGCACGTTATCGTTTTATTCAACAGCTCATCGCGCATTGCGTGAATAAAGCAACAGAACAAACAGTTACCTGGACAAAACGCATTGATAATATTGTGTTGAATCGCATGTTGGGTATCCCGATTTTTTTAGGTGTGATGTATTGTCTATTTTTCTTTGCAATTAATATGGGTGGTGCATTCCAAGATTTTTTTGATATCAGCAGTAATACATTATTTGTTGAAGGTGCAGCCTTCGGGTTGATTCATTTAGGCGTGCCGACGTGGTTGACTGTGTTATTGGCGGATGGAATTGGCAGGGGAATAAATACAACAGTGACATTTATTCCAGTGATTGGTGCTATGTTTTTGTTTCTTGCTTTGCTAGAAGATTCTGGTTACATGGCACGTGCTGCATTTGTTGTTGATCGTTTGATGCGTGCATTGGGTTTGCCTGGAAAATCGTTTGTGCCCATGATTGTGGGTTTTGGCTGCAATGTGCCAGGCGTTATGGCAGCGCGTACCTTAGAAAATAAACGCGATCGTATTCTGACTGTGATGATGAGTCCGTTTATGTCGTGTGGTGCAAGATTGGCTATCTATGCGGTATTTACTGCAGCGTTTTTTCCCGTAGGCGGACAAAACGTGGTTTTCCTGTTGTATCTCATTGGAATTATCATGGCCATGTTGACTGGGTTGATGCTGCGTAAAACCATCTTGCGGGGTGATTCAGCACCGCTTGTGATGGAGTTACCTTCTTATCATCTTCCGAATGTGCGAACCATCTTATTGCATGCTTGGCAGCGTTTAAAAGGATTTGTATTTCGCGCGGGCAAACTGATTGTGCCTATTTGTGTATTGATCGGTGTATTAGGTGCGTTCAATGTGGATGGTTCTATTAATGCATCAGATGGTGATACGAATTCTTTATTGTCCATGCTTGGTCGCATGGCTACACCCATTTTTGCGCCGATGGGTATTCATCAAGATAACTGGCCAGCTACCGTGGGGTTAGTGACAGGTGTATTAGCAAAAGAAGTGGTCATTGGTACGCTCAATGCGCTTTACACGCAAATGGGACATTTGAGCGCTGTACAAGCAGAAACATTTCATTTCTTTGGTAATCTGCATGAGGCAGTGATGTCTGTTCCAGCGAATTTAAGTCAGTTAGCCAGCTCATTAGGTAACCCTGTATTAGCACAAGCACCGGTGCACGCGCTAACCCAAGGTGTGTATGGATTAATGTATCAGCGTTTTGATGGTCAGATTGGCGCGATGGCTTATTTATTGTTTGTCTTGTTGTATTTTCCCTGTGTCTCGACGACTGCTGCAATGTTGCGTGAAGTGCATCGTGGTTGGGCTATTTTTTCTGTGTTCTGGACAACAGGTACAGCATATTGTGCGGCGGTTGGTTTTTATCAATTAGCAACGTTTGCGCGTCACCCTTTTTCTTCTTTTATGTGGGTGATCGGTGTTGTCAGCGTATTATGTTTAACGGTGTTCTGTGTGCATATTTATGCTGAATCATCACATTATTTTGACTGGAGGAAGTATGAGTTTGGTCGAAATTAAACAGTATTTAATGCAGGTTAAAATCGCAAGCCTCAGTCATTTGTGTGCTTATTTTAAATGTGATTCTGAAGTCATGCGTAGCATGATGGGACATTGGTTAAAAAAAGGCTGCATTCGTCAATTTGCTAAAACGCCTGCGTGTGGTAAATCATGTACGCAATGCGTACCATCTTTAGTTGAAATTTATGAATGGATACAGCCGCAGGTTGTGCAGTAGCAGAAAGCCATTTAATATGGAATGATACTTGATAGAGGGATATATGGCAGACGAATCTAAGACCCTGACTCTAAAAACACCTATTCCATCCCAGGTTGTGAATGAAGGCGCCAAGTTTGGTCCTTTGCATCTTACCGAGTTTATTCAAACAGCAGAAAGTGGTGGTCGTGCTTATTTTCGTGCTGAATTGCAAGATGGACGTGCATTGCCGCAAGGTCTTATTTGTACCAGTGAAGGTATCATTGATGGTATCGCGGGTGTAAATACTCAAGGCACTTATAAAATTATTGTCACAGTCGTCAATGATGATGCGGATGAATTGCAAACAGAATTCGATTTTACAATTAAATCAAGAATTGCTGTGGAAGACAGTCAAATTTTTAAAAAATTAAAAGCAGAAGTGTGGGAAGCGTTAGGAAAAAATTTACCCCTTCCAGAAATGAAAGACATGTTAGATCGTCCCATTACCGCAGTTGAAATTTATTATTTGTTGCAACGTTTTGCCACGTTCACGATTTGGGACGTATATAACTTAGATTCTCCTACCGAGCGACAACTATTAACCTTATCCGGCGCAAGTCCACACTATCATGTTTATGACAGGGGTTGTTGCTTAATCGGATCACCCAAGGATTTATTTTCACACGAACGTACATTAGAAGACGCGTTACAAACCGCACGTGCAATCGCCAGAGAAGTGTATCAACGGGGATGGGTAGTAGAGCTTGCAGGTTTTGATAAAATGGTTCGTGCTGCCTGGGTCGAAATACAACATTTGGGCGAAAAGCATAGTAAGCCATTGGAAATATTGCATTATACTCCTTCCTCAGAAGACGTAAAAATTTATACAGTAGAATCAGCGAGTAAGAAATTAACCCCTGGTATTTAATAATCTTAAATCCATCTCTCATTGCTAGCCGGATTACCGTCGTTCGCTTTCTATTTGCTATCTATTAAGATTTTCTTAAGTTAAAACGATTACAATTTGAGCAATTTTTTTAAAAAAATCTAAAAAAGGTAGATATTGTATGAGTAACACGAGAAGAATAAAGCAGAGTAACACGAGAAGAATAAAGCACTTTTTGAGAATTCAAATAACTTCTCCTTCTTATGAGCAATTGAATAGTCCAGATTCAGCCAGTGCCACTCCTGGAAGTCCCGGAAGCCAAGGAAGTGATAGCGATAGCAGTTCAAGTCATACTTTACAAGTACCCTACCAAGCAGTGAATGGCAGCCCAAGAAGTAGAAGTGATAGCAGTTCAAGTCATACTTTACAAGTACCCTGCCAAGCGGTAGATAGTAATTTAGAAAGTAATAGCAAGCAGTTTAGACATGCCAGCAAACTAATTCATAGATTAGCAAAACGAACAAAAGGGCGAGAACATTTTACGGGTTCCGGTCATATCGAAATAAGTAATAATCAAGAATTTCTTGCAAGTATTGAAGAAAATATTGACTTATTTGCACGTGATCAAAAATCTGTTATAGAGTTTATACGAATACGTTTAATGCAAATTGCGAGCGGAGACAAAAGGATCATTAGTAATGTGCGAGAGTTATTGCATAATCGTTATATATGCGACCTACTATTTTTAGGTAAAGATAGTCAGCAGGAAGAAAATAAGTTTGAACGCTATAATATTAATGAAGGCGCTCGATTAGCCATGTATATTTTTAGTGGTGACTTTGGGCAAATAAAAAATGAAATTTATGATTATTTACAAAACACCCCAAGTGCTGCTCCAATTCTTCATCAAGTATTAGAAATATTACGGTTAAAATGGCTTGAAATAGAAAAAAACTTAGATCTATCGCCAGAGCGACGACCTAATATGATAACTCAGAATGCGGATCGACATCAGCTTTCATTTACAGAAATATTTTCGTCTGTTTCGTGCATGTTGAAATATGCTTTATCTGAAGAAAATCGAACCATTTTATTTAAGGCAATAAGCTGTTATCCAATGTATTTTAGAGCGATATTTAAGAAAAATCCTGATATTTTAGAGAAAAATTTAACAGGAATTTCAAAAGAGAAAATCATTAGTTTTCTTCATCGCTCTTCTGTAGAAGTAGAAAAAAATAGCAAAGATATCGCTTTTTTTCTTGAGTTACAGATTCAGTTTTTTGCCGAATTATTTAAGCTTGAGTTGCAACCAGATGGTTTGACAATGAAACTTAAATTGAAACTAGATAGTTTGACAGATTTTGAAAAAGATATGATTGCCAAGGCGTTATTTATTCTAGGAAAGTTGGTGAATGAGAAAGAATATCCTGATGCTTGGAAATTAAAAAATGAATTGCTCGAACCGCTTTTGAGCAATGAAATTTATCAGACAATTTATTTTCCTTACATTAATCGATTAAGTAATGAAGCATTAAATTTTATACCAACAGATTGTCATGGATTTATGAGGTTAATTAATAAAATTGCAGCACATAAACATGTAGACCCAATTTTTGAAGAAAAACAGAATGCTTCTTTATATGTTTCAGAAATGTTACATGACTTACGAAAAGAATTAATCGATTGTGATTATCGATTAGCTGATCAAAAGATAATAGATGACGAAAAAAACAAAATAAGACAACGTATTCAACATATAACAGCATTTATTGCTGTTCAGGATTTAACTGCGTTATTTAAAAAAATGTTGCCTACTCAAAATAATCCAGTTACTTTTGTTGAAAAAGTTAAACGAAAAATAAGAGCGCGTACATGGTTTGTTCCAGTTCATGATGGGGAGCAATTAAATAATATGGATAGGTTAATTACAGAAATAATGTTAAGTATTGATTTTTTAAAACATCAAAATTTGGATCAATTAAAAACGTTATATAAATTGGCACGAGATGTCTTTTTGATAAGTGGCGAAAAAGTAAGATCTGTATTAGATGGATTGCTTCAATCAGAAGATTCTAAATCATCCTATTCATCATCATTTGATCTTAGATCATCATCGGCATCATTACATTCGCTGCATCGTCGTGGCAGTTTATCTGCACAACTTTAATCATCTCTTTCTTGATGTTAAAGTCTTTTCCCTACCTTGTCACATCTACTTTCTTCGTTTACAATCACCGCCACTTCCAAGAGTGGTGGTTTCTTATGCGTAAAAAAATGGTTGCGGGAAATTGGAAAATGAATGGTTCGCGCTGTGACGTGCAGCCGTTGATCGAGGCGATTAAAAAAAATGCAGACTCTTTTGCAGCAATCGATATTCTTATTTTCCCAAGCTTTGTTTTTTTGCAGCAAATTGAAGAATTGCTAGCAGATAGCCTGATTGCCTGGGGAGCGCAAAACCTGTATTTAGGCAAATCGGGAGCTTTTACGGGTGAAATATCAGGGCCGATGTTGGTGGATTACGGTTGTCAATATGTATTAGTTGGGCATTCAGAACGACGCTTGATTTTTCATGAGGATGTTAATTTAATTGCGGCGAAATTTAAAGCAGCGCAGCAATTTGGTTTACAACCCGTGCTTTGTGTGGGCGAAACATTCGAGCAGCGCGAACAATCTCAAGCTCAACATATTATAAAACAACAGCTTGCATCTGTTGTGGAAGCTGCCGGCATTGACGCTTTTCGTCATGCAATCATTGCTTATGAGCCGGTTTGGGCAATTGGTACCGGATTAACAGCGACCCCTGGTGAGGCACAAGAAATGCATGCATTTATCCGTCATTTGTTGGCGGAATATGATGCTGAGATTGGAAAAGGCGTGCGTATTTTATATGGTGGTAGTGTCAAACCAGATAATGCGCAAGATTTATTTGTGATGCCTGATGTGGATGGGGGATTAGTAGGCGGCGCGTCTTTATCAGCTGCAGATTTTTTAGCAATTTGCAAGGCGGCGAGGTAGAATAAACCGCCACGCTCGTTTCACTCGCTCGCAATGACCTGGTTAATGAGGAATAGTGTAATGTATCAATTAATATTAATTATCCATATGTTTGCGGCAGTTAGCTTGATTGCGCTTGTGTTAGTGCAACAAGGAAAAGGTGCCACGATGGGTGCTGCATTTGGCAGTGGTGCATCGCAAACCGTGTTTGGCAGTAGAGGGGCTGGTTCTTTTCTCTTAAAGGTTACGATTGGTTTTGTGATCGTGTTTTTTGCCACAAGTATTAGCTTGAATTATCTTGCTAGCAGTGCAGCTAAGCAATCACAACAAATGATGCTTCCGCTGCCAGGGCAGCAGCCAGATGCGACTTTACCGCCGGTTTCTCCGAGCAGTATCCCATTGTCCGTGCCGACTGATTCACTCAAAGAGCAACCCGTTCAGTCAGGTAAAACGAATAATAGAAATTAGTATATAATCCTAAATTCGGCAGTAGACCTTCGCAGCAGGTTACAACTACTGAATTTAGGATAATAAGCCGAAGTGGTGAAATTGGTAGACACGCCATCTTGAGGGGGTGGTGGCGCAAGCCGTGTGGGTTCGAGTCCCACCTTCGGCACCATATGGTGAGGAGTGACCTATGACGAATTATTTACCGATAACAGCATTAGATAATTACTTACCTGTGTTGATTTTTATGATCATAGGAGGCGTGGTAGGTGTTGCAGCACCTTTAATCGGTTATCTCATAGGCCCCAAGCGTTCGAATCCTAGCAAAACGTCACCTTATGAATGTGGATTTGAACCATTTGATGATGCACGCATGCCATTTGATGTGCGTTATTATCTCGTCGCAATTCTTTTTATTATCTTTGATTTAGAAACGGCATTTTTAGTGCCGTGGGCAGTCGTATTTCGCAAAACAGGTTGGTTTGGTATGGCAGCAATGGCTATTTTTCTGGGTTTACTGGTGATCGGTTTTATTTATGAGTGGAAAAAAGGAGCACTAGAATGGGAATAATAACCGGCTTAAAGGACCAAGGGTTTATTACAACCACATTAGAAAGCCTTTTTACTTGGGCGCGTACAGGTTCTTTATGGCCGATGACTTTCGGGCTTGCGTGTTGTGCCGTTGAAATGATGCATGCTGGAGCTGCGCGTTATGATTTAGATCGTTTTGGCGTGATTTTCCGTCCGAGTCCCAGGCAATCGGACGTGATGATTGTTGCTGGAACACTGTGTAATAAAATGGCGCCTGCGTTACGTAAAGTTTATGAGCAAATGGCAGAGCCGCGCTGGGTTATCTCTATGGGTTCGTGTGCGAATGGTGGCGGCTATTATCACTATTCTTATTCTGTTGTGCGTGGTTGTGATCGTATTGTTCCAGTGGATATTTATGTCCCGGGCTGTCCTCCTACAGCAGAAGCATTAATGTATGGAGTCATTCAGTTACAAAATAAAATTAACCGCCCAAAAAAAATGATTGCGCGATAGGAATAAGTGAATGACTGATATCAATACATTATTTACCCAGGTAAATGAGCGATTTTCTGCAGTCATACAGCATGCGCAAGTTGCGTTGAGTGAATTAACAATTGATATTGCACCTCCGCACTTACGTGAAGTTTGTTTGGCGTTGCGTGATGAGCGTCAATTTGATTTTCAAATGTTAATCGATGTATGCGGTGTAGATTATCTGCATTATGGTTTGGGTGAATGGGAAACCGACTCAGCAACTGAAACAGGATTTCAACGTGGTGTAGATCGACACGCAATTAGACATCCCCATCTGACTACGCCGCGTTTTGCTGCGGTATATCATTTGTTGTCATTACAACAAAATCATCGTATTCGCATTCGCGTGTTTTTGGAAGAAGATCCTAACGTTCCATCTGTTGTGGATATTTGGCCTTCGGCAAATTGGTTTGAGCGAGAGGCGTTTGATTTGTTTGGTATTCAGTTTGTAGGGCATCCTGATTTACGCCGTATTTTAACGGATTACGGTTTTCTCGGTCATCCATTCCGTAAAGATTTTCCCTTAAGCGGTAATGTTGAGGTGCGTTATGATGCAACATTACAACGTGTTGTTTATGAACCGGTGAGTATCGCGCCGCGAATTTTGGAACCCAAAGTTATTCGCCGTGATAACCGTTATCAAAACGAGAATAATTCTTGATGGAAACGACACCAGAAATTCGTAACTATACATTTAATTTTGGCCCACAGCATCCTGCTGCGCACGGAGTATTACGTTTAATTCTGGAAGTGGATGGTGAAACCATTGTGCGTGCAGATCCGCATGTTGGTTTGCTGCATCGTGCGACGGAAAAACTTGCGGAAAGCAAACCCTATAATCACACGATTGGTTATATGGATCGTTTAGATTATGTATCCATGATGTGCAATGAGCACGGCTATGTATTGGCTATTGAAAAATTACTGGGTATTGAACCACCTGTGCGAGCTTTATATATTCGTACTTTATTTGATGAAATTACCCGTATTTTAAATCATTTGTTATGGCTAGGCGCACACGGTTTGGATATCGGTGCTTTGTCGATATTTTTATATTGTTTTAGAGAGCGAGAAGAATTACTGGATTGTTATGAAGCTGTTTCTGGTACACGCATGCACGCAACTTATTATCGTCCAGGTGGTGTGTATCGTGATTTGCCAGCACACATGCCGCAATATCGAACTTCAAGATGGCATAACGAAAAAGAAGTTGCCACATTAAATGAAAATCGGCAGGGCTCACTACTCGATTTTATTTGGGATTTTACCGAACGTTTTCCAGAACGCATTAATGAATATGAAACATTGCTTACTGATAACAGAATCTGGAAACAACGTACTGTGGATATTGGTGTTATTTCACCGGAACGTGCTATCGCATTAGGTTTAACAGGGCCCATGCTACGTGGTTCAGGTGTCGAATGGGACTTACGCAAAAAACAACCTTACGCTATGTATGATCAAGTAGATTTTGATATTCCAGTGGGAGTAAATGGTGATTGTTATGATCGTTATCTGGTGCGCATTGAAGAAATGCGCCAGGCAAATCGAATCATTCGCCAGTGTGTGGAATGGCTGCGTCACAATCCAGGCCCTGTTATTTCTGATCATCATAAGATAACGCCGCCTACGCGTGTCGATATGAAAAAAGATATGGAATCATTGATTCATCATTTCAAATTGATGACAGAAGGTTTTTGCTTACCTGAAGGGGAAGCCTATGCTGCTATTGAACATCCGAAAGGTGAGTTTGGTGTTTATTTAGTTTCAGATGGTGCTAATAAACCGTATCGTTTAAAAATTCGCGCAGCGGGTTTTCCGCATTTAGCAGCACTTGAGGAATTGGTTCGTGGTCATATGATTGCGGATGTTGTTGCGGTATTGTCTAGTTTAGATATTGTGTTTGGAGAGATTGATCGCTAATGACTGAGACAACTAAAACTATTCTTTCTGCTCACACACGTGCGGCAATTGATCGTTGGTTAACGCGCTATCCAGCGGAACAAAAACGCTCAGGGGTGTTGCAAGCGTTGACGATTGTCCAAGAAGAAAATGGCGGCTGGCTTAGCCAAGAATTGATGGATGCCGTTGCAGATTATCTTGAGATGTCGTGCATCGCCGTGTATGAGGTTGTGTCATTTTACACGATGTATAACTTAAAACCAACTGGACGACATGTTATTAACGTATGTACCAATATTTCTTGTATGTTAAGCGGTTCAGAAAAAATAGTGGAACATTTAAAAAAACGTTTAGAAATTGAAATTAATGAAACAACGACAGATGGTAAATTTACTTTACGGGAAGTTGAATGCTTGGCTGCATGTGCTGCTGCACCGATGTTTCAGATTGGCAAAACGTATTATGAAAATCTCACACCAGAAAAAGTAGATGCAATTATAAAAGAACTGGAGTAGCCGTCGTGGCAAATGAAATTTGTTTTCGCACATTACATTTAGATAAGCCATGGACATTAGAAACCTATCAACGTGTTGGCGGCTATGAACAATGGAAAAAAATAGTAAGAGAAAAAATTCCGCCCGAAAAAATCGTTGACACTCTTAAGTTATCTGCATTACGGGGTCGAGGCGGCGCTGGTTTTCCAACCGGCTTAAAATGGAGTTTTATGCGTCACGATGCACCTGGGCAAAAATATGTGTTGTGCAATGCAGATGAAGGTGAACCTGGAACCTGCAAAGATCGCGATATTCTACGTTTTAATCCGCATCAGTTAATTGAAGGGTTGGCCATTGCAGGATACGCAATGGGTGCCACCGTAGTCTATAACTATATTCGGGGCGAATTTTTTGAACCTTACCAACGTTTTGAAGCCGCATTAGATGAAGCACGTCGAGCGGGGTTCGTTGGCAAGAATATTTTAGGTTCAGGAATGGATGTCGACATATATAGTCATTTAGGTGCAGGCGCATATATTTGCGGTGAAGAAACGGCACTGATGGAATCGCTAGAAGGCAAAAAAGGGATGCCGCGATTTAAGCCACCTTTTCCGGCGGCGCGTGGTTTGTATGGCAAGCCCACTACCATTAATAATGTGGAAACATTTGCATCTGTGCCCGTGATTTTAGAAAAAGGCGCAGAATGGTTTTTAAATTTAGGTAAACCCAATAATGGCGGTTGTAAAATTTTTAGTGTGACAGGACATGTCAATAAGCCAGGTAATTATGAAGTGCCATTAGGTACTCCTTTTAAAGAGTTATTGGCGATGGCGGGTGGTGTACGACAGGGGCATCAATTAAAAGCAGTCATTCCAGGCGGGTCTTCCATGCCAGTATTGCCTGCTGAAACGATGTTGAAGTTGGATATGGATTTTGATTCTTTACAAAAAGCAGGTTCCGGTTTGGGTTCAGGTGCTGTGATTGTGATGGATGAAACCGTTTGTATGGTCAAAGCATTGCAACGTATTTCACATTTTTATATGGAAGAATCCTGCGGACAATGCACTCCTTGTCGTGAAGGAACAGGTTGGGTATATCGCTTAGTGCATCGTATTGAACACGGACACGGTACACTGGGAGATATTCAGACATTACAGCGTGCCGCAAAAAATATTGAAGGCCGCACTATTTGTGCATTTGGTGAAGCAGCTGCTTGGCCGGTAGGTGGATTTTTAAAACATTTTTATGATGAATTTGTTTATCATGTAGAGCATAAGAAATGTCAGACATTGAAATTGAAATAGATGGCAAACCGTTAAAAGCAAAACCGAACAGCATGCTTATTCAGGTCGCAGATGCTGCGGGCATGTATATTCCGCGTTTTTGCTATCATAAACATTTATCTATTGCCGCCAATTGTCGTATGTGTCTCGTCGAAGTGGAAAAATCACCTAAAGCGTTACCTGCATGTGCAACACCCGTGGCTCCTGGTATGAAAGTATTTACTAAGTCACCGAAAGCACTGGCTGCCCAACGGGCAGTGATGGAGTTTCTTTTGATTAATCATCCGCTTGATTGCCCGATTTGCGATCAAGGAGGAGAGTGCGAATTACAAGATTTAAGTATGGAATTTGGTACCGCAGATTCGTTTTATACATTTGGCAAACGTTCCGTTAAAGATGAAGATTTAGGTCCCTTGATTGCAACAGAGATGACGCGTTGTATTCAATGCACACGTTGCGTGCGTTTTGGCGATGAAATCGCAGGCCTACGGGAATTGGGCGCAACAGATCGCGGTGAAGAGATGGAGATTGGCACGTATGTAGGTAAAGCCATGCAATCAGAAGTATCAGGCAATATTATTGATCTCTGTCCTGTGGGGGCGCTGACTTCCAAACCATTTCGTTTTACGGCGCGAGCATGGGAGTTAAATCAACATCCCACCATTGCACCGCATGATTGTCTGGGCTCCAATCTTTATGCGCATACGCGTTCTGGAAGAGTGATGCGTATGGTGCCGCGTGAAAATAGGGCTATTAATGAAACATGGATTTCAGATCGTGATCGCTTTAGCTATGAAGGTCTTTACCATCCGGATCGACTGGAAAAACCCATGATTCGTGTGGATGACATATGGCAAGAAACAGATTGGCAAACAGCGTTAGAATTTACTGTAAAAAGCATTCAGAAGGTAATCATTCAAGCAGGAGCGGAGCATGTGGGTGCTTTAGCTTCTCCTAACTCGACATTAGAAGAATTTTATTTATTGCAAAAATTGCTGCGGCAGTTAGGCAGTCCGCATATTGATCATCGGTTACGTCAAGTAGATTTCACTGATCAAGATACGATGCCCCTCTTTCCAGGCTTAACTGCATCGATCACGGATATTGAAAAGAGTGATGTGATTTTGTTAGTGGGTACGAATATTCAAAAAGAACAACCGCTCATTGCTACGCGTATTCGTAAAGCAACATGCAACGGAGCGCGTGTTGTGACCGTCAACATGCTAGATTATCGTTTTAATTTTCATGTAAATATCAAAAAACTTGCAGCACCACATGATTTTGTTTTAAGTATTGCAGGAATTGCGAAAGCACTTCTTGGCGAACGTGAAGAATTTGCTGCAATCCATGTTACTCGAGAAGATCAAGCCATTGCAGAATTATTACAACCCGGCAAAAAGATCAGTATCTTGCTTGGCGCTCAGGCATTTAATCATCCTGAAGCAGCGCAAATTCGTGCGCTTGCTGAACTGATTTCTAAAAAATGTCATGCCACGTTGGGATTTTTAACGGAAGGTGCTAATGCGGCGGGCGCATGGTTAGCAGGTGCCGTGCCGCATCGTCATGCATGTGGTGAAATAGCACCCACTATCGGTTTGGATGCGCATGCGATGTGGAATAGTCCGCGGCAAGCCTATGTATTATTAAACGTTGAATCTGAATTAGACTGTGCAAATACGAAAGCAGCAGCGCACGCACTTTCACAAGCAAAATGTGTGGTGGCATTTGCTCTTTTTAAAAACCCTGTGTTAGCACAATATGCAACTGTTATGTTGCCTATCGCACCTTTTACAGAAACATCAGGTACTTTTGTCAATGTCACGGGCGAATGGCAAACTTTTAAAGGTGTTGCCTCTACCTATGGGGATTCACGTCCGGCATGGAAGATATTACGTGTATTAGGTAATTTGTTTCATTGCGAAGGATTCGATTACAAGTCGACTAGTGATATTCGTCACGAATTAAAAGAACGCATGCATGCCATATCTCCTAGCGCTGCAAAAGAAGCCGTGCTGCAAGAGATATTACCTGCAACAGCAAAATTATCCCGTGTCGGTGAAATTCCGCTTTATGCAGGAGATAGTTTATTGCGACGTGCTAAAGCACTGCAGGCAACACAACCGATTATAGAAGGGGATCTAGTATCGGTACGCATACATTCACAAATGGCAGAACAATTACAATTAAAAAATACAGATGTTGTGATGATAACACAAGGGGATGCACGCATACGTTTATCTGTTAGCCTGGATGATCGTGTTCCTTTGCATGCGGCTTATATAGCAGGTGGTATTTTGGCAACCAGTCAGTTAAGTGAATTATTTGGTTCAATTGAGATTCATAAACTATGATAGAAGAATTATTACTCGTTGCTTGGATTGCTATCAAAATTGTTGGAATTCTTATTGTCTTGTTAGTTTCGGTTGCGTATCTCACTTTTCTTGAACGCAAAGTCATTGGTTATATCCAAACCCGTATTGGCCCCAATCGTGTAGGGCCGTTTGGTTTAGGTCAGCCTATTGCGGATGTATTAAAGTTATTAACGAAAGAAATCATTGTTCCAAGTGCCTCTAATCGTTTTTTATTTGTGGTTGCGCCCATGATTAGTATCGCGACTGCATTTGCTGCATGGGCAGCGATTCCTTTCGATAAGACGGTTGTGTTGGCCAACCTGAATGCCGGTGTTTTATATATTTTTGCGCTTTCTTCACTAGGTGTGTATGGCGTTTTAATTGCAGGGTGGGCGTCTAATTCAAAATACGCTTTGTTTGGTGCATTACGTGCTGCTGCGCAATCCATTTCATATGAAATTGCGATGGGTTTTGCGTTGATTGGGGTCATGATGGCAGCGGGTTCTGCTAATTTTCAGACGATTATTACAGCACAATCAGGCGGGTTTTGGCATTGGTATTGGCTGCCTTTGCTGCCGTTATTTTTTGTTTATTGGATATCAGGTGTGGCGGAAACCAATCGCGCGCCGTTTGATGTCGCAGAAGGCGAGTCCGAAATTGTTGCCGGCTTTCATGTAGAATATTCAGGGGCTGTATTCGCGTTGTTTTTTCTGGCGGAATACATGAATATGATTTTGATTTCCGTATTGGCTGCTATCATGTTTATGGGCGGATGGCTGTCACCTTTTCAAGGTATTCCTTATGTTGAACCGCTGTTTGCTTGGGTGCCAGGGTTTGTATGGTTATTAATGAAATTGGCTTTTTTTGTGTTTTGTTACTTATGGGTTAGGGCCACATTTCCACGTTATCGTTATGATCAGATTATGCGTTTAGGTTGGAAGGTGCTGATTCCGGTGACTATCGTTTGGATAGTCGTTTTGGCTCTGGCGATACATTTTCAACTAAGTCCGTGGTTTGCGGAAGTGAGATAAAATATGCAACGTTTAATCCGCTACATTAAAAGTTTTGCATTATGGGATTTGTTGTTAGGACTCAGATTGACGGGTCGTTTTTTATTTGGGCGAAAAACGACAATACAATATCCGGAAGAAAAAACACCGGCATCACCACGATTTCGTGGAATACATGCGTTACGGCGTTATCCGAATGGTGAAGAGCGTTGTATTGCTTGTAAGTTATGTGAAGCAGTATGCCCTGCGCTTGCGATCACCATTGAAGCGGAACCACGTCTGGATGGTTCGCGGCGTACTACATTATATGATATCGATTTATTTAAATGTGTTTATTGCGGATTTTGTGAAGAAGCGTGTCCTGTCGATGCGATTGTCTTGACTCGATTTCATGATTATCACATGGAAAATCGCGGTGAAAATATTTTGTCAAAAGAAAAATTGTTAGCAATTGGCGATCAATACGAAGCGCAAATTGCGGCAGATCGGGCGAGCGATGCGAAGTATAGATGATGGATTGCCGCGCAAGCTTCGCTTGCTCGCAATGACAAAGAATTATTATGAAAGATGTAAAGGCATTCAATGACAGCATTACAAATTATTTTTTATTTATTTGCAGCGACAGCTATCATTTCTGCATTGATGGTAGTTGCAGCGAAGAATCCGGTGCATGGCGTATTGTTTTTAGTGCTTACGTTTTTTGCGAGCGCGGGAATATGGCTTATTTTAAATGCTGAATTTTTAGCATTAATACTTGTGCTCGTCTATGTGGGTGCAGTGATGACATTATTTTTATTCGTGGTCATGATGTTAAGTACGCGACTGGTTCAGACCAAAGAAGGTTTTGTACGTTATTTGCCGTTTGCAGTGCTCGTCGTGTTATTCATTGTGGGCGTGACCTTGTTAGTCGTGAATCCCAATCGTTTGGGATTAGCAGTTGTGCCGCTGCCTGCAGCTAAATTAGCAGATTATAGTAATATTGCTGATTTGGGCGGCGTGCTTTATACCGAGTATGCGTATCCATTTGAAGTGGCTGCCGTGTTGTTATTAACGGCTATTGTTGCAGCGATAGCGCTGACGCATCGTAGGCCACTGGGGCGAAGAGCGCAAATAACAGGTAAGCAGTTAGAAGCGCGTCCTAGTGATCGTGTGCGGTTAGTGAAAATGCCGACGGAGAAGAGACCTAAATGATATCACTCAGTCAATATTTAATGTTTGCTGCGATGCTATTTGGTATCGGTATTGCGGGAATTATTATTAATCGCAAAAATATTATTGTGTTAATGATGTCAATTGAATTGATGTTGTTGGCAGTCAATACGAATTTTATTGCATTCGCCCATTTTTGGAATAATAACGTGGGCGAAATTTTTGTATTTTTTATTTTGACAGTTGCAGCAGCGGAAGCCGCGATTGGTTTAGCGATTATGGTCGTGCTTTATAGAAAATCAGGCACTATTGAAGTTGAAAAACTTGATGTATTAAAAGGATAAAACGTGGAAATACATTTTTTATCAATTGCGCTTACGATTTTGCTTTTGCCCTTAATGGGTTCGATTGTTGCGGGATTATTGGGTAAGCAAATTGGACGGTCAATAACACATTGGATTACAACATCATTGGTTGGAATCGCATTTGTCTTATCAAGTTATTTATTCGTTGCGATGGTATTGCAACATTATCCTGCGCAAGATGGAGTAATTTATAATTGGATATATTCAGGTAATTTTCGTTTTGATGTGGCGTTGTTACTTGATCATTTAAGTGTGACGATGGCAGCGATAGTGACGTTTGTTTCCTTCATGGTGCATATCTATACGATTGGTTACATGGCCGATGATCCTGGTTATGAGCGATTTTTTAGTTATGTTTCTTTATTTACTTTTGCGATGCTTGCTCTCGTTTTGGCAGATAATTTTTTATTAATGTTTTTTGGCTGGGAAGGTGTTGGGCTCGTTTCTTATTTGTTAATCGGTTTTTGGTTTAAGCGCGAATCAGCTGTGTTTGGTAGTTTAAAAGCATTTCTAGCAAATCGCATAGGTGATGTAGGTTTTGTTTTAGCGTTAGCTGCCATTTTAATGTATTTTGGTCATGTGGATTATCACTATGTCTTTACGCACGTTAATGCTGTGCTGGACAAGACAACAAATATTTTCCCGGGAGTGCAATCATCCGTTATTACGATGATTTGCGTCTTGTTATTTATCGGTGCAATGGGTAAATCAGCGCAAGTACCTTTGCATGTGTGGCTGCCTGAATCAATGGAAGGTCCAACGCCTATTTCTGCGCTGATTCATGCTGCAACGATGGTAACAGCGGGTATTTACATGGTTGCGCGTTGTTCTCCATTATTTGAATATTCAACTACTACATTAAGTTTGATTATCATCATCGGCGCAACAACTTGTTTGTTTATGGGAATATTAGCTGTTTTTCATCATGACATAAAACGTGTAATTGCTTATTCAACGTTGTCGCAATTGGGTTACATGACTATAGCACTTGGCGTATCAGCCTATGATGCAGCTATTTTTCATTTAATAACCCACGCATTTTTTAAGGCTCTTTTGTTCTTAGCCGCGGGTTCCGTTATCATCGCGCTGCACCATGAGCAAGATATGCGTAAAATGGGGGGCTTGATTTCTTATATGCCAATTACGTATCTTACTTTTACGATGGGTGCGCTCGCACTTGCAGCCATTCCTCCTTTTGCCGGATTTTATTCTAAAGATGCCATTATTGAAGCCGTGCATTTATCTGCTGTCCCTGGCGCTTCCTATGGCTATTTTTGTGCAATGGCAGGTGCATTTATTACACCACTTTATATTTTCCGCGTTTTCTTTTTAACATTTCATGGGAAATCACGTTTGGATCCCGATTTAAAAGATCACGTTAAAGAATCTCCTTGGGTCGTGTTAATTCCGTTAATAGGACTTGCTGTGCCTAGTATGATTGCCGGCGGCTTGTTGATAGGGCCTATGTTATTTTCTACACCTACATTATTGGGGGACAGTATTTTTGTATTGCCACAACATAATGTCTTGTTGCATTTATCACATGAATATCAAGGCGCGCAACATATGGCGCTGGAAGCCGGACGTTCACTGCCATTTTGGTTAGCTATCCTGGGAATGATGACTGCTTGGATATTTAATATAGGTTATACAAATTTAGCTGAAAAGCTGAAAGAGCGTTTCGCTATCCTTTATATGATTATGGTACGCAAATATGGTTTTGATGATTTCAATCAATTTGTTTTCGTGCACGGTACGCGAAAATTGGGTAATTTTTTCTATACTGTCTGTGATGTGACTGTAATAGATAATGGGTTTGTGAATGGTTCAGGTAAATTCATTCGCTGGTTCGCAAATGTCAGTCGTCGTATCCAGACAGGTTATATTTATCACTATGCGTTAGCAATGATCGTGGGTTTGGCCTTTTTTCTGGGCTGGCTCTTATTAGGATCTTAATTTATGTTGCATTCTTTTCTATTGAGCCTATTAATTTGGCTGCCGGTGATAGGCGCTATAGCTGTTCTATTAACGGGTGGAGATCAACATGCTTCCATTGCACGCGTTATTGCGATCGTGGTGGGAATAGCAAATCTTTTATTATGTATTCCGCTTTATTTAGGGTTTGATCCCAATAGTTTTGCGATGCAATTCCAAGAGAATTATCTCTGGATTCGGGCATATCAAATTCACTATGCGGTAGGTATCGATGGTATATCCCTTGCAATGATTATTCTGACAAATTTTACTGGATTGCTAGTCATACTGGCGGGGTGTCACGCAATCAAAATTCGTGTAGCGCAATACATGGCTACTTTTCTTATCATGCAAGGTATGATAATTGGCGTGTTTGCTGCAACGGATGCGATTTTATTTTATGTTTTCTGGGAAGGTATGCTCATTCCTATGTATCTTAGTATTGGTATGTGGGGAAGCACTAATCGCTCCTATGCTTCAATTAAGTTTTTCTTGTACACGTTTTTAGGTTCTATCTTAATGTTGGTTGCACTTTTATATTTGTACAATCAAACCGGTGTTTTTGAAATTCAAAAATTTTATGGTTTAAATCTCAGTCTGCCTGTTCAAGAATTATTATTCTTTGCTTTTTTCCTCGCATTTGCGGTGAAAGTTCCGATGTGGCCGGTACATACCTGGCTGCCAGATGCGCATACCGAAGCGCCATCAGGCGGATCGGTCGTATTAGCAGCATTGATGTTGAAGCTGGGGATTTATGGATTTTTGCGTTTTAGTATGCCTATTGCGCCGCGAGCGAGCGAAGAACTTGCATGGTTTATGATTGTATTATCTTTAATTGCAATTATTTATATTGGATTAGTTGCCATTGTTCAGCGTGATATGAAAAAACTGATTGCTTATTCATCTATCGCGCATATGGGCTTTGCTACATTAGGGTGCTTTATGGCATATGATATTATTCGTGATACAGGATCTTATCAAGATGCTTATATGAGCTTGGAAGGTGCTGTTGTTCAAATGATTGCGCATGCTTTTGGTTCAGGCGCCATGTTCTTGGGTGTGGGGATGTTGGCAGATCGTTATTACAATCATAGTCGCTTAATTAATGACTATGGTGGGGTTGCGACACGCATGCCTGTTTTTGCGGCTTTTTTTATGTTATTTGCTATGTCTAATGTGGGCTTGCCTGGGACTGCTGGTTTTGTAGGTGAATTTATGGTGATTATGAGCGCATTCCAGGCACATTTTTGGATAGGTGCTATTGCTGCGTTAACACTTATTTTATCGGCATCTTACACGTTGTGGATGTATAAGCGAATCTTTTTTGGTCCGATTGTCAACGAACATGTTGCGGTTATGCAAGACATTAACTGGATAGAGAAAACGAACTATATCTTATTAGCGATAGGGGTATTTTGGCTAGGTTTATATCCTGGGCCAGTTTTAACTATTTTACATGTTACTATTAGTCATTTGTTAATACAAAGTGTGTGGGGTGTAGCTGCATGAATTTTGAAATGCCCAATTTTTCTGTCGCGATACCAGACATTTTTGTGCTGTGCATGGCAAGCTTGATTTTATTAGTAGATGTATTTATCAGTCAACGTTGGCGTAGGGTGACATATATTTTGTCACAGGCGACGCTAGTCGGTGGCTTTTTATTAGCGGCAGCACAATATCGCGACTATCCGAATCCTATCATTACGTTTAGTGGAAGTTATGTATTAGATAAACTGGCAGTACTAACAAAATTATTTGTCTTGTTAACTACCGTTTTTGCTTTTATTTATTCACGTCAATATATTCGAGATCGCAATATTCCAAGCGGTGAATATTATGTGCTTGGTTTGTTTTCGGTAGTTGGTATGTTAGTGATGGCGTCCGCGTATAGTTTGTTGACAATTTATCTGGGGCTTGAATTACTGTCATTAGCGCTTTATGCAATGGTGGCGTTACAAAAAGAATCACGCGTTGCGGTAGAGGCTGCTATGAAATATTTTGTCATGGGAGCGATGGCGTCAGGATTATTGCTCTATGGTATCTCAATGATATATGGCATGACTGGAAAAATTGGCATAGTCGATATTGTACAATCATTACAGCATACAACACATAATCAAGAGAGGGTGATTTTGTTAGGCTTAGTGTTTATTTTGGCAGGGCTTGTTTTTAAATTTGGTGCTGTGCCGTTTCATATGTGGGTGCCGGATGTGTATCAAGGTGCGCCTACTAGTATGACGTTATTTATTGCTTGTGCGCCGAAGATCGCGGCTTTTTGCATTATGATTCGTATTTTGGTAGAAGCATTGCCTAGCGTTTATGTGGAATGGCAGCATGTCTTAATTGTTATCGCTATTCTTTCTATGTTTTTTGGTAATGTATTGGCTATTGCGCAAACGAATATTAAACGCATGTTGGCTTATTCATCCATTGCGCATATTGGTTATATGTTGCTTGGTATTATTGCAGGGCCTAGAGCAGTCGATGGTTATTCTGCTGCGATGTTTTATATTACTACCTATGTCATTGTTGCTGCAGGTGCATTTGCTGTGATTGCTTTAATGAGTAAAGCAGGCATGGAATTTGATCAGCTAGATGATTATCGCGGCTTAAATGCACGTAATCCGTGGCTTGCATTTATTATGTTGCTACTCATGTTCTCAATGGCGGGTGTTCCTCCTACAGTGGGTTTCTTTGCTAAATTGGGATTATTGGAAGCGTTAGTTGAAGCACAGTATGTTTGGCTAGCTGCACTGGCATTATTATTTGCGATTATCGGTGCTTACTATTATTTGCGCGTAGTGATGTTAATGTATTTTGAAGAGCCGAAAGAAATAGCAGGCGATACCCATTTCGCCATCACTCGCGGTGCCATGGTTGCAATTTCAATCAATGGTGCAGCAGCGCTTGTGCTGGGATTATTACCCAGTACATTAATTGATATGTGTCGTATTTCATTAGCGTAAAATAGGCTGTTTGTCAACAATAAGTCAATGCTCCAGGATAATCTGGATTGTAGTGAAAATCAGGTTGTCCAGAAAGATGGGATGTTTTCATCGTTTCTTTATCAGCATTTTTTGCAATATAAACAAACCACGCGGGTGTTTTGTCTATGGTGGTGCAACGTACGAGTTTTCCTAACCGTCGGAAAGTAAGTTGTATTGTCGGGCTATCATTAACTGCAATGAAAAATGGAGATGTGGGGAAAATGGTTTCATTTTCTTGTAAAAGTTCACAGTATAGTTGAATGGTTTTTTGGGTCATATTCCATACAGTCAGTTGTGCTTGCATGGTGTCGGCAGCAAAAGAAGTGCTAGCAATGTTATATATTATAAAAACATAAGTCATCATTTTTTTCATAAAAGTGATCCTGTGAGTATGGTTTTTTGTATTAGTTAAATCAATGATTGCTTGAAAGGATTGGATTGTCGTAATTGTTGAATCAGTGTTTGAATAGCCGTGCCAAGTTCCTCAGAATCGGACGGTTTTATCTGATGTTCTTTTGTAGATTGTGAACGTTGTTCCACGTAAGCAGTGAAATCAATGACGGTATTGCTTTTCATTGTAATCGTTCCTTACAAAATCTTTACTCATAGTATGTAAAATCGAACTAGTTGACTATCAGAAAAAATAACTAAATTGTCTAAGATATAGCTTACAAAAGTAATGATCTTGCGCTTTGATTCTGTAAAATTTTTATTCCCTTCTTCCTGCTTCATGTATTAATATGTGTAACAGTGATAGCAGGATGTAGAAATGTATAGAGTTCTGATCATGGGCGCATTGTTCAGTACTATATTGACCGGCTGTATGGTTGGTCCTAATTTTCATTCTCCTAAGCCGCCGAATGTACGCACTTATACTGCTTCACCTTTGCCTAAAAAAACGCTTAGTACTCCTGCAGCAGGGATGTCAGGCAGAGCACAACGCTTTGTTCAAGGTAAAGATGTTCCAGCGGAGTGGTGGTTTTTATTTCATTCTCCTGTGATTAATGATCTTATTCAAGTAGGTTTGGCCAATAGTCCAAACTTGGCAGCAGCAAAAGCTACCCTCCGTCAGGCACAAGAAACACTGAATGCAGAGATAGGCGGTTCTTTGCTTCCAGCAGTAAGTACTGAATTGACCGGCCAACGACAACGCGCTTCCTCTGCTTCTTCGGGCATTGGAGGTGTGACTTCTTTATTTAATCTTTATAATGCTTCCGTCGATGTTTCTTATACGTTTGATATGTTTGGGGGTGCCAGACGTCAGATTGAAGCATTGGGCGCACAAGTTGATTTCGAGCGTTTCGAATTAGAAGCCGCTAATCTTACATTAACATCCAATATAGTGACCACATCGATTACAGTTGCTTCATTAGAGGCGCAAATTCAGGCGACGCAGGAACTGATTCAATTGCAAACTGATTTACTTGTCATCGTTAAACAACAATATCATGCAGGAGGTGTTTCGCGTGCGAATGTATTGTCACAAGAAAGTCAATTAGCGCAAACGAAAGCATCTCTTCCTCCACTTAAACAGAGTCTAGCACAGGCTAATCACGCTTTAGCTGTGCTGGTGGGCGATTTTCCAAGCGAAATGCAGCTCCCAACATTGAAGTTAGCAACGTTAACTTTACCTGATCGTTTACCTGTGAGCTTACCTTCAACTTTAGTTCGTCAGCGACCTGATGTGCGTGCTGCAGAAGCAACGCTTGCAACAGCAAGCGCTCAGATAGGTGTTGCGACAGCAAATTTGTTACCGCAAATTACGTTAAACGGTAGTTATGGATGGAGCAATACAGGTCTGAGAAACTTAATTAATCCTAGTAATAATGTTTGGAATGCTGGCGGTTCACTTTTGCAACCTCTATTTAATGGCGGAGCTTTATTGGCAAAACGACGTGCAGCAATTGCGGGTTATGAGGAAGCTCAAGCGCAGTACCGTCAAACAGTTCTCCAAGCGTTTCAAAATGTTGCAGATACCTTAAGAGCGTTACAACATGATGCTGAAACGTTACGCGCACAAGAGGAAGCAGAAATGGCTGCCGAACGATCGTTAATTTTAACAAAAGATCAATTTCGCGCCGGTGGGGTGAACTATTTGAATTTGCTCAATGCAGAGTTACAGTATCAGCAAGCGAAAATTAACCGTATTCAGGCGCAAGCGGCTCGATATAGTGATACAGCAGCATTATTTCAGGCCTTAGGAGGAGGTTGGTGGAACCGTAGTGAGTATCGCTGTTGTCTAAGTAGATATACTAAGACAGTTTCTTAGTAAGGGGAAAGTGCTATATGGAAATGAAATCGAATCAAATGAAAAAACCGATGATGATTATGTTAATTGCGGTGGGTATTTTATTCGGTGGAATTTTTCTTTATAAAGGTGTGATGGCTTTTTTTCTGCAACAATACATCGCAAAACGTAAATCTCCTGTTGTCACAGTTTCAACAATAAAAGCAGATTATGCTTTGTGGCAGCCAAAAATTAGGGCAACTGGCACTATTCGCCCTGTCCAAGGGGTTAATGTTACAGCCCAAGTAGGAGGCATGGTTACGGCCATTAATTTTGATTCAGGTGCAAGCGTTAAGGAAGGCGATGTGCTTCTGCAGCAAAATGCGGATCCTGATATTGCTCAATTACATTCATTACAAGCTAATGCAAAGCTTGCAGAGTTAACGTTTAATCGGGATAAAATTCAGTTCAAAGTCCATGCGGTTAGTCAGCAACAACTCGATACAGATGAACAGAACCTGAAAAGTTTGAATGCACAAGTAGCACAACAAGCTGCAACAGTGGCATTGAAAACTATTACTGCGCCATTTACAGGAAAAGTAGGCATCTCAACCATTAATGTAGGCCAGTATCTTAATCCTGGTGATAAGGTTGTTAGTCTGCAAACGTTCGATCCAATTTATATTGATTTTTTAGTGCCGCAACAGGCACTTGCGCAATTAAAAGTAGGGCAGGATGTGACAGTCACTGTCGATGTTTTTCCGGGAAAACATTATACAGGCAAAGTGACGACTATTGATGTGGCGGTTGATACTAATACACGCAATATTAACATAGAGGGGACAATAGCAAATCCAGCAGCCGAATTGAATACAGGCATGTTTGCAATTGCTGAAGTAAATACGAGTGCACCGCAAAAATATCTTACCTTGCCTCAAGCTGCTGTGAGTTTTAATTCATATGGAGATATTGTCTATATTGTAAAAGAAAGTGGTGAAAAAGATGCAAAAGGCAAACCTGTTTTTATTGCAAAACAGTCTTTTGTGACAACAGGGGAAGCACGCGGTGACCAAGTTATTATCTTGCATGGATTGAAAGCAGGAGACAGGGTCGTGACGAGCGGTCAATTGAAACTGAAGAATGGTGATCGTGTAGTAATTAATAATTCAGTACAACCTGCTAATAATCCAATGCCGAAAGCACCTGACGAACACGAAGGATAGGTTATGTACTTTACTGATCTATTTATTAAGCGCCCGGTGTTAGCTACCGTGATCAGTTTGCTGATTTTGGCATTGGGCTTGCGCGCGATCGGTTTGTTACCTGTTATGCAATATCCTTTTACGCAGAATGCGGTAGTAACTGTCACAACCACCTATACGGGTGCTGATCCCGCGGTTGTTGCTGGATTTATTACAACCCCATTAGAAAATTCTATTGCGCAAGCCAATGGTATCGATTATATGACGTCCAGTAGCGCAGCCAGCGTAAGTACTATTAATGTGAATTTATTATTGAATTATGATCCTCTTAAAGCACTTTCTGATATAGGCACTAAAGTAAACGCAGTATCGAATCAGTTACCTAAAAGTTCGCAATTACCGGTTATCACGGTGGCAGTCGGTGAAACAATCGATTCGATGTATATCGGATTTTATAGCAAGATGTTGCCGAATAATAAAATTACGGATTACCTTATTCGTGTTGTACAACCTAAGCTACAAGCTATCAATGGAGTTCAAACAGCTGAAATTTTAGGTAATCGAACATTTGCAATGCGTGCATGGCTTGATCCAATGAAAATGGCAGGATACGGTATTACTGCAGCGGATGTGGCGAATGCACTTGCCAATAATGATTTTATTTCTGCAATAGGTCGTACCGATGGCAACATGATCGTTGTCAATTTGACAGCTGATACAGGATTAAGGACTGTTGAGCAGTTTCGTAAAATGGTTATTAAAGCACGAAATGGAGCAATTATTCGACTTGGAGATGTGGCGACAATATCACTCGGTGCTCAAAATTATAATTCAGCAGTCAGCTTTGATGGGCAATCAGCAGTATATGTAGGTATTAAAGTAGCGCCTTCTGCAAATTTATTAAGTGTCATTGATACTATTAGACAGGTTTTTCCTTCCATTGATGCACAATTACCCGAAGGATTAAATGCAAAGATTGTGTATGATGCGAGTGCTTATGTGAATAGTTCTATTAAGGAAGTCATAAAATCATTAATAGAAGCATTTCTTATAGTGACCGTCGTGATCTTTCTTTTTTTAGGATCGGTTCGATCAGTACTAATTCCCTTGATTGCCATACCCCTTTCTATCATTGGTACTTTTTTTATGATGTTGTTATTGGGGTATTCAATTAATTTATTAACATTACTTGCGTTGGTATTGGCGATTGGATTGGTCGTGGATGATGCGATCATTATTGTAGAAAATATCCAACGACATATAGAAGAAGGTCAAACTATTTTGCAAGCAGCTTTATTAGGCGCACGAGAATTAGCAAATCCTATTATTGCTATAACAGTGGTTTTGATTGCGGTTTATGCGCCCATTGGTTTTATGGGAGGGTTGACGGGCGCTTTGTTTACAGAATTTGCTTTTACATTAGCAGGAGCGGTAACTATTTCTGCAATCATTGCTTTAACACTTTCTCCTATGATGTGCTCAAAATTTTTAAGATTGAACCATAATCCCAAAGAATCGTTCGTTAAAAAATTAGATCGCTTATTTGAAAAATTAGAACATCGATATGAAAAAGTCTTACATCATGCTTTAAATTTTTTACCTGTTGTAACAGTCTTCGCGATTATTATTTTATTAAGTAATTATTTTCTATTTAGCACATCAAAATCTGAGCTTTCTCCACAAGAAGATCAAGGCATTATCATTTCTCAAGTCACTGCACCGGCGAACGCATCTCTTGCGCAAACGCAGCTGTATGCGAATGAAGTATATAATATTTTCAAAAAATACTCTGAGGTAGATCATATTTTTCAGATTGATGGTGCCGGAGGATTGAATATCAGTATTATTGGTATGGTGCTAAAGCCATGGGACCAACGTACTCAGACTACAAATCAATTGCAACCGGAAGTCCAATCTCAGCTGAATAATATTGCTGGTGCAAAAATTGCAGCATTTCAACCGGCATCTCTGCCTGGCGGAGGAAGTGGGTTACCACTTCAATTTGTTGTGACAACAACGGAAGATTTTAATAATTTGAATACAGTTTTACAGACATTTTTGACGAAGGCGCGCAATGCGGGCATATTTGCCTATTTAGATGCAGATCTTAAAATTGATGAAAACCAAACAACTATTTTATTGGACAGAGATAAAATGTCTGATTTAGGTTTGAATATGCAGGATTTAGGAAATATATTAGGTTCTGCTTTAAGCGAAGGTTATATTAATTATTTCAATTATGCAGGACGTTCCTATCAAGTTATTCCGCAGGTTATTCGTACGGAACGCTTAAATAGCAATCAATTGCTCAATTATTATATTAAGACCGCATCGGGTGCATCTGTGCCCTTATCTACAGTGGCTACAATAAAAAATACAGTTGTTCCTGAATCATTGAATCATTTTCAACAACTTAATTCTACCACTATTTCAGCAGTTGCTTTCCCTGGTATCACAATGGGAGCAGCGCTTGATATGTTTCGTGATATTGCTAAGCAAGTATTGCCGCAAGGCTATAGCATAGATTATGCAGCACAATCGCGCCAATTTATTCAGGAAGGCAGCGCATTAATTGTGACATTCTTTTTCGCATTACTCATTATTTTTCTTGTGCTGGCTGCTCTATTTGAAAGTTTTCGTGATCCATTGATTATCTTAATCAGTGTGCCTATGTCTATTTGTGGCGCGATGATTTTTGTTAGTTTAGGTATTAAAGGTGCAAGCTTAAATATTTATTCAGAGGTGGGTCTCATTACGTTGATTGGATTAATTAGTAAGCACGGAATTCTTATTGTGCAGTTTGCCAACGATCTTCAATTAGCAGGAAAAGAAAAGCGTGAGGCTATCGAGATGGCTGCACGTATTCGTTTGCGTCCTATTTTAATGACAACAGCTGCTATGGTATTGGGGGTGATTCCCTTGATTTTTGCATCAGGTGCTGGTGCGGTAAGTCGATTTAATATTGGATTGGTGATTGCAACTGGTATTGCGATTGGCACAGTTTTTACGTTATTTGTTGTGCCATCTATGTATTTGTTGATTGCAGATAATCTTGCAGAAAAAGGAAGTGAAAATAAATCGCTAGCATAAGATAAATATAAATATAAATGGATGCAGGGAGGTAGGGAGTATGGGATATGCGGATAGTAGTTTTCTTATGTTTAATTTTATGTACGGCAAATAACATATTTGCTGCTTCGATTTCCTCTAGAATAGTATCGCCGCTGGTTCTTACAGGGGAGCGACATAATAACTACAATTTAGCAACGCACATGGAAATGTATATAGATAAGTCCCACCAGTTAACAGTAAATGATGTGACAGATCCTTCTTTTTCATCTAAATTTGTGCCTTACGACTTTGCTGAGCAACGATCACGTAAAAATTATGATCAGACTGTATGGTTACGTTTTCGTATTACTAATTCTACTGTAGATGATATTCATTTATTTTTAACCAAAAATTTCCCCAATCAATATACTGATTGGGTGGCGTATAAGCAAACACCACACGGGCCTGTCAAAATAAATTCTTTTGCAGATAAAACCATACATATTTCGCTGTTTCCGTTAGATATTTCTGAAAATAGCACAGAGACTTATTATTTACATAATTATTCAGAGGGGTGGTTACAAACCACTTTCCATTTGATGAAGCCTAGTTTTTATTTGCTGGATCAAATAGATTTGTTTTTTGTAATGGGAATTCAATATGGTATTGCTTTGGCGTTAGTTTTACATTCTCTTTTCATTTATTTATTTTTGCGTGATAGAAGTTATTTATTATATATTACTTTTGTTTTTTCTGGTCTGCTTGCGTTCGTTTTAATGGATGGATTATTGAATCGCTTGCCAGGGATCGTTGTCAGTAATTGGTGGTATTTGCATCTTTATCGATTCATGCTCGTAGAAGTCGGTTTTGTCTATATCCTCTTCGCCAAAAACATATTGCAAACCAAAAAATATATACCACGCACCCATTTTTTGATGAATATTATGTTATGGCTTGTGCTTCCAGCTACTGTGATGGCATGGTTACCGTCATTTCGTAATCCTCTACTTGCTTTCATATCAGTGTTAACTATCACTCACTATCTTAGTATTGCTCTTATTTTATCAACAGTTGCAGCAATTTTGGTTGTATTTAAAGGGTATAAGCCTGCCCAATACTATTTGGCAGGTATGATAGTTATGATGGTGATAGAATTGTTTTATTTTATATCTTATTTTCAGGCTATGTTACCTGCAGTTATTATTTTCCGCTTACCGCAATTCGGTTTAGACATTGATATGATTCTGCAAGCGATTGCGCTAGCAGTGCGTTTTAATTTGATTCAAGAAGAACAAATTAAAACACAACGCGAAGTGATTAAACAAAAAGATTTGAATTCTAAATTACAAGAACATGCCTTGCATGATAAACAGCGCTTAATTAAAGGCTATGCGCGCTTTTTCCCTCGTCGTTTCTTACAGTTATTAAAAAAGAAAAGCATTTTGGACATTCATCTTGGAGATCAAGCCGAGAAAAACATGACGGTGTTATTTGCTGATTTAAGAAATTTCACTACCTTATTAGAAAAGAAATCGCCATCAGAAAGTTTTGCATTTATTAATGGTTATCTTAATCAAATAGCACCTATTGTGCGGCAGCACGATGGTTTGATTGATAAATATATTGGCGATGCGATTTTGGCATTGTATGAAGGCTCAGC
>AMFJ01033692.1_pt1 | contig 29167 bp, 26 predicted proteins | sample 427208 | NCBI WGS metagenome assembly AMFJ01 (sample SAMN02954298, study PRJNA114691) | groundwater metagenome | biome: aquatic; feature: subsurface aquifer; material: sediment; isolation source: subsurface aquifer sediment | place: USA: Rifle, CO | collected 2008-08 | reverse complement strand
TTTTGCCTGCGATTACTTCGTTCTTAATCTCTTCGCACTCTTCGTTAATTGCTTGCCAGGCGTAACCGATTGCATCATTTTTTGGATCCCATCCAACACTTATCACCTGTTTGTAATCTCCGTTTTCGTCTACAGCATAACAGACATCCCGAACACCCGATTTTTCAAGTATTCCGCCATCCTGAGGAACTTCTTCTGTTTTCATGGTCAGCAAACAGTTAAGTAAACGAAAGCATATGAAAATCTTGCGCTTTCCGGAACCATAATAAAGATTTTTTCGCCTTTTTTAAGTTTACCGGAATGGAACAATTCGTCAAGCATAAGAAAAGCAGATGCAGCTGCAACATTTCCAACAGTTGGAAGGTTTAAAAACCATTTTTCCTCGGGAATGACAAAACCAACTCTTTCCAGTTCCTGGAAAATTTTTGACCGGAAATACATCGAAGAGAGGTGTGGAAGGAACCAGTCGATATCTTTAGTTTTTAAATTTCTCTTTGCTGCTGTTTCTATTAAAAATTTTCCGCCAAGTTTTATGATGTTTTCTCCAAGAAGCTTTGTGTCCTGCTTAATTGAAAATAGTGACTTATTGGTCCACTCCTCCTCTTTGAATCTTGTCCAGCCAAGTAAACTGCCGGAAGAATCATACTCGGCACCAGCATACATACATGCAGGGAAAGTGTTGGCATAGGATGTGAGCTCTATCCACTCTATCTTAAGAGAAATTGAGCCTTTATTAGGCTTGTCCCTTAATAAAACACATCCTGCACCGTCTGAAAGCATAAACCGCAGAAAATCCTTTTCAAAAGCAATAATAGGATCTTTTTTGAGCTTTTTGAGAGTTTCATATTCCTCTTTAAAATATGAAGATCTCATCCATGCAGAGAGTCTCTCAGACGCAAGCGCAATTGCATTTTGTTTTTCACCGGATGCCAGTGACAGATAACTGTATTTTAAAGCATGAATTCCACTGCAACAAGAACCGGCAAAAGAGACTACCTCGGTATTTTTGCTTCCTCCCATCTCCCCGTGTATCTGAACTGCATGTGAAGGCATTAGCATCTCCTGTGAAGTTGTGCCGGCAGACAAAAGTTCCAGGGTGTCTGCATCGATGCCGTCCCCGTAAAGCTTTTCAATAGCCTTTAAAGCCATGTCATAGGCTGTATGGGTAATGTTTTGCTCCTTATCAAGAGCATAGTATCTGGTCTTTATCTGGTTGTTTCTTAATATTAGTTGCTGAGCCTTCGAAGGGACCCCTCCAATCATTCCAAGAAAGGTCTCTATCTCTGAATTTGAAACTGGTTCGTTTGGCAGGAAGGAGGCTGTTTTGGTTATGTATACTGGGCGCATTGAGTTTAGTTTAGTTTTGTAAAAATAAAATATTTTTTCTGATTTTCGCGTATGTTCTTCTCCTGAACGGATATGTGAGACTAAAAAAAACCAACCCAAAAGGGGAAGCAACAAAAATTACTGTAAGCAGGTAATATTCAAACAATTTTAATCGGAAAGTTCTTTTTTTGTCCCCGAATTTACCCTTCTTTAAAACAAATTCAGCCCATTTCCCCCACAACTTATTACCGTTTGACTCAATAAAATACATTTGAGGATGAAACTCAACTCCGCCTTTTTCTACAATTTTTTTCTGTAGATGGGAGAGATCGTTTTCTTTAAAAGAAGCGAGAATGAGTTCTCCGTAAATGGCTGCATTATCTATGTCTTTTTGAGAAACACCGGCTTGCGGAAGAAACCTTGTCGCATTTTTTTTGCCGTCAATTAGCCATCTAAAAATTGTAAGTACGCTTACATAATTATTATGTCTGTCCTCCAGAGCGATATTTCCGCACCAGTTGCACCCTAATTTTGTCAGTCGCTTTTTAATGCTCAAATGGGCCGAAATCCACATGTTTCTGGAACCGACAACAGTAACTACATTTTTTCCTTTTAAATACTGCTCCGTGTCTTTATTGTCCATAAAAGAGGCAAATGGGATTGAGGGAGCCAGGTACCAGGGCTGATACCCAAGTACTACAAGATTGGCATCTGAAATGTCCGAAAAATCGATCTTATTGATTTTAACAGGAATCTCGGCCCGGGATTCGGGAAACACCTCGTAAAAAGACTCTTTGGTCCACGGAAACTCAAAGGTTTTTTCGGGAATGATTTCTTTGTATGTTATTTTACATCCTCCTTTTAAAAGAGGAGATAAAACTGAATTAATAATTTCAAGTAACTGGCCGGTTTGCGTATAGTAAAATACTGCTATGTGAAATGTACTCTTATTTTCTATATTCATAACAGAAACATTTTTCCGGAGAGGCTGTTGTTAAGTGCAAGATTCGAAAACTTATATGTGGTAAAATCGTTTGTTCTTTCATAAAGTACCATTTTATCGAGGGAGTAATCGGACTCATTCAAAAATAGTTCAATTTTGAGATATGGTCCCAGAACTTCTTTGTTCCTCGGGACAATTGAAAGAGTGTGCTTTCCCGCCTGAAGCCTGTAAGAAACCCGGTATGTTTTAGGTATTGTATTAATATCCCCTCCCATACAAGCCTCCATAACTCGGGCAAGGTCGGAAAGACCTTTTTGTTTATCAAGAGAGAATGTTGTTGTTTTGCCCGACGAGATAATATGAAGTTTATCGGGGCTCATAATTATAGACATGACTTTTGGAGATGCGTAGTCGAACCTAACATTTCCTTCCTTCAAATAAAAGAAAACGCCTTTGGAAACAATAGTTTCATCTACTGAAGTAATGTACTTGGACTGGACAAAATCGGCTGTTACAGTAGAAATTTCCTTAGATCTTTTAGCAAGGGCAGCATAGAAATTTTCATCTGCATATGGCTTTGCAAATAAGGTAAATAGTAAGATAACAATCAGCTTCATCTGAACAGTTTTATATGCAAATATAGTAAAAATCAGACAGATTTCCTCATGTCCACAAACTTGATTGTCTTGCGACTTGCAGGCGGGAGAATTGACATTGCAAGTAATTCTACCGGTTCAAAACTAATGTCGGGTGCAACTCGAATCTTTGCTCTAAAATGTTCCTTTATAATTTTTTCGAAGGAATCTGTAGGTGTCGCTGTTCCAATTTTTATAATGATTCCATCGGTTCCGAGTGAATTTGTATAAACCTGAACCTGATAGTTAATTATGCCATCTATATTATCCAGAATGTCATACATTGCCGAAGGGTAAAGAGTAGTTCCTTTGTATTTTATCATTTGTCCCTTCCTACCTACAATAGGACTCAATCTAATGCTGTTTCTCCCACATTTGCACTGTTCATGAAAAGCCATACACAAATCCCCGGTTTTAAACCGGAGAAGAGGCATTCCCTCTATTCCCAGTGTGGTTATAACAAGTTCGCCGATAGTGCCTTCCCTGACTTCTCTCTCGTCTTCGTCAAGTATTTCAATAATAATAAGATCGGGCTGATGATGTGCGCCACAGAAGTGTTCACACTCTGTAAACGAACTTTGCATTTCAGTTGATGCATATGTTGAATGGAGCGACATATCAGGCCATTTTTGCCGAATTTTTGAAGTGAGAATGTTTTCCGACAGGTTAACCTCTCTTAATGGTTCGCCTATGCAAATCGCCCGCTTTAAAGATGTATCCGAATAGTCAATATTGTTTTTTTCTGCAAATTCGGCAAGCTTGATAAGGAAAGATGGTACAACAATACATGTGGTTGGTTGAATGTTCTTTATTGAACTCCACTGAAGTTCAGGTATTCCATTGCCAACTCTAACAATTCCGGCTCCCAGAGCTCTTGCGCCTAAAAAATATGCAAGCCCGGCCATGAATCGTTTGTCGATAGTAGTCATTAACTGAATCACATCTCCACGGACACAGCCTGCAGTCGTAAAGGATACTTTATCGTTATATGCAAGCCTGTCAAGATCATTTTCCGTGAGCATAAATGTGACCGGTTCCCCCAGTGTGCCTGATGTTGTAACATAGTCAATAACTTTTTCGCGCGGAACACACAAAAAGTCGTTGTTGTGCAACTGAATATCGGTTTTACTTGTTGTTGGAAGTTTCTTAATATCCTCCAGGATTCTTATCAATCCGATGTCCACACCCTGCTCTTTAAAAATGCGTTTATAGTAGGGTGAATTCATGGAAATGTAATTCAGAGTTTCCAAAAATGACTCTTCCTGAAACTTCGCGATTTCAATTTTGCTTTTGAATTGAATATTCGGATCTCTTTTCATAACTATTTGAAATTTAATTTTTTTCCTTTTCAAGTGCAATAGTAAACATCTCTTTTGCCCTCAAGGACTCTCCTGCTGTTTTATAATAATCCCCGAGCAATTCATATGTTTGATAGTAATCCGGATTGGAACCGATGAACTTCTCAATTCTCTGAGGTTCAAGAGCAGATTTGTTTTTTATGACATCTCTGATTTCGGCAGATATCACTCTGTAAAGCATTATTGAAGGAACAATTGAGGAGATGGCAGCAGAATCGGCACCTATACTCAGATTATCTTTGTTTGAATTTGTTGAAAATTCATTTTTAGAGAAAACCTCGTTTAAATCGTATGCAACCATTTTTCCAAGTTGCCATGGAGCAATGCTCACCCACATAATCCTTTTCTCCGGCTGAAAAATTACTGCATGGTGTGCGATAAACTGATTTAATGATTTCTCGTTGCCCCATCCAATATTTTTGTTTCCAAGACCATAAGGATTTCTGAGTATTCCGGCACTTTTTTCGGGATCAAGCGGAATGTTTTGTGAAATTAATTCGGACAGTCTGTCGAACCGATATTGGGAATGACTTCCCTCAATTCTCTCTACTGCATCTTTGTTCGCGTGGTTGTCCCTGAAATTTGCGGATTGAAAATGGTTAGTAGAAATGATCATCTCCCCCGATGCCTCATATAAGTATGTTCCGTGAGGATCTTTTTCAATAATTGCAGCTTTCCCGTCGCCTGCAGAACCAATGAGAAGTGACTCTGAAACAAAAGCATCAAACTCCATAGCCAGATTATATGCCTCTTCGATATTTGAAGCATACTGAAGTATGTGCCTCGCAATAATGGATATTGGTGTTTTTGATGCCAGCGGCGGAGACGACTTGGCAGCATTTAGGGTAATCGTAAGTCCTTTTTCATTCATGCCCGAGAGTACTCCAACCATTCCTGCCCATCCAACAGAGGCAAACTTATATCCTTTATCGGGGTAGAAAAATGATACTATCTTGTTTTTGGCAAAATCGTCTCCAACATAGAAATCAAAATTTCTCCCAATTAAAAGAGAAGAGTCGGCACTTTTCCCCCCCCACACTGCAAAGGAAGAGCAACCCACAAGCATATATTCCTGCATCGCATGGCCAAGGTCATGTGCTGCATGATAATTAAGCTGCCTGTCGTATGCTTTGCCAATAAAATCAAATTCGCTGCTGCATGCAAAAGAGGATGTATATATTTCTTCTCTGTACTCTGGAGGAATATTTGAAGATATATTCCTGTTGTATATAATGGTTATGTATTTAAGGAAACTTAGATATTTTTCAGATGGGACAATTTTCTTTATCTGGTTTATAAAAGCCTTTTCCTGAAAATACATCAGATCTTTGCACAACTCGCCGAATGCAAGCCCCCGCATAGCAGGAGTACCCTTTAGATGTAATTCCCACAACTCTCCGTCTCCTTTGTGCAGAATAGATTCTCCATAGCTTGTATATCCTTCGTATGCCTTTAATTCCGGCAGATTTGACGGTAAAACCAACTCAGGGACGCTTCTGTCCGCAGTAAAGTATAGAAGAGTTCCTGTCCCAAAAATTAAAAACAACAGGACAATTAGAGAAATTGCAGTGAATTTTAATATTCTGTATATGATTCTCATGATCTCGACTTAACAATTTTTGTTGAAAGATATTCTGCACCAAGTATTTCGTAACAAGTGAGCAATGATGTTATTGTCACTCCCATTACTCCGTGTAAATTCAGGCTCTGACCTGTGAGGAATAGGTTTCCAATTTTGGTTTTTGGCTGTACTATAGTGGAGAGAGGATTGGCATAGTTTTTCATAATTCCGTATGCACTTCCTTCGGGAGCAGACAAATAGTCGCGGAATGTGAGCGGAGTTGCAGAATATTTGCTGCTTATTGCGCTTCTTATGCCCGGGAAACGGCTCTCTGCTATATCTATCATCTTCTCGGCCTCTCTCTCTTTAAACTCAATGTAATCCTCTCCCCTCTTACCTGTATCGGTTCCTTCCCATCTTTCCACTTCACCGAAGTACATAGGCCTCATTATCGATACAACCTCTGCATATTTTGTGTCATTTAAAGGTACCTGCATAGAGACCATAATGCCTCCCTGAGGAGGAATATTTAGTGAATCAGGAGAATCTGCGCCGTTAAAAATAAAGTGATTCGAGTTCATATATGGAAATGCCCCCTTTTTCATAATAAGATACAGGCAAAATAGTCCATAACTATTTTTTAATGAAGAGATTCTGTTTCTAAAAACAGGACGGATTGCGTTATTGTCGTCAATTAATCCCAGTGTAAGGGACGGATGCAGAGACGAAATTACATAAGTGGATTCAATAATTTCTCCACTTGCAAGTTCAACCCCTTTTACCAGGTTGTTTTCGGTTATTATCTTATTTACTCTTGATGAGCATCTTACTTCTCCTCCTGAGGCGAAAATTTTTCTTTCAAGAGCGGTAGTAAGCTGATCGGCTCCTCCCACAAACCTGTATGCACCTTCAAAGTACGAATTTGTTGTAATTGCATGAACATAAAAAGGAGTCATTTGCCTCTCCCCTCCGTAAATAATTGAATTTCCGGTTAGAACACGAAGAAGGTCCCTGTTTTGAAAAACTCTTTCAATCTCTTCGTATGCGCTCATAGAGAGATATTTCATTGCCTCTCCCGATATGCCGGAAGAATTTAGAACAGAGTTCAGAGTCTCTTTACCAATTACTTTGATTCTTTGAATATAGGACTTTATGTTTTTACTTTCTCCGGGAAAACTCATTGAAAGTGCCTCCGAAAACTGATCATGCCCCATTGCAATAGGATACTTTTTACCTTCCAGATGTACATTGTCAAATCCTTCCGAATCCAGTCTCATTAGCCTGATATCGTTTGAAATTCCTAAATACTTAAAAAGGTCATGGAGCAGTTCTCCTTTATCAAGGCTTCCTATATAATGGACGGAGCTGTCGATTGAATGGCCATTCCTTTTAAAAGGCTGAAAAAAACCGCCGCTTTTTGGACTTTGTTCGAGTACCAGAACGCTCAATCCCTCTTTGCAAAGTAAAGCCCCGCACTCGAGACCCCCAAGTCCCCCGCCTACAATAATCACATCAGTTTTTTTCATTCTGCTTTGGTCGTAATATGTAAATTGTATTTGATGTATAGGCATCATTCCTCACCGTTTCTATATCACATTCAAGTTCTGAAGCATAAGAAACCATTTCGCTCCGGCCCATAAAACAAGGAGCGTGAGTTGCTTTGTTAAAACCGAGAAGATTAATCGAAAACCACTCGGAAATTTTCGTAACACGGTGGTTGGTTTTGTCCTCGGCATCTCCATCCCTTACGATTAGAAAACCCCCGGGATTTGTACGGTCCACAGCTTTTTTAAGGAGAGATTTCTGCTCGGAAACACGAAGATAATGAAGGATATCGTTCATTACAAAGACATCACTTTGCGGAATATCACATTGAAGCACATCTCCGGAAATAAAAGAGATGTTCTCGCCTGTAGCGTAACAGTTTTGCGCAATTTCAATTTTATTGGAGTCGTAATCTATTCCGGTAATTTTTCTTGCGGGAGAGAGAAGTCCAAGCATGAACGAGAGAGGTCCGTAGCCGCAACCAATATCTGTTATTGAAGCATCATATGGAATTAAGTTGTGAAAAACTGCATAATTCTTTTCCATTCTCATCTTTATTCTCATATACCACTCAAGTACAGGGCCTTTATAAATATAATTTGCCAAAACAGCATAGTAGAAAAAGTGATTTTGAGGGACATCGTGATTTTGCTTTAATAAAGAGTACTCATCTCTTAAGTAGCCGGCAATTAATTTGCTCCTCTCCCGGTATCCTGTTCCAAATCTTTCATCGTTTAGAGATATTCTTCTGAGAATTTTATATCCAATTACTCCGTGTTTTACATAAAATGGCTGCCTTTTTGAAACCAGGCTCCCGTTTCCATAAACGAGAATTGGAATAATATCCAGAGAAAGTTCTTCTGCAATTTTAAATGCCCCTTTATGGAAACGGTGGATTTTGAGATCTGCCGATCTTGTGCCTTCCGGAAAGATGAGTACAGAGTAACCAAGAGCGACTTTTTTTGAGAGCTCTTCAATATGGTTTTCAATACCATCTTTATGATATAGAAAGCCTGCATATCTCACAATTATGCCAAAGAAAGGGGAATTCCAAACCCATTTGTTTGTCATCATTACAATCTTTGGATAAAGAGAGAGCAACATTAATATGTCTATGAAAGACTGATGATTTGCAATGATTACTGCAGGTTTTTTGAAATTCTCGCCATATGGGTTTTCTCTGAATATTTTCACAGTTGGAGAGAGCCGAACCGGAATAAATGATATGGCGCTAATTAGTTTGCGAAGGAGAAATTTTTTCGGTTCATATTTAACAGGGAGCAATACTATGAGCATTATAAAAACCGATGCCACTATACATCCGGCAACAAAAGCGGTAAATGTTAGAAGCATGAGAAGGATTCCGGACAAGGTAAAAGGAGGAAGACCCTTTCTTACCTGAGATATAATGAGGCTTCGATATATTATGGGCTGGATTGTATAGGCAACAGCCCATACAGCTGCCATTCCAAGAACAGAAACAACTGCTATCGATCTGAGAGCAGGATGAACAGCAAAGATCATTGCCCCCATTCCTACGATTACGGTAAAAGTAGAAAAGAAGATAGCCACTTTATGCGCCGGAAGAATATCTCTCCTGCGAGAGTATTCTTCGGACAAGCCGTCCAGAACAAAAATACTGAAGTCGTCTCCAATACCAAATATAAATGATGCAAGTAGAATGTTTACGATATTAAAAGGGATACCGAGAATGGCCATTAAACCGAGAATAATTATCCAGCTCATAAACATCGGGATAAAAGCCAGCAGAGCAAGCTCCAGCCTTCCGTAAGAAATGAGTAAAGTTAAAAACACCAGAGTCGACGACAGTAACAGAATAAAATTAAAATCCTCCTTTATTCCGGTTGCCCAAAGAGAAGAAAAATGCGCCCTGTCTATTATTACAATATTTTTTTGATTCGATAACTCTTTATAAAGGGCCTCCTTGTTTTCTTCATTTACGAACAGATGAGTAATGAGCAACTGAGAAGAGTCGCTCATTTGGATCCAGTCTTTAAAAACAGAGGGCAAGCGTACCTCGCTGGAAGAAAAATCGATAGCAGAGTAATCTTTATTAAGCAATGTTTCAAATTTCCCAAATGCTCCCTGTGCAAAACCGTAATTTTCCGATACTTGGTTTATCTTTCTTATTAATTTCTCCTTTTTACCATTACTCCAGTAATCTCTCCACATTTGCAATCTCCTTATCTGGATTGATTTAGGAGGAATAAGAGACGAGAGTGAAGCATTTTTTACCACAAGACCCTGTTCCCTATACCGGACCAGCAGAGAGTCGCATTTAAAATAATTTTCTGATGCAATGTCCATGTTTTCACCGGACGACAGGAGCAAAACTCTCGATTCTCCGGAACCGAATTGCTCTGAAAACCGCTCTTGAGCAAGAATGTGTTCTTTTGGTTCATAGCTTAGTTTTAACATATCGCTCTCAAACCTCACTTTTCCGGAAAATACAACTCCTGCAATAAAGAAAACTACAACAAGCGAGACAAGCCATCTCTTCTTTTCAAAATTCTGAGAGCTGAATTTTTCGATAATACGGAGCAGTCCTGATGAATCTCCATGCTCTTTTATTTTAAGCATGTGAGGAAGGTAAACAAGCGAGAACAAAGTCGTTCCTACAAGAGTCAGGGCAGAAAACAGACCAAAATCCCTTAAAAGTTCCGATTTTGTAAAGAGAAGACCGGCAAAAGCACCGATTGTTGTAAAACTGCCCACAGTAAGAGGATATGTGAGCTCTTGCAATAGCTGTTCAATACTTTTTACATGTCTTAAATGCGAAATTATATGGATTGAATAGCTTAAAGCTATTCCCACTACTGTTGCCCCTGCTCCTATTGCAATTGCAGATACTCCATCGCTTTTGCCCGCCATGAAAGCGAGGGCAAAAAGAGCTCCAAACGCTGCAGGTACAATTAGTAAAACTATCGTTTTAAAGCTTTTGAATGCAAAACCAAGAACCAGAATAATCAGCAATAATGCAACGGTAAGAGTGATCATTGTGTCCGACTTGATTGTTCTGGCATTGTACACGCCAACACTCGGCCCTCCCATAAAATGAATTTTCAGGCCCGGCACATCGGCTTCATAACTCTCTTTCAGCTTTTCCAAAGCATCAATCAGTTCTTCATTTTTACCGCTCTCTCCACTTCCATATACAGGAGTGACAACATAAAGCAGTGCAGACAAGTCGGAAGAGAAAACATGGTTTTCAACTATGGAAAACTTCATTCCCATACTCAATGAGTCAAATCTTGCCAGCAAATGTGTCCCTAGTGATAGTGGATCCTGTTCAAAATATTGGCCCATTACTCCTCCCGCAGGCGAAAGCAGGATTGCAAGCTTCGATTTTATCGCTTCATCCGTATTTTTTTGAATTATTAAAGAGTCGAATCTCTTATAGTCGGCGGGTGTAAGAAAAATGGGAAGATTATCGTATATGTACGCTGCACTTTTAGTTATTTCATTTTCATCTACTTTTAGCCGTCTCTCTCTGATATGTGTCTTGCCAACTATCTCATTAAGCCTGTTATCAAATTCGTCTGCAACTGAAATTAGCTCGGAAGAGAAATCCTCGTCTCCATTTAACTCCTTTTCAAACAAAACTATAATCTTGTCTTTTACCGTTATTTGAGAAAAAAGTTCTGCAGCATTATCACTCTCCTCATTTGACGGGAAAAATCTCGTGGGATCTTCGGAAAATTTTATACCGGAAGCAAAAAAAACAAGAACAGAAGTTAAAGCAACAAGAGAGCCGTAAAGCAAAGATTTTTTTCCATGGAGGAAATTATAAATCAATATGAACATTTTTTCCGGGCTCATACTTTTTCTTTTCTAAAAACATAAAGTAAGATATAGGTTGTAATCAAACCGAGAACTCCAATTAATATTGCGAAAACAACGCTTCCTGCAAGATATTGAACAAGGCTGTCCGATATTGAATCAAAACTCATTTGCTCAGGGATAAATTTTACGGGCTCTCCAAGCATGAAAGCACCGGTGGCAAAACTGCCGTAAAGTATAAAAGGAATCATCGGAGGTATACTGATGTTTGAAGAGACCAGAACAACGACCTTGTTTAACTTAAGCAAATGAGCTGCACCAACGGCAGTAATCATCTGATATCCCCATAGCGGAGAGATTCCAAAAAAGAGACCCAAACCAACAGATTGTGCAATTTTTTTATTGCTGTCTTTTGAGTCGGTTATATGCCTTTTTATAAAATTACTTATGTTCTCTTTATTGAACCAGCGAAAAAAGCAAAGGGGCCACCACCAGAGCAGGGCAATTAAAACAAGGACTGTATTAAGAATAGAAATTCTGGTAAAGTCCTTAACCGGGCTGAAGTGTGATATACGAATCTCTTTTGGAGGGTAATAGACACCAACAGGAATGTTTTTTACAGGGATATTACGCCAGGCAGCCCTTACAAGAATTTCCAGCTCAAACTCATATCTGCCGGAGATAAGTCTTAATCCCTTCATCTTTTCGAGTGGGTACAACCGGAAACCGGATTGAGTATCTTCCATGGAAATGCCCGTCTCTAATTTGAACCAGAAATTTGAAAATTTGTTTGCAAAACTATTCTTTCCGGGCATGTTTTCATTATTAAAGTCACGCGAACCAACCCACAGAGTGCCGGGTTCTTCAACAGAAAAATCGAGAAATTTTGTAATATCGTCCGGAAAGTGTTGCCCGTCAGAATCTATTGTAATTACATATTTATATCCCAAACTGAATGCCTTTAAAAACCCGCTTTTTAGAGCAGCTCCCTTTCCCCTGTTTTTATCGTGTGTTATTATTTCAACACCAACAAAGCCTGCTATTAATTCAGATGTATTATCCCTTGAGCCGTCATCTACAATTATAATATTGCCGCATATTTTGCCTGCACCCTCCACAATATCTTTTAGAGTAGAACCATTGTTGTAAGTAGGTATTAGAACAACGTAATCTCGTGTATCATTTGCCATTGCCAGTCTCCTTAAACTCTCCTTTTAGCTTTAGAACAATCCTTTGAGAAGCACTTACTATTGCATTAACTCCGTCATTCTCTCCTTTATTGATTTCAATATCGACCTTTAATACATCTCCAATTTGAGGATCTACCATTCCGGTAAATTTGCAAAGCGATATACCGTAAAATATCACATTATAGCCACACATCCTACTAACACACTCCTTAACAATATCGATTGTACAAACTCCCGGCAAAACCGGATGTCCGGGAAAATGTCCCCTGAATATGTCGCTGCCAGTGTTGAGCTTAACTTCAAATGTTCCTGTTCCTATATCAGAAACAGATTGTTTTGTAATTCTATAGAGATTCCTGATCATAGTCGGATTTTTTCAATAAAAGCGAGAGTCTCAGATATGGATGTTTAATAAGTATTGTTTGTGGCCAGTTGTCTTTATAATTTTCAAATCTCATCAATGTTTTTGTAATGCCGTTTCCCTGTTCGAGTGCATCCAGCCTGTCGGGTGAAGTGTAAAGATATTTTGTGATATAGTTATGATTGGGTTTAAATAGAATTTCAAAATCTTTTTTCAGAAGGTAAATTACTTTTTCCCTGTTTAGCTGCTCTATGCAATAGTTAATTTTTATATTAATTCCGTCCAGTTCAAAATCCAGAAATGTCATTCCAAACGGAGATGTCATTACCACTCTTCTCGATTTTGCATCGGAAGTTTTTATAATCACTATGCCTGTTATTTCCGATTTTTTGTGTACCATCGTAAAATCAAATACTTGAGTAGATGGTATTGTGTCATATACATAAGGTATGTTTCCTGAGATAAATGGGGTATTTTGAAGCCATTTGCCCTCTTTCAATAATGGAGAGCACCCTGCCACAAAGAAAAACAAAAAGAGAAAGCTAACTGATTTTAAAATCCTCATCGTGCACATCTGTATTAATTCGTTGATTGGAAAAAATGTATTCTGTTGTACTTCCGGAACCCTCTTCAATTTTAAGTCTTCTGATTTCAGCATTTTGGCTGCTGAAATAAATGCGAATTTCAGTTATTATTGAGGCAAGTTGCCGGTTTAGAGGAACAACTGAAACTATAATCCCTTCGGAATCAGAAAAATACTCAATTTTATAATTTGATCCTGCCCTTGAAAGATTTCCAGTGAAAGAAGCAGAAATTAGTCCTCTTATCTCTTTCATAACAGGATTGTTATTCAAGTCAAAAACCATGTTTGAACCGTTTGAAAATGCCCTCAGCCACTGCCCGTTAATTATCATATGATATACCATTGGGCTTGAGTAAAAAAAAGCAATTTTGTCCTCTCTCTTATATTTAAATACACCCTTGGATATCATTTTATTTTTAAGCATATCCATCTTCTTTTCCTGGCGAAAATCGGCAACTAGCGTTGCTGTATTTTCGGCGCGGATTTTTAGCTTAAGGTCAAATGCAGAAATTTCTGAAGATGCAAGTTTTTTTATATCACTCTGACTCCATAAAGCAGCAGAAGTATATAACAGAAAGAAAAATACCAGAAGTAATTTTTTCATTTTTAATTAATTATAAAACTGTTGTTTTGTAGCTTCTCTTTTCAAGCACATCCAAAATAGAAGTAAGTGTAACCGATGCGGATGGAAGTCTGTCGTGTAAAAGGACAATTGCTCCATTATGAAGTTCTTTATCAATTTTTATAACAACTTTGTTACTATCTGATACAGTATCAAAACTTCTTATACTCCATCCAATATTTTTTAGATTTAACTTCTTTACTGCTCTGGCAATGTTAGGATTAGTTACTCCAAATGGTGGGCGGAACAACTCTATTGAGGTGCCGGAAATATCTGAAAGAATCTTGCGACAATTTTCAATATCTCTCTCAACCATGGATTTTGATGCAAATGAAAAACCAGCCGAATGATTCATTGAATGAATACCAATTTTATGTCCCTCATTAACCATTCTCTTAATTAATTCAGGGTTTTCAAAAGCCTTCTCTCCAATACAAAAAAACACTGCTTTCACCCTTCTCTCTTTGAGAATGTCCAGAACTGCCGGAGTGTATAAAGGATGAGGCCCATCATCAAATGTGAGCATTATTTTCTTTTCACCGGCATTCAGTTTTGTGATGGCAGGCATATAAAACCCCCATCCCATATTCAATGATGCCGAAAATAGGATAAGCGCCGGAAGCACAATAAAAATTACAACTATCAATAATATAACCATTAAGTTTTTTTTATTAATATCATGGTAGTTACATCATCCAGGTAACGATTCACAATTAGAATATAACTTTTTTCGTTGTTTTCAGAAAAAAGTGTCAGTCCCCGGTATAAAGCATAGGCCGATGATGTAGGGTACTCACCGCACTCCTCCTTAAAATTCAGAGTATTTGAATTTTGCCTCTCAAATTGTACGGATAAACGGCCAATGCCATTAACAATCATTTCTAAATCGCTGAATATTAGACTATTCTCATTTAAAAAAGATTTGCATTTTTCAGGGACATCGCTTTCGGGAATATCTTTTGACAATATTTCCATCGAAATAATTTTTCCTATGGTTTTGTCGCTTTCAGAAGCAGCCGCAATGAAAAAGTGTGCACCCTCTCCTGAGAAGTATTTTTTCCATATGCCCATTCTGCCAAGAAGGTGAGATTTCGAAGGTGTTAACTCATCAAATCCACCCACCAGAAGTCTTTTTCTTCCCTCACTCAATAGAAGTGAGACATCAATTAACGCACTTTCAAAAGAACTTCCGCCGTGGACGAAAGTGTTGTTGTAATGTTTGTCGGCGAGCAAAAGTGCAATCTGAGCGCCAACTGTGTTGGAAGTACTTTGAATAAATGCTGCAGGGTTTAAAAGTCTCTCGCCGTTTTCATATATAGAAACAAGAAATTTTTCAGTATCTGCAAGGCATCCCCAGCCGGTTCCGGTCACTATTCCGTCGATATTTCTGTCCGGGGAGTTTTCAATTGCCATTAATGAAGAAGTTACGCCCATTTTTATGAGTCTGCTCATCCTTCTCCTTAATCCTGCGTCCGGAATGTATTTTTTATAGTCCGTCTCCACCCCGTCTGTCAGCATTCCATTTTTACCGGAAGAGACAATTCCGGCCATTGATTCGATATAAATATTTGTCGGGATCATATCCTTTCTGAATTTATGGATTTAAAAACAAGCGAAGTGCAATTACCCCCGAATCCAAAAGAGTTTGTCATTACCCCTTTCATATTGATTTTTTTTTCGCATCTGGTCAAGGGTGTAAGATTTGCTTCCAGGATTGAAGTACTGAAATTAAGATTCGGCCATACATATCCGTAATAGAGACCAAGAATTGAGAAAAGCGATTCAATTCCCCCGGCAGCACCGAGTGTATGCCCTGTGTACCCTTTGGTCGAACTGAAATCTGGAATAACTTCTCCGAAAATTCTCTTCATTGCAATTCCCTCAGAAGCGTCATTATTTGGAGTTCCTGTTCCGTGAACATTAATATATCCTATATCTATTTTGTCGACACCGCTCATCTCTATTGCTCCTTTCATAGCAAGATATGCACCCTCTCCGTCCGAAGAAGAGGCTGTCTGGTGAAAAGCATCGTTGGCGTTTGCATAGCCGGCAACTGAACAGTAACTTTTTGTTGCTTTTACTTTCCCTGAGTGTAAAAAAAGATATCCGGCTCCTTCTCCTAAATTCAGGCCGCTCCTGCTTGCATCAAATGGCCTGCACACCTCCTTGTCCAATATTCCAAGAGATGAAAACCCATTTATGGTAAAACGGCACAAAGAGTCTGTTCCGCCCGCAATAACGGCATCCAGCAGACCTGCTTTTATCATTCTGGTTCCCATCATAATTGCGTTATTGGCCGATGAACATGCTGTATTAATGGTAGTAGTAAATCCACTAATTCCAAGCTCCTTTTCCATAAACTGTGTAGAGGCTCCGCAATCATGGCCAATAAGCTGCCTAAGCCTTCCTTTATTTTTGTCTTTTATAAACTCCTTGTAAAACAGCTCACTCACATCCATTCCACCTACTGAAGTGGCAGAAATCAAGCCTATTTTTAGTCCTGACGTATTTACTCCCGAGTCGGCAAGAGCCTCTTTTGCTGCCATTAGCCCTATTACAGTTGTTCTCGAATACTCTTTCTCCTTTCTTAGGCCAAGCAAATCACAAATTTCTCTTGTAGAGTGTTTGACCTCTCCTACGACAACTTCGTGAGCTGTTTCAAAAAGAGACAGATTTCCCAGACCGGACTGGGCAGATATCAGTTTGTCGAGCTGATTCTTCACATTCAGGCCAAGTGCCGAAACACATCCCATTCCTCCAACATAGACATCATTTGCCATACTATCCTCTTTTATAGAGTTTTAAATCTAAATCAAACGCACCATTTAAAAATTCGCACCAGCCTGCAATAACCAGCTTAAGAGATGATTTTTGCGCAAGCTTTAACAATTCCCGGACTATCTCCTTTCTGTCGGACATACCGGTAACAAAAAAACTGTTTTCTCCCTGAAATTTATTTCTTATAGACGACTCCCCAAGAACAATATTTGGAAGTGTGTATACAAACAGTGCCGGACTAGTCATAGAATCGCCGTTTTTATCAATAATTCTCTGATGTTTTGTGTCGGACTCCAAAGAGGAAGAACAGTTTGCCATGAAAAATCCCCTTTCAAACGGACTATAATTTTCCAACTCGTCAAATCCGGTAAGAAGTTTTGCTGTTGCAATTACTCCAAGTTTAGAGAGGTCGTCCATTTTAAAAAACTTTATATCCTTCATCTCCATCTCTCTGTATTTTTCCCTTATCAACACATCAAAATTATCTTCTCCTTTCATTTCAAACGATGAAACCTCAACCCACTCTTTTGCCCTTGTTTCACCGGAGTAATTCGAAACGGACTCCCTGCCAAAAACTATGGCAGCATTACAACCGCCAAAACCGGATGCACTTTTAATGCATCTGTTTAAATGACACTCTCTGTTGTGAGGAGAAACAACAATTTCCATAGGAACCCCGGATTCTTTAAATCCCCTTGTACCAATGAGCAAAGAATTATTTATCTGCCAGAACGATGCAATGCTCTCAATTACGCCGGAAGCTCCAAGTGTATGACCCCAGTAGGGTTTGAGACTCTGAACCGGAACATCCATAAGTGAAGCCCAGTGAATCGCTTTTGATTCCATCTCGTCGTTGTAAACTGTCGCTGTTCCGTGGGCATTTATAAAATCCACAGAAGAGGCAGATATATTCGCCTGTTCCATTGCCATAAGCATTGCTTTTCCAAGGCCATCGCCAGTGCGGGAAGGGGCAGAAAGGTGATTTGCATCGTTGGTTATCTCCCCGCCTTCAATTACGATTGGATCGCTTTGTTCAATCAAAGAGCGGTCGGATGTAAGTATTACAACCCCTGCAGCCTCTCCGAGGCTCAGTCCGTCCCTTTTAACATCATAGGGCGTACAAACTGTTTCGCTTATAGAGTGGAAAGCCTCAAATCCGCTGACAACAAATTTTGTCATCAAATCGGCACCGGCGACTATTACATTGTTGCATTCGCCGTATTCTATGAGTCTCGCTGCTGTAACAAGAGCACTTATTCCGGAAATACAAGCATTTGAAACAACAAGAGGTTTCTCTTCTAATCCAAGGTAACGGTTAATTCTTAAAGCAAACTCTCCCAGGAATGCCCTTGAGTCAATATTGTCACAGCTGCCCTCAAGCAAATCTATGTTTCCTTTCGTTGTAGCAATAATTAGTCTTGTCTTCCCGCGTTTAACCTTTTCCGGGGAGAGACGTGAACTCTTTATTGCATCTTCGATAGAATAGATAATCCTATTCTCCAGGAGAGTGAAATTTTCTCCGTTATCGGTAATAGAAGAAAAATCGGCCTCTTTTTCAATCTTAGCTCCATAGAATGGTCTGGAAAATACCGACGAATCATTTACTCTGTGAATCGCACTGTTACCAAGATATATTGCACGCATATTATCTTCGGTAGAAAAACCGAGCGGAGAGTAAATTGAATCCCCTGCAACAAATACAGTTTTCTTTCTTATTCTGTTATTTTCCATTTCTTTTGCCAGTTAAGAAAAAATTGGGGATTATTCCATTCGAGCAAGTTTTCGCTATTAAGGAAAACCTGAATTGAATACCCGGATGCTACAAGCATATTGTCGGATTCGCGAAAAATATTGTATTCGAATCGGATTTTGGCCGATGGCGTATAAATATATCTGGTTTCTATTATGGCAGTATCTCCGTAAACCAGAGGCTGAATGTAAGAACAGTGCAGTTCTACAACCGGAGCTGTATAACCGGAATTATAAATATCAAGATATCCAATTCCGCCGTAATGGTTTCCAAAAGCCTCTCTTCCGTCTTCAAAGTATTTGACATAGACTCCATGCCATACAATTTTCATTGAATCTACTTCCGAAAAGCGTATCTTCACACTGTGCCTGTGAACAAGAGATGCTGAATTCTCTGCGCTTTTTTTTCTCATGCTTTTTATCACCTTTACTTCTGTAAAAAAATCTTTAATTCTCCCGATGCCACTATGGTATCGTTGCAGTAAACTATTGATTCAACGAGAGATATGCCTCCATATTCTCCGAGAAATCTTGTTCCTGTATATAATTCATTGCCTGTGGAAGGTAACTTTTTTAATTCAAATTTCGACACCGCTCCAATAAAACCAACAGGTATACTCTCTCCTCTGCCCGCAAAACCGTATCCAACAATAACGGCAGCCGATTGAGCCATATGCTCGATTATTCCGGTTTCTGCAAATTGTCCGTTTTCAGTGAATAATGTTCCCTCTTGCGGAAAATATCCCGTATAAAAAACTCCAAGTTCTTCCCCGAAATATTTATGGACAAAAACAAAAGGTTCCCTCTGGGGAATTAGTTCAAGAATTTTATCCCCTTGAATTATGGCTTTCTTAAGTATTCCCATATCAAACCTTTTTTCTTTTTCAAAATTCTCATTCTGTCTATATCTTCGGCAAGAGGATCATCCGGAAAAACCCATGCTTTTCCTGTTTCGGCAGCCATTTTTTTACACTCTTTCAAATCAAACCCCTCTGCAAGATAGTATGTTGGGTCAAGAAGTGAATCCGATTCAGATATTTTCCCCTCTTCAATTGCCATTTTTTGTAATGGTGTACCGGGATAGATCCTCATTCCAATATATGGAAAAAATACCGTATATCTGAGTTTTTTTGAATTCTCCATTGTTTCAAGCAATGTCTTTTCAGTCTCTCCAATACCGCCTAAAATGAGAAAATGTGCATAGAAAATATTATACTTAAGACATCTTTCCGAGTTAAGTATTACATCATCAAAAGAGAATGTCTTTCCATATCTGTGCATCTGAGCAGTGCAAAGAGATTCTGTGCCAAATTCAACATGTTTTAATCCGGCTCTGCGGAATGTTGACATCAGGTCATCAGTTAGATTATGAGGAGAAAAATATGCTCCCCAGTTTATCTTAATACCGCTTTTTATTATCTTCTCGGCAAGCTCTGCATTGTAATCGTTGTGTATATTAAATACAGAATCGGTGAAGAATACGTAATTGATTCCCTTTTTCCTGTACAATCGTTCCAGTGTTTCTACAATAAGGTCTGTATCAAGTGTTCTTACCTTCCTTCCGTCAATTATGGGATAGGAGCAGTAAATGCAATGGTAACAGCATCCTCGTTTAGTCTGGATGTTGAGCATCCCGCTTTTTCCCCAGTAAAAATCGGACAGAGTTTCGTCAAATGTGAGATTTAGCGACTTGAGATACTCTTTGTGCGGTTTTTGAACCATTCCTTCGCTTGTGCCTGAAAGCAGACCCTCAATAGGAGATATATCTCCCTTAAATTCAAGCGCCTCCAGAAGCAAACGAAAACTCTCCTCCCCTTCACCCACTATTCCAAAATCCGGCTTTAGCGAGTCGAAAAGAACAGTCGGATAAATGGAGAAACCTGCTCCACCCATAATTACAGGAGCTTTTGAATTTCTTCTTACGGCATCCATAATTTGGGCATAGCCCGGAATAAAACTTGTTTTATCAAGAGAATTGGCTCCGTCTATGTTTCTGATTGATATTCCAATATAATCCGGTGCGCGCTCTCTTATTGAAGATTCAAGGGATTCAACAGTGTGCAGATTCATGTCTAACAGGGATACATCCAGCCATGGAAGATGTTCATTCAGGTATGTTCTTAGGTATGATATCCCAATCGGATAAACTGGATAAGGATCGGCAAGTCTGTTTGCTGAGATCAAAACAAGTTTTCTTCTATTTATCATATCCAGAATTTATAATAGTTATACCATTGTTCAGGAGCGATTTTTACAACATTTTCAAGACTTTTCACATACTCCTGAAGTATCTTGTTTTCAAGTCCTTTACCCTTAGAATCCGTCCCACAACCGGGACAGAGAGTAAAGTAAAAACAATATTTCTTAAATCCTGTTCTTACTGCATAGTAGAAAACTACCGGAGCTGCCAACCTTGCAGCAAGTACAAAAGGTCCTTTTGGAAATGGGGCATTTGCTCCCATGAATGTAGCTGTTTCACTTTTTGTTCCCTGAGTAAGTCTGTCTCCCTGAATGGCAACATATGCACCGTTTTCAAGAGCGTCTCTTATTTCAAAAATGTTTGAAAACATATCATCGGACAAAGGAATAACTTTGAATGTTTCTGTTTTTTTTTGTTTATCGAGTATCTTTTTAATTTTTCGGTACTCGGCATCCATCATTACAACCCTCATCTCTTTACCATACTTGTCGAAAAAAGGAGCTCCTGCCTCCCAGTTTCCAAAGTGGGCACCAATAATAATTGCTCCGCTTTTATTGTTAAGTATTTTCTGAACTTCCTCCGGCTCATTAAATTCAAAATGAAATTCATCTGATTTACCGGAAGCAACTGCCGTTTTGTCGATTAAAGATATGCCAAGATTGAAATAGTTCTTATATAAGAATATAAGTGAATCAAACCGGCCTTTACCTAAAATTTTTCTTGAAAAATACCAGACAGAAGATGTTGCTTTTGGAGCAAAAGGGACAAAATAGATAACAACGATGGACAGAAGCACATATGCTGCTGTTACGCCAAAAGTTTTAATTATAAAAACAAATGAGAGATAGCCAAGAGCTCCTCCCCTGGATTTACCACTCCAATCATTTCGGGAACTCTCCTTTTTCATTAATCCTAGAGTTGATAAAGTGATAAAAATCGTCAAAGGATTTAATACCTACAAAGTCTTTAGCCATTACTGTAAAACCAAAATTGTGTTCAATGAGAACAACCATGTCAACCAGGTCCAGACTATCGAGATCAAGTGTTTCCATCAATGGGGCATCCGGTTTGAGCATCTCAATATCCACTTCAAACTCTTCGGACAAAACACTGTTTATTTTTTCAATCAGGGCAGAATCAATCATATGTATGTCAATAGTTTGAGTTTATAAGTTTATAAGTTTTTAATAATAAGGGTTGAATTTGTACCTCCAAAACCAAATGAATTAGAGAGGAATGTATCAAATTTAAACGACACTAACTTGTTTGCTATGTTGAGTTTTGCAGATGCATCGTCGGGTGTGTCATAGTTTATTGTTGGTGCAATAAATGAATTTTTCATCATGAGAACCGAATAAATTATCTCGCTGGCGCCGGCCATCCACATTTCATGCCCGGTCATGCTCTTTGTTGAACCAACATATGGTTTTATTTCTCCGAAAACCTCATCAATGGCAAGTGCTTCATTATAGTCTCCTACAGGAGTTGAGGTTGCATGGGCATTGATATACTGGATGTCTCCGGGTTTAAGATTTGCCTGTTTAAGTGCCATTAGAAGAGATCTCTTTGGTCCGTCGATGTTTGGAACAGATATATGATCCCCGTTTGAAGAGAAGCCATATGAAAGAACCTCAGCAAGTATGGGTGCTCCTCTTTTAACGGCAGAATCGTAACTTTCAAGAATGAGAGTGGCAGCTCCACCGCTTGGAACAAGACCGTCCCTGGCAGCATCAAAAGGTCTAGATGCTTTTCCCGGATTATCGTTATTTACCGAAAAAGCATTAAGGCCGTCAAAGCTGCATACTGCATAAGGATTCACCTCTTGTGCACCTCCACAGATAATACAATCCTGAAGGCCGTTTTTGATCATAAAATATCCCATTCCAATAGAGTGGGAACCGCTTGCGCAAGCACCGGCTATAGTAAGGTTAATACCCTTTAGCCGGAAAATGACAGAAAGGTTCATGCTCACTGTTGAGTTCATGGACTGAAATACAGAGCCGGAACCAACGAGTGTTGTATTTTTTTTCTCCCTGATAAGGTCTATCCCTTCAATCACTGCCAAAGCACTGCTATCGTTACCGTACAGAATTCCTACTTCATTTTTGTCAAGAAAATCATCGTCTATACCGGAATTTCTAAGAGCTTCAACCGTTGCCACGTAAGAGAATGCAGCCTCCTGAGACATAGATATTCTTTTTCTTCGATCGAGCAGTTTTGTAAGGTCCGGTTTTGGCAGAATCCCTGTAAGCAATGAGCGAAAGCCCATATCCTCTCTTGATTTGTCCACTCCTATTCCCGATTTCCCCTCTCTAAGAGAAATGAGCACATCGTCAAGATTCTGACCTATGCACGAATAAATGCCCATTCCGGTTATAACTACTCTTGCCATATGATGCTAAGTATATAATCCTCCGTTAATTGAAATAACTTCTCCAGTAATATATGATGCTTCTTTTGAAGCCAGGAAGCCAACAAGTGAAGCAACCTCCTCGGCTTTGCCAAATCTTTCCATTGGCACTTGTTTTTTGAGAAGCGATTCGTCCAGGCCTGCAGTCATGTCGCTAACAATAAAGCCAGGAGCAACTGCATTTACGGTAACTCCCTTTTTGGCAACCTCCTGGGCAAGTGCTTTGGTGGCTGCAATTACCCCGCCTTTTGCCGCAGAATAATTCGTTTGACCGGGAAGACCCTTAATGCCGGAAAGTGAAACAATATTGATTATTCTCCCAAATCTTTTAACAAGCATGTTCTTAATGAGCGGACGGGTAACATAAAACATCCCGTTTAGGTTTGTGTCAATCACACTTTGCCACTCATCAGTTTCCATCCAAATCATAAGGTTGTCTTTCCTTATTCCGGCATTATTAACAAGAATCTCAATATACTCTTCCGGATTAGCCTTATGCCAAGAGCTAAGGGCTATTTCCACCTCCTCACGGTTCGAAACATTAAATTTTATTAATGTTGCCGTTCCTCCGTTCCTTAAAATAGCTTCTTCAGTATTTTTCGCACCCTCTTCATTGGAAAGATAGTTTATTAAAATATGGTAACCCATATCGGAGAGTTTAAGCGCAACTGCTCTCCCGATTCCCCTGCTAGCCCCTGTTACCAATGCAAATTTCATCTTAATTCTCTTTTAAAAAATTAATAATCGATTCAATATCCTTGTATTTTGGGGTATCCTCAACGAATTTTGGGAAGAATTTTCTTATTGAGTTGAATATATTTCTGCTTTCGTTGCAAAGTTCTCCTGAAATGTCAAGGTAATCCACTGCCTGGCAAATTGCCATAAAATGCACTGCCATAACCTGATATCCATTCTCAACAACCTTGGCGGCAATGAGTGCAGAGTTTGTACCCATGCTGACAATGTCCTGATTGTCGTTGTTGTTTGGAATTGAATGAACATACATCGGATTTGATAAAGTCTGTGATTCTGCAGTTGTAGATGTTGCCGTAAATTGTGCTGCCTGCAGACCGTAGTTTAAACCAAGCTTGCCAAGATTTACGAAAGGAGGCAGTATTCCATTGATTCTGTCGTGAAACAAATAATTTAACTGCCTTTCCATTAGCATTGTGAGCTTGGTTATTGCAATTTTTAATTTATCCATTTCGAAACTAACATAATCTCCGTGAAAATTTCCTCCGTGGTAGATATTTTCATTTACAGAGTCAACAATAGGATTGTCGCAAACGCTGTTGAATTCAGTAACAACAACACTTTTTGCATTTTCAATTGTGTCGTGTACGGGACCTAGAATTTGAGGTACGCACCTCAGCGAGTAGTAACCCTGAACCTTATGTTCAAATATCTTCTGGTTGTTTTCTACTTCATACAGATCCTCTGCTCTTTTTTTGAGTCTTTTTGAGCTTTTAAACGACTTTCTCATTGAATCTGCAATAAACCGCTGACCGGGATGTGGTCTTGATTCGTTCAGTGCCTTTGAAGCAAAATCATCGTATGAAGAGGCTATTTCGTTCATAAGAACAGATGCAGCAGTTGCCCATTTAAGAAGTTTTTCGGAATAGAATATATTCACCGATCCGATTCCGGACATGACACTTGTGCCATTTGCTATGGCAAGGCCCTCGCGGATGTAAATATCCAGAGGTTTGATTCCTTTTTCGGCCAGCAAAGAAGAGGTGTCCCTCATCTCTCCTTTATATGTTACCTCCCCCTCTCCAATGAGTGCAAGTCCAATATGTGCCATTTGCACAAGATCTCCGCTTGCCCCAACTCCTCCATGTTCCGGGATGAGAGGATAAATTTCCGAGTTCAAAAATGTTATGATTAAATCCGTTAGCTCTTTATTCACACCGGACATTCCCTTTAGAAAAGTGGAGAGTCGTGCAAGCATTGAAGCCCTCACAAAAACATCGCTGAGCGGGTTGCCTGCTCCGCAGGAGTGAGATCGAATAATGTTATACTGAAGTTCTTTGAGTTGATTGTCATCAACTCTGTACTGCGCCATTGGCCCAAAACCTGTATTAATTCCGTAAATTATCTTCTTTCCGGCGAATGCCTTAAGAAATTCATAACTTCTTACAACTCTTTCGTTGATATCCGGGGCAACAGACACAGCCTCATTATTCAGAACAACCCTAATTATATCTTCAAAAGATATTTTGTCGCCAATAGTTACCACAAATTTTTACAGTTTTATTAATTCAGCAAATTTAGAAAATATATTAAAATAGTAAAGCTAAAATTTGCTTTTAGCTCTTTTCCCCTTTAAAAAACTAATAAATTCTTCACTTTCCAACACTTCAATTTCATTGCACAATCCAAGAACAAACCTCCCTACTCCCTGATAATCAAAAACATTACCGCTAAAAATAAATTCGTTGTCGGATATTTGCTCTAAATATTGTTCACTAAGAGGAAATTCCTCAACCAGAAGTGTTGCTGCAACAATTGATAATTTTAGTTTAACCGGTTTTTCATTATGTCCGGAGAATCTAAAGAGATCTGTTTTACTTTTTTCGTGTAACTCTTTGAAACGCCATTCTGAATTTTCAATTATTACCTCTTCTATTCTGGGTATATTGAAATATTTGCATTTACCGCTTTCAATTTCATAACAGAAGATATTTACCATGTTCACTCCAAAAGAGATTGGTTCAACAACTCTGTCCGATGTTATACCGCTGTGAATAGAGTGGTAATTTTTAAGGACAACAACCCTCTCCTCGGCTATTGCATACAGTAAATTGCTTATAACCCTGTCCGTTCCCGGCCTCACAACAAGCGGGGCAACATCCTTAAAGTCATAAATCTTGTTGAGTTTTCTTTTTATTGCAAGAATAGCCTGGCTGCCTGAATCAAACACCTCCAAAGCCCTTTTGATAATATATGCCTCTTCCTCATTAAAATATGCAAGATCGGAGATCATCCTGAAATATTTTGAATCTTTTGCCAGTGAGATTCCATCTTCGTTTTTATTTAGCCTCAGACCTGCATTTTCAAATGTATCCAGATACCTGTAGACAGTTCTGGGAGATACTTCAAGTGAATCTGCAATTGATTCAATGGAATTCCTTCTCGAATTGTCTGTCAAAAGCTGCATGATTTTAAGCAGTCTTTCAAGTTTTGGCTGATCCATAGTTATGTTGAAAAGTTTAAGTGTTGCTAATTTAGTCATTTTTCGGTTACTTTGTGCAAAACAAACCTGATGACACGACTCAATGAGATGATGACCCTGTTCGGGGTAACAGAGAATGATCTCAAAAAGCTCATTAATATTGCTCTATCCAAAGGCGGGGACTATGCCGACATTTACTTTGAACACAGTACATCAAATGAACTTTCACTTAGAGACAAAGAGGTTAACGGAGCCGGAAGTCATATAGATTACGGAGTTGGAATAAGGGTTTTGGCAGGAGACAGAACAGGATATGCATATACAGAAATAACAACACTCAAGGAGATGGAGAAAGCGGCAAAGGTCGCTTCCGGTATTGCAACCGGAGAATTCAAAGCCCAAATTCCCATAATTGTTTCTCCACTGAAATTCACACCGAGATATTCTGTATTGCTTCCATGGGAAGAAAAAAATATTTCCGATAAAATACCTTATCTTCAAGAACTTAACTCAAGGATATTTGAAGCCGACAAGCGAGTGAGTAAGGTTATTGCTCGAATATCTGATTCATCTACCAGCATACTTTTTTTTAATTCACTGGGAATAATTGCATGTGACCACAGACCTATGGCAGCAATTACCGCAACATGCATTATGGAGAGCGAAGGCAAGGTCGAAAATGGAAGTGCTTCAAGAAGTTTTCGCTGCGGATTTGAATTCCTGACAAAAGAAATTGTTAAAGAGATTTCCGAAGAGGTTGTAAAAAAGACATCTGTTTCATTTGAAGCTGTTCAGCCATCCGGCGGAGAAATGCCGGTCGTGATGGGATCCGGAAGTTCCGGAATTCTTTTGCATGAAGCAATTGGTCACTCTTTTGAAGCAGATTTCAACAGGATGAACACCTCTATCTTTTCAGATAAACTCGGGAAGAAGATTTGTTCGGAAGAGATTTCGGTTATTGACGACGGTACTGTATTTGGAAACAGAGGTTCAATCAATTTTGACGACGAAGGAGTAGTTTCGCAAAAGACATTCATGGTTAAAGATGGGATTCTTAATTCTTACCTTCACGACAGAATAAGTTCAAACTATTACAAAACAGCTCCAACCGGCAACGGGAGACGTGAATCGTTCAGATTTATGCCACTCCCCCGAATGAGAGCAACATATATGGAGAGCGGCAAAAATAAGGAGTGCGATATCATCTCTTCTGTAAAAAAAGGCATTTATGTAGATAATTTTTCAAACGGACAGGTTCAGATAGGCGCCGGTGACTTTACCTTCTTCGTGAAATCGGGATTCCTAATTGAGAACGGGAAACTGACAAGTGCAATAAAGGATATAAATATAATAGGCAACGGACCTGAAGCTCTTGCAGATATTGTTGCTGTTGCCAACAATTCTCAAATTGACAACGGAACATGGGTCTGCGGAAAAGAACAATATTGCGCTGTTTCCTGTGGTATGCCATCTGTGTTGGTAAGCAAATTAACTGTAGGAGGAATCAACTGATATGAGAGACAAAATCAAAGAGACCGCTCAGTTTGCACTAGAACTGTCACTAAAATACGGTTGCCAGGAATCAAGAATTATTACCGACATTAATACCCAGAGTTCTTACACAGTTAGAGACAACAAGCTCGACAGGCTCAACCGTTCTACAGGCTCTTCGTTATTTGTACAGCTTTATGTAGACGAGAGATTTGGAAATTACTCGTCGAACAGAACCGAACCTAAAGAGCTGGAAAACTTTATTAAAAATGCAGTTTCAGCCACAAGGCTAATTGCTGCTGATCCATACCGCTCTCTTCCTCCCAAAGAGCTTTACTACGCTGGAGGAAGGCCTGACCTCAAACAGTGCGACGATTCGTTTGACAATATTTCCGAGCAGGTCAAGTCCGGAATTGCTTTTGACTGTGCATCTGAAATGTACGGGAAAGATAAGCGTATATTATCAGTAAACAGTGAATACGGCGATACTTCCGATTACACATATATGATAGATTCGCAGGGATTTGAAGGAGAATCCAAAGAGACAATATTTACAATAAGCGCAGAATGCTCGGTTAAAGACAAGGGAGACTCCCGGCCGGAATCATGGTGGTATGAAAGTTCTATTTTGTTTGAAGATTTAAAAACCAGGGGTTGCGGAGAAAAGGCAATGAAAAGAGCTCTTGCCAGGCTTGAGCCAAAAAAAATGAAATCGGGTAAATATTCGATGGTAATTGAGAACACAGTATCCAGCAGAATTATTTCTCCGGTACTAAGTGCGCTAAACGGATCGGCAATTCAGCAAAACAACTCCTTTTTAAAAGATAAGCTTAATTCCAGAGTTTTCCCTGAAGATTTTTATCTTTCCGACAAACCGCATACTATAGGAGCAATAGGATCCAGATATTTCGACGGAGAGGGAATTGCCACAAAGGAGATGAATATTATCGAAGCAGGAGTAATAAATTGTTTTTTCATAAACAGTTACTACTCTAAAAAACTAAAAATGCCCATTACAATTGAGGGACCATCTCTATTAACTTGTACTGGAAAAGGAGATTCTGATAAATTTTCCGGCAAAAAAGACCTTGATTATATTCTTAAAAAAACCGGAAAAGGAATTTTCGTTACCGGATTCAATGGAGGAAACACAAATTCTTCTACCGGCGACTTTTCCTTTGGTGTTCAGGGATTCTACTTTGAAAACGGCGTAATTCAACACCCCATAAAAGAGATGAATGTAACCGGTAATATCATTCCTCTCATAAACAGCCTTATTTTTACCGGGAACGACCCGAGAAAATCAAGTCGCTGGCAAATACCCACACTCGCTTTCGAATCTGTAAACTTTAGCGGAAACTAATTAATATGAAAAAACCCGGCCTTTTTCTGTCTTTTATTCCAATTATCTTTCTTGTTGCAATGATTACCCTGGGAGT
>AMFJ01005882.1_pt1 | contig 29242 bp, 27 predicted proteins | sample 427208 | NCBI WGS metagenome assembly AMFJ01 (sample SAMN02954298, study PRJNA114691) | groundwater metagenome | biome: aquatic; feature: subsurface aquifer; material: sediment; isolation source: subsurface aquifer sediment | place: USA: Rifle, CO | collected 2008-08 | reverse complement strand
TCTTCTCCCGTGTGAGGGAAAAGAAGCGGGGGTCGGCTCTTACTCTGGCAGCAGGGCAAAGATAAAGCCCATCATAGTCAATGCTCCATCACAGAATCCGAACAAAAGTCGGACATTTCCATTGGTAACGACCGGGTTGTCGGTTACCGGAATTTGAGCAAAGAAAGCCAGGAGTAAAATTCCTGTCAAAGCCATGATGGCGGAAGCTTTTTTGCTCATGAATCTCGAATCTTTGAGAACGGCTTTCGAATTTTTCATAATATGCCTCTTTAGCAATTGTTAAGGTGATTGTTGGATGTCGTTGCATTATAACTATACATTATACTCTAAAATATCAAAAAAGTCAATAGATGGATATAGAGCCTTAAATTTTGCTTTAAATACAATAAAATAAAACTATGTCAGACCTAAAAAAATTATTCAATCCCCAATCAATCGCTATTATTGGCGCTTCTCAGGAAGCTGGGAAGATCGGAAATATCCTGGTAAAAAATATTCTGGATTTGGGCTATGAGGGAGAGGTTTTTTTGGTTAATCCAAAATACGATTCATTGTTGGAGAGAAAATGCTATCGTTCAATCAAAGAAATAGGAAAAGAAGTCGATATGGCTATCGTAGCTTTGCCGGCTAAATTGGTTTTTTCCGTGATAAGCGAGGCGAGTGAAAAGGTGAAGAATTTCGTGGTGATTTCAGCTGGTTTTTCGGAAACAGATGAAGAAGGAAAAGAAAAAGAAAATGAATTGTGCAAACTGGCTCAAGAAAAAAAATTGAATATTCTAGGACCCAATTGTTTGGGGTTTATTATGCCGGAAATAAAACTGAATGCTTCTTTTGCCGGAGGCATGCCAAAAGCGGGAAATATTTCTTTTGTTTCCCAATCAGGCGCCTTGGCTGTGGCCATCATGGACATCGCGAAAAAAGAAAATATCAAATTTTCCAGCATTATTTCAGTAGGAAATAAGATGCAGTTGGATGAAGCAGAACTGCTGGAATATTTAGCAACGGACGAAAAGACCAAAGTCATCGGTATGTATTTGGAGGGAATCAAACAGGGTAAGAAGTTTTTGGAAGTCGCTAGCCGAGTTTCAAGGATAAAGCCGATTGTTATCTTGAAAGCCGGCAAAACAGCCAAAGCGCAAAAGGCTATTTCTTCTCACACTGGAGCCTTGGCGGGAAGCGATGCCATCATGGAAGCGGTTTTTGAAAAGGCTGGAGTTTTGCGGGCGAATAACCTGGAAGAATTTTTCTCTATCATAGAGCTCATATCCTATGAAGATTTTCCTAAAAATAATCTAGTATCTATTATCACCAACGCGGGTGGTCCGGGCGTCTTAACGACAGACGCTTTTAGCGGAAAAACATTGGAATTGGAAAATTTTTCCTCAGAAACAAAAAATCGATTAAGAGAATTTTTACCGCAAGAATCATCAGTGGAAAATCCAATTGATCTTTTAGGCGATGCTATGGAAGATCGCTATGAAAAGGCATTGAGAGTTTTAGATGATCAGGAAAGTGATAGTATAGTTTGCATCTTGACGCCTCAAGATCAGACTCCGGTAGCTCGGGTGGTGGATGAGATTATAGAATACAAAAAGAAATCTTATAAAAAAATAGTTACAGTTTTCATAGGAGGAGAAAGGGTGGAGAAAGAAATTGCGAGACTCAAAGAAAATGGAATTTTGAATTTTGCTTATCCTGATCAGGCAATCGGAGCCATTGATGCTTTTTATGAGTGGGGAAAGAGGAAAGAAAAAAAAGTTGTGGTGCAGCCTGTGGAAACGCAGGAAGAAAGAAAAATACGAGTGGGCGAGATTATCCAGAAAGCTCGGGAGGAAAATCGCGGGGCTTTGCTTTTCCAGAAAGCGGTGGAAATCATGTCGCTCTATGGCATCAAGACTCCCTACACAGTCGGACTTTTTGATGGAGACGATTTGCCAAGTGATGTGGAGTTCCCGGTAGTGATGAAAGTGAACAGCGACAAGGTGCTGCACAAGACTGATAAGCAGGGGCTCATTTTGAATCTCAAAAATCAAGAAGAATTGTCGGCAGCCTATGAAACATTGAAAAGCAATTTCCCCCAAGAGAACTATATCATTCAGGCTATGCTTGAAATCAAGACCGAGCTTATTTTAGGCATTAAAAAAGATCCTATATTCGGACCGATTGTAGTTTTTGGCCTCGGCGGAATTTATACGGAAGTTTTCAAGATGATTAATTTTCTGGTAATCCCCAATAGCATCGAAGAAGTGGAGGAAGAAATAATGAAAAGCAAGATCAAGTTCCTGTTCGAAGAAACCCGCGGCCAAGCGCCGTGCGACACCAGGGAATTGGCAGAGATTCTTTTCGGACTTTCCATGTTGGCTCAGGAAGCGCAGGATATTCAAGAGCTGGATATTAATCCCTTGTTCATTTATAACAATGACAAGAAAGCGGTGGCGGTGGATGTGAAGATAATTATCTAGTGAAAATTAATTTTTTGCCAAGTTAGATAAATTTTATTTGAGCAAAAAAAGGAAATATGAGATAATGGGAAATAACTTGTTTTAGGAGAAAAAAGAAAAATATGCTCAAAAATTGGACGGTGGCGGAAAAAATAGGCGAAGTGGATAGTGAGTTGAAAGAAAGATTTCATCCTATAGTTTTGCAAATATTAGCAAATAGGGGGGTTTTAGAAAAAAATAAACTGGAGAAATTCTTTGTTTTTGATTATGAAAAAGATGTTTTAGATCCTTTTCTTTTTTGCGATATGGAAAAGGCCGTAGCTAGAATATTGCAGGCTAGGGAAAAAAAAGAAAAAATCGCTATTTTTGGCGACTATGACGCGGATGGAGTGACCGCCACGGCGCTAATTTATGAGGCTCTTAGCAAAATAGGATGCGAGGATATTGTCTATTATATTCCCGACAGGCAAAGCGAAGGTTATGGCATGAATGAAAAAGCGGTTGAATATTTATCGAAAGAAGGCGCAACACTTATCATTACAGTCGATTGCGGAATAACCAATATCAAAGAGGTGAAGCTGGCAATTAGTTTTGGAATGGATGTTATCGTGACTGATCATCATCATGCTCCAAATTTATTGCCTCGGGCTATTGCTATTATAAATCCTCACGTGGAAAACTGCGGGTATCCGGAAAAAACCCTAGCCGGAGTGGGGGTGGCGTTTAAATTGGCACAAGCAGTCTATACGAAAGCTGCTCCGGATAAGATGGAGCAGCTTAAATGGCTATTAGACTTGGTGGTTATCGGGACGGTGGCTGATTGTGTGCCTTTGGTAGGGGAAAATCGAGTGCTGGTCCGTTATGGATTGGTGGTGCTGTCAAAAACCAGAAGAACGGGTCTTTTAGAGATGTTTAAGGTAGGAAGAATCGCAATTGATGAAGATAATGTGCCTGATACGCAAAAAATCGCTTTTCAAATCGCTCCAAGAATTAATGCGGCCGGAAGAATGGATCATGCCAGCAGCTCGCTCAAGCTGATGATTGAAAAAGATGTGGTGCGGGCGCGTGATTTATCATTGGAAGTGGAAAGCAGGAATCAAAGCAGGCAAAAAATGACTAAAGAGATTGTGCGTGAAGTGAGAGCGCTGGCAGAAAATTCTTTCAAAGATAGAAAGTTGATTTTTGCTTCGAATGAACATTGGCAGGTGGGAATTTTGGGGCTCATTGCGGGAAGAATTGCGGATGATTTTAACAAGCCTACAGCAGTTTTTCAGAAAAAAGAAAAAGAATTTATAGGATCTTTTCGCAGTATCAATCAATTTAATATTGTTGAAGCATTGGAAAAATGTTCGGACTTGCTTATAAAATTTGGAGGACACTCTCAAGCGGCTGGAGCCCAGCTTAAAATAGAAAATATGGAAGCTTTTTATGAAAGACTCTCCGGTATTATTGAAAATGATTTGGCTGAAAAAGATCTTTCTCCAGCTCTGGAAATTGACTTTGAGATTTTGGCGCCTGATGTCGATTGGAGTCTTTTGGAAAATATCTCTAAATTGCAGCCTTTTGGAGAAGGAAATTCCGAGCCGGTTTTTTTGATGAGAAATTTGATTGTAGAGACTATGAGGATAGTGGGCAATGGAAGCAAACACTTGAAATTGTCTCTGAAATCAAAAGAATATCCTATGGTCTTTGACGCTATTGGATTTGGTCTAGGAGAAAATTCTCTTGGCATAAATGAAGGCGATAATCTGGATGTGGTTTTTAATTTAAAAGAAGATGAGTGGAATGGAAACAAAAAGATACAATTGTTTTTGATTGATATAAAAAAGAATTTAGGGTAAAATGTGTTTATGAGCGATAAAATCATAATGTTTACTGATGGCGGATCAAGAAACAACCCGGGTCCATCGGCAGTGGGAGTTTATATCGAAACTCTGAATAAGAAATATGGCGAGTATATCGGTATAAAAACCAACAATGAAGCTGAATATATGGCCCTGATTTTTGGTTTGAAAAAACTGAAACAGCTCCTGGGAAAGGGAGCTAGAAGTTCTCAGATCGAATGCTTCTTGGACAGCGAATTGGCGGTAAAGCAATTGAATCATGAATACAAGCTCAAGGAAAAACACATCCAAGAATTTTTTATTGAAATTTGGAACCTGATGCTTGATTTTAAGACTGTATCATTCATTCATGTCTTGAGAGAAAAGAACAAAATTGCAGATAGATTAGTCAATGAAGCGCTTGATGCCCAAGAAAAACAAAATAATTTATTCTAAATCAATGAAAAAGAAAAAAATAATAATTTGGACAGTTGTTTTAGCATTTTTAGCCTTAGGGGGCTATATGCTAGCAACTAGCAAGGATGAATCCACTACTTATACAACCGAGAGCGTCAGTCGAGGTGATTTAGCCCAGACAGTTTCAGTAACCGGAGAGGTCGTTTCTTCCGATGAGACAGAATTATCCTTTCCCTTAACAGGCAGAATTGAAAGCGTTTTGGCGGATGTGGGCGATCGAGTAGTCAAAGGTCAGAAATTAGCTACTATTGATCGAAGCACTTTTCCCCAGCAACTGCGTCAAGCCGAACTGGATATTAAAATCCAAAAAGAAAATCTTAGCAATATGGAAAGAAATAAGGGTACTTATTCCAAGGATCAGCGCGACGCTCAAAAAGCTACGATAAAAAAGACTCAATCGGCTTATGAATCAGTTTTGCGTCAAAATAGGGACAATTCGTTATATGCTCCAGTTTCTGGAATGGTTATTCAAAGAAGCGTAGATCAGGGCGAGACAGTTATAGCTGGAAAAATCATTTTAGTGATAGCTAATCCAGATGATTTATTGCTGGAATCAAATGTGCCGGAAGTGGATATTATAGGCATTTCTAAAGGTCAAAAAGCTTTAACTACTTTCGATGCTTTATCTGAGGATGAATTATTCATGGGAAGAATCAGTGACATAGATCCGGCAGCTACTGTCATTCAAGACGTAGTTTACTATCGGGTTAAAATTCATATTGAAAACTTTGATCAGCGTTTGAAAATGGGCATGACTTGCAATAATGATATTATAACCGCTGAAGCTAGGGATACTTTGATGGTTCCACAGCGAGCAGTCAAAAAAGAAAATGGCAAACGATATGTGGAAATTCTCAGAGAAAAAGATAAAAAACAGGAGGTAGAAAAAGTATATGTGGAAACTGGAATTTCAGGTGATAACGGAATGGTGGAGATAAAGGGGAATTTATTGAAAGAAGGTGAAAAGGTAATTACATTTACCAAGGAGAAAAAATAAAAAAACTCACAAAGATAGTTAGTGCTGGGCTTCAGCTATATTGCTTTCAATTTATATGTCAAGTTTGATTCAGGTTCAAAATTTAACTAAAGTTTACGAAAACGAGGGTGTTTTGACTCCGGCGGTTAAAGCCGTGACATTTTTTATTGAAAAAGGAGAATTCGTTTCTATTATGGGTCCATCCGGATCTGGAAAATCAACTATGATGCAGATGCTAGGTTTTTTGGATCGTCCGAGTGCTGGAAAATATTTCCTGGAAGATCAGGATGTGGGTGATTTTTCAGATGATGAATTGGCAGAAATTCGTAATAAAAAAATTGGCTTTGTTTTTCAAACTTTCAACTTGCTTCCACGTACGACTGTTTTTGAAAATGTAGAACTTCCGCTTCTCTATGATTACAAGATGTCAAAAGATAATTTCAAAAAAGTCATGGAAGCGCTCCGAAGCGTCGGGATGGAACATCGCAAGGACTATTTTTCCAACCAGCTTTCCGGAGGGGAAAGACAAAGAGTGGCTATTGCCAGAGCTTTAGTGAATAGCCCAAGTGTTATTTTTGCCGATGAGCCAACAGGCAATTTGGACTCCAAGTCAGGAACACAGGTCATGAAAATTTTACAAAATCTTAACGATGCAGGCAAGACCATTGTTTTGGTGACACATGAAACATTTACAGCTGAACATGGAAAAAGGATTATTCGAATGAAAGACGGAGAAATTGTTTCTGATGAGCCTATTGCTAATAGGCGTTTTGCAACAGAAGGGGAGCTTCTAAAATAAAATTATCACTCAGATAAGATTTATGCGGCTTACTGATCCAGTAAAAATTGCTTATCGAAATTTGGTGGCTAATAAATTCCGCTCATTTTTGACTATCCTAGGAATTATTATCGGAGTAGGTTCGGTTATTTTAATTATGGCTATTGGAGGCTCTGCTCAAGAACTAATCTTAGATCAAGTCAAAGGAGTAGGATCCAATTTGGTGGGAGTTTTGCCGGGTGCTTCAGATGAAGAAGGGCCTCCAGCTCAAGCAATGGGAATTATAATCACTACTTTTACTTATGATGACTTTTTGGCTTTGATGGAGAGGAAAAACGTTCCTCAGGTTGAGTCCGGAGTGGCTTATGTGCAAAGCACTCAAACAGTTACCTACCAGAATACAGATTCTTCCGTCGGAATTATGGGGGTGACTCATGGTCTTTTGGATGTTCAAGATATCGAACTGGCGGAAGGAAGATTTTTTTCCGAAGAGGATGACATCGGCCTTTCCCGCATCGCTGTTATCGGTTCAAAAGTTAAAGAAGATATTTTCGGTTCAGAAGATGCGGTCAACAGAAAAATAAAAATAAAAAAAGAAACTTTTATTGTGGTAGGAGTGCTCAAAGAAAAAGGAGGCGCTGGCTTTGGAATGGATAGCTCGGATGATTCTATTTTTATTCCCCTTAAGACAGCGCAAAAAATAATTTTAGGCATCAATCACATATCTTTTGCTAGATTTAAAATTGAAAATGTAGATGAGATAGATTCAGCTAAGGAAGATATCGCTAGGACTATGAGAGAAGAACATGACATTGACAATTCTAAGGATGATGATTTTTCAGTACGTGATACCGTTTCGGCTTTGGATACTCTCAAAAATGTAACAGATGTTCTTAAATATTTTCTTTTGACAGTCGGGTCAATTTCTCTTTTAGTCGGAGGGGTGGGGATTATGAATATCATGCTTATTTCAGTCAATCAAAGAATTCGGGAAGTAGGACTTCGGAAGGCGGTAGGAGCTAAAAATCTTACCATTTTGGTTCAGTTCCTGATTGAATCGGCAACGATAACCTTGATTGGAGGAATGGTCGGTATTACGGGTGGAATTTTTCTAGCTTATTTAATTTCAGCCGTGGTGACTAATTTTTTTGGTTATAATTGGGAATTTATTGTTTCTGGACAATCAGTGATTATTGCAACCTTAGTCTCTATTTTTATTGGCTTGGTTTTTGGATTGTATCCCGCAAGGAAAGCATCGAGAATTAGCCCGATGGAGGCATTGAGGTATGAATAAAATTTTTTTATGCATGAAATCGTAGTTTCAATCAAAATGGCTTTAAAAAATCTTCGCGCTAATAAGGGAAGAGCGTTTTTGTCCATTCTTGGAATTGTTATCGGAGTGGTTTCAGTGGTGCTGGTGCTTTCTTTGGGAATGGGAGTAAAGCATTATATAGTCGGACAGATCGAATCTTTTGGTACGGATATTATTCAGATAGAACCAAAAGTTCCTCAAGTTAGCAAGAATTCGTCTAAAAATATTCAAGGAGCCACTAGCGGATCAGTGACAACTTTTAAAATCAAAGACGTAGAGGAAGTGGCTAAAATTTCTAACTTAGAAGGCTACTATGCGGCTAATATCGGACAAGCAATTGCTAGCTATAAAGAAGAAACCAAACAAGCCATGCTTTATGCCACAACCGTCGGAGTTTTTGAATTAGACCAACAAGTAAAATTAGCCCAAGGAGTCGCTTTTGATGATGGGGATGATCAAAGCTTGAATCAAGTGGTAGTTTTAGGCTACGAAATAAAAAATGTTCTTTTTGGGGAGGAAAATCCGGTAGGGAAAAATATTAAAATCAAAGGAAGCAATTATCGGGTAATTGGCTTTTTGGAAGAAAGAGGAACGACAGGATTTTTTAATTTTGATCAATTGATTTATGTGCCTCTCAGAACCTATCAGAAGAAAATTGCCGGATTGGATTATGTGCAGGCTGCTATTTTTAAGCTTAGAGATAAAAAAATGATTGAAGCTACAATTACTGAAGCAGCAGATGTAATGAGGCAAGAACATGATATTGATAATCCGGACAAAGATGATTTTGCAGTGAATTCAATTGAGGAAATTACTCAAATTCTAGATAAAGTCTTTCTTATAATAAATATTCTGCTTATTTCTTTAACATCCATTTCTCTTATTGTCGGAGGAGTGGGCATCATGAATGTGATGTATGTTTCAGTAACTGAGAGAACAGCTGAAATCGGACTTCGAAAAGCAGTGGGAGCCAGGAATTCCAATATTTTGAAACAATTTCTTTTTGAAGCGGTTTTCATTACTATTCTTGGCGGTATAGCCGGTATTGCCCTTGGAAAGATAATTACTCTCGTGGCTACAAAATTAGCTATAAAATATGGCTATGCTATTTCTTTCGGGGTTTCTTGGCATGCGGTGGCTTTAGGAGTGATCTTTTCATTGATAACGGGGGTAGTTTTCGGACTATATCCTGCTCGTAAGGCTTCTCAATTGAGTCCTATGGAGGCACTTCGAAAAGATTAGATCTTTCTTCTTGTATTTATAGATAGACAAGATATGAGTACAGTGATAGACTATCACTGTAAATAATAAAACAAAAATATGGAAAACACACAAATTTCCTTATTCAAAGGTAGAAAGGTTAGAAAAATATTTTATAAAAAAGAATGGTGGTTTGTAATTAATGATGTTATTGAAATTATAACCGGATCTGCGGATCCGGCTCAATATTTCAAGCGAATGAAATATAGGAGCTCAGAACTTTTCAGAATATCTACCAAAGGAGGGAAGCAATTTGCGCCACCTGTAATGCTTGGAATTGTTACTTCTGGAGGAAAACAAAAGATGTATTGTTGGAATACGGCTGGTATTTTACGTCTCATTCAATCTATTCCATCATCTAAAGCCGAACCCTTCAGAATATGGTTAGCTAATGTGGGTTATGAAAGAATGCAGGAAATAGAAGATCCTGAATTAGCTACCAAAAGAACAAGATTGCTGTATAAGGGGAAAGGCTATTCGGATGATTGGATTAGGGAAAAGAATGCAGGGCATTGCTATCCGAGAAGAACTAACTGATGAATGGCAAAGAAGAGGCGTTAAGGATGATAAGGATTATAAGGCTCTGACAAAATCGGTTTCCAGAGCTATATTTGGAATGACTCCTAAGTAATATAAAAAACTTAAAGGAATCAGAAAAAAAATTTACGAGACCATATGAATGATCTCGAATTGCTCTTTACTATGTTAGGGGAGAGATCTGCCATAGAAATACATCGAAATGATGAATCTGAAAGTATAAGCAAGTTAAAAAAAGATGTCAAGACAGGAGGAAGAATAGCCAGAGGCGCCAAAGAGGAATTGGAGAAAAAATTAAAACGCCCTATTGCTACCAAGAATAGTTTTTTAAGAGAAAATAAAAGATTGAAATAGATAGTTGAAATTATAGAATATTAAAATGAATAAAAATACTCTTTGTGAAATCTGAAATTTTAGTGTATATTTAATAAAGAAATGATAAATTTATCATAATTTAATTCTAAAATTATAATATGAAAAAAATTCTGTGGGGTTTGTTGTTAAGCTTAGCGATTCTCGCTTCATTTTCTATCCCAGCTAAGGCGCAAAATCCGGAAGGGGATTTGCGTATCACCACATCGTCTTTGCCGATTAATTTAAAAGTTATACCGGGAACATCCATATCAGCTCAGATAAAAATAAAAAACGATGGAATCGGAGAAGAGAACATCAAAGTGAGTTTGATGAAATTTAAAGCGGATGAAGCGACAGGAACTCCAATGTTGGCAGAAAGGGAACAGGGAGATGATTTTTTTGATTGGGTGAATTTTTCAGAAAATAATTTTCCGCTCCCTGTTAATGAATGGAAGACCGTCACTGCGACATTCAATGTTCCGAAAACCGCTTCATTCGGATATTATTATGCAATTGTTTTCTCCCGGGCTGAAGAGAATGTGACCAGAGGAGAAAGACAAACAGTCATTACTGGAGGCACAGCTACTTTGGTCCTTCTTGAGGCAGTCGTTCCTGATGCCAAGCGTGAAGTTGAGGTGACTGGTTTTTCCGCAGACAAAAAGATTTATGAATTTCTTCCGGCCACTTTCACCGTAAAATTAAGAAATACAGGAAATGTGCATATTGCCCCGAGAGGAAATATCTTCATTAACAGCGGGGATGAAAAAGACATTGCTATTTTGGAAATTAATCCGAATAAAGGATCAATTTTGCCCAACTCTCCACGAGAATTCAGCGAAAAATGGAAAGATGGTTTTCCATATTATGATGTTAAGCAAATAGATGACAAAATAGTATTGGATGACGCCGGAAAATATGTACAAGAACTCAAATGGAATTTTGGAGAAATGTCCAAATTGAGATGGGGAAAGCACACGGCTAAATTGCTTCTCTATTATGATGATGGAACCAGGGATATTCCGATAGAATCGGAAATTTCCTTTTGGGTTGTTCCCTGGAGATTGATTTTCGGATTTTTGGGAATATTATTTCTTTTGTTTTTTGCGGGAAGACTTTCTACAAAAATTAAATTTCCTAAGAAAAATTAGATTTATTAGGCAATATTAACAAAAAAGGCGCAAGTTGTTGCCTTTTTTTGTTTGTGCTAAGCTTAAAATGTTGGATCTAATTGGTTTTTGTAAAAATATGGATAAAAAAAACAAGCAAAAATTTAATAGCAAGAATATGGAAAAACTTGAAACTAAAGATTCAGAAAAAAATGGACTATTTGCTTCCCAGCAGCCAGAAGCTGAGATTCAAAAAAAAGAAACAGGAAAAGAAGAAAGTGTTGCAGCTCCGGAATTGAAAAGAGAAAGGAATGGGAAAATCGATACTTATATAGAATTTTTTCTTATTTTTATTCTAGGCATTCTTATCGGAATCGCTGCCAAAACTGAATCAGAAAGGAGAATAACTATTGGCTTTGATGATTATAAAATGAAATCGGTCCAACAAGACTTTGACATTAATAAGATTCAATTCGAGGTAAATAAAAAATATATGGAAGAGTCCAAGAACCAAGGCCAGGAACAAGCGCCGCAGGTCAACTCTTCTTTGGAGACCGGAGAATAAGCAATTAGCAAGGATATAATTTTTTAAATAAATAGTTAAATTTTATAAAATTTTTTTAGAAAAATTTAGCATAAGAGAAAAATATGGAAAATAAAGATGATAAAAAGATGAAAAATGTCATTTCAATCGCTATTTTATTGGGAGGACTTTTCATTGGCAGTCTTTTTGTGGATTTGGGTCAGATTATACAGGGCAGCGGTTTTTCTTCAAAAAATTTGAACAAGTCTGATATATTCGAAGCTGATGGAAAAACTTGGGTGGCATATAGCGAGCCGGCTGTGGAAGTCAAGGTGGTGAGCGATGATGCATGTGAAAAATGCGAGCCTTCCGAGGCTCTAGTATGGCTTCGAAGGGTTTTGCCGACGATAGGGGCGCGAAAAATTGCATATGACAGCGAAGAAGGGAAAAAACTTATTGAAAAATTTGGAATAACCACTTTGCCTGCTTTTATTTTTGATAAAGATGTTTCTAATACGGATTTTTTCTCCCAAGCACAGATTTTATTTGACAGTAAGGACGATGAATTTATTTTAAAAACTCAGGAATTGGGTTTGGCGCCAGGGAAATACTTAAATAGCCCGAAGATAGGCGAGGGAGATGTGGTGGCTGGAAATTTGGAGTCAAAAGTCAAGGTCGTGATTTTTTCTGATTTTCAATGTCCTTTCTGCAAAGCTTTTTGGAGTTCGTTTCGTGAGACAATGAAGGGATATGAAGACAAAGTCGCATTTGCTTATAAGCACTTTCCATTAGGCATTCATCCTCAGGCCAATGGGGCGGCTTTGGCGAGCGAATGTGCTATGGAGCAGAATAAATTTTGGGAATATTCCGATAAGTTATATGGATCGCAAGATGATTGGGCGACTCAAAGCGGAACCCAAAAATTCAAAGAATACGCTAAAAATCTAAAATTAGATACAGCGAAATTCAATCGATGTTTGGATGATAAAAAATATCAATCCAAAATTGATGCTAATGTGGCTGAGGCTAATGAGTTTGGAATTTCTGGAACTCCAGCCACTTTTATCAACAATCAATTCATCAATGGCGTAGTGGGGACGAATGATTTGAAAGCGGCTATTGACGATGAATTAGAAAAATAAAAAATAGAAAATTTTTAAAAAGACCGGCCTTGCAAGAGACCGGTCTTTCATTTGAGCTATAAAAATATTAGAGCTTATCCTTGTGTGTCTTCTGTGAGATCAGGCATTTAAAAAAGAAGCGGTTATTTTTTCTATATCCTTAAATTTTTCAATCCAGACTATTCTTTTATCTTTTTTAAACCAGGTTATTTGTCTTTTGGCGTAATTTTTTTCATCAATGCATATTTTTTCCAAAAGCTCTTCTTTCGTTTCAATTTCTCTTCTTAAATATTTGGGAATCAGTCTGTAGCTTAGGCCAAAACTTTCAATTTTTCTCCAGCTTAAACCGGAATTTTTCAGATTTTCCACTTCAGCAATCATTCCTTGCCTAAATCTTTTTTTTACATTCAGTTCTATTTTTTTGTGTAAAATTTCCCTATCTCTTTGAATGCCGATTTGCAAGAAATTATATTTTGCATCTGCTTTTTCAATTTTAGCAGGAACTTTTCCCAGGCTCTGGCAGATTTCAATGGCTCGAATGAGGCGCACCTTGTTTTTAGAGTCAATATTTTTTGCTCGAGTCGGGTCTATTTTTTTCAATTGAGCAAAAAGTTTTTCCGTTGATTTCTTTTCCAATTTTTTCCTTAATTTCCAGTCAGGCTTAACTTCTGGATAAATCATGTCATCTACAACAGCTTGGATCCAAAAACCGGTGCCTCCGCAAAGAATAGGGAGCTTGTCTCGTTTTAAAATATCGGAAATTATGCGATCGGATTTTTTCTTGAATTGAGCAGCGCTAAAATTAGTTCTGGGGCTTACAATATCCAGCATGTAGTGACGAATGCCTTCTGATAAAAAAATATCTTTTTGGTCCGTAGCTTTACTGAGAGAATCTTTTAAAATTTTTCCGCTGCCGACATCCAGTCCGCGGTAAATCTGTCGGGAATCGACTGAAATGACTTCGCCATTGAACTTTTTAGCTAATCGGATAGCAGTAGCAGATTTTCCGCTGGCTGTGGGGCCGAGAATGACGATAATTTTAGGAAATTTTTTTTCATCTATATTTACCATGCAATTGATGTGTCTTTTGAATTATTTTTTAGCTTAGAGAAGGACATTCGGAAAAACAGCACTATAGATAAAATTAGCAGACAAATTGATAAAAAGCAAGAAAAAAAAGACAGTTTGCCCCAGCAGTATGATATAATTAAAGTATCTCAGAAATAAATATGATTAATAAAAATTTTCTAAAATTAAATTTGTCATTATTGGCAACCATTGCTCTTGTAGGGGTAATTTATTTTGATTCAGACAAGGCTCAGGGAGCAGACATTATTTTTAACCAGGCAGATCAGGATGGCGGACAAGCTGCTTTGATAATAAACAAAACTGATATTGATCATGAATCGGGCAAAGTCCCAGAGGCTAAGGAGGAGGCTGATTTTCAATTGCAGCAGCAAGTGCAAATCAGAGTCATTGATGCAATCATAGAACCGACTGTTTTGACACGGCCGATTTCAGACGTCACGTCAACCACAGCCATAGGAAGCGGAGATATTATAGCTACGGGAGGGGAAGACCCGGAAAGAATCATGGAATGGGGCATAAGCAGCGGAAATTATACCAATTTGTGTTCTGCCGGAGTCGGAGGATCTGGAAGTTATTCTTGCAATATTATTAACCTTGAAGGAGGAACCACTTATTATATGAGAGCTAAAGCGGTCAATTCTGCGGGTACGTATTATGGAGCGGAAATAATTTTTCAGACCCTTTCGAATATAACTGAAGAATGTGAATCTGAGAAATTGGAGGCCGATGCAATTTCGTCTTCAGAGATAAAGCTGTCTTGGACGGATAATTGCGGAAGCGAGAGCGGATATGAAATTGAAAGAAAAAATACTGACGGTGAATTTAAAAAAATAGACTCAATAGGTAAAAACAAAGAATCCTATATTGATAAAAATCTTCGTTCCAATACGGTGTATGAATATAGGATCAGGTCTTATGATATTGATGGAGTATCTGGTTATTCCAATAAAGTTAGCGCTAAGACATTAGAAGAAGCGGAGGCGGAATTAGGCGAGAATATTTTGCTTGATTTGCCTGATGAAAATATTCAATTGGAAACTGAAAATGAGGTGCTCTCTTTTGATGCGGATAATGATCTGAAAAATGACAATGTTTCGGAAGAAGAAAATTTTTCAGCAGATGAAGTCCCACAAAGCTCCAAGATCGCCAAGCTTATTTCAGAAGGAAAGCAGATCAGTGAAGAGATTCTTGAGGACCCTACAGTGAAAAAATCTTCAATAATAGCCGAGAGTGCTGGTTTGGCCGCTGGTGCTGTCTCTGTGGCTGTGGCGACCGGTGCGATTCCATTAGTTCCTTTGTCTCCTACGCCTTTTGCCGATATATTTTCAAAACTTCTTAGATTATTCGGGTTTTTTGCCCGATCAAAAAAAAGAGATGAATGGGGAACGGTATTTGACGTTGAAACTCACAGCCCAATTTCTGGAGCGGAAATTTCTATTTTCAACATCGATGAAAAAATGATTGATTCGGTGACTACCAATAGTGAAGGAAAATTCGGTTTTCTTGCAAGTAGGGGAGAATACAGCTTCAAAGTATTTAAAAAAGATTACGAATTATTTAAAGACGATAAGACAGATGAATTTTATGGAGATCTCTATGACGGAAATACTTTTATTATTGAGGATGGGGAAGTGGCTAAAATGAGTATTGCTCTCAAAGCGAACAATATTGATTGGCAAAATTTTTCAAAAAGAAAAATAGCTGCTTATAACTCAACCCTTTCCATTATAAAAAAGAATATTTTTGCCATAATGTTTTATGTCGGCTTTATCGTTTCTGTCGGGTTGTCATATATATCATTTTCGTTTTTCAATGGAATAATGGTTGTTTTATATTTAGCTATGATAGCTTATAACTTTTTTTTCAAAACAAGGAATTATGGCTTGATAACTACCAAGACAAAGGAATCTATTCCTTTTGCCGTGATCAGTCTTTATGGCGAAAATGCTCCCCAAAAAAGATTGACTTTTTCAGTTAGTGATGTTATAGGAAGGTATTTTGTGCTTGTTGAAAATGGAAATTATTTAATGAAGGTACAGGGAAGGGAGTTGGGCGGAAATCCATTTAGCAAGCTTTTTCCAATCAGCGTGGAAAAAGGAGTTTTTAAGGATGATATCATAATAAATGAAAATGACTACCTAAAAAAAGATTAGATGACTTGATATTATCTTACGGCAATATTTCTCCTTCAATATTCCAGATGTTAGCTTGGATTATTTTTGCCTTAATTATTTTTCCAACCAAATTTTTCTTTACTGCCGGAAATTTTACATTTTTGAGAGTGCGAGTTTTCCCGAAATAGAACCCGTCTTTTTCTTTTTCGATCAAAACTTCCAAAGTTTTTCTCAAATATTTTTTATTATTAGCCAAGGTGGTTCTTTCTAAAATAGCGTTGAGATATTTTTCACGTCTTGCTTTTTCAATCTTGCTGACATTGTCTTTCATATTCCAGGCCGCGGTTCCTGGGCGAGGGGAGAATTGCCCGAAATACACCATATCATAGCCAACTTTTTCCATTAATCGGGCAGATTCCAGAAATTGTCTTTTGGTTTCTCCTGGAAATCCGACGATAATATCGGAAGTCAGAGCGAAAAGACTTTCCGGTTTGTATTTTTTGAAAGCGGATTTAATTTTTTTGACTAATCCCAAGTAGTGTCCGGCAGTGTATTTGCGATTCATTTTTTCAAGAACGACATCAGATCCGGCTTGAATCGGAAGATGAACCAATTCGCAAACTTTTTTGCATTGCGCGATAGTTTCAATAAGTTCCGAAGACATGTCTTTGGGATGGGAAGAAACAAAATTAATCCAGAATTTTCCCGGGATGGCGTTGATTTTTTTAAGCAGTTTCGGGAAATCTATCAAGCCGTCATTATATGAATTTACATTTTGTCCCAGTAGTGTGACAGATTTATAGCCATCCTTAATCAGGCTTTTTATTTCTGCAATGATTTCTTTGTTCGATCTTGAAGTTTCACGGCCTCTGGCATAGGGGACAACACAATAGGCGCAAAAATTATTGCAGCCGGTCATGATGGGAATGTTTGCAGAGTAGTGATTGGTATAATTAGGTTTTATTTTCAAATATTGGTCAAGAGCGTTGTTGAAAGAGGTTTGCAGCTGATAAGTTTGTAGAAGCTTTGTTATTTCGCTGGGAAAGTTTTTTATTTCACAAAATAGATCTACCTTGTTTTGCAGCCTTCTTCGGACGTCTTTTCTGTTAGAAAGGCAGCCTGTCAGGACAATTTTTATATTAGGATTGTTTTTTCGAAGATTATGGATTTGTCCGTAAGCTCTGTTTTCAGCCATTTGGCGCACTCCGCAAGTATTGAAGACCACTAAATCTGCCTCTTCTATCTTTGAGGTCGGTTTGTATTTGTTATTTTCCAAAAATCCGTCGATTCTTTCCGAGTCGGAAACATTCATCTGACAGCCGAAAGTTTTAATAAAATAGGTTTTCATAATATATATTTAAGTATATTCCAGGATACTATAAAAGCGTTATTTAATCAAGGAAAAAGCCAGCCGCAATTAATCAAGGCTGGCTTTTTACAATTGATAATGGCTGTATTATTTCTTTTCTTGTATTTCTCCTGTTATTTTCTTTACAAATTCATCGACTTTCATTGCAGTTTGATCTTTTGTTCCTCGCGGACGGACAGCTACGGATTGCGATTCCATTTCCTTTTCTCCCACTACGAGCATGTATGGAATTTTTTCTTTTTCAGCATTTCGAATTCTTTTGCCGAGACTTTCCGCAGTAGCGTCGATTTTCACTCGCACTCCTGAGGCAGCCAATTTTTCCCGCACTTCTTCGGCATAGGCTCCAAATTTTTCTTCGGAAACCGGAACAATCATGGCTTGAATAGGAGAAAGCCAAACGGGAAAAGCGCCGGCATAGTGCTCAATAAGGATTCCCATAAAACGCTCAAATGATCCTAAAATAGTTCTATGTATTAGGACAGGGTTTTTTTCTTGTCCATCTTTGTCCGAATAGCGGCAATCAAATTTGAGAGGCATTTGAAAGTCTAATTGGATAGTAGCGCATTGCCAAGTTCTTCCGATAGCATCTTTAAGCTGGAAATCAATTTTTGGTCCGTAAAAGGCTCCGTCTTTTTCCTTCAGGCCGTAATTATCTCCATAAATTTCTTGTAATATTTTTTTCAGATCTTGCTCAGCTTTTTCCCAGACCCTGGCTTCTCCCATAAAATCATCGGGACGAGTGGAAAGAAACGCCTTATATTCCAAGCCGAAAGGTTTATACATTTTATCCACTAATTGGATGACTTTTTTAATTTCTTCTTCGATCTGATCTTCTCGAATGAAGATGTGGGCATCATCTTGGGTGAATTGTTGAACGCGAAGAAGTCCTCCGAGTTGTCCTGATTTTTCTCTGCGAGTAATGAGTCCGGGTTCGGCGTAGCGCAGCGGAAGATCCCGATAAGATTTCAATGAATTGTTATATATTAGTATGGCGCCGGGACAATCCATCGGTCGAAGCCCGAATTGTTTATTTTCATCCACTGAAACGAAATACATATCATCCTTGTAATGATCCCAATGTCCTGATTTCTTCCAAATTGCCACATCTAGCATTGATGGGCAAAGAACATTGGAATATTCAAATTCTTTTTGTGCTTCCAACCAGAAATTCTTTAGTTCATTATAAATAATAGTTCCTTTGGGATGGAAAAAAGGCATGCCAGGAGCTTCCGGATGAAAAGAAAATAAATCCAATTCTTTTCCGATTTTTCTATGATCTCTTTTCTCTGCTTCTTCCATAATATGCAAATATTCTTTGAGAGCATCCTTGGTCTCGAATGCTACGCCATAGATTCTTTGCATTTGCTTGTTTTTTTCGTCCGCTTTCCAATAGGCTCCGGAAATTTTGGTCAACTTGAAAGCGCCTATGGGAATTTCTCCTGTGGAATCAAGATGAGGTCCGGAACATAGATCGACAAAATGGCCGGATTTGTAAATGGAAATCTGCTCACCGCTTTTTTCCAATTCTGAAATAAGTTCGACTTTATAGATTTGCCCTAATTTTTCGAAATTCTCCTTGGCTTCTGCTGCTGAAGCTTCTGCTCGCTCAAAGGGATGGTTGGCTTTTATTATGGCTTTCATTTTTTCTTCAAGGATTTCCAAATCTTCCGGAATGAGGGTGCGGGGAAGATCGATGTCATAGTAGAATCCGTTTTCAATGGCTGGTCCGGTTCCGAACTTGGCTTCCGGAAACATTTCCAAAACAGCTGCAGCTAAGACATGGGCAGCGCTATGGCGGATTATTTCGATCTTGCCAGTTGAATTTTTTGGAGTTGAAGTTTGTTCTTTTTTCATATAATTTTGTATTTTAAAAATTAAAAAGCACCAAAATAAAATTAGAATTTCGAGGTCCTGCTTGTCGGACGGTTCCACTCGAATTCCCAATATTATTTGGGCGCTCTTTTGACCAAATTTGCCAGGTCTGGCAGAAACTCCGCGGTTGGTAATCGCATCACGGCCTCATTTGAATGTAATTTATTATAACATGAGATTTTTTGGAAAGCAAATAAGGAAATCTTATTTTGTGGAGAATAAATTTGTGATATAATTAAACCACATAAAAACTAATAAAAAAATATGAAAAGTGAAAAAGGAATCATAGGAGTCGGAGCAATTATTGGAGGTATCGTGATTTTGGGATTGGCTGCCGCAGTTGCTGGATATGTAGCATATAAAAATAGCGGAGTGGATGTGAAGGTGGGGTCAGAGGGAGTTCAAGTCAAGACAGATGGAGTGGATGTGAAAACAGGAGCAAACGGAGTGGACGTGAATGCGGGAGGAGTGAATGTTAAAGCGGGGAAAGATGGAGTAGGGGTTGGCGCTAATGGAACAAATATTAAGGCAGGAGACGGCGGGGTGAATGTGGATATGGAAGGGCTTGGAGTGGATGTTTCTGACGGAACTGTGAATGTTAGAACTAAATAATAGCAATTAAGCGACACAATTGCATTTGCGATCAGGTTGGATTTATGGTATTATTTGTATAAATAAAAAGTAATAAAAAAAAATGAAAAACAAAAGAGGTGTAATATCTGCTGGCGTGATCATTGGTATAGCTCTGTTGATAGGAGCAATCACGGCTGGTGCTGGATATGTAGCATATAAAAATAGCGGAGTGGATGTGAAGGTGGGGTCAGAGGGAGTTCAAGTCAAGACAGATGGAGTGGATGTGAAAACAGGAGCAAACGGAGTGGACGTGAATGCGGGAGGAGTGAATGTTAAAACAGGAGAAAATGGCGTGAGTGTCAATACGGGCGTAAACGCACAATCCAGCGGATTTGTGCAGGATAATCCGTCTGCACCTGTTGTCAATACAGTGCTAATATTTGATGCATCAGGCAGTATGGCTGCGCAAGCGGAAGGCGGAAGCCGGATTAATGTTGCAAAAACAGCTGTTTCCAATTACGTAAAAAACTTAGGAGAAAATGTTAATTTAAGCGTTGTTGCTTATGGACACAAAGGGGATAGTACTCTAGCTCAAAAGACTGTTTCTTGCAATGGAATAGAAGAAGTATATTATTTGAGTCCGGTTAAAAGAGCGATTGTGGAAGAAAAAGTGAATCTGCTCAACCCTAATGGTTGGACTCCAATTACAGCTTCGTTGCAAAGAGCAGAAGAAATACTTAATAAGACTGCTGCAGACTCACAAAAACGCATTGTCCTATTGAGCGACGGGGAGGAAACTTGCGGTGGAGATCCATTGTCTTATGCAAGCAAGCTTAAAACAGAAGGAATTATAGTAGATGTTATTGCGCTATCTGTTGATAGTGTGGCAGCTAAGCAATTAAGTGCTATTTCTGTAAATGGCGGAGGTTCGTACTATTCTGTCAGAGGCGCCAGCGACCTCAATGTGGTGGTGAATAACCTAGGTGTAAAGATAAATACGGGAGATGTTAAGGTGGATGTTTCTGCAAATGGCGCTAATGTCCAGACAGGCAATGTCAATGTTAAAACTGATGGCTCAGGAGCTACTGTAAATGCGGGAGGAGTCAAGGTGGATACGAGCAAGGGCGGTACGCCTTCAGTGAAAGTTCCGGGAGTTTCCATTCCTTCATTCTAAAACTTATAAATCCAATTCATCAATAATAAAAAACTAGCTACTGAAGTAGCTAGTTTTTTATTAAACGAGTAAACATTAATTAACAGATAACTATAAAAATGTTAATATGATATGGAAGTAAGATCTAATTATTTTTTATATGAATTATTTTGATGCGATTATATTGGGAATAGTAGAGGGCATAACTGAATTCTTGCCGATCTCTTCCACGGGCCATATGATTTTGGTGAGCAATATTTTGGGCATAGGAGAAGATGCTTTTGTAAAAACATTTGAAATCAGCATTCAATTGGGAGCAATCATGGCGATTGTGCTCTTGTATGCCGGACGTTTTTTGAGCAGTGTGGAATTGTATAAAAAATTGATAATTGCATTTTTCCCAACAGCATTGGTAGGATTTTTTCTATACAAAACCATCAAGACATATTTATTCAGTCCTATGGTGGTTTCCATTGCGCTTATTATTGGAGGAATAATCCTTGTTATTCTGGACAAAAGAATGAAGGATAGCAAAGAGCCGGAATTTTTATTGGAAAACATGAGCTACCGCAAGGCTTTTATGATTGGAACAGCGCAAAGCATTTCAGTGATTCCGGGAGTGTCTCGGGCGGCTGCCACTATTATTGGAGGAATGTTCAGCGGATTGAGCAAAAAACAAGCTATGGAGTTTTCTTTCCTTTTGGCAGTGCCGACAATGTGTGCCGCCACTGGCTATGATTTGCTAAAAACGCCCATTCATTTTTCCGGGCGTGAATTTTTTCTTTTGGGAGTTGGAGCGATGGTTTCATTTATCTTTGCGTATTTAGCCGTGAAAATATTTTTGCGAACGGTAGAGAGATATGGATTTGGTTTTTTTGGTTATTATCGCATAGCTTTGGGAATATTATTCCTGCTGTTTTTTGTATAAACTCAAAAATAGGCATAAAAAAACAAGGCTATCAAATCCTTGTTTTTTTATCGGAAATAAATTATTTTTGCATCTTTAGTTTGACATCTTCTTCAATTAGGGTGTTGATAATGTCGTCTAGACTGCCTTCCAATATGCCATGAATGTTGCTCCAGTTAGTCTTTACGCGATGGTCGGTGATGCGATCCTGAGGAAAATTATAAGTTCTGATTTTTTCACTGCGATCTCCGGTACCGATTTGAGAACGCCTGGCATCTCCTAATTCTTTGGCTTTTTTGTCTTCTTCGATTTGAAGCAGGCGCGAGCGCAATACTTTCATGGCCTTTTCCTTGTTTTTGATTTGTGATTTTTCGTCTTGGCAAGAAACAATAAGGCCTGTCGGGATATGAGTAAGACGCACCGCACTTTTAGTGGTGTTGACAGATTGCCCTCCAGGGCCGGAAGAACAGAACGTGTCTACGCGAATATCCTGATCATCAAGCTTGAAATCAAATTCTTCGGCTTCCGGCAAAACAACAACGGTGGAAGTGGATGTGTGGACTCTTCCATTTTTTTCAGTTTCGGGAATTCTTTGCACGCGATGCACTCCTGATTCAAACTTCATTTTTCCATATGATCCAGGACCGTTTATTTCAAAAGTAACTTCTTTATATCCTCCGACACTTGTCACATTCGAGTTAAGCAGAATTACTCTCCAGCCATTATTTTCTGCAAAACGGGAATACATGCGGAAAAGTTCTGCGGCAAAAAGAGCGGATTCGTCCCCCCCAGCTCCGGCGCGAATTTCCACGATGCTGTTCTTCTCGTCATTGGGATCTTTGGGAATGAGTACGAGCTCAAGCTTCTTTTCCATATCTTCTTTTTTTTGGGAAAGCACAATATTTTCTTCCATAGCCATTTGGCGAATTTCCGGATCTGAGTCAGTATTGGCAATTCCAGCATTTTCTTGCATCTGGGTGTTTATTTTCTCTAATTCATTGATCAGATTGACAGTCTCAGAGAGTTCAGATTGTCTTTTTCCAAGACTTGCCATTTTTGCCATGTCGGAAAGAACCTCAGGCGAATTGAGTTGTTCAGAGATTTCGGCATATTCTTTTTTTATTTCTTCAATGACAGATTGCATATATTTTATAATAATTTTACTTCAAAACCTTAATATACTATACTTCAATAGGAACAATAAGTCAAAGAATGCAATAATATTATGAAGCTAGAAAAAACAGATATTATAAAGAATCCTTTGAAAATTCTCTATAAAAAAGAAGTGTTATCAGCACTAAAAAAACATTGGATAAACAATCATGAAAATCTTATTGATCCGGAAAAGTTTGTGGAAGAATTTTTTGCTTATCTTTTAAAAGCAGGCAAACATGAAAATGCGGACAGAGCAGAAGTGAGGAAGTCATATAATGCCAAGCTAAAAAGTTATTGGAAGGGAGGAGGAGATTCTATAAAGCCCAAAGATATGTTTTTGGAAATGATGGAGAAAGAATTGGATAGAGTGAAAATTGCTTTGGATTTTGGTTGCGGGAAACTAGCTTTCCTCAAAGAATTGGCGGAAAATAATAAAAAAATCAAGAAAATGATCGGCATTGATCCCATAAGCCAACCTGTTCTGGGAGATCTGGATGCTCGCATCGATTTTCAGAGAAGTCTGGTGGCGATTAAGAAAGAATCTGTTGATTTGGCTATAATAAAATTGGTGCTGCACCATTTGAGGAGGAGCGAGGAAGTCAGAGAAATCCTTCAAAAGATCGGAAGCGTTTTGCGGCCTAAGGGAAGATTGGTTATTTTTGAAGAGTCTTTTCCTGAGCATGATTACAAATCAAATGAAACCATAGACTATCTGGAAAAAATTGGTTTGAAGCCGTCAGAAGCAACAGAAGAGTTTATGTCTTTAGTCAAGGAAGATAAAGTTAAATTTTTATTTCTCAATGATTGGATCATGAATGTGCAAAACAACTATATGCCTTGGACTGGACTTTATAAATCGATGGAGCAGTGGAGAGAATTGGCGGAGTCAGTCGGTTTCAAAGAAAAAGAATCGCATTTTGTAGGCGCTATCAAGCATCGCAAAAGAAAACAGGGAATGACTGTCTATATGGTTTTTGAGAAATAAAAAATTCCTCGCAAGAGGAATTTTTGTTTAGGCAGGATTATTCTTTACTTTTGGCAGATTTTTTCTCTCTTACAGCAGCTTTCTTTTCAGTTTTGCTTTTTCGAACAACTTTTTTAGTGGCTGATTTTTCGGTTAGTTTCTTGAATCTGTCTACGCGTCCGGTCGTATCCAGAGATTTCTTCTTGCCAGTATAGAAAGGATGGCAAGCTGAGCAGATTTCAACTTTCATTTCTTTTACTACTGATCCTGCTTCGATGACATTGCCGCAAGCGCAGATTATTTTCGCATCATCATAGTATTGGGGGTGTATGTTCTTTTTCATAGTATATTGATAATAGTTTTAAATTCCAGTGTCGCGTTTGGATTTAGCCTATTTTTTATTACTTAGACAATTTAGCATAGATATTGAGAATTGACAAGAGAAAAGGGGGCTGATATACTATTTAGGTATAAATCACATACTTTTTGGGCCTATTCCTGTCCCGCTAAGCGGGAAATAAAGGCCAAATAAACAAAAAGTAGCGGTTTCTTCTCAATAATTGAGAAGATTAATAAATTAAGGATGTGCCGGCTAAATGTTCTTTAAAGAGGATTTAGCAAGGCTATAAAAAAATGGTAGAGGAGAAAAAAAATTCTTCCCAAGAAGATCAGGTGTCAGAGGCTAACACTGAAAAGGCGGCTTCAAAGAAAATAAGCGAAGATTACTTTGCTGATTTTGATTTTGCCAGCTTAAAAATGGATATGAATTCCATGCTAAAAGCAGGAGTTCACTTTGGGCATCAAAAATCAAGAAAAAATCCAAAAATGAATGAGTATATTTTTGGCACCAGAAACGGAGTAAATATTATTGATTTGCAAAAAACAGTAAATAGATTGGAAGAAGCGACTAAGTTTATTGAAAAAATTGTTTCAGAAAAACAAGACATTCTTTTCGTAGGAACAAAAAAGCAAGTAAAGAGATTGATTGAATCAGCTGCAAAAAAATGCGAATCCCCGTATGTTATCGACAGGTGGTTGGGAGGAACATTTACTAATTTTCAAAATATATCAGGGAGGACAAGATTTTTGCGTGATGGACAGGAAAAAACCAAAAGAGGTGAATATGAGAAATATACCAAATTTGAACAAATGAAAATCGCTGAGGAGCTGGAAAGATTGGAGAGAAGAATGGGGGGCATAAAGAATATGATAAAGATGCCTGGAGCCATTTTTGTTACTGGCGTTATTGAAGATGACCTTGCAATTAAAGAGGCTATCAAGAAAAATATTCCGATTATTGCGCTTGTCGATACGAATGTTAATCCGTCCCAGGTGGACTATCCGATTCCATCCAATGAAGATGCTGTTTCTTCACTTCGTTTAATGATTGCCTATGTGGTTAAGTCTGTTTTGGCTGGCAAAGAAAAGGCTAAACTTGCTCAGGCCGCTGTTGCAGCTCCTGCAGCTAAGTCTGCTAAATAACTTCGGACATCCAATGCCTTGAAGTTGATTGTCTTAACACGAGTTTACTATCTGGATTTTCATAATAAAAAATTAAAAAAATGGTGCGAGATGTTTCCTGGTTCTGGGACAGCTACTCGTATCCACTCATAGATAATGAGTACATTAGAGCAAATAAAAAATTTACGCGAGAGGACTGGAGCAGGGATTGTAGAAGTTAAAAAAGCGCTTGAGGAGGCCAAGGGCGATGATAATTTAGCTGTTGAAATCCTAAGAAAAAGAGGCCAGGAGAAGGCTATGAAAAAATCTGACAGAGTGGCTGGGGAAGGCGTAATAGCATCCTACATCCATTCCAATGGCAGGGTAGGCGCTATGGTAAAGCTTTTGTGCGAAACTGATTTTGTGGGAAGAAATGAAGAATTCAAGGCTTTGGCTCAGGATATTGCTATGCACATTACTGCAGCTAACCCGAAATATCTGAAACCGGAAGATGTCGACAGTGGAATTTTGGATAAGGAAAGAGAAATTTGGACAGCTCAGCTGGCCGAGGAGAAAAAACCTAAAGAAATTATGGACAAAATTTTAGAAGGAAAAGAGAAAAAATTCAGAGAGGAAAATGCTCTCTTGACCCAGTCTTTCATAAAAAACCCTGATCAGACAATAGGCGAATTGCTTACGGAAAAGATAAGTAAAATAGGTGAAAATATTCAAATCGGTGATTTTTCTCGATTCGAATTATAAATTAAATGCAAAAAGTTTTAGTTAGCGTATACGCCTGGGATAATCCAAAATTATATGAAAGTGATTTTGACTTGTCAACGGGGGACATGGTTATTGTAGCAGCGGAATATGCTAATGAAATTGGCATTGTTGAAGGCTTAGTGGAAAATGCAAAGGAAGAGACGAAAGAAAAAGTGTTGCGCATCGCCACCCAGAGAGATCGTGAAGTTTTCCTTCAATGTGAGGAGCAGAAGGAATCTTGCTTGGAGGCCTGCCGTAAGGAAATAAAAGAGACAAAACTGGAAATGAAGCTTATTGACGCCAGAGTCAGTCTTGATGGAAAGCAGATAATTTTTGCTTTCACTGCCGATGGCAGGGTGGATTTCAGGGAACTGGTCAGGAAATTGTCAAAGGAACTTAAGAAATCTATTCGCATGCAGCAAATCGGTTCAAGAGATGAAGCAAGAAAGCTGGGTGGATATGGAATTTGCGGCAGGGAACTGTGCTGCGTGAGAAATAATGGCAATATGCAAAGCATTACGACGGATATGGCGAGAGCGCAGCAAATTGCGCATAGGGGTTCAGACAGAATGTCAGGCCTTTGCGGAAGATTGATGTGCTGCTTGGCCTATGAAGCGCAGCAATATAAGGATATGCTGGTGGGTATGCCGGAACTTCATAGCAATGTGGATACATCCGAAGGAAGAGGTTTTGTAATAGAAATCAATGCTATTACTCAGGAAATAAAGGTAAAATTAGAGAATGGAAAATATATTTCAGTAAAAAAAGAAGATATAAAATAAATTATGTTGTATTCTACAATACCTCCGATTCTAATAGTTCTAAGCCTTGCAGGAATAATAATTTTTTTCATGAAAAAAGCTCCTCAAATCGCAAGCTTGAGTGATGAGGATGATTTGGAAAAAGAGAAAAAAGCTATGATGGCGAAAGTCACTTTCTGGGGGAAAATAAAATTTGCATTGAAAGGCATCAATTGGGGCGGAGTAAAAAATATTTTTTTTGTTTTTTCCGAAAAATTGACTCGAAGAGCCAGAATAATTTTTTTACGCTTGGAAAGCAGATCGAAAAATCTCAATGATTCGATTAGGAATAAAAAGAATAATCATATAAATAGGAATGCTGGAGATAAATTACATAACTCTCAAGATCTGGAAGATCCGATAATAGAAAGGGTGAATAGCTATGAACCGAAAAAGAAGTCATATTTATCTGAAATGAAAAATGCCCTGCATAGAGATAATGGCTCTAAGGCGAAAACAGATGATCTGGAGGAAAGAATAATAAAACCTATGGTAAGCGACAAGGTGGTTACTCCTAGCGGCAGATCGGAAATGAAAGATAGATTGGAGGATCTTCTGATTGAGAGAATTGCTGCCAATCCAAAGGATGTCGAAGCTTATGAAAGATTGGGAGAATATTATATGGAAATCGATAGCTTGGGTGATGCCAAGGAATGTTTCAAACAAGTGCTGAAACTGGATCCTAAAAATAGAAATGTTAAATATAGGATGAGGGTTTTGGAAACTATGGCTCACAGATCATAATATGGATTTTTTGCTGGAACTCTGATATCATATGAGAAAAGGTTGATTGTTTTGTAAAGACAGGTATAATAGAAAAGCGAGAAAATTTGAAATAAATAAGCCGAAGTAGCTCAATGGCAGAGCAACTGTTTTGTAAACAGTAGGTTATCGGTTCAACTCCGTTCTTCGGCTCATAGTTTTATTTTAAAAAATTTATAATTTTTTTAATTTAAAATTATTTTTGTGTATGGGCAGATGGTAGAGTGGTCAATTACAACAGACTGTAAATCTGTCGGCTTCGGCCTACGGGGGTTCGACTCCCTCTCTGCCCACCGCGTAGTTCATTAAAAATTATTAGTAGAGTTATGTTATGAACAGGACTTGGTTGACCAGAATCTATTTTTGGCTTATTGTATGGATATGAGTATAGAAAAAGAAAAATTGCTAAAATATTATTTTAAGGAGAACAAGTCGGTTTCTGATATTGCTAAAATTTTAGGGAAAAGTGAGAATGGAATTAATTATTGGATGAAAAAATATGAAATCAAAAAGAGAACCATAGGAGAGGCTATCTATTTGAAGAATAATCCTTACGGAGATCCTTTTAGAATTAAACTCCCTAATAATTTGTACCTAGCTGAGTTAAAGGGGTTTGGATTGGGTCTATATTGGGGTGAAGGGAATAAAAAAAATAAAAATTCTATTAAGCTTGCTAATACCGATGCAGGATTGATTAACAAGTTTATTGAATTTTTAATAAAAATTTTAGGAGTTGATAAAAAAGATATAAAATTTTCTTTGCAAGTTTTCAATGATGTCGATCCAGAGAAGGCCAGATCATATTGGATCAATAAATTGAATATCAAGGCAGGTCAATTTTATAAGACTGTCACGGTGACTAAGTCCAATAGACTTGGAACATGTAAGGAAAAAAATAAATACGGGGTAATTAATATTTATTATCACAATACCAAACTAAAAAATATTTTGATTGATATGCTGCCGTTGTAGCTCAGTTGGTAGAGCACATCCTTGGTAAAATTAACTGCCCATCACATGGGAAACTGAGTGATGAATCCCGAATAACGGTTAAAGGCCTGATATGAGGCTCAGACCGTGGCGTTGTCAAGACGCCCGAACGACTGACAAGGGGAGCTAAGTCCAAATGGATATGCTTGATATACAGTCTAATCCTCTACAATACATAGCATACGGAAATAAAAATAGAGGTACAAATGAGGGATGAGGTCACCAGTTCGATTCTGGTCAACGGCTCAAGTAATTTGTGATAAATAAGATAATTTATATAATATTATGGCAAAAAGTAAGGACACTCTAGCGAAAATGAAATGCGAGGTTTGTAAGACCGTCAACTATTTCACCACTAGAAACAAGAAAAAACTGAAGGAAAAATTGGAAATGAAAAAACATTGTCCGAAATGCAAGGTGCACACATTGCACAAGGAAGCAAAATAATATTTTTGGCGGGCTGTCTCTGGGCGTCCCGCTTGTTATTTTTACCTGAATGTACTCCGCCGTCGCTCATCTCAGCGGGCCTTGCCTGTCGTAGTTGAGCTATGGCGAGATAAATTCTCAATCGCGAACTGTGTGTT
>AMFJ01021641.1_pt1 | contig 29426 bp, 15 predicted proteins | sample 427208 | NCBI WGS metagenome assembly AMFJ01 (sample SAMN02954298, study PRJNA114691) | groundwater metagenome | biome: aquatic; feature: subsurface aquifer; material: sediment; isolation source: subsurface aquifer sediment | place: USA: Rifle, CO | collected 2008-08 | reverse complement strand
GCCAATTGGCGGGATTTTTTAATACTTAAGAAAAACTAAATTATTTTAATAATTCATCAATTTTAGATTCAAATTCAGTTATTGGATAAGCTCAAGCAATAAGAATATATTTTCCAGTTTCATTGTTTATAATTACATTTCCTGGAGTTCATTGTACTCACATTTTCTTTCATTCCTCAGTATCAGCATCAAATCTTGCTACATTCTTCTTAGAATCTAGACATTCTTTGAATTTACTCTCCAAAAGTCAGATTTCTTTAGCAAGAGGAACTAAGTTATCCTTGCTAAATCCAGTACCATTTCATCCATTAGATCTTTCAAAAATTTTATGGTAGTAAGAGCTATATGCCTCTACTCAACCAAGATCTCCAGCACAAAGTGAGGCGCTTGCTTCAATTTCTGAATTCTCATGAGGAACTCATCTGAAATTTTTGAAAATACTATTTACTTTGTCTCCGTATTTATCTTTTAATTGTTTGATAATTCCCTCTTTAGCTTGTCTTATACAAAATGGACACTCTAAATCAGAATATTCTACAATAGTAATTTTTGCGTCTTTATTTCATTCAATAAATGATGAAGCTTTTAGTGCTTCTAATTGGTCTTTTGTAAGAATATTATCAGATGTTGGAGTTGTAGCAGAAGTATCATCTTTATTATCAGTAGGTTTTGCTTCTTCTGGATTTTTCGCTTTGTATTCTTTTACGAAATTATTAATTTGTTCTAATTGCATTTTGTTAATAATTCTGTAATTATCTTCTCAACCAACCTTAGAGTATTCCACTTCCATAATTTTATTTGCAATTTCTTTTGGGAGAACAAAAAACATAGCCGCTACAATAATTCCAACAGAAACTAGCATAAAAAATAATCCACCCACAAAAGCTGGATGTTTACATTTCATTTGTTTTTTTGATGAAGTAGAAGTATTTACATCATCAGTCTCAACTTTTTTAGATTTAACCATATCTTAAATTAAATTAATAAATAATAAGTGTGTCTTAGTTTAACGAAAAAATTTATTTTTCAAGTAAAACAATTTGACAATAGTTATTCAATGCAAGTTATTAATATTTCTTCTCTAATAACATCTTTTAAGTCTACGGTTATATTTTTCATATCGATGTATTTAATATCATCAGGATTTGAGATATCAAAAGTTTTTCTAAATTCTCTTTCAATGTTTTCTTGATCTATAAAATACAAAGTTCACTCAAACATTACGTTTGCCTTTATCTTCTCAAAAACTACCATTATTCAATCATCAAGTGATATTAATTTTATCTTTAAATAAAGCGGAGTTTTAAATTCAATATCATCATAAAATCCTGGCAATATTTCACCTTCAAATTCTAATTCCCTACTATCTCAAGTAAAACTAGCTAGTAAATCTCAAACTGGTATTTCAAACATAAATTATATATAATTAAATTAATAGATTTCTCGACAAGCTCGAAATGACAGAGTGCAATTAATTAAAAAATCTAATTTTGTCGGCTGATGGGTGGTTTTTGAGTCTTTCAAGTGTTTTTGATTCTATTTGTCTAACGCGTTCACGAGTCACTCAGAATTCTTTTCAAACCTCTTCTAGAGTATGAATATCACCTCAATCAAGTCAGAATCTCATAATAATAATTTTTCTCTCGCGAGGAGTTAGAAAATCTAACATTTCATATAAATTCTCTTTTAAAAGTGTCAAATTTGAGGCTTTATCTGGAGTTAAATATTTGTCGTCTTCCACGAAATCTCAGAGGGTTGTATCTTCTTCTCATCCAACAGGAGAATCAAGAGATAAAATATCTTGTGAGATACGCATTATTTGGCGAACTTTACGAATATCCATATCTAGCTCAACTGCGAGCTCTTCCATAAGAGGTTCACGAGCTAAGTCTTGAGTCATTCTTCTGTAAGTATGAGTAAATCTATTAATTGTCTCAACCATATGAACAGGAACTCTAATTGTACGAGCTTGATCAGCAATAGCTCTCGTTACTCATTGACGAATCCACCAAGTCGCATAAGTTGAAAATTTAAATCATTTTTCTGGGTCAAATTTGTCTACAGCACGGAATAATCACACATTTCATTCTTGAATCAAATCAAGAAGTCCAAGTCATCTTCACATATATTTTTTTGCAATACTTACAACAAGTCTTAAATTCGCTTCTGCAAGCCTTTTACGGGCATCTTGGTCTCATTTTTTGATAAGTCTTCAAAGTCTTACTTCTTCTTCAGCATCTATTAGTGGAAATCTTCAAATTTCATTAAGATACATACGGATGCTATCATCACTAATTTCTGATAATTCAATTTCTTTTTGTTTAGAATCTGCTTTAAATACCTCATCTTTATCAAAAGAATCAACAATTTCAATTCAAAGTTTTAGAAGACGTGTGTAAATATCATCAAGTTTTTCAATATCATCCTCAGCATTTGGCATGGCTCACATAAGCTCATCGTGAGTTATTTTTCATTCTGCTTTTCACTTTTTTAAAAGAAGTTGTAGATTTTCATCGAGTCATTCTAGAAATTCTTTTGGAATTGAATAATCGATAAATTTTTGAAGTCATTTTCCGACTCTTCTCTTATCCTGACTTCTTTCAATTGGAATATTTTTGTCTTTTTTTGATTTTTTAGCAGAACTATCTCATTCAATAAAATCTTCAAATTCATCTTCTAAATCAAAATCATCCAAATCAAAATCATCTTCTATAGCCTCTAGAGCCGCAATATCTGGTTCATTTTTTATATCATTTTCAATTTCTTTATCCAAATCCATAATATCATCCTTTTTTTCTTTTTTAGAAGTAGGATTTTTCTCATCTTTTTTGTTATCAACAAAGATATTTAGAGAGCCAAGTTCTTCTAAATCCGCATCATCAAAATCAAGATTATTTAAATCAACCTCCTCAATGTTACTTTTTTCTTCTTTTTTTATTCTTGACATGCGATAAAAGTTAATTTGTAAAATAAGTAAATAGATTTCTCCATAAAGTCGAAATGACAAATGGAAAAAAACAAATATGATTATCTTAATCACATAGTTTTTGCTTTACTAAGTAAATCAATGTATTTTTGCATTAAATCATTGCTTAGTGGATTTTTTTTGATTTCTCACTCGAGATTACTTTTTTCTAATTCATAGATATTTTTATTCAAAAGACTGACAATATCAATAAATTTTTTCTTGATTTTTTCCTTATTTAAAGTAGCATTCTCTTCCTCAATAAAAAGCTCTAGGGTCTTGATTTTATCAAAATCTAAGGTTTCATTTTCAGTATAAGAGCTACCTAAATTCAGTAACTTAATTAAATCCAGCGAAAAAGTATCCTCTTTAATTTCATTAGTATTATATTTAAAAATTTCAAAAAACAAGTCAAAATAATTATAAAGTGTAATATATCCCATTATTTGCTCATAAAGTGAAAATCATTTTTTATCTAAAACTACAGTATCTTTCGCTTTTATTGGCTTTGTATTCTTAAGTTCTTCGTAAATCACATCTGTTCAAATATCAAGTTTTTTCGATAATTCACGAATATACAAATCAACCTCAATTCTTGATTGAATTTTTTTGAGAATTTTTACAATATCTTTGATTAAATTTTTCTTTCACTGAATTCCTGTTATGTCATATTTTTTAGAAGCTTGTTTAATATAAAATCCAACTTGAGTTAAGGCATTGTTTAGATAATCTTGAAAATTCTCTCCGGATTTTATTAACTCATCTGGATCTTTGTGGTTTCACATATCCACAACATAAATATCAAGGTCTTCATTTGCAATATTATCAAGACTTTGAAAAATTGCCTTAATTCAGGCATCATCATTATCAAGACATAAATATATTTTTTTCGTAATTCTTTTTAGAAGCTTGATTTGATCTTCAGTCAATGCTGTCCCACTTATCGCAACAGTATTGGTATATCAGGCTTGATGAAGGGAAATTACGTCCATTTGTCATTCCACAATTATCACATATCATTTTTTTGAAATTTCACTTTTTGCCAAATCTAGTCAAAATAAAATTCCACTTTTATTAAAAATTTTTGTCGCCGGAGAATTAAGATATTTTGGCAAACTATTATCAAGAACCCTTCCTGTAAAAGCCACGATATTTCCAGTATAATTTGCTATTGGAAAAACTATTCTCCCAAAAAATTTATCTCTACTATTTGATACAAAAATTCCAGATTCTATAATATCTTTTTCCTTAAATCAGGCTGCTTTCATCTTATAAAAAAGGTCTTTTGAATTATCGCTATATCCTAGCTTAAATTTTTTAATAGTATCAAGTGATAGTCATCTATTTAGTAGATAATCTAGTTTTGATTTATTTTCAGGTTTAAATAGCTCTGTTTGATAAAAAGTTGCTGTAATTTTATATAAATCCAAAATATCACCTCAATTATCATTTTGCTCTTTGTAATAATCAGTTTTTAATTCAACTCAGGCTTCCTTGGCTAGTTTATGAAGTGCTTCATTATACGGAATTTTCTCAATTTCAGAAAGAAATTTAACTGGTCCTCATCAATTATGACACGAAAAACAATATGCTATATTTTTCACTGGACTTATTACAAAAGACGCAGTTTTCTCATTATGAAAAGGACAAAGCGCCTTGTAATTTACTCCGGCTTTTTTTATAGCAATATATCTAGAAACCAAATCAACAATATTTATTTTCTCATCTATTTCACGTGTAATTGACAATTTATTCTAAAATTAATTTTAATTGAAAGTAATATAACGAAATTGGTAAAAAATGCAAGTCTGGAGTTTTTTAATTTCTTTACAAAAAACTTGCTAAATTTCAGATTATACATATATTAAACAAGTTTTATTGATTTTAAAATTAAATTTATGTGATTAAACCAATTTCCGAAGCATATACAAGGCCACCATGATACATTAAATATTCATGGAATAAATAAAGAAAAAGAATTTACTCAAAAACATTTAGCAAAGCTTATAGAAAAAAGAAATGAATGAAAAGAAAAATTAACTTCTTTGGAAAAGCTTGAAATTTGGGCTTGAGAGAATTTATTAAAAACTCTTCACGAAATTCATGATAAATTAGATAAAATTATAAGATGACATTAAAATTTAAAAAAATCTATCGATTAATCGATAGATTTTTTTGTTTTTAGAAGTTTTGAGATTTTTTTATGATAACCTAATTTGTAGAATAAAAAGACAAATGCAAATAATACTCAAATTATTCAAGCTAATTTAGTATATTTCTCGACAAGTGTAATTATATTTTCTCAAAAATAATATCAAAAAACGGTCAAAATAGCACACCAAAGTCAAGCTCAAAGTGATGTAATTATCATAAAAAGTCAAAGTGGCATCTTAAATATTCAAGCTGGAATTGAGATGACATGGCGAATTACCGGGATTAATCTTCCGAGAAATGTATACAAAACATCATTTTCTAAAAATAACTTCTCAGCTTTGTGATAGTCTTTTTCTTTTAAGAGAATATACTTTCAATATTTAAGTAAAAATGGCTTCCCTATAAATTGTCCAAGTATAAAATAATTAACAACTGCTCAAAGTAAACTCCCAAAAGTACCAGCTAAAATAACTAAAATAAAATTAAGTTTACCTGTAAAAACTAAGTATCAAGCCGGAATCATGACTACTTCAGATGGCACAGGAAAAATACTAGATTCTAACGCCATCAAAAAAACAATCGAAGCATAATCAAGTCAACCAACAAAATCAAGAATTATTTTTATTAAATGTTCCATAATTATAATTTAAAAAATTTAGCTAATTTAACTGGATATGGGATTAAATATTTCGTGAAAATTTCTTTATCTTTTAGTTTAAAAATCACAAAACTTCCTGCAAATCAAATAATTAATCAAACGAAAATATCTGATGGATAATGAATTCAGGCTATAATTCTAGATATAAGCATTAATGATAAAACTACAACTAAACTCCAAATAATCCATTTTTTTCAGCAAAATAGAAATGAAGCTAAAATAGTAGCTCCAGCAAAAATTGCGTGTCAACTAGGAAATGAATTATCAGGAAGATGATCTACAAGTGGCCTAATAGCAGACACAGTTTCTGGTCTAGGTCTTAGTGGAAGTCCAAGATTTAAAATTACATAAATTAAAAAACTAAATGCAATTGAATAAAAAATCCATAGAGCTTTTTGCTTCGGTAAATCTTTCTTTTTATAAACTCCAAAAAACCATAATCAGACAAGTAATAATGCAACAAAAATAACTCAAAAATCAGCTAATAATTTCACTAATTCTACTTGTAAATGTGACGAAGGATTTACAACTCATCTGAAATAATTTAGTATTGAAATATCAGCAGAAATTAAAGATTGTAGCATAGAATTTATAGGTAATTTAAAATAATTTAATTGTCATTTCGAAAGGAACTTCGCCATCTGTCATTTCGAACGGAACGAAGTGTAGTGAGAAATCCCTTTCTATATAATCTTATTTGCAAATGAGTGATTTAAAAAGGGATTTCTCGTTATCACTCGAAATGACAGAAGGATACACTCGAAATTACAGAATATTTCTTGAGAAAACAAGAGTGTGGTTTGATTATATAAAAAATAAAATTATTGCAAATTATTTTCTTCGCCATCAAATTGGAAATAAGTTTTTGATTTTTGAAGTTGTTTTATCTAGGAATCATAATCAAATATTTAGATTTTCATATTTTATTTGGGTAATTTCATCTGTGATATTTTCTCAAATTTGAGCTCATCTGAGGTAATTATCTAATTCTAAGTCATCTTTAATAATATAGACTTGAATTTTTGGAAGATCAAAATCTCTTCAGATATAATAGTTTGGAGTGAAACTTCATTTTTCGATTTTACCAATTTTTTGTCAGAATTTTATGAAATAAAGTCTGTCTTTAATTTTGTTTATTGCGCTTGTTTTTCTAATAATTAAGACCTCATCTTTGTATTTAAAAATTTCAAATCCAGATAAATCTAGTCCTGATGTTTCTGAAAATTTTTCAAGGATTTTTTTCTCATTTAAGGTTAAGTTTTTAATTTCCGTATTAGATAGTTCTGGTTTTAATTTAGTTTTATAATCAATACTTTTTAATTTTTTAATTTTACATACAAAAAATCATCCAGTCTCGTCTATATGAGGCCAAAATCTTTTTTGGAAAACTACACGAAAACTTTCTGGATATTTTTTTAGAGCATTTTCTATAATTCACTCATTTTCAATTTTGTTCATAGTACAGGTTGAATATAACATTTCTCATCAGATTTTTAAAGAATTTAATCCTGCTTCAAATAATTTTTGCTGTAAATCTCCGATTTTAGTCACATTTTTAATATTCCAATATTTTAGAGTATTTTCTGATTTAAAGCCAATTCCCTCTCCACTACATGGCGCATCAAGCAAAATTTTATCAAAAGTCTCAGTCATTCTACCTATAAATTGGCCATTATAACAAGTAACTCAGATATTTTGAGCGCCCATTCTTTCAATATTTGAAATTAATTGTGGGGTTCTATCACCACTAAATTCATTAGCAACAATAAAAGAATTTGGATAATATTCTCCTAGTTGCGTGGTCTTTCCTCCTGGACTTGAAGCCATATCTAGAATTAAATATTCTTCATTATCAATTTTTCAATCTGATAAATAAAAAACTGATGAGCTCGCTCAAAGCTCTTGAATATAAAAATATCCAAGTAAATGTTCAAGTGAAAAACCTAATCTTTTTTCGATATTACTGTAATTCTCTCATCTTTCAACATAAAAAACCTTATCATTAAAAGTTGGAATTATCTCATATCAGTATTTTTTTAGTCTTTTTAAAAGCTCACTAACTGAAATTTTATTCGTATTTACTCTAATGCTCTTTTTTATATTTTTATGAAGACTCTGTAAAAATACCTTCAAATCCTCATTATTATCAAAAAAATTATCCTTAAAATAATTAATAAATTTTTCATTCATTATAATAAATTTGTTATTTTTAATCTTATAAATATAATTTATTCGTATTTACTTTTAATTCAAATTATTTTTTAATTTATCTAGTATGGAATCAAAATATGAATCAGTTTTTCGCCTACTGTTGGCATTTATGACAATAGATTGACACGTAGATGAAAAAGAGAAAAAAATGATTTTAGATTTTTTAACAACAAAATACTGACAAGAAGTCCCAAATGAAGCAAAATTATACAATTATCACAAATGAAAAATGTGACTAACTGATTTTAGAAAAGATGCTGAAATTATTTATAATAATTTCACGCGTGAAGAGATATTTGAAATCCTAGATTTTATGTCAAATATGGTTAAATCCGATTGAATTGTAGATAATAGAGAAGTTGAATTATTTGAAATTTTACTTGAGGAATGGAAAATAGAAAGAGTAATTGCTGAAATGCTTTGAATTAAAAAGTCACTTTGGAATAGATTTTTTAAGTAAATTCTATTTTATTATTCACCTAAATCTTAACTGCAGTTTGTTGTCTGGATTTGAATTTGAGAAGAACAAAGTAGTAAAATCTATGTCAAATTTCTCTGGTGATGGCATCTTAAAATTATTTTGAAAAATTAAAAGCTCATATTTTTTTTCTCATGTTTTTATATCAGTTGTAGAAATAGGAATTTCTAAATTTGTGTTTGAATTAATTAATTTATTATCTTTTATTTCCAGAGTTCATCAAAGACTAAAATCCTTAAAAAAATCCTTATCACTAGAGAAATCTTTTTCTTCTTTTATAATTTTGGCTACATCATTTAAAAAATTCACAAAATTAACTCAATTAAATTTAAAATTTAACTCACTACTAGAGCTTTCAGTCTCTTTTCAAGATAAAATCTGAATTACTTCATTTTTTAGAAAAGAGTCTATAATTTGAGCTTCTTCTTGTTTTGTATTTTCGACAAGTGGTTTATCTTTTTTAGAACTTTCTATAAAAGCCTTGATAATTTCACTTAGATAATTTGAATAAGACGAATTTGAAATAATTTTTCATTTATTTTCTTCAAAGGCTAACATAAGATTATCAATATTTTCTGAGTCTATTTTTAAGAATTTTAAAATATTTGGAGTTAGATTTTTAATTTCATATTCCACATTTCAACTGCCATATAGATGGAGTCTTAAGTCAATATCTCATTCTCAAAAAGCTCTTTTATTAAGATATATTTTAATATTCGCATCTAAATTTGGAGTGGAAATATCCGAGAAATTATATTCTCAAAATGTCTTAAAGCTAAGAGAACTAAATTTTTCTTCAAAATCAATATTTCAAAAATTATCTATACTACCACTTCATTGTGCCATTGTAGTAAATTCAAAATCAAATTTTCCTTTTTTATCAATATTTGTGATGTTTTTTTGATATAATCTAAAAGTATCTTGCCATATATTTTTGTAATAAGGCAAATCCTTTTCTTTTTTTCAAAATCAAAGAAAACTACAACTTACAAGTAAACTCGATAAAATTATCGCAAAAATTATAAATTTAATTTTTTTCATAAATTATTTTATTTAAAAAATACATTATAGATAATAATTACAGCCTCGCTTCTTGAGATTGGTGAGTTTGGCTTAAAATTAACATTTTTTGCTGAAATATATCATAATTTCTTAGCTGTAGATACAGCCGGAGCCCACCAATCAGTTGATTTTATATCACTATATTTATATTTAGAATCATAGCTTAATTTTACTCATTTTATTTTCATAATAATCTGCAAAGCTTCGGCTCTAGAAATAGATCTTAGAGGATTATAATTTTTATTATTTTTATTTGCATAATCTAATTTCTTAGCTGTAGATACAGCCCCCGCCCACCAATCAGTTGATTTTATATCACTAAAAGTATAGTCTGGATAATAAATAGCAGGAATTTTAGCAGCTTTTAATATTATTCAAAGTAGCTCCGCTCTTGATATATTACGATTGGGATTAAAATTTTTATTTGGAGTAAGTATTCACTCACTTTTTAAGTTTGTAATAAGGCTACAAATAAAATCAGTTTTTTCTACATCAATATAAGTTCCACATGGATTTGTAATTTTCTTAACTACTATATTACTTGCTGGCAAAGTCTCTTTTCCATTTGCATACACTATATAAGTATCACCTGCTATCATTTTTATAGTTTTTTTGAGAATACTATTATATACATCTATTTTTCATTCTATTAATCTATAAGTATCTTTAGTCTCATCAGATGTGACTTCTAGAGTAGTTCATCTAATTGTAGCATATCAAGTTTTTCATTTTACCTTATACTTGAAATTTCAAGTATTTTTTGAGCTAAATTCAAATTTAGTTTTACCTGAGATATTCTCATAAGTTAAATAATTATTTCAAACTTCACTAATTTTAATACTAGAGCCTGGACTTAAGTTTAACTTAGAATAACCATTTAAAGCGAGTTCTATACTTCCAGCTTTAGATGTAGAAATCACATCTCCTACAGCAAAACTAACTAAATTCTTGGAAACATTTGATACAGCTCATCAAGCTTTTGTAAGTAAATCAGAGAGGCTAACTTTTGTTCAATTTCTAGAAATAGTAAGTACGGAATTTATGGCTTTTCCAGATTTTAAAACAATTGCTTGTTCTATATTTCATAGATATTTAGAAACATTCGAATAAGTTGCTTTTATTCAAGAAACAACAGAATATCATCTACCACTTCAGCCACTACTACCTCATCATCAACTTCAGCCACTTCATCAACTTCATCATGAATTAGAACTACTATTTCTTACTACACTAGATACAAGTGATGTAAATAATGTAAAATGGTCAACAGTTGCCTTAAGAGTAAAAGTAATATTGTCATATCATGGAATATCTCAAAGAAGAGTAGATCATAAATAATCATCAAAAATAGTTTCAGATGAGCTTGTAATAGTTGTAGGAACTGTTACCCAACTTGATGAGGTACTATCATAATATGCTACTTGGAGGTTCTGAACCTCTTCAAGTGTAACATCATTTTTTGTATTATAAATCTCACTTCCAGAGTAGGTAAGCTCGATAGTCATATTTCAGTTAAGATTTGTAATTGGATTAGAATTACTATCAAGGGCTTTTATATCTTTTGCAGTTCATCAAATAGATTCAGATCCAGGGACACTCGGGATATTGGTTGTTTCTTTTGTTATAATAGAACCTGGATTAGTTCAATCTCATAAAATAGAAGCTCAAAGAGTTAATTTTACTTGTGAAATACTATCTGACACTATTCAACCTTGTGAAGGAGTCATAGGAGTAGTTTGAGGTTTAAAATCCCTTGCAAATTTAGTTAAAGAAATATTTCAAAGACTTATATTTGAAGTACTATAATTTGAAGAAGTTAATCTCTTTAACTCATATCAATCAGCGGCAATTATTAATTCTCAACTACCAAAAGAAGCTGGTACGCCATCAAGAGTAAATAATCATCCACTGAGTGTTACTTCTTTACCATACCATTTAGAAGTATTAATTCACTGACTATCTACTCACTGAAGATTGATAAATGCTTTTTCATTTGAAATATTAGATCCAAGATTTTGTAGAGTACCATTTATAGAAATAGTAGAAGTAACTCAGGTTAAATAAATAGATCATATATTTGTGTTTGAATTGAGAGCTCAAGTATATACAGGACTTGAATTATATCCTGGTTTTTTAGCTATTAATTCATAATTTGATGAAGTTGGAATTCTAAATTCAAATACTCAGTTTGAATTGGTCTTCGCTCACATAACTTGTTTATTGGTCGTATTTCTTAACTCTACGAAGGCTTCCGATAGTGGAGCACTTCCAGAAATATCCTTGATAGTTCAACTCAGAGTGAGAAGTGTTCTCGCTGAACTTAGAGTAATATCTACATTTTTATCTGCTGATACATCAAAACTTCAAGAATTATATACTGGTCACATTCATATTACAGATATTTTTAAGCTATATGTTCCGGTTGGTACTTTTCTAAAAACATACGAGCTCTGTCATTTAAATGATTTAGAGAATCAAATATTATTTTGTTTGTCAAAAATATCAGCTATCCACTCAAAATTTGTAAGATCTACAGGAACTCAATCTCAAATAAAATTTAATGTCAGAGTTTTTGGTGGAGCAATAAAGAAGTTTTTTCAGACAATATTTCCGGCTAGATTCGCAAGTGTAACTTTTCATATTTCTCAATATTCTGGAGAAAATGCTTTCAGAATATATGATCAGGGTTTCAAAAGAAGAGAATAATTACCATCCGCATCAGTAAAAGCAAATCATCATTTCGAATAATCTCCATCGGTCGGCTCAGCAAATATATTAACTCCAACTACTCAAGTTCCAGATGCATCCGTAAGTTTAACGCTTCATTCAACTGTATGAAGACTTGTGATATCTATGGTAAAATTCTGATTCGTCAAAGAAACTCAATTTACTGTAATAGATTGTTCAGTTAATGGACCATAGGAAGGAATATATCAACCAATTTTCCAACTTCAATTATCAGCAAATATTTTATAATTACCATTTGAATCTGTCATGGCATTTCTCCAAAGCATTTTATTACTCTCATAAGCATACACAGAGGTATTTGATATAGGATCTCAATTGCTTTTTTGTACTTTTCATTCTATGGTAAGACTTGGTAAGTTAATCAATAGAGTACCCGATGAAGTTCAGCTTATTGTAATAGTTTTCTCTGCTGGTGCAGGTAATCAATCTACAAATGCTCAATATACATATATTCAAGGAAGAACTTTAAACGTTTTAGATCAGGTCATATCAGTATCTCCGTAAAGACCCATCATAGATCAAGCTGGAGAATATACATAAATATGTGCTTTTGGTATTGCATTTCATTCACCATCTGTCACATTTACAGTAAAATCAATACTTGGTTTTGTCACTATAAAATCAATTCAAGAAATATTTGCTGTCAATACATCTATATTCTGAGGTCTTGGGGGTTGCCAAGTTTGTGTATAAGTATTAAGTGTGGTAGACATAAAATCTTTTGGCATATTTTGACGAACTCAAATAGTTGTATATCCAGAATTTTTTGGTAATTTAATAGTATAAGCCTCATTATTAGTTCCGAGTATTCAGAGATTTTTTTCAAAATAACCATTTTGAGTAGATACCCAAAGAGTTACATCCTCTCAAGATAATCATGTAATATTTCAAGATATTGACATAAAATCAGCTGATGCAACATTTTTTAAAACTAAATTTATAGTCTTATTTCAATCAAGATACACATTTATGAAATTTCATTCATAAATATAATTTGATGGGGTATATTCATATCCACTTTTAAGTTTTACAAATTTATCTACATATATATTATAATAATCATTTAAATATCAGACAAAACTAGCTGTTCAGAGATTGTTCACTAAAATCTCCTTATATCAAAGTGGTCCATTCAGATTAATAACAGCATTTTCAATTCATGCTCCAGTAATAGGATTTCAAGCAGTATCTACAAAATTAAAAGTGATAGTCTTAGCTCAAGCTCCACTTGGTGCATCTTTAATAAAAATTGGAAATGATTTTAGACTTTCAAGTGTTGAATCATATTGAGTCTTAGTAGTTACATCTGCAACAAAATTTGAACCACTGAAACTCGGATTAGTAATTCAGGCAATATTTGCCATGATATAGTCTTGAGTATTGAGTATATATCAATCATTTATAGTAAGAGTGACTTTATTATTTGGAATATCTTTGCTCAAAATAAATTTTGGAGTTCATCAAATAACACCACTCAAATAATTTATGGTAGATCCAGAATCAAATAAAGCATCTGTTACATCAAATCAAGTAGGAAATTTTATCTCAATTTTATCATTTGAACTGAGGAGTTTATTGGTCGGGAGTTCGAAATTGTAATTTGTCGTTTCAGATGCGATATTGCTTTTCGGCATAAGCTTCGCGAACAAATCTATAGTGGCAAAATTCCCCCAGTCTTTATCTACGAATCATCCTTCAAATAATTTATAAGAAGGTCCACTTGAAGTAAAATCAAGCATGCGAGGTCAAATAGTCGCTCCGCTGTCAATATCTACTTTCAAAGAAATATGATTATCGTCTATTTTAGTGATACTATTTGCAACAATTGTAATTCCGACTCAAAAATTAAAATTCATAGTTCAGGTGCTGGAACTAAATATATTGTTTTTTCAATAAATATCTATAATATAATTTGTTTTTCATTGAACTAAATTATTTGGCATCAAATAATCGATTCTTGGAGACAATTCAGTCATTCATGTAAAACTTATGCTTCATGTTTGATAATTATTATTAAAATCTTTTGCTCCCGATAGTGTCAATGAATAGAGTGTCCCAGTTTGTGTATCGGTACTGATATATAGGACTTTTTCAGAATTTGGATTATTCCATATCCCATAAGAAGGGAGAGCTGTGGCTCCGGTAAAAAATGCCTGCAGGGGCGCATCATAAGAGAGAAATACCGGTTCACTGAATTCTACAGCAACTTTATATGGTCACTGTGGATAGACTCATACTATCGTAGGTGCTGTAAAATCATACAAATCCCTTATGAATGTCTCTCACCAAAACATCGTCCCCGGAGGTTCAATTGCTCAGGCCGTCGGAGTGAATGTTTCTACCATTTTTGCGAATAATTGGTACTTGCCTGGAGTAGTCGGATTGGTAAGTCCTGTTATATTGAATTCCATCAAGGCTCCAGAAGCAAAAGTCTTGGCACTCGGGAAAGCACATTTAAATATGTTTTCATATGGTGAGGATGTGGTATCTACCACTACTCATCAGACACACGAAGCCCCAGCAAAAGTACCACCAGAAAAAGATGTGAAAGCTGGAGAACTGAAACCAAATCATTTTGGTATAGCAACTCCTATGCCGTTGATATTGGTCAAATTCATCATCATGGTATTCAGTAAGCCTGCCGTAATAGTTCCTCCAGATCCCACCTGTCCATTATTATCGTAATTAAATTTCAAGGGGGTCACTATAGTTCATGGCGATGAGACAATGCTGGTTGTAAAAGATCATGTACTTGTGGAATTATTTCCAGCCTTATCATACGCTATAAGGTCATAGGTATAACTCGTAAGAGGACTGAGTCAGCCCACAAATATAGGATTTGCTATAAACATCGATCAAGAAAGAGATCAGCTCACATTTACTGTGTTTATGTATGTTCAAGACTGATAATAATCAAGTGTAGCTCCCGAAAAAGTAGAGTCGTTTATACTCACCGAATTAAGATTGATAGAATTTGAAGTTGGTGCGTAGTTATTGGTATTTGTAATAACAGGAGATGTTTTGTCTACAGTAAATTGATAATTTATGTTATCAGAAATACTTCCAGTAGCATCTACTATTAAATTATAATCTCAATCAGAGAAATTACTTAAATTTAGAGTCAATCAAGATAACGAAGACGGACTTGAGATATAATCAGGATTATTTATAAATCATGAAAAATAAACATCTCAACCTCAAGATAGACTCATGCCCATAACACTTGAAGCAATATTTGCAAATGATGTTCAGCTTCAAGAAAGAAAATTAAAATAATCTACAGTTATATTTGCTCAAGTAAAAGTACCTCAAGAAAAGGCAAAATCAAAATTAAGACTTCAACTATTTACAAAGCTTCCAGTATAAGTAGATAATTCTGAAGTTCAAGTAAAGCTAAGTCAAGTACTAGATAATGAATTATTTACTGAAGGAGTGTAAGTTGCACTAGCTTGATTAAAATTTAAAATAGTTTGTGAGAAATTTGATAATAACAATGTTAATATAAGAATTTTTGATAAAAATCCTTTTGATTTTTTATTTAACATAGTCTTTAAATTAAAAAAATATTTAATTTATTTTAGTCTTATTTTAAAAAAATCAAATATAAATTTAAGATGAATTACTAAAAATTACCTAAATAATTTAGATGATTCAATTTTAGCTTGTTTATCAATAGACCTCTCCTTTAAGATTTGTTTTTTCTCAAATTTTTTCTTTCATTTAACCAGACTTACTTTTACTTTAATAAGATTTCATTTTAAATAAACTTCCTCAGGAATTAAACTAAATCACTTTTCTTTAAGTTTCTGAGATAAATACAAAATATCTTTTTTCTTCAAAAATAGTTTTCTTTCACGGAGTGGATCCACTGCAGTCTTATTTGTAACATTTTTATAAGGCGAAATATGAAATTTCTGTATATACAAAATCCCCTCCCTAATTATTATAAAACTTCCCTTTAGATTAATGAGTTTTGCCTTTACACTCTTAACTTCATAACCAAGAAGCTCAATCCCCGCCTCATAACTGCTCACAATTTCATAATCAAATATTGCCTTCTTATTCCTTAAAAGCGACACAATTTTTATTTCTTTTTTTGTATTCATTTAATATTTTTTATTTAAACTAATCCCCATTATATAAAAATAACTTTAATTTCAATTTATTTTATTGGGAAAAAGAAAAAATTTGAGATTTTAGGATTTTTTGAGAGTTGAAGTTAATTCTTTAAACAACGAATTTGCATTGCATTAGCACGAAGACCTCAAAATGTACTTGAAACACCATCCATAGAATAATATCAAGTAGTTGTATTCGCTGAACTACTAGTCCAATTCATTTCCATTGTACCTTGATATTGCCATGTGCCATCCCAAAGACGCCGTCCTGCATTTGGTATTTTTAATGTATTTTTAATTAATGTTTGGTCGGTAGTCAACCATCATGATGATTTACCTGTTATAGTAATTACAGCCGTTTGCCATTCTGTTTGAGTTGGAACATGATATCAAGATGCACAAGGTCATTGTCATCAAGCTCACCAACTATCAGTTGTCCGTGACAAAGTAAATCCAGTATCATTTCTTCAAAATTGATAATATCCACCATATGAGGAACTAGTAAGTCATGAAATTGTAGTTCATATATTACAAGCTGCCCATTTTTGAGTTCATACTGTAATATCTGTGGTATTACAACCAGGATATGATGCAACTATACAGGTATTTCCACTTACAGTATATCAGCTATTACAACTCACAACTGTACAAGTTCACCGAGCACTTCATCACCAAGTTTGACTTCATACTCAATTTGTTATAGTACAGGATTGAGTGTTTGATATACAAGAAACTCATGCATTTTCTGTATGAAATCAGGTATTACAAGTATATCTACAATCAGCAGTACTTACAGTTGTATTATAACTTGTTGTAGTAGCAGGTAACCAAGTAGTTCAATTCCATGTTTGAGTTATTGAAGTTGCCGTATTTCTAATTGTATTTGCTGGAATTGTTCAGCAAGTAACTACTTGAGTATTGGCAGTACAACCAGCTAAACTAGTAGACCCCACTGAACTCGAATAATTTACAGCACAACTAGTTTTAACTCAATTCACACAGTAATTATTTGCTTCACATTGAGTTTCTCATGTTTTAGGTCATGTTCAGATTGGTGTAGAGTAGTATCATGATTGAACTGTTTTACAAGTTGTTTGTCAGGTTGAGTCTTGGTATGTGTTGTTTGCCGTACAAGGAGTTTGAGTTATCTGTCACTCTGTTGGTACTATGTTTCAAATAGAAGCTGGAATACAGAGATTTGTATTGTTGTAGTAGTATCAAGCTTGACAGATGTATGAACAATCTTTAGGAGTTGTACTGTGTAACCATGGTATGTTATATTTCTGTGTTCAGTTAGCTATACTGAATTCTGGAGCTGATCAGGTACAGATATCTTGCATACAAGCTCAGTTGTCTAGAACATAATTAGTTGAACAGTTAATATTTTCTTGTCAGTATGTTAGAACTCAGTTAGTACAAGTAGCAGAAATATCAGCAATTCATCAAGTTATGTTTTTTGTAATTGATGGATTTGTTTGGGTGTGGTTTATTGGTGGTATTGTGTATCAAGAGTATGTTGTAGTTTGACAGTTTAGAGCTGGGATTGGAGAACAAGTGTCATATATGAATGTTGTATCTCATTTTAATGTTCAGTTATCACATGTTCTTTGAGTTGAAGAACATGCCTGATTGTATGCTACAGAACTTGAATTATATGCGGTTATTTGTTGTCAGCTTGTTACTACGGAATTTCATAATACACAGGAACTTTGTATTATGGAAATACTTGTTAATAAGCTAATTCCAGATCCGGTTATTGTTCATGAATTTGAAGTTGTGTTTGAGAACACTACAGTATAGTTATTTAGGTCTGTTGTTAGATTTATTGTTTGATTGGTTGTTGTTTCATTTATTGGAGCTTTTGTTATTGGATCAAGGAGTATTCATACTCTGTCTCATATTGTGTATGTGAATTTTGATGAGTAATCGGTTGCAAAAACCCTCACCCCTAACCCCTCTCCCAGAGGTAGAGGGGAAAGAAGATTTAAATCTAATTTCGAGAATATTACTGGATTGTTTTCTTCTAGGAATCAAGTAAGTTGTATTTTCTTTCAGGTTTGGTCTAGGGAGTATGAATAGAGAGTGTTTTCCTTAGGATCTGTTGTTTTTCAAGATATATTTATTATTCTAGTTACTGATTCTCATATATATCAATCTTTAAATGCTCATACTACATCTATATAATCATCTGGGAGTGGATATGATCATGCTTTTTGGTATTGGATTGCAAGTCATTGATGAATTGATTTGAGGGTTGTGATTCTCACACCATCACGGGCTTTAGATGAGTATGAGTTGAAGCTTAGGAAAGCAATGGTTGCGAGGATTGCGAGGATTGAGATTACCACAAGGAGTTCGACTAATGTAAAAGCTGAGGTTTTTTGTTCCTCCCTTATTTTAGGGGAGGTTAGGTGGGGTAATGAGTTTTTCATATAAATTTTAAGTTAATTCTAAAATCACCAGAAGCTTAACATATAAAAAAATAAAGTCAAAATTTTTTGACTTTATTTTTTTATTTTTGGAATTTAGTTCTTATTAATTAAGACTTCCGTAGTCTTCCCTGCTTTCTCTATCTATCATAACTTTTTCGTAAGAAAGTTCATCATCTTGATTTTCTCAGAAATATCCTCAGACATTCATATTATTTTCAAAATATTTTCCGGTTGGGATAAGTCTACCAATAATTACATTTTCTTTTAATCCACTTAGAGTATCAATTTTTCTAGATACTGATGCTTCTACTAGAACTCTTACAGTTTCCTGGAATGATGCAGCAGATAGCCAAGAATCAGTAAATAGAGAAATTTTAGTAAGACCAAGTAATAATCTAGTACCAATTGCTTGTTTTCATCATGCAACTGCGATTAAATCATTTTCTTTTTTAAATCTAATTATATCAACAATATCACCAGGAAAGAATGATGAATCACCGGCGTTTGTAATTTTTACTTTAGAAAACATTTGTCTTACAATTAACTCAATATGTTTACTATTAACAGTTTGTCATTGAGATGTATAAATTTCTTTAATATCATTTACAATGTAAGACTGAGTTTTTAGCGGTCCTCCTAGCTCCATTAATTTATGGATATTAATATGACCTTCAATTACTTTATCTCAAATACTTACCTTATCTCATTGTTTTAATAAAATATTTTTACCAAATTCAATCTCATATTTAATTACTTGTGGCTCTTCATCTGTTACAAAAATTGTATTTCATTCAATTTTAGAAACGACTCAAACTTTAAGATTTAGAATTTTATTCTTTTTATCATCTGATCTTGCTAAAATATGTTTTTCGTCTACTTTATCTCATTTTTTCACAGCAATTTTGTAATTATCCTCTGGAAGATAATATTCTTTGGTCTCAAGTCATGAAGCTGTAATTTTTAATTCAATTAATTTTTCTCTATATTTAACAGAAGTTACAGTTCCATCAACGGTAGAAATTAAAGCTTCATATTTTGGAGTTCTTGCTTCAAATAATTCATCAACTCTTGTAAGACCTTGAGTAATATCTCATCATTCTTTTGCAACTCAACCCGTATGGAAAGTACGCATCGTTAATTGTGTTCCAGGTTCTCAAATTGATTGAGCGGCTATAATTCAAACTGGATTTCAGATTTTAACTATTTCGTTGTATCCAAGATCTAGTCCATAACATTTTTGACATACTCATCATTCACTTTCACAAGTTAGAACACTTCTAATAAATACACTTTCTATATTTTCTTCTTTTATAATAGCTAAAATATCTTTAGTAATTAGAGTTCCAGATTCAATAATTACTTTTTTTCAAGAAACAATATCTTTCGCTAAATATTTACCATAAATTTTTTCCTCAAATGATTCTCTAAATAGAGATTGAGAAGATTTTTTATTAATTTCTTCGTAATTTAGAGTATTACAATTTTCTTCTCTCACTAGTATATTTTGAGCAGCATCAACTAATCTACGAGTTAAATACCCAGATTGGGCAGTTTTAAGCGCCGTATCAGCTTTACCCTTACGACCGGAGTGCGTATTGATAAAGTATTCCAAAACTGACAATCATTCTTTATAATTTGCCTTAATAGGAAGCTCGATAGTCTTACCAGATGGCGAGGCTACAAGTCATTTCATTCAACAAAGTTGAGTTACATTTCCCCAATTTCATCTCGCTCCTGATACTATCATATGATGAATATGGTTTGATGAGTCAAAATATTGTGGCATTTCTTTTTCAATAATATTTTTTACTTCACTCCATACTTTAACACTTTGTTCATATCTTTCTTTTTCAGTCATAAATCAATTCCAGAATTTCTTTTGAATTCATTTGATTTTTTCTTCTCACCCCTTCATTAATTCTCATTTATTATCAGGCACTTTCATATCTTCTTTTGATATAGAAAGTCCACTTAGTGTAGCATATTTATATCAAACATTTTTAATTCTATCAGAGAAAAATGCAGTAAATTCACTTCAAAATAAATCAAAACTTGAAGCTAGAATTTTTTTCACTTTTCATTTTAACATTGTTTCATTTATAAAACCAAGTTCATCTGGAATAATTTCATTAAATAAAAGTCTTCCGTAAGTTGTTTTTATAATTTCACCATTAATTCTTACATTTATTGGAGTATGAAGAGTAATTCATTTTGCTTCATAAGCACAAGTCGCATCATCAATAGAATTAAACGAATATTTAATTTCTTCTTTTTCATTGATTTTTGTAAGATAATAACAACCCAAAAGCATATCTTGAGAAGGAGCAACAATAGGTTCTCAATTTGATGGATTAAGCATATTTTTAGATGTCACCATAATTTCAGATGCTTCATCTTGAGCTTCTTGAGTAAGTGGTAAATGCACAGCCATTTGATCTCAGTCGAAATCCGCATTAAATGCAGTACAACATAATGGATGTAATCTTATAGCTTTTCATTCAATTAATACTGGTGAAAAAGCTTGAATTCATAATCTATGAAGCGTAGGAGCACGATTTAGAAGTACGTATTTTCATTTAATAACTTCATCAAGTGCATCCCAAACTTCTTTATTTTTTTCGTCAATAATTTTTTCAGCATGTTTTACATTATAAGCCATCTCAGCTGCAATAAGTTTACCGATAACAAATGGTTTAAATAATGTTAGAGCCATTATTTTTGGTAATCAACATTCATTCATTTTAAGCTCTGGTCAAACAACAATTACTGAACGTCCAGAATAATCCACACGTTTTCAAAGTAGGTTTTGTCTGAAACGACCTTGTTTTCATTTTAGAATTTCAGCTAGTGATTTTAATTTTTTCTTTGTAGCTGTTGTATAACCTGGTCTATTGCTTCTTACATCTCAATTTATAAGCATATCTACAGCTTCTTGAAGCATTCTTTTTTCATTTTTCAAAATTACATCAGGTGCTCCAAGTTCACTTAATTTTCTAAGTCTATTATTTCTATTTATAACTCTTCTGTATAAATCATTTAAATCGGAACTTGCAAATCTTCAACCATCTAATTGTATCATTGGTCTTAGGTCTGGTGGAATGATTTGAAGAGCTTCAAGTACAAAATTTTCTGGTCTTTGGTCTGATTTAAACAGATTTGAGGCTAGTTTTAATTTTTGTAAAATTTTCTTTTGTTTAGATTTTGGAGAAGATTTAAGTTCTTTTTGATTGTCGCTTATAAATTTCTTTAAATCTATTCTTTGAAGTAGTACTCTAATGTGTTCTACTCAAGTTCCTCATTTAAATACATGAGGAAATTTTTCATATAAAATTCTATAATCAAGCTCTCAAATTACAGTAGATTCTTTTAATTCTTTTAATAATCATTTAAGCTTAGCATATTCTTCGTCAAGTGCATCAATTTGTTTAGAAATGGTAAATTCTAAATCTTTTAATTCTTTCTTTTTTATTTGTTTTTTCTCTAATTGTATTTTAGCTTCATTTACAGTTTGTTGAGATTTTTTCTGAAGATCTACTTTAGAGCTCTTGTATAAAGCTTCTAGGTCTTTTAGAACTTCGTCTTTTTTATCTTCAAAAACATCAGTAATAATATAAGATGCAAAATATACAACTTGTTCAAGTTTTTTAACTGAAATATCAAGTAATAAACCAATTCTAGAAGGAACTGATTTTAAATACCAGATATGAGCAACTGGAGCAGCAAGCTCAATATGTCCGGCTCTTTGACGTCTTACTTGACTAGTTGTTACTTCTACTCAACATCTTTCACAAATAACTCATTTATATCTTATTCTTTTGTATTTTCAACAAGCACATTCATAATTTTTGCGAGGACCAAATATTTGTTCACAAAAAAGTCATCCGCGCTCTGGTCTCTGAGTTCTGTAATTTATAGTTTCTGAAATTAATACTTCTCAATAAGAAAGAGCTCTTATTTGTTCTTTTGAAGAAATTCAAATAGCAATTCCGGCAAGATTATCAAGATTTTTTCAAGCAGCAATATCTCTTTTTCAAGCATATTTACCTATTTGAGAAAAATCTGTAATTTTGTCATTTAAGAAATTTTCAAAATTTTTATCTTTAAACATAGATTTTTGAGGTTAAGGTTAAATTAAGATTTATAAATATTAAACTTCTTCAGCCACATCATTATTTTCAAAATTTACTTCAGGTTTAGCTTCTATTGTAGCAGTATCAAATTCTACATCATATTGTCATTCTAATTTCTCTAATTCTTGATATTTTTGAAGCATTATTTCTTCAGTTACAGCTAATTCTTCTTTATTAAATAATTCAATATTTAAGTTAAGAGCTTGTAACTCGCGAAGTAACACATTAAATGATTCAGGTATATTTGGTCTCTTAATTCTCTTTCATTTTACAATTGCTTCATAAGCTTGAGTTCTTCAAGTTATATCATCAGATTTGATAGTTATCATTTCTTGTAATATATTTGCTACTCAGTAACCTTCTAATGCCCACACCTCCATTTCTCAGAATCTTTGTCCTCAGTTTTGAGCCTTTCATCCAAGAGGCTGTTGTGTTACCATTGAATATGGTCCAACAGATCTAGCATGAATTTTGTCTTCAACCAAATGGTGAAGTTTAAGCATATATTTCACTCAAACCATAGTTTTTTCTTTAAATGGTTCTCCTGTTTTACCATCAAATAATTGAACCTTTCAATCTTCCGGCATTCAGGCTTTTACCATTAAATCCGTAATTTTGTCTACCTTAATTCAATTTAGAATTGGTGACGCTACTGTAATTCATAATTTTTTTGCTGCAATTCATAAATGAGCCTCAAGAATTTGCCCGATATTCATACGAGAAATTACTCAAAGTGGATTTAATATTATATCAATTGGCGTCCCATCAGCCGTAAATGGCATATCTTGCGCTGGAACAATTCTTGAAACAATTCATTTATTTCCATGGCGTCCTGCCATTTTATCTCAAACTTCTATTTTACGAGTTTCTGCGATAAATACCTTAACTTGTTTAAATACTCAAGTTGGTAGATTATCACCATTTTCTCTTCTTAATATATGAACTCAAATTACTTTTCATCCACTTCATCCAGGTAGGATTAGAGATGAGTCTTTAACATCTTTTGATTTATCTCAAAATATTGCACGAAGCAATCTTTCTTCTGGAGATAGTTCTATTTCTCATTTTGGAGTAACTTTTCATACTAATATATCTCATCCTTTTACGTATGCTCAATTTCTAATTATTCAGTCTTCATCAAGATTTTTTAGTTTTCAAATTGAAACATTTGGAATATCATTTGTAGTTTGTTCAGGTCCTAGTTTAGTTTCACGAACATCCATTACCCATTCAGATATATGAAGAGATGTATAGACATCATTTTCCATAACAGCAGAATTTATGATAATCGCATCCTCATAATTATATCATTCCCAAGGCATATAAGCCACAAGTAGATTTTTTCCAAGAGCTAATTCTCAATTTTGGATTGATTGACCATCAGCTAATATATCTCCTTGTTTTACTTTCATACCTGTAGAAACTAGAGCTTTTTGATGAACGAGCATATCGCTATTTGATTTTTCAAAAGTTCTTAGTTCATATAATTTTTTCTCTCAAGAAGAGTAAATAACTGAAATATGTTTTGCATCAACTCAGATAATTTCTCAATCATCTTCTGCAACAACTACATATCAGCTTCCTTCTCAAATATCACGTTCAGATCAAGTACCAACTATTGGAGCTTCTGTTCTAACTAAAGGAACTGCTTGTCTCATCATGTTAGAACCCATTTCAGCTCTAGTCGCATCATCATGCTCCAAAAATGGAATTAGTGATGTAGTTTCTGACATTATTTGTTTTGGAGAAATATCAATGTGTGTAATTTCTTTAATATAAGCTATTACTGGTTCAGAATTTCTTCTGGCTCCAATACGAGTTTCTTTAAAATTTAAAAATTCATCAACACTACTATTGGCCTGAGCTATAGTTAATGCTTTTTCTTGAAATCAATCAAAATATTCATATTTATCAGTCAAATATCATCTTACTTTAATTTCAGAATCTTTAACTTTTTCTTTAATAACTTTAGCAATTTCAGCTGTAATATATTCTTTTTCAGCTACTATTACTTTTCATTTTGAATCCACAATATCTTCTAGCGCAATTCTATTAACACAATCAACTCAGTCATTTTTTGCAGTATGAGCTAATTCTCTAAAAGGAGTTGTAATAAATCAGAATTTATCAACTTTAGCATAACTAGCTAAATGCAGTACTAATCAGATATTTGGTCCTTCTGGAGTATGAATTGGACATATTCTTCAATATTGAGTTGGATGTACATCACGAACCTCAAATGAAGCTCTTTCTCTTGATAATCAACCAGGTCATAGAGCTGTTACTCTTCTCTTGTGAGCAAGCTCTGAAATAGGATTTGATTGATCCATAAATTGAGAAAGCTGACTTGAAGCAAAAAATTCTTTTAATACTGCTATAATTGGTCTTGAATTTATGAAAGTACCTGGAGTGGCATCTTCTAACTCAACAATTGTCATTCTATCTTTTGCTATTTTTTCCATTCTAGCCAACCCTATTTTTAATTTATCCTTAACTAATTCTCAAACTGATCTTACTCTTCTATTAGCCAAATGGTCTATATCATCCCATTCATGCCCTGGAATTTCTTCCATTAATCATAATAAATAATTAATTCAAAGCGTTAAGTCTTCCGTGCTTAAAAATCTACCTTCATCAGCATAAGGTACATTTAATCATAATTTTCTATTTGTCTTAATTCTTGCTATTTCTCATAAATCAAATTTTTTGATATCAAAGAAAGTATTTTGAAATAAATCTCTTACTCTCTCATCATTTCCTAAATCTCCTGGTCTTAATAATTTATAAATAATGTTTAGTGCTTCTAACTTAGTCTTTGATTTATCTTTCTCAATTGTTGGTCCAACATATTTTGCTAGAAAATCTTTATTTCAGTTAAAGGCTTTAATAATATCTGAATCATTTTCTAGTCAATAAGCTCTCAGTAGTGTAGTTACTGGGATTTTTCTTTTTTTATCAATTTTTACATTTATAATTCATTTTTTCTCAATTTCTATTTCAAACCAACTTCCCTTGTAAGGAATAACTTTCATAGAAAAACTACCTGGATTTTTTGAATCTGGAGTGAAAAACATTCAAGTAGATCTGATAATTTGGTTTACTATAACTCTCTCTATACCATTTATTACAAATGTACCCTTATCGGTCATAAGAGGTAAACCTCACATATATACATCTTGTTCCTTGATTTCTCAAGTTCCTTTATTTAGCATTTCAAGTCTTACCTTGAATGGTGCTTCAAAGTTAAGATTTTTTCTTTTACAATCAGAAACTCAGTATTTTGGTTCTTCCAAAGAAAAACCTTTATAAAAAATATCTATTTTTTCTCAAGAAAAATCTGAGATTGGAAAAGCATCTTCAAAAGCTTTATTCAATCAAACATCAATAAAGTTTTTGAATGAATCAAGTTGAACTTCTATAAGTTCTGGAATTTTTATTATTGACCTGTCGTCAGTAAAAAAATATCTCCCTTTAACATCATAGATTTGTCATAAATCCTTACTAATGTTAACAGAAGATTCTATTAAATCCTTTTTCTTAGGCATCTTTTTTTTGCGTTATATACTAAAAAACATGCCCTAACTTCATCAAAAACACAAGTGTTTAGTTAGTGCAAACACTGGTATTATAGTGATAAATTTTAAATTGCAAGTTTTTTTTTGGAATTGCTGAAATAAAAATAAGTCAAAATTTTTTTGACTTATTTTTAAATATTTAATTTATACTAATGTATCGCCAAATAGATATATGTCCCATTTGTGACATTGATATGTGTAGCTGTGTTCTCATTTACCGCAAATCCCGTCGCATTGGGATCCACACTGTCATCACTCGTCACTTCGGCAGCGGTTGAGTTCAGACTCAGATGCGGATCATTCCCATCCACGATCCCTCTCACACTATCCCACACATACCAGTCTCCAGCAACATCCGTCCTCTTAATCAAGATGAATCTTGCCGTACTATCAAATCCCGCATTGACCGATAGGGTTCCCCCATTCCCCGTGTAACTTCCAACCTTTGAGATGTTGGGTTTGGTGGCGAAGAGGTAGGCGATGTAGTTTTGATTTAAAGTATTTAATACAACACCTCATGCATAGTTTTGAGTCCTGAATGTTGTATCCGTTACAAAATCCATATAGGCACCAGCTCCAGCTCCATTGTAAGTCATTATTCCATTGGAATTTAAAAAAATTTCTCCAGATGGATTTCCTCAAAATTGATTCATTGCACCAGAAGTATTTCACATATAGTGATATACATGCCAGTTATCACTTGTATTTCTTGGTTTTAAAATAACTAATTCCGGTCGAACTCACAATCAATGTCTTATGCTAGGTGCGATAGTTCAATCTCCTAGATAATTCACCACATCAAAGACTCATGGGGCACGGCGGAAGCTCCAGTTTATCCAGTCTGAAAAATCTCCCAGTGCACCTGCAATATAAAATTGACTATTATTATCAAATCGGTCGTTACTATCCGTTTCTATGTTTGATGTGCCCGAATTCAGCCTCTTTCCACCGCGTAATCTATCTGCAAAAATACCACTATAAGCTGTTCCTATGCGGTCTGTAAAGATACTTAAATCAACTGGAAATCCTGCATCTGCTGTGTAGGTGCCATTTGAAGAAGCAATGTCAGAATTATACACCTGCGTCCCACTTGTCGGTGGTTTGTTTGGTCGGCGGATGGCGAGGTAGATGTAGGTTTGAGATGTTTGCATCGATCCATTTGGAAACTGTACTCCAGTTGCTGTTGGGTAACCACGACCATTTCCGTTATCTTCTGCATTATTAAGATTTGCAAACAGATCATTACGGTAACCGCCATTAGGCCATGAACGCATCATATCTACCATAAACCAGTTAGTAGACGAGGTTGCTGATTTATACATCATATACTGTGGCTCCCACCCCAAATTTACACTTGCATTTCCATTCGCATCCGTTATGAAACTTCCTGCCTGAATAATCCCATCTGCACTCGTATCGTGAGCGAAGACGTAGGCAACGTACGTACCATTACTTGCATTTACATCAGCAGTACTTACATTAATCGTAAAATCTGAACTTGTAACACTAGAAAATCTTTGAGCTGAAGCAAAAGGATTTGGATAATTCAAAAAACCATCATTAGTTTGAGTCCTATGATAAACGACCCAGTCACTTGCGATATCTGTACGTTTAACTATAATCATCCCTGGTTCAATCCCAAGGGAATGATTAACCGTTATGCTCGTAGCGTTTCCCGTATACGTCACCACATCAAAGAACTTCGGAGCCTTGCGGAATGTCCAAGAAGCATAAGTATCATTACTATTATTTATTGATGTACTAGTTCCTAGTGAAAAACCATTGGAGTTAAATGAAGTTAATCATACTCCTCAGTCATAACTACTAGCCCAAGTACCATCTGAATTCATTTGATATCAAGCACCTCTTTTTGTATCAAACTGAAAATGATCCCCTAATGTATTACGACGCTTCACCCACACCATCCCTCCAAATCCAGCCAAATCAATTCAGTTGGTTATAGTCTGACTTCATCAGTTTCCTGTGTAGAGATATGTAGAGAACACATCATCAACATAGAGTTTTGATTCACAAGTATTTCAGTTCTGGGTGTAACCGGTATCACATTTCCAGGTACAGGCTGGTCAAATAGTAGAAGTTGTAGATGAATAGGCCCAGTTGGTTGTGTTATCAGTAGGAGTTGTAGCTGATTTAACTAGTCAGATAGCTGGAGTAGGAGCGGTTCAACTACAAGTGAAAGTATTAGTATTGTTGTTTGAATCTACAGTTGTTGATTGTATTGGTTTGAGAGATACTACTGCTTTTCATAGATTTGTAAGAGCTCAGGTATCTGAGTTTGGAGTGGTTAGAAGAGTATTAATTCATTGGTTATTGTTTATTAGAGTTCAAGAATATGTTGAGTATATTGATTTAAGATTGATTGCAAATGCAAGAAATTGAGAATCTGAGCTTGGAGCTCAAGTAGATGAGTAGATTAATTGAGGCATAAAAGCAATTCATCCAGTTGATGAATTAGTTGAGTCGTAAGAGAGTTTATTTATGAGATAGTATCCTGTAGAGGTAAGACTTAGAGATCAAGAATTAATGAAAAGAGATGGGGTAGCTATATAGTATAGAGTATTTCCTGTTTGAGTCTTGGTAAAAATTTCATTATAGTTTCATTTGAGGTATATGTTAACTTGATTAGATGCTGCTTGGGCTTGATTTATTAGTTCCTCCTCTATTTTAGGGGAGGTTAGGTGGGGTAAATAAGCGATAGTCTTTTCAAAGTTAGCTTTGATTTGGTATTCTTGGGTTAGGGATGTTAGAGAATAATCATATTCAGTGTTGGTAGATGGATCAGTTGGTTTTTTTGATATTTGATTTCAAAAAACTTGTATTACAGAGTCTCATAGTTTTCATTGAGTCCATACAGTTCAACCTGAATAAGTAACA